>OGTJ01000097.1_pt1 | contig 55832 bp, 30 predicted proteins | sample 1574611 | NCBI WGS metagenome assembly OGTJ01 (sample SAMN03295858, study PRJEB24534) | human gut metagenome | isolation source: fecal sample 1 from infant 9 | host: Homo sapiens | place: USA: Pittsburgh, PA | collected 2014-07
CCCCTCCCCCCTTGTTATAATAAATAATTGCATAGTACACATTCAGATAGAAAGAAATCATCTGATTTCATCGAGGGGGACAGTGAGGGAAAGACGGGGTGTAAAAAAAGTTCAAAATTAAATCAAGAGAAAAACTTTTTTCACCCTTCTGTGAATAACGGGCTTTGTGTAAACTCCTGTTTTCGGAGTCGGACTAAACACCGAAACAAAACACCAGCAGAGTAGTTCTTTACTACGTTTAGTGTGTGCACGTATACCAAGAAAAAAAAAAAAAATAGGTGTTGGTAACTTACACAAAAGTGTAGTTAGCAGAACCACAATTTGCGTTTCTCGGAATTCCTTTCTCTGCTTGGGCTGGTCTCATTTTTTAGTGTCTATTGTTTTCATTGTGACTCTCCCATTGTTTCCGGTGATGTAATAGATATCCTATATTAAAGTTGCTATAATATCGGATGATAAGGATCTACACGCTATATACACACACAAAACCATCCCCAAAGTAGTGATCTGATGATTACGCCCAGTCGATGAGTGATGGTCTCTCTTACTGTTGTGATTGAGAGTCTAGACTATATTTGGAGGCAAAATTTACGTAAATCTGCAATATAAAACGTATGTATGTACTGTAACTAATCTCTACATAAAATAAAATTAAATAAGCTTGTTTAAACATTTTTACATCTTTACATCTTTACATTTTTACACCCCCCCTCTCACACCAACTTTGTATGGGAAACGTTTACTAATTTTAACAATTAACCAACAAAAAAAAAAAAAAAAAAATTGAAAAAGAAGAGAGCAGACAGGACTCACACCCCACTTAACCAAAACCTGAAACCTGAAACCTGAAACCTAAAACCAGCCTGTTATACGTTTGATAGTAAACACCTGAACTGTAGAGCTGGCTATGTTTACTTCATACACGAAAAAGGCTATATGTCCAAGATGTGGGAAGTATGAGAAGAAGAGGGGAATACACGAGACAGTACAATAGTACATCACTTCTTAACACACCTGTCATACACCACACCCCCCCTCCCCCTTCTTGCAAATTAAAGCTCCGATATAATCCCGATCGCTTCCTCCCCTTTTTTTTCTTCCCAACTGATTTTTGCAGCACTCATGACCAACCCAGTCATTATCTTTTTAGTATCATATAAAGGTTTACAGGCTTTAATGCAAAATGCATAATCTAAATACAATTGGTAGTTTCAATAATTTAGTTCCTTGATAAGCTTGAACTGAAAGAAAAAGAGAGGGTGTTGTGTGTATGTGTATTTGTATGTGTCTGTGTGTGTGTGTTCTACTCCTAGTTGTTATTGTCCTTTCTTCTATAGATGATCTTGTTTAAACTAACTATTTATCATCTTCCCCCCCCATCCTATCCCCCTTTTTTCGTATTGTGACTTTTTTGTCTCCAACTGAAAATTGAAAAAAAAAATAAACCTTTTAACCCCAATCCATCGCACCCCTCTTTCTCCAATTTTAACTACCAAATCATTAATCAATTCTATTGTTCTTTTTTTTTTTTTTTGTTTTCTCTATTGTCTGTCTATATCACCTCGGCACTTTGTGTAATATTGGCTTTTATTAATTTTTTTATTTTTATTTTAACTCGGTGTGTGTGTGTGTGTGTGAATGAGTGTTTTTTGTTTTTGTGTTTGTGTTGGGTCAGGTTTATTACCAATTACTAAATTTCTTTTTCTTTTTCTTTTTTTTTATTTTTATTCTTTCTGCACACACACACACACACACTAACACCATACACAAGCTGTGGTTTGGTGTTTGATTGTATTTAAACCACACTAAATGTGTCGTTTTCATTTAAAAATTTTTATCCTTTTTATATTTTTGAAGGCAAAGGGACTTGAGTGACGACTATACAAACTATACAAACCCAATCACCATTACAACCACCATTACCCCCAAGACCTAATAGATTGCTGATTCCATACAAGGAAGTCTTGACAACCACCACTGCGTTTCAGCAACTCAACTCAACTCAACTCAACTTTATATACACCACTGGCTTGGTTTATATATATATACACAGTGTACTTTTTATTTTATTTTATTTTGGTTTGAAGGCCTTTTTTTACAGCACATTTATATATAACCACTATTGCTACTACGTTGTGTGACTTTATTGACTAGAGTTTAGCATTTGCAAATAGCATTCATAAAGAAAAAACACCCCCACACAAACGACACACTTTTAAAGCATTACAAATCACAAACTGTACCATAAAGGGGCACCTACATCTACTACAACAACAGCATAACACAATATAACATAACACAGTCCTCACTCAGCATGTCTACTATTGTAACCATAGACCCATCATCACATACATACACCATCAGTCCACCTTCTTCAACAACTTCATCATCACGTTCTTCGTCTCCAATTGCATCATTCTATCAAACTTCATCTACAACTACATCTGCAACTTCATCATCTGATTCTTTGGATACAGTTAAATCAACCACATCAACATCAACTATCAAATTGTTGCCACCAGCTTCATCATCTTCTGCAGATTCCATCACCATTCCAATACTGCGTACTCCAACCCCATCATCTGCATCTACACCGCAAGTGCTGCAGCAACAACACCAACACCAACACCAACACCAACAACCAAAAACAAAGCCAAAACCAAAACCAAAACCAGCACAACCAAAATTCAAATTACCAAACTATTATGTACCACCATCTAAATTGGTGCATCCTTCTATTGCTGTAACTTCTTCTTCTTCTCCACCACCACCACCACCACCACCACCCGCACAATCAAATGCGTTGCAGCTGGCTGCTTCTTCCACCACTATAGCTAAACCACCATTGTTGCGCAAAAAGTCTGGTGAATTGATCAAATCATCACTCAAATTACCAGCATTGCTTCAACGTTCAATATCATCACCTCACATATCAGCTGATGGACAAGTGGATGGCATTGTTTCACCACGTAAACTGGTTAGATTCGCATCAAGGTTAATCAATGTTCGTATGTTTGATGGGTGCGATACACCTGCTTCTGTATCCAGTGCTGGATCACCATTGGATTCACCCGATGAAGGTGAAGAAGAGGATTACTTTTATACAACTGGAGCAAACAAAAGCGGCTCTAGAGCCACTTGTGATGGGTTTGATTTATCAGTTCCCGCTTTTGAAGATTTTGAATTTAGCAAATTCACCAACAAGACTGCCAATTTCGATTGGAATTTCAATTTTGCCAAACCTAAAGATGAGATTAAAGAGTATAGATTGATGTCACACAATATTCCATCAACTACAACACCAAACACTACAAATTCCACATTGTCCAAGATTTGGATGACTTCAGCATACTTGTTGAAAGTAAACAACAAGACATATTTATGTGGATGGTTAAATGTGGTGAATATGGCATTTGCCAAGGAGATTAATTTGAAGTTGACAATAGACAATTGGGCATCGAGTATTATTGTTGCTGGAATCACAAAGTATCAAAAAAGTATCAACTCCTCTTTGGATCAATTCAAATTTATGTTGGATCTTGAACTGTTTAATATTGTTGACGAAAAGACTATTGAATTGTGTCTTGAATACAACACCAATGGACAAACATATTGGGGAAACAATGTGAACCAAAACTACAAATTCGACATTGAAAGGAAAAAGAATAAGACCCAAGCAAAGGTAACTGCACCACCATCAACGTCACAGTATCAAGCTGCATCTAAACCAAAACTGCTGGCTCTGGGCTCAAAACAATCGATAAATTCATCAGGGTATGAAGAGATTTGCACAAAATTGCTCAATCATAAATCGTCATTGGCTTTAAACTTTACCAATGATGAGTTTTCGTTTAGACCAAGTTTGAAAAAGAGTTATTCTGCTAGTGATGTCACCACGACTAGTGGCGGAGCTGCTGGTGCTACAAGTTATGGAGCTCCAAGGTATTCTAATAGACAACGCCAAAAGGACAATAGTAGCAGTAAGCAAAATGGTGGGTCAGGAATTAAGGATATGACATATGCCGATATCTTGCAAAAATATTGTTTTGCTGGAACTCCAAGTTCTCCATCGCCTGCTGTAACCGGAAATGCATCAACTACGGCGACAAGCACGTCTGCTGTTGGTAGTACTACTTCCGGTTTGACTGTTAGTGCACCAGCAAGTGCTCATTCGAGTCCATTAATGGGATCGTCGTCATCATCATCATCTTGTCCATCGTCACCACAACCAGTTGTTGTTTCTGCTCCTGCTGCTACAATTGCCGCACCAACTCAAACAAGCATCTTTATTTGAGAATTGGTAATAGATTTGATGATTGTGGTGGCGCCTTTCATTTTCCATTTTTCATTTTTCATTTTTCAATTCATTCATTCATTTAGGTGATGGAAATATTCCATCAATCTTTTACTTGGCTTTTTTTTGTTTATTTTTTTTTTCTTCATTTTACATTTGTTTGCATTTCATTGTTTGTAATGGTGTTGTCGCTATCTGGGGTCAAGGATTTCAATGACAAGATAGTTTCTCAACAGGCTCCATTACTTTTCCTTGTTGTATAGTTTGAATGGATTTCATTTGTTCGACTTTAATACTCATACGTTGTAGATTTACTTACTTAATCGTGATAAATACAAAGTTGATGACGATGGGTTACAAGATTCCATTTTCGGCAGCTTTTTACTCTTAGAAAATGGGGTCCCACTAGACCTTTCTTCTGAAAGGGGTGCTAAGCTCTTTTGGGATCTTTGGCATAACTAAAAAAAAAAAATAAACGAAGTATATCTATTTTATACTTTCCATAGATTTGGATTACGAGAAACTAACCACGGGATGATCATAATGTATTCGGGGTGAATATATATGTTTGCAGTCATCAACCTCTCTTGTATATACGGAGTACATCAATTGGCTCGGGTTTGACTCCTCAGAGAAGTTAAAATGAATTCTTGATTCTTGGTTGTATCAGTATATTAGTCACGAGTGTAGTTGCAAACAGTGACGTCATGGACAATGACGATGACGATGATGGCACCAATGACAGCGCCACCGACAACGATGTTACCATGGCTAACGGAAAATACCGTGACCGTACACCTTTGCATTCAAACAATCACAACAAGACTTTGACTCAATGGTTCAAAGAATCTGCCAGTATAGCAAAAGTTCAGGTTCAGCATGTCGTGACAACAATGTGTTTATTTGCACTGACGCGGTATTTTATGATGATGAGTCATTTGAATTTACACCATGGCGATAATACATTAATTGGGTTAGTGACAAGGCTGTATTGTATGATGTAGCTATTGAATTTTTGGAGCTAGGTAATTATGATCAAGGGCAAATTGATAATGCTGTTGATAATGCTGTTGATAATGCTGTTGATAATGCTGTTGATAATGCGAGGAAGAGTTGAAAAAAACCCAATACGATTGGCTAGTTGTTGAGACAGCTTAGGGAGGAGTTGATTATGATTGCTGAAGAGGATGGTAATTGATTATTGCGTCTGATTGAGAGTTATTTTAAGGATTCAATTATTTGTCTTGGTGATGGTAGTGATAATTGTGTTAGAAATGGTAATGGTTAAGGGTACTAAAAGAAGAGAGACAAGTTTTCACACAAGGAATGAGTCACCTATGTTACTTGTTTCTACTACTAGTTAGTTTTACATAAAACATTAGTCACATTCTAAAGTGACTGTTGTACAGTAACTCTTGTGGATGCCAACAAACACGTGTCTCAGAGAGAGAAAAAAAAAAAATCGGCCGGCTATGACAGTCTGTGGCAGGGCAGACAATTAATTTCTGTATTCAAACCGAGCAATAGGTCTAGCTCGAAGTTGGTACTAAAACGCATATCTAATCAACCATAACCGTCACGGTAACAAGAACGAATTAGGCAAATAAAAACTTTGATGCAGATATGGGTAATGTAGCTGAGCCAGAGCTACTAGAAGGTGGAGTTAGATACACGGCATTCCAAGAAGATAACTATTCAACTGGATACGAAGCAGAAGAGCTTGGAACCACAAGTAATGGAGATGCTTTTGGTATCAGTACTGGGGGTGGTGTACAGAACCAAAAAGCCAACAAGAAAGGAGAAAGGAGAGATGCAGATGGAGAAGCGGAAGTGGGAGGGAAAGGAAAACCAAAAGGACAAGGGAAGAAGGGTGGTAGTAAATATAAGGGATCGAGACAAAGAGGTGATAGACGGAAGCAAGTACAAGATCAACTTTCACGACTCAACGTTACTTTCGCGGATAGGCAAGCTGCCTTGGACCAGATTAGTGAATTTTATGAATCGCTATTGCAACCGATTCGTGAATTGTACGTTGAGCACAACAACACACGCAAAAAGAAGAACAATGGATCATCCCTGGTCGACACGATAATGCACAACTACCACAACCGAAATCAAACTTATATAAAAACCAATCCTCGTTTAACTGATCGAAACGCTCGTTGTCAATTCCATAATCAAATACGTCGTGTCCTCAACCAAAGGGCAATATTATTCAGTATCGATATCGAAGCGTGGGAAATCAATAATCAAACAGTTACCGAGATTGGTATCGCCATTCATGACCCAAGGCGTAATGGTGTCTACACCATAGTGCCTCAGTTTACCAAGTTGCATATCCGAGTATTGGAAAATATGCACCGTAGTAATGGAAAATATGTTCCCGATCATGCATTCAATTTCGTTGGCGAACCAACGTTGATATTGAGTATGCGAGATTCTGTTATTTTGATTCAGTCGTTGTTTGATTACTTTTTCAAAGTGCCCGGTACTAGTAGTGATTCTGGCAGTGGGGTTTGCAGCGGTGATGATCATTTAGAAACATTTTTGGTGGGGCATGGACTTTCTGGTGATATAAAATGGCTATCCTCTATTGGAATTGAGTTTCCTCCAAAATATGCTACTTTGGACACATTGCAAATTCTTAAAATCACTCATGGTAATCATCAACTAAGTCTAGCTAAGGCATTGATGAAGCTTGATCTACCTCATGCATTTCTACACAATGCTGGTAATGATGCATACTATACTCTACTACTTTGTTTGAAATTGCTCGATCCTGGTGTAAGAACATTGTACAAGTTGGATTTATGTCTTGATGAGCAAGCAATGATGAGTGAAGAAGAACGACAATTGGCTAAAGAGGAGAAACAAAGAAAAAAGCAAGAGAGGAAGGAGTTGCGTGAAGTGAAGAAATTGCAACAGCAATTGGGATTGGTTGAACTGAGTGATGATAAAAAGGATACTGGCAGTGCTGACAAGAAGCAGAAGAAACTGAGAAAAAAGCAAGTTCAGGATTATAATGTTGCTCCCAGTGTGCAATGTACTGTATCTGATGCTGTATTGTATTTGTTTGGTGGTAAGCCACTACCTAGTGACCATGTGGGTGAAGAAGAAAATGCTGAGGAGGTGGAGGTGGAGGTGGAGGCAAGAGCATTAGCAGCAACTTATGTGTAAAATATGTTGATGCTTTAAGTAGATCTTAATAGACATGGTGAGATTTCTACTTTCTCATCTCTGCGGTCTCTCCCTTTACTACTCCTCATTGTACATAAATAAATAGATAAATAAAGCAATTTCTAAAATACCATAAGCCCCTCCTCACTTCACTTGAAGCTGAGCTCACACCCATCCATCAATCTCATTGTAGCCGACGATGTCTTTCTCAATGGTTCCGGACCAAGATGTGATTCACAAGAATCAAACGTTTGCAACAATCGGATGGTAATGTATGCCGCTTCAGTTAGTGCCAAAGATTGACCAAGACAAGCTCTAGGGCCAACGCTAAATGGCATAAATGCAATCCCACCACTACGTGGCAACTGCTCCCATCGTTCAGGGATAAACTCTCCCGTATTTTCACCAAAGTGTTCCTCATTTCTATTTGCTACCCATAATGGATAAACGATTCTTGTTCCCTTTGCAATGAAAATTGGTGCCTTTTCATCAACACCACCTCCACGTGGCAACGTAGTATCAACTGAAGCAGTCTTTGATTCAAATGGCACCGACGGGTTTATCCTTAACGTTTCATTTATACACCAGCGTAAGTAATCACAATTTTGTATTGAATCAAATGTGATGGATTCAACATTGGGGAAATCTTGACGAATAATGTCACGCAATTTGCAATAAATCTCGGGGTTTTTACTCAATTGAGCAAACAAAAATGTCATCAACCCCGATGTTGTGTTTCTACCGGCCAAGATGATACTCAAGATTTGATTGCGCAAGTTGATGGGATCTTTCGTTTCATGAGCCAATTGATAAAGGAAAATTGTTCCATCGTCGGATTTTTCATTCAATTCGTGGCTAGTCATGGCAAGGGCTTTTTCAATATAGTAGTCAACGAATTTATGTTGGATTTTGATGGCATCTTGTAGTGTTTTTGGATTAACTAAAAACATCAATGGTCCTAAAATCATTCTCGTCATGAGATAATTTGACGATTCATCAAATGCTATACTAAATTGTCGTTTCAATTCGGGATCAATCCCCGTGGATGAATGTTGTCCCAATGCATCTTTTAATGAATCACTGCTTTCACCCAATAATAAATCAGTTGTGAAATCCATGGTAAAGAACTGAAACACATCTTGCATGTCAATGGCTTGTCCCAGTTTCTGTTTAATCAAGTCGATAACTCTGGCTGCAAATGGTTCCATCTTGGTGATTTGTTTGATATTTTCCTTGGTGAATGAAGGACGCAACATGACTCGTGAATGTTTCCATTGAGTTCCTTCACTTGAAAAGATCCCATCTCCCAACAAGATACCGAATGCCTGTGGTCGGTATCCAATATTCCATTCATTGAAATGGGCCAGTGACATCATATGACGCAAGTTTTCCGGTTCAATAGTCATTATAAATGAGCTGAATAATGCTGTGCCTTCAAATGTCTTGACTTGAGCTCTATCAAATGCTTCCTCCAACATCTCAAATGTTGTGCCCAGATGCATGAGCTTTTTACGATGAACAATCTCATAAATTCCAAGTCTGTCTAACAAATTACGTGGTGGGATATGTTTAACTGGTTTACATCCTAATTTTATTGCACGTTGGTGGAGTTGTACACGATGGAGTAGTTTATAGATGATGTAAGATGCAATAACTATCAAGTATGGGATATATGTCATTGTTGTAGCTTGGTCAGTTGAAATTATACGGCGGAATGATACACATCTATTGTAGTCTTGATTTGGAGAATGCTTTGGGATATATATGTATATTGTTTGGTGAGTATTCTTTGCATGTGAAAAGCCTACTTTGGGGATTGTTACACAAAAGCTTAAACTCCGTTGATTTTACTCCGCAATTGTCTCTTCTCTCTCTCTCCTCCCTCCTCCCCCCTTGCAGTAGCTTGTGAAGGCTCAAGAACAAAGAGGAGTTTATTTGCTATTGTTATCTCCTGAAATGGAACTAAACTCCGAGTTGAAGACTTATCCTCTTTGTCTGTGTAATGCATCTTCCTAAGTTCTTTCCTGGCTGAAGGAGGAGGTTATAAAAATTTTTGTTGATGTTTACTTCACCACAACAAATAAATGATTCTTGTCTCACCCGCTGCAAAGGAGTAATCTGTCGAAGCAACACAGATATCACAATGTGCCTTTAATCTCGATATCCCACTGTTGTGTGCTTTTGGATGCGGTCTTGAATTGAGCGCCGCTAAAGCAAGAGGTGAGAAATTTGCACAAAGTCAACTAAGTAACAAAGACTAGCGCTCGACTCCAACTTCCAGCAGGAGTGAATGTAATTTGTGATATCATAACTCATATGGTCCTGTGGAAATCTCCTCCAAGATAAAAGCTTATTATATTAATTCTAGGTTAGAAATATCATCCTCGTAATCTCATAAACTACAGCAGTCCATTGTAACAATGGAAACTTTAATACTGTATTCGACTCATTTGCGAAATAGGGGCTGTGTTTAATGGACGCTACGTTATATCCGCAGATGAATAAGGCTTAAGACGGAGTTATGACTGTCGATTGCCAAAATACAAAAAGCACACCAGAAAACAAGAAAACAAAATAGGGTCTCTTGGCTTTCTTCATATAGATTGAAATTCTATCTTCCAACGAAGAACACATGCTATGACATTATGACCCCACGGTTAAACTTTGATTCATATGCACATGCTGTTTCAGAATCGTTGGTGATAAACCAAAGTACTTAATTTATTTGCCCCAATTTTGTTGCAAATTCGATCACCAAAAATTGCATCCCCACAACACAGGTTCGCGTTATTCTCGAGTTTCAGTACTATCTGTAAAACTTGAAATTCTCGTTCTTACTATTGTATAGTGGTACCTTTCATGAAGTTACTTTTGTCGTACCATACTGAAAGATATAGTGTACTTTGCTTTCCTATATACAGAAACACTTCTTTCTACTTAATTTCTCCCACGCTTATCACTCTTTTCTCTTTTTCTGACATATCCATCTTCAGTAAGACCCTTTCTGTGTTGTTGCACTTCCAACCTCTTATTTGCATCTCTTGCAGATTTGATACTTCTCTCCTTTGATTCATCGACAAAATTAGTCACCATTTCTTTGAGTGATTTGGGCAGACTAGTAGTACTTTCATTTAATTGATGGATTGTCAACTTCTTTGGCATACCCAACAATTGACGCAAAGTGTTGCTCTTGAATATAGCACTTTGCATCAACGACAAGATCGAGTTGATTGCAAAGTATAGGACAACAGCAGCTGAAAAGTTTTTGGTGATGAAAATGGAGATGATGGGCACTATAGTCATAACTTGCTTCATACTCTGGGCAATTGCATGCTGACCTGTTTCACCACCAATCCTAACAACAGCTATAACAGCCGCAGCTGCAATAGCCTGTAATCCCAAATATGGATCGACATCACTCAAATTGGTGAACCATGCAAGACCTTGATCAGTAAAGCCTTCGACTGGATGATTGGCCATTTTTCGAAGTGCTTGGAAAAACCCATACGCCAAGGGTAATTGAACCACTGGTGCCAAAGAAGCTAATGTGGAAACATTGTGATCCTTCATTAACTTACGTCTCTTCTCCATCCCCTTCATTTGATCTTGTACATCACCACTTTTAATTTGTTTCATGATTTTATCCAACTGGGGTTTGATTTCTGACATTCTGGTGGCATTGGAACTAGCCTTGACGTAAAGTGGGAACAATACAACTCTGATGATAATGGTAAGTACTGTTATGGTTCCCCACCATGGTAAACCAGTGTAAACATGAGTATACTCTAGCATTCTTTCAATGATACTTGTTGGACCCCATCCTTGAGCTAAACCGATCGATTCAAGGTAACCAATTTGATCCGAATGTAAATTTGTTACTGATTCTACAACGTTGTTTTCATCGGCAAAGGAAACTAATTTGTCTTTGATCTCGTGTACGGTATTGTTGGTGGTGGTGGATGAGTTGAATCGAATACTGGATGCAAACGTAGGAACAGCGACTGCGCGTAAATGCAATGGGAATCTTACCGATAGTCTGGTTTGCCTCCTTAGTACAGACCCAGTGGTGAATCTGGATAGTCCCACTTTAAACATTGTGGAGCCTTTGGTGTTGGTGGTTAGTTGTACACTGAAAAAGGTGAAATTTTTTTTTGATTTTTTTTTTTTTTTTCAACTTCACCAGACCTATACGTCAGATGATAATGGGAGGTTGTTGAACAGCATACCTAGAGCAAAGATTCACCATGATTTATACAAGAGGGAGGATACGATTTAGTCTACGACATCCACCGCTACGCTCCTCCCACGTCAGGACTGTCAATTTCTATCGAAATATGACTAATCAGGCCACTTCCACTGACGCGATAGACACCAAACTTCACTCCATTCTTGAAACAAAACCAAGTTCGGTGATATTCCAATTCCTCATCGAGAATCATACCAGAGTAGACCCGAAATTTTCCCTCACATTCACTTACAACCTTCTCTGCCAAAACAATCTTCAAGCGGCCATTTCGTTACAACATTTACTTTTAACGAATGCAAACTATCAAATCCCGAATGAGTTGTGGAGTGTGCTTCTTGACAAAGTGTGTTCAAAACTGAATTACCTCGGCGCTACGTTTATATTCCATGAGTTGATCGATAGCCATTTGTTTTACGATGAAATGACCCTCGCAGTGCAGGAAAATGACCAGGTTCCATTCGTGGTGAATCCTAATACTTTAATTCACTTGGCAAAGATCTTTACCGAAAATGGCGATGCAAAGAGAATGGAAGGTATATTGCGATATTTTAGACGGTTTCACTCATTTTTGACAAACCGAGAGACATATAAAGCATTGCTTGTTTTAAACGTGGAGGTATATGCACAAATAAAAGATTTGACAATGGCATTAAAAACATTCAAAGATTTAGCATTTGCATCAAAGGGACTTTCCAACCGGAAGCCATTGGGACTTGTGCGGAAAAATATTGCCCAGCACAATCAATGGAGAGTTGGCAACATCAAACTGAATCAGTATCGATTTGATTTCATTCCTACTTATCCACTTGATATCCACCAACAGTTGTTGGCGCAAATCCGTCAAAGTGGAATTTATAACCCAGTGATCCAATACAATGTTTACTCAAGTGTGAATGCCAATTCACCTGTTAATGGTTCAGCCATTGCTTATACCCCAATGCTACTGAGACTAGTTGATTCCACAGAACTACCCCGATTCAAACAACTTTTTACTGAATACATCAAATTGGAAGAAATGTACGAGCATCATAAATTAATACAACTCATCAGGGCCAATCACCACAGTTTACACATTTTTATTGTATCTGCACTATGCGAGTTACAGAAACATGAATTGGCATTCGCCGTACTAAAATCGTTAGCATCATATGGCCAATTATTATGTAAAAGCCCCGCATTTGTGACATTACTTCAATCAACGAAGAATGAACCAAAGTTGCTTTCACTACATGCCGAGATTATCACATTCTACCGTCTGTTGAACAAGGGGCATGTAAATTATCCCATTGCTGCATATATCCATAAAATACCGGTATAAAGAACCCCATCTATATATTAGCATTTACTTGTAAATACAAAATTGAATAAATGTTACACTTATTGTACGTTAGCAATACAAAAAGTCTCCGCTTCACCTTCACCCTCACCTTCACCACTGCTTCTGTTTTCTATCATGTCTATTAATTATCTCGCCTTGGATCAGACATTTTATGAATACGTACATTATCACCACTCAAGTCTCCGACAACGGCAATATCCTGAGGAGTAATGAAAATATTTTGCGATTTCGGATACCGTGCCAATTCATGAAGTAGCAACTTGATACTAATGGATCGATTAACTGAATCCATATAAACATCAAACTCATCCAATCCTCTAATTCTAGAATTCATAGTTCGCCAAATCGCCAACAAGAGAGCGATCTGGGTATATGATTTCTCACCTCCTGATAACGACTCAACAGTACGTTTCATGTCATCTTTCTTAGTCTTGACCGTCAACTCTAAAATGCGTTTCTCAAAATCCATATTCAACGTTCCTCTGAAACCTCGAATTTCCATTGAATCTTCAAATGATCGTTCAGCCATACTTACTGCATGTCTTATGGTAACATTGAAAAACGAGACACGAGCATTGATCTCCTCGGCAATTCCTGTGATTATTTTTTCCAACTCAAGCTCTCTCGCCACTGCTTGGTCCAATTTGCGTTCAGCGGCTTCAAGCTCCTTCAAAACCTCTTCCAAAGTAGATCCCAACACTTGTTCAGCGTCTTTAATTTCTCTTTGGATCTCTGCAAATGCTTCAGCTATCGATTCTTGGGTATCATCCTCAGTAATTGTCACTTCATCACGCCTAGAATGACTCTGAGCAAATTTTATTTGTTCTTCTAGCATGGCTTCAGCTCTTCCAATTTTGGCTCTAGATTTTTCAATCGTTCTGCTAAAATCTTGCTTCATTCCTTCAGAGTCGACGATTTTTCCTCTCAATGTCTTGATGTACTCTTCATGAGTATCCAATTTCTTTTGAGCAATTCTCTGATTTTCAGCCTTCTCACTGCGTTCTTCCTTGATTTCCTTGAGTGAATGCACACATGCATTGCATTTCTCAGTGGCCCGTTCAAGGTTTTCTTCAAGAGATTCAATAACACCTTCAAGTCGACTTATTTGTGTAGTATCTTCCTCAATTCTCAATTGTAACTTTAAAATATTGGATTCATCGATTTCTTTATCAATTTTGTCCTCATAAATGGCCTTTTTACGACGCAAACCATCAATAGTCCGTTTGAGTTCACTTTGCTGATGGTACAATGACTCTCGCTTCTCATCAATTTTTATTTTGACATTTCTGAATTCGCGTTCAATATTACGCAGATTCTCAGCTTCATGGTTGATTTCTTCTCTCAACTCATCCATCAATTCATTCTTGCTTTCGGTTCCGAACTTAGGAAGTTTTCCCAGATAATAAACTGGATCCAGTCTAAGCACCCCATTTTGACGACTTACTCTACTTCCCGACGAGCTACCGAACTGTACCAAAGCTCCATAGACATTTGGTTCATAGCACAACTTCCGTGCTTCTTCAGCTGTGCTAGCGATGATAAGCTTCTCGATGGAGCTGTTATCAATCAATGCATACAACACGGCTTCTTCGCTAATATTAAGCATGTCCAAAACGGTTGTGCCTCTAGCTTTCCCACTCTCATAATGGTATCGTTCTGTTTTACGAACAATGATATTATGGAATGCATGGTGTTGTCTCAAAATCCTATCCAATTGAGCTCGATCTCTTTCATCACGTACAATAAATGCATCCAAACTCTTGCTCAATATTGCATCCAACAATGGTTTCCAATTGTTGTATTGTTTCTTCACCGAAATGTAACTTCCAAGTGGGCCAATTGGTTTCGATTGCCATTGTGTGCGATCAATATCACGCATTACACCTTGCATTTTACGAGCATCCCACGGAGTATATCTTGAAAATTGTTCTTTTTCTAAATCCGATTGTCTAGCACGAAGCTCTCTTAAGTTACGATTTGAAGACTCTCGTGCTTGTGTCAATTCTTCGAGTCTTGGATCCGGATTCGAATGTAACTCCTTCATCTTATTCCTGCATACAGCCATATCTTCTTCACGTTTAGCAAGTTGTTCATCAACCTGAGTCAATTTGTTGCGAATTTCTTCTTTGGAGCCGCCCTCTTGTTCTTCAATCTTTTTACGTTCATTCCTGAGCTTGTCTTGAGTATAATTTATGTTTTTTTGCAAGTTTCCAATCTCTTTTTCATTTTTGGCAATATCAGCTTTGATTATGTTCATTTGTGATATAAATTGTGACCGTACCGCCTTGGTTTCATCATAACGATTTTGTTGCGATTCAAGTGCAGCTTGAGCCAGTTTCAATTCTTCGCGAATCTTCTCTTCTTGTGGTTGCTCCAGAGTGATGAGTTCGTCCATTTGTTGAATTCGTAGATTAGTCTGTTCCAACTCAGCTTCAGCTGTAGCAATCCTCTCGTTGTATTCTTTGATTTTGTTTTCCAAACTTTGCACGTTAAACCAGTACACCTTGGCATTCAAATTTTTGGAAATGGCCCTCAAGTGGTCATTTCGCCTGTGGGCATTATATATTTGACCAATTCGATTATACTCAGCTTTGCACGCCTTAGCATACTTTTCAGCCTGGTCTCTTTTAGTGCGAATGTCATGTATATTCCTGTAAGTCTCATCAAGATTATTGTGAACATCAGTGATATAAGCACCTGCCAAAAAGTATTCAAATTTGGTCTTTGCAGTAGCAGTGGTCAAAAACTCTCTTGCTTTATCCTGAGACAAGAAAGCCAATGGGTTGTCAACAGTGATGTTAAATTTAAACAATATTTCATCCAACACTGCCTTCTTGTGAGATATAATTTTACCACTTTCTGACTTGATTGCATAACTGTTACCTCCTGTCCTCTGCAATTTCCTCTCCACTATAATTTTTTTACCAAATTCTTCCAGTTTGTAAGCTGTGGGACCTTCATTTTTCAAAGTGAGTATAATTCTTGATGTGGTTTTTCCGTCTTTGATCAAATCTCTAATTGAGCTACCTCGATTTGTGTCGTTAGCTTTGGCACCTAATCCAACCGAAATTCCAGTAAGAATAGCACTTTTACCAGACCCGTTCCTTCCAATGATAAAATTTATCTGTGGTCCCAAGCTCAATTCAAAGGAGTCGTGGCACATGAAGTTTTTCAAACTTAGATGTTCAATAATACCAGCTTGAGCTGGTGTTTCTCCATCGTCACCTGGATACTCTTCAGTTTCCGATTCATCTGAGTCTATTTCTGATCCTGGACCCAGGGCAGAGCTTCCATCATCATCATCATCATCATCATATTGTGTCATCATAGCACGTTTCTTTCTTGGTCGGATCATCGATGACATTAGTTGTTGTGACGGGCGTATATTGTCATCCTAATGCATACGCGTTAGTAAAAAGCACTATCGTGGTGTATTCAAAGACGATAACATACTCTTGATACATCATAGTTGGTAAAACCATCATCACGGGGTCGTTTCATCGATGTAGCCAGCATCACTTGTGGGTGAGCAAAAGGGTTCCAAAGTACAGAGCTTCTTTTGTCGTTTTTTTTGTTGTCAATTCCTTTTGTGGTTTTATTTATTCACGTGCATCGCTTCGATGGATGGAGATTAAATCCCTTATTGATTCTACTTCAACTATAGTGAACCTCGTTCAAAAAATTGTTTCGCCCCGATGCCGAAAGCTGAATCTTGTTACCGTTGTCTTTTGTTCTAGGAGTGTGTTTAACAGGAGAAGCCTACCTCAAAAGTGTCACTCAAGACGCGTCTACCATAGGTGCATTTTACTCCAATTCTCCGAAATCACCATTGAAAAAGCCTCCCACTAGGTGAATGAATGAAACTTTATATCCGTCTCTGCTTTGATGGCTCATATTCAGGACCGACTGCTAGTATTTTGCAACTGCAGGTTACGGTATGTAAATTCAGACTCATCTGGTAGCACACTTTACCAATCAATTTGAAAAGAGCGACTGCCTTTTCAAACCATCAAAGACCAATCTTCTTTACCAATCAACAAATCACACAAGACAATACAATGAGTGGCAGCTCCAGAAGAATTAAGTTTGTATCAATATCCTTACCAATAATGTATGGTAACCATGCGTATAAACTTACGCCAGAGATGCGCAAGCCTACAACTCCACTTGACCATACGCATGAATGGACCGTATTCTTCAAACCTGTACTTGGGGACATAGACTTGACACCATTGATCAAAAAGGTTACGTTCAAATTGCATGAGACATACGAGAACCCAGTTCGCACCGTTGAGCATCCACCATATCAAGTTACAGAAACAGGGTGGGGTGAGTTTGAAATCATCATCAAACTACATTTCCACCCAGGAGTAGACTTGGGTATAAATGAAAAAAACTTCCAAATCTTTCATGCTTTGAAGTTGCACCCGTATAATCCGCAGCAACCGCCACGTGAAAATGGCGAAGTACATTCAATCTTGTACGATGAGTTGGTTTTCAATGAACCTACGGAAAAAGTATTTGAAATTTTGACCAAGAAACCAATCAATCTTATACCCTACGAGTTATCGGACCCTGATAAACGAGATCAGGAGTATATACGACCAGATGAGATTGATGAGTTGAGTCGGTTGGATGTTTATATACAAAAAGTTAAGGAAGAGATCGAAAACCAAGTGAGCCAGTACAAGGAGTTGGAACAACAGAAACTAGCATTGACTCAATAGGGTGTGAATGTTGTGTAGTGATAGAAAGATCATAATATGATATTGCGTGACTTGAAACCTGTGTAGATGTTCGAGCCGTAGAAATGCGAATGAAAAAATCATTGTAACTACCTCTAATAACTTTATCATACACAACAAGATATCAAAACGATGCCGGAGTTGACTTTGAATATACCGTTTCAAACAGTTCATCAGGCAAGCATAGCAAAGAACTCACTTAGGCCAGACCCAGTGTTAAAAACAAGCGAGTTACAGATTGATTTTCAAGTGGATGAAAATATCCTCCGATGCAAATTTTCAGGCATCAGTGATAGAGTTATACGAGTATCGATCAGTAATGTATTAGATAACCTTAAGACCGCTATTGAATGTATTGACGAATTTGAAGGAAAGAAGGATAGTCTATGGGAGTTGGATGATGTTGAAATGAATGGATGAGAATTACGATTTTACGAGTGTCAAATGAGCTAGGTTTTGGCAGCTGGGGTTGATCGCACGTGGATGGCTCTCTTCAAACTTCGGGGCTGTGAAGTGTGTTCCGGATTAACTCAATCTTACCAGGTGGTGCTGGTTTGGTGATCTACAAAAAAGGGTAAAAATTTACAAGTTAGCAAGGTGATCACCAAAGGTCTACTTTCATCAAAGAAGCTTAACGTATTATTATCTCCAAAGATAGATGCTTCAATGGAAAGGAACAATATACTCTGTTGATAAATACTGTGTAGATGCTTCCCTCTTTCAACTCCTCATGTGTCGGTAGCGCACCGATGCCAATAAAAAACGTAATCTTTCATTCTTTGTGCAAAAGACCGAGGTGCAAGAAACCGTGTTGTTATTACTTGCAAAAGAATGGGTTGGTTTGGTGGAAATAGCAATGCGCCTCCAGCAAAGGTGTCTATGGTGAGTGAATACAAATCAGAACCAAAACAACAGCAACAACAACAACAGCAATATCTTGAAGACTTGCCTCCAAAATTTGAAGACACCGAAGCACCATCATCGAACATACCTTCTCAAAGGGCCCCTGCACAACCAACGTTAGTCGACGCTGCAAAATCTATTCATCTCTCGGACTTCACTATAGATAGATTCATCACCATGCCATGTTTCAGAGAAGCAATGATTACTGGGTTTCAAGCTATGGGTGTATTGGGAGTAATTACGTTTTTGATTCGAAAGGACTTGAACAAGTCGTTGAATTGGTCGGTGGGTGGGTTCTTTTTGGGAAACATGGTTGGTTGGGAACAGTGTCGGTCTCTAAGACGTAGGTCGATGCATATGATGGAGAAGGCTAAACAGGAGAGGGAAGAAAAGAATAGAAAGAAGTGGCAAGAATTGCAAAAGAGTCAAGGAAAGAATGATGATATGGAGAAGTTCAACGAATTCAATAACAGGAAGTAAGCTTATGGGGGAAGGGTCATTTCATCTTGTATATAAGTTAATAGTTAATGCAATTTTTTAAGGAAGTTACACCAACAGTAAGAAAGCTCTTTCCCAGGTTGAGATACCCTATTGATTGCGTTTGATTTGAGCGGTAGTTCATGCAATAGATAAAGCTCCGCTCACGTACTCTGTTTTGAAAAACTACCACAGATTTGTGTCTGCTTTTTGCAATTTTGGTTTTTCCAATTTTCTTTCCTTCCCCACCCCCACCTTTTTAAGTATGAAAAAAAAAAAAAATCTATGACGCTGACTGAGAATCACCCAGCAAAAATTTCTCTTCATCAGCGGCTACACTGTGCCATACAAAGTTTTACGTTTTCACACGGCTTACTTTGCAATTAGAGTGACTCACCATGGATAACCATAAAGCCACAATATCATTCAAAACTTTGAAATCAAATTTGGTAAACTTGCCCTCAAATTTAACCAATTTGTTATTCACTGCTAATATTCAAGTACAAGATGTCATTATTGAAATCGTGACACCTCCTGCACCGGGTCATCAACTGAAAAGTTCCAAGAAGTCGTATGCTGGATGGTCAGGTATGTCCTCGTCAACTTTACAGAGTTTGGAAATTGATCCCATTTTCGCACAAGCATTGTCGATTTCAGATAAAGCATCCATATATATCAACTTGAAGTTGGGAAATTACGAAGCTTCAAATATAAACTTAGAACCTTTGACGAGCTCTGATTGGGAGGTTGTTGAGTTGAATGCGCAAGTAATTGAAGATAAGCTTTTGAGCCAAACGAGATGTGTTGCATTAAATCAAATTTTGGTGGTTTATCCCAATGCTACTACGTCTGCCAAATTATTAGTCACTGATATTGGATCCACTGAACACAAGTATGGTAAAGTTTCTCCGTATTGTGAGATTGCAATCGCTCCCAAAGTCAGGAAAAAAAGTGAAGTAGCAGCAGAAACTACTAGTGTTGGTAGTCAAAAAAGTTCCACAAAGAAGGAGGATTATAATACATTACCACTGGTTTTGAAAAGAGGAATCAGTTTGCCCCATAGATTGTATAAGGATGTTGATGACACAGGATACAAAGTGTTTGTAAATCGCAATGAAATTCCTGAAGGGTTTGGGTCATTTGTTGCCGTATCGATTCTCCCTGGTCCCAATGAATTGAAGAACACATTAACAATTGAGAATGACATTAAAGAAAATAAGCGCATTGTGGCTGAATTAGTCAATCACAATGGCGTTTCTAATACCATCGGATTATCAAAGAACTTGGCAATAGCGTTAAATACATATGATCAAACGGGAAACATTGTCGTGTTGAAACCAGCAGTCAAGGAGTTACCCAAACGCCCAACTACATTTATAATCCATCCATACCTGATCAACTCAAACAAGAAGAAGGAAGTGAATCTGACAAAAACCTCAAAACTAACCAAGCAATTGACTGATGCATTGTACCCGCAGATCTCCACCACTGCAGTAACTAATTTTGTAAAGATTCCCAGTATTTCTGGTATATTACCCTATGGAGGGCTTTTGAAATTTCGCAAGAATGAAAACTACAATTCCTGGATAAAACCCTATGATCTTGGTAGAAAGAAGCCAATAAAGATTGAAATTGGTGATGACCTACTCCGTCCTCAATCGTTTATACAAGATTTGCAACAGGAAACCACCACTGCAAAGAATGAAGACCAACCTATTGGCATTGAAAAGACAATATCTGACTTGGTGGATTCATTCCTTGTGTCGGCAAACACAGGGACTCTAATCTATGGAAATTCAGGAAGTGGCAAAACATTGTACCTAAAGCAAATTAGCGATACCTTGAATCAAGATCATGGATATTTTGTAAAGTTTGTGTCTTGTGAAACCCTCATGAATGAATCTTTTCAAAACTTGTCCAAAAACCATATTTTTAAATGGTTACAGCAATGTTCTTGGAACAAACCATCATTATTAGTGCTTGATAATGTTGATAAAATCATGAACATAGAAATGGAAAATATGGATGCAACAAAATCGAACCAAACTACTGAATTTTTCATTTCACAATTGACGAAATTGCACAACCAGGCCAATTCAAACATTTCCTTGCTTTGTTCATCAACGTCAAAGGAGAGCTTAAACAAGCTATTACTTGGATCTCATTTGATTGAAAATTATCATCATGTAACCGCACCCGATAAATCTTTACGATTTCAAGTTATTGAAAAATACTTAACTAAGGACTTGAAGTGTAAATTGGATGTTGATTTGATGGATTTGGTTAGTGAGACTGAGGGGTACTTACCTAATGATTTAAAGATCCTTTGTCATAGGATATACCATCAGTGTTTGTCGAATCCTACTATGGAGAATGAGTCTTCCAATGTGGTTGAGGCTAGTCACATTGACAATGCGTTAAGTGGATTCACCCCGTCAAGTTTACGTGGTGTCAAGCTTCAAAAATCAGGAACTAGCTGGTCCGATATTGGCGGATTAACTGAGGCTAAAAAGATTCTTTTGGAAACACTTGAATGGCCCACTAAATACGCACCAATTTTTGCCAACTGTCCATTAAGACTCCGATCAGGAATTTTGCTCTATGGATACCCTGGTTGTGGTAAAACTTTACTAGCTAGTGCCATTGCTGGTCAATGTGGATTGAATTTCATCTCCATCAAAGGTCCCGAAATTTTAAACAAGTATATTGGTGCTTCTGAACAGAGTGTTCGAGAATTGTTTGAACGTGCACAAGCAGCAAAGCCATGTATATTATTTTTCGATGAATTTGATTCAATTGCTCCTAAAAGGGGTCACGACTCTACTGGTGTTACCGATCGTGTTGTTAATCAAATGTTGACCCAGATGGATGGTGCCGAAGGTTTGGATGGGGTTTATGTCCTTGCTGCTACTTCGCGACCTGATTTGATTGATAGTGCATTGTTGAGACCCGGTAGATTGGATAAATCGGTTATTTGTGATATGCCAAACTATGAGGATAGATTGGATATTTTGAAAAGTATCACTACCAAGATGGATTTGGCCGATGATGTACAATTGGAAGAAATTGCTGAAAAGACCAATGGGTTCAGTGGTGCCGATATGCAAGGATTAGGTTACAATGCCTATTTGAAAGCTGTCCATGTTCGATTAGAAGAATTGGAAGCTAAAGATAATGCTGAGCAGGATAAGGACGTTGATGAAACGGCTGTTGAGTTTTTCAAAGTTGGCGGTGACCAACTCAAGTTGAAAAACGCAGAAAGAGTCAAATTGTTGCATCAAATTCAACAATTTGTAGCTAATGAGAAAAATGCAAGTGACAATAACCAACAATCAAAACGATCTCACATTGAACAACCAAAAGTACTCATTACTCATGCAAACTTTGTCGAGTCATTGAAGGAGACTAAACCTTCGATTTCACATTCAGAAAAGACGAAATTGACAAGAATATACTCTCAGTTTGTTGACGATAGAGATGGTAATATGCCTGATGGCAGTGCAAGCAATGAAGTTGGTGGAAGAACCACCTTAATGTAAAAAACCCTAATAGAAAATAAAAATTTAAATTTCAATATCAATTTAATCTATACATCGGTTAATCTAGTGTAGTTGGCTTCATTATCTTGATCGAGCTTGCTATTGTTCTCTTCATCCTCTTCTTCAATAATTATCAAATTGACATAACTTCTGTCATGACTAATCCAAGGGAACAATCTCAAGTACGACCAGAATCCAAAACCCAACCCCAAGACACTTCCAGTCAATACATCAACAAAATGGTGACGATAATCTCTAGTTCTACTCAATGCAATGTAAGCAGCCATCAAAAAAGGCGCTGATCCAATCAATGTCCTCCAACTTCCAACTTTAGTATTTGGTGCTTGCAACTGACCAAGTAAAAACAATGCCAAAAAGCTCAAGCCAGCAAAGCTTAGTGACGAATGTCCGGAAGGCGTTGTTCTGAAGCCATCTTCAAGTAAACCCAAGTTATCAGTTGTACACACTTCAATAGATACGAGTTTATTAATTGGAGTCGACGCATCAGGCACACATCTTGCCAAAAAATCAGGACGAAGGCGACCAATCCAGTTCTTTAAAACATCAGTCACCACTGAAGTTATCAACACACTCAAACATAATCCAATCACGGCAACATATGTGTTGTACAACTTGTACTGTGGCGTAGTAAACAACAATGACACCACAATGACAATGGCCAAGGGAATCCATGTTGAATACACGAACAATGCCGTGTTTCCCACCGTTTCAACTTCGGCAAATGGATGTGATATGGTTAAGTCATTGATGTAAAATTGTCTATGGAATGGTTTGACGTTGTATAGTACAAAATATAATATGATTAGAATAACAATAAGTATCAAATCGGTGACTCTCCATTTTAGTATAGTAGGTGAGATGAATCCACCCAAGTTTATACGGTTGAACCGTTTAGTTGGGTTACGAAGGTTGGTTAAAATGTCTTTTAATGCCATGTCTCACTGGAGGAATATGATTCAATGCAATACAGTGGAAGGATGAAGTTGTCGTGGCGGTTTCTCCTTGAAGGAGGAAAAAGAAAAAAAAAGTTAACGGAGACAACACGAATTGAAATAACCGCTGAGGTTGCTGTAAGATAAGTGAAAGATAACGAAACGATTAACGTAGATAATAGAGAGAAAAGAGTAGCCTTGCAACTATGCAAACTAGCTTCTCCAACACCTCTTCTACACTCAGTGATAATTATGGCTTTTGTCACATAAGCTACACATCAAGTGAGATATTGTGTCACGTGACTCTCTCGCGCGTTGTTTTGGTGAAAAACTCTCTGTCTTGGAAAATCGTCATCCCATGAGGACGTGTCTGTCACTTTCATTAGCAATTGCTTAGCACAATACCCCTAACCATGACCACTAGCTCATACGAAGAAGAGAAGCTCCATCATACACCATGGGTAGAAAAATACAGACCCAAAAATCTCAATGACATTGCATCACAAGAACATGCTGTGAAAGTCCTTGAGAAACAAGTTTCAACAGGCAACTTACCCCATATGTTATTCTATGGTCCCCCAGGAACTGGTAAGACATCAACAATACTAGCATTAGCCAAACAGCTATATGGACCCAACTTGTACAAATCCAGAGTTTTGGAATTAAATGCCAGTGATGAACGAGGTATATCCATTGTTCGTCAAAAGATTAAAAATTTTGCCAGATTGACTGTGAGTAATCCTACCCCAGAAGATTTGAAAAATTACCCATGTCCACCTTACAAAATCATCATTTTGGATGAAGCTGACTCAATGACTAATGATGCTCAAAGTGCATTGAGAAGAACCATGGAAACATATGCCAACATTACACGTTTTGCATTGGTTTGTAACTACATTACCCGAATTATTGACCCGTTGGCTTCAAGGTGTTCGAAATTTAGATTTAAATTACTAAACAGTGAAAATTCCTTAAATCGATTGAAATACATCGCCAATGAAGAGCACTTAAACTTGGACAAACTGCAAGGTGAAGATGCGGTTTTGAATGAAGTATTGAGAATCAGTAATGGTGATTTGAGGAAAGCGATTACTTATTTACAAAGTGCATCGAAATTGAGTACTAGTTTACAATTGGAAGATGATGAAGATGGTGATGGAAAAGCCGGATTGATAACTAAGCAATCCATAAGAGAAACTGCTGGGGTTTTACCTGATGATTTAATTGACAATCTAGTCAAGACAATAAGGTCCAAAAATGAAGAGAAATTGGTCGCTGTTGTCAATGATGTTATTCTGAGTGGATGGAGTGCACAACAATTGATTGATCAATTGCACGAAGTTTTGGTGATGGATGATTCTATAAATTCGTTAGTCAAGAATCAAATTGCTTTGATCTTGTTTGATACCGACAAGAAATTGAACTTTGGAACTGACGAGCATATACAGTTGCTTAATTTGGTACTACAAGTGTCAAAGATTATATAGAATAAAGAAAGAAAATAGACGTATATTCAAAAGGACATAATCGTTGGCATCACATAAACTCTCTGCACCCTCTCCCCTTCTACTGTTTCTCCGGATTTTGAGATTGCGATTGTTGCAATTGTTGTTGAGGTTGCTGACTAGGCCCTTGCTGCCCCATGCGTGGTTGATGTTGTTGAAACCCAGGTGGTGGAGGCATCTGTGGTGACCCGCCTTGCATACCCAAGTACTGTGGAGGAATAAATCTTGCATTCGGATTATTTATAAACGCGGGTGGTATTTGAGGTTGACGGAATCCTGGTGGTGGCGGACCTTGCCCTGGTGGAAAATTGGAACCTGGTGGTGGGGGCATAGGTGGCATAAACCCATTGGGGAACATACCTGGTGGTGGTGGCATTGGCATACGTCCGCCTGATTGTTGTTGGTGTTGTTGGCCAGGCCCAGGTTGATATGAAAATCTTTGTTGTTGTTGCTGCAGTTGGGGTGCCTTCGGTTGTTGAGGTGACTGGGTGGAATCACCTTGCTTATCCTTCTCCCGTTGTAGATCATGTTGACGTGGTGGTTGCTGGAATTGATGATGTGGCATAGGAGGTTGAAAACCCGGTGGGAGATTACCCATCTGTTGTTTTGGAGGTGGTCCACTCATCCAAGGTGGCAATTGACCAGGTGGAAACAATCCTGGAGGGAGTTGACCGGGGTATATTGGTTGCTGTTGCTGTTGTTGAGGAGGCGCGCCCCTGAATCGGCCTTCTCCCTCTGTTCCTGAGGATGCTTTTCTACTCAACTGGCCTTGGCCTGCCACTACATCTGATTCAGTTAAGCTTGATCTTTTCTCATCGTGCACGGGATATGGTGGACGTTCAACAGCCGGACTTGACGTTGCTGAAGGTGGAGATGGCTGGACATTTTCCTTCTTTTTTAATAAGGAACGGAAGAAATTGTCATTGGAAGATTGGTGGGGCATTGGTGGTTGAGGCTGCGACTGATGCTGTTGCTGTTGCAATGGAGCACCATGTTCTTTTTGAGCTTGAGGTGGAGGAAGACCCAGAGGTGATGACCAAGAAGATTCCAGCCTTTGCAATCGGGGCAATCCAGTCTCGCTTGCATTCAACAGAGGGGGCTCTGAGGTATATTGTGGTGTTTGTGGACCACTCTTTTGACCTCCAAAAAACTTTGAAAATCCTGGTGGAGGAGGCATAGCTGCCAGCGTAACAGGCGGTTTCTGTTGATCGACAGCGCCCTTGTCAGCTTGTTTAGTTGGCGACGACGTATTTGGTTGTTGAAAAAATGATGAGAAACGAGAAGACCGATGGCTAGCATTGTTGCTTGCAGGGGCGCTTGCATTTGCTTGAGGGGCCAGTTCCTCAACTGTTGCTGAAACAACAACTTCCTCATCAAAGTCTGGCTCCTTATGTGTTGGTTTAATAAATGAAAAGAAATTGTCAACTTCATTACCGGCATTCTTTGCCGCGCTTTCATCATCAGCCAATTTTTGCTGTTCAACTTCTTCATCAACCACTTCACCTTTTCTTCTCCTTTCTTGCAACTTCATCTGATACTTCCATTTCTCAAAGTCTTCAACCGTTTGTCCCATATTCATCATTGACATATGAGCCAAGTCATCATCTGCGCCTCCTTCTCCTCCTCCTCCTGAAGATTTGCCGATTTTACCATCACCGATAATTTCAGCATCCCATTCCGGTTCCAACTCATCGGGTCCTTCGCCTAACAATTGGGAAATTTTATCATTGGAAAGTGAATCCAATTCTTCAGCTCTAGCAAATCCATGACGAGCACCACGACGAGTGAAATGATCCAGTTTATGATTGTTTTCACCATAATTGTTGCTATGAGTTTTCCCTCTTTCCCATGTTTCATTTTGATGCTTTTTGAACTTTTTACTTTTGTAGATACCACCATTTTCTCCATTCAAATTGTTATTCAAGTGTCTTGGGTGAGGTTCACGCTGAGCTTTCAATCTCCAAAATGACAACTCCGGTAATGAGCTTTTGATATGTGGGACATCATTAACTTCAAATTTCAACTTGAGCAATCGGTTGATTGAGTATATATTCTCCATATCTTGTTTTGAGGGGGGAATAAAATTCAAAAGAGCCTCCAATTCCACTGTCTCAGTATCTGCATCTTGTATTGCCTGACCAGCTTCGGTGTTTGTTGCTTCTGGAGTCGACTCTTTAGCTGCGTGAGCCATCGCACTATCCAACAATCTACTCAATGCATTTCCTGGTTCCAAGTTATGAATCGAAGAATGTGATTGTTTTCTTTCATTTTGCTGGTGCGGTCTATCCTGACTCAATGACAGTATTGTAGATGCATCCTTCTCAAGTGTTACAATTGATGGATCCACAAATATAGGATTTGACTGATTCGACGACATTGCAAAAGGGGAGTAAAAAAAGATCAATTCACTTTAGCTATGTCTCACTCTATTGAAAGTGTTGAAATCCGTCGAGCTGTTTAGTACAATAAATATAGCTTTGATCGAAACAAGAAAGATTCTATGTAATTTGATGTTTGAGTGTAAACTTTTGCTTCAAGTATCCCCCTTGATGAGATTTCTCTTTACCACCACCCAATTCGTAGAAAAAAAATTTTGGGTGAAAATGAGCCAAGTTTACACTACCAAATCACATACAAAAACCAAGAGCCCACAAGATACCAAAATCTCTATACCGAAATAAATGTCTAAAATTCATGGTAATAATACATAGTATAAGTTATAGAAGTAACGAGGGGTATCACACGTACTTGATACCAAAAAATAAATGAAAAACAACAACCAAGGAGAAAAAAAAGTGAATATAAATCACACGCCTTTAATTATTCAAGTATGGTAAATTCAACTTCATAATCTCTCGACACATCATAAACCAATCAATTTCTCGTAAGTAGTGGGTTCCATCATGATACGGACCCACTGGGGATTCACTTCCAACATCACATCCATCACATCCATCACATCCATCGCAGCCAGCTTTTGAGCTCTCCTGTAATCTGGCCAACTTCAAATTGTGCTCCCACTTGAACAACTCATACATAAACCTCAAGTTCGGCTGAATAATGATATTAAGTCTGCGTACTCTGACATATAAATAAGCCATGGGTAAACTAACTTGAAACCGTTTAATAATCTCAGCAATAACAACAGTGGCACTTCGACTAACTCCCACTCGACAATGTACAAGAATCTTTGTGTTGCCGTTGGTTTTTACATATTCTTGATTGATGAAATCCAAAATCTTGGGTAATTGTTCTGATAATTCATCAATGCCATCATCTTCTAAATTATTCACCTTCATTATTGTATCGATTGTGGTATTCCAGTGAAGATTAGTAGTCCGATTGTTGTGACGATGATGATGTCGATGGTGCTGCTTTTTGGGGTGGATATGGATTATCTCAATGTTTTCATCTAAACCTTCGTCAACTTGAGTTTCATTATACTTGCGGAATTTGTATCCATTCAACCAAGGTAGGGATTCACCCACTGAAATCACTTTTTTAATTCCCAACTTGTTTAGCAATGGTAGACACAGTGCATGTTTTAATGAGCCAAGGTATAAATAAGGTAAGATTTTTGATGGGATTGATCCTTCAACTTCTTTTACCCAGTCAATTGCAAATTTGCGAGCCTCAGTTTCTTCATCATCATCATCATCATCATCATCATCCTCATTCTCCTCACTATCGTCATCACTACTTGATGAACTTGCCTCGCTCAATGACGAATCCTCATCGTTGAAAATATATCCAAACTTGGCATTTGAATTCTTTTTCGGCACACCCAACAAGATCTCATTAATCTCAGCTGATGAAATCTCCTCCATCTCACCCCAATTGATCATCTTACCATCACCACCACCACGTTTCACCAAGGGGCTATACTTTCTCAACAATGGTTCCAACTTGCGCAATATCACCACGTCACTATTGAATATATAAAATGGTCGTTCATACTCATTGTGCAACTTCAACATTACTTCATCCAAGGGGAGATTCAATGCATACATCAAATAACAAAACACCAACAATGATGACTCAGTATAGCCATCTGAGCAATAAATCAAAGTTCCCAACCCCTTGGACGACATTGATGATGAATACAAGTAAATCAATTTGCAAATATTGACAATCAGTCGAAGATTATCTCGTTTACAATCGCCAATGCCAATGGATCCTGAAGGTGGAAACAGTAAATGATGACTTTCTTGAATTTCTTCACTATCGTGAGATGATATAGTATACTTGAATAACAATTCAGCTAGTTCGGTTAAATCAGGGAATGATGCATCGGAATGGCACTGGATGAATAATTTGTAGTTAAATTTGGGGTGTGGTAACATACTGATATAGTCCAATGACAGATGACAATTGCGCAACATTAATGAGTTTGTTGGCGAGCTATACCCATGTATTACCCCTTTTGAATGATGCTCGGGGGTCACTGAGTTGTTATTTTGTAAATAATGAAGCATTATTTGATGATCCCAATGATTGCCCACAAACACATTTTGGCAAATCTTTGAAGCTGTTGACATCAATGTCGTTTCAACTTTTTCTCGTAGTTGGAAATTGTTGTCCCATAATAGCAAAGGGTCCTTCAACTTGTAGCTTAGATTAACTGTTGACAATTTCGAGAAATGGAAAAAGCTTCGTAGTGGTGCATTTAATGAAACAGATGCCATTTGTTGATACGCATCACTGAAATGTTGATCCAAAATGTAAACTTTCCTTTCAGGTGCACAAACTCCCGAGGATTGCTCCTCATCTCTTTGTGCTAACCAAAGAACTCTAGCAATGGACTGCATAGTATCATAGTCGATACCGTACACAACAAAATCGGAACAAATTGATAATTTAGCAACTTGGATTTGAAAATTACGTAGCGAGATCCCTCTATCTGGATCCAAGTTTAAAAAAAATGGCACCACATTGAGCTTGATACAATCAGCGGTTAATAAATCAATCATTTCCTCTTCTTGTTTATGGTTAAAACTGTTACTCAATTTTTCATGATCAATGCTTTTCCAAATCAAGGCAACAATATCTCTAATTTCCGATTTCGACACATCAATCTTTTGCAAAATTTCACTCAACCGCACAGTATTGTGTAATTCAACAGCTAGGGACCCGTCAGTTACACACATCAAAAACCGTACGTTTTTCGGCTTGGCAGTCTTGTAGTCCATAAACACATTACTGTCTCCAACAAGACCCAATTTCTGTTGTTGTTGTTGTTGCTGATGCAAGAAAAATGATCGTTGAGCAAAATTATCTTCATGTAATCCATGTAGCCAGGGAAACATTTCATTTGTAGGCGGGAGTTGCGAATTGAAATACTCATGAAACATGTGTTTGAGTTGTAGCAATGACAAGTGGTTAAATTTGAAATCGTCAGCCTGTTTGCGTAATTCATCTGGTTGTGACATTGATAATTTGGTGGTTTTGAACCCAATTCCATCACAAACGTCACAGGGGTTTACATCGCCTTCGAGAGATTCTGGTTCATCGTGGCATTCACAGTATCCGCTAGCGTGTGAATCTTTTACCCCGGAATCAACGCCTTCAGTGTCATTGCTGTTTGTAAACGATACGTTGAAGCTTTTAAGTCTAGCTCTAAATCTATCTCTTTCATATATTAGATCATTGGACGATGACGATGACCTTTTGCACGATTTGTGAGGGTTTACAGTTAAGCATGATGATGATGATGATGATGGTGATGATGATGATGATGTTGTTGTTGTAGGCAAATTTGATTTCTGGGAAGCTGGTGCTGCTGGTGCTGGTGCTGGTGCTGGTGCTGGTGCTGGTGCTGCCAGATGTACCCTTGAGGAAGTTATTGATAAGCTTGGTATTGACAATGACGACGCACTCGTTACTGGTGGTTTGATGCTCTCACTGCGGTCACTATATGTATCTAAATTGAGTGATTTGACATCATGGACATGATGATGCAGTTGCGAATCAGCAATATTAGTCAATGACGAGGTGGACGACAACGATAACGACGACGACGATGTTGTTGTTGTTGTTCTTGTTGTTCTTGTAGTCGTTGTTGGTGTTGATAGCATGGATGTAGGATGGCCTGGATCATGGAAAGGAGAATGCAAGTCCAAAGTCCCTGACGATTGATCTACTTCAATCTCTGTAAAATTCCGACTCATTGGTGGTTATTAAGCTATGGGGTTGACTTTGGATAGGGTTTTGATAATCATACGTTTGTATATTGGAAAACGAAGAGTTGTGTAAAAAAGTGCAAAAATCGTTCCCACTCACGCCAATGGTTAGTTTTAAATACTATAGTGCTAAAAGACAGTATGTTTAAGCTGCCGTTATATTGTTCCTTATCTGTGGTTGAACTTCAAGACTTGGTTGGATATACCCCTTCTGAAAAAACTGTGGGTCAGATAATGGCGGGGATGAAATTGCTACTGTTGAAATAACAATTGAATGAAGTGCGATAGCAAAGAAGGTGTAGTTGTGTTCAATCCACTTCTGCTAGGTATAGCTTGTGTCAATAGGGTATGATGTGTTATTTGTGTTGTTGTTAGTGTATGTAGTTTCCGTGTCAATTACGATAAGTAAAGTAGATAACCAACCAACACAACCTTTTTCAAGAGAGTAAAAAGATTGAATTGATTAAATTGGTTTTTTTTTTTCGGGGGAGGAGTTTCTTTCTCTTCTTCACTCTTCTTGTGAGATTGTAATCATTATTATAATCATTATCAATCTATCGTTATCTTTTATCCACACTTTATGCAATTTCCAACAGATAAAGGTGTGAGAATCAGTTCTACTTCTACTTGAAAACTTCCTTTCAAGCAAAACCATAAGCTGTCCACTTTGTTTATTAAACGGATCTCCCATACTTCAAGTCAGCGTCTATTTTCATCTATTTATAGTAACTCTCCACACTTTTCTTTACGCTTTTCGATGCTAGACATCTACTACATCTACTACATCTAGAACGATTAACGTTTATTGTCTTATCTATAGACTATTAACATTGTTATGATTAGCAATTATAGGAGCTTCTATTAAAGGTAAAATGATATATACATATATATATATATATATGATGATAGTTACAGAAACAAAGGGATATTCAAATCTAAAAGCATCCCTTTTTTAAGTTTATTAGGATTCAAGAACCAACCCAACCAAGTCATCCACTCAAAAAAAAAAAAAAAAAAAAGAAAAGAACCTCCATCTGTTTCTTCTTTCCCTTTTCTTTTGATTTGATTGGTGTTTTATCAAAGATTAGCTAGAGCATTGGATTTAGCGGCAATGGTGGCGATATACTCATGTATCACGTAATTATTGATAATTCCAAAGTCCACACTCTTCTCACATGCACCTTGACACTCAATTTAGCAGGATCACCACCGTCACCATTGGCACTACCGCCATTGGTATCGCCACCACTTCCGTCTTCTTCCAATTCCTTCAAATCAGCAACATCAATATTTATAGTAATCCATCCATGTGACCACCAACATTTCCTAGCTGGTTTACGCCAAAACAACAACAATTTGGTCTGATTTGGGTCAGCTTTGGCACTACTACTATTCCGCTTCAGTGAAAGTGAACGTGATGCTGCTCTTGAAGCACTACTTGCCAATTGAGCAATTCTTGATCTTGGTCGTGACCGTGATCTTTCGCCATTGGCATTAGCAGTGGTGCCACTTGCATGTGATGTAGTTGGTGTTAATGAAGGTGAGTCTGGTGGAGTATCCGATGGTGTTTGTTGATTCAACTCTTTTTCCCGTTGTCGTTCTTTTTCCTTCTCCCGTTCTGTTTTCAATCTTACCAATGACAATGATGAAATAACACATTTACCAGGTTCTAAACTCCTTGATCCCCATTTATCTTTCGTATCAAATCCCGAACTACACAACATATCAAAAAGATGTTGTTCAGCAGGACCTAATCCTTTACTGCCATTCTCTTGTTTTTCATTAGCATCTTGCATTATAGATCCATCATCTCCAATCAATATTGGGTCATCCTCTTCGAATTTATAGCCTAATCCTGAAAAGATCAATTTATTCTTGAGTAATTCAACACTGACCCCCTTTTTCAATTGTCTCATTTCCTCTCGGTTTAACCCAGCAATTGGTGGGATTACATAGAAATCCAAATCCTCTCGCAATACAATTATAGCAGGTTTAGTTTGAAGAATGTTACTCTCTTGTTGCTGTTGTGCTTTCGACATCCCACTACCACTAACTTGAGGGCTCAATTGTAAACTTTGCTGTGATGAGGACATCCTCGTCAAATCAGTTTGTGCTTTGCGGAAAACATCAATGATATAATGAAAACATTGAGGATCAAAATTGACATAAACAACATCCTCTTCAGTTAAATTACTAATGATTTGTCCATTTACATCGAGGAAAACACCATTGGGGAAAAGACAAAGCAATATACTTTCAGGTAAACTCATCAATTCATCTCGTGTAATGGTAAATTCGGTGCCTCTTAGATTCAAATGGATAAGTGAGTTGAAATCAACGTCATCGTTGGAAGTGCTGTTGTTAGTATTGTTGGTGGCAGATGCCAATTGTGGTGGCGAGTCTGGTGTAACTTGAGTTATAATATCTTCTTGTGACATTTCCAAAGACGTAGGCGGGTCGCGTTTAATTCATCAAATTGTGGAGGATAAAGAAAAGTGGCCAGCACTTTTGGGTGATGCTGAGGAGAATGGAATATCAGTTGTAGATATTACGCCCCAGTGTTGCTGATGAAACTGTTCTTGTTCTTGTGCTGTTGCTAATACTGCTGTTGCTGCTGCTGCTGCTGCTGCTGCTGCTACTTGTTCTTCAAGTTCTTCTGATGGCTGGCGAAAAAAAAAAAAACAAAAAAAAACGAAAACAACCAAAAACAACCAAAAACTAATTAAGGATAAAAGTGTACAGCAAACTCAGATACGATTATGTCTCTAGTTGACTCTAGTGGTTATATATGTATACTCTGTATAAGTGTATGCGTACAAGTGTGCGTGTGTGCGTGTGTGTTAGTGTGTGTGTGCGTGTGTGTGTGTTCTATAGATACATATATGTACACGCTTTGAAAGTTGTCTTGTGTTTGGTAAAGTGCTTGCTCTTCCTTCCCCCCCACGACCACCAATTGTGTTGTTCAACAAAGAGAGAGACAAATAGTACAACTTTTGTTTTTTTGAACATACTTGCACGACTTCATCGTTTGGGTTGGGTTTTTGATAAACAACAGGCACTTGTAATAGACATAGTTTTCATTTGTGGTGTTAAGGTGTATATTTGAGCCATGGCTACATGTCTGTCTAATCAAAACAACACCTGCTCGTGCAAACCCAATCTAGAAAGTCTGGTGCATCAGTCTAAAGAACAACTGGAAGACAATCATTATGATGATATATGGGCCATCGACAATGATTACGATGATGGTCAAGAGAGCATTCCTCGACGTAGACAGGAACAACTAGCGTACAATGACGTGATACGACAACATCGCAAACAGGGGTATATTGATGGCATAACTGCTCACCGAGAAGATCAACTACAGCGCGGTTTCGACGATGCATTCCCTAAAGGTGCTGAGTTGGGAGTCGAGGTAGGCAAAATACTAGCTAGATTAAGATGCAAACAAGGCAGGAAGGCAAGAGTTGGAGAAACGAGAGGGGGAAATAATGGTGATAACGGTGATGATAATGATGATAATGATGATGATGAGTTCAAACGTGCAATTAATGACCTATCGATATCTAAAGTACTAGATCGACAATATTTCAATGATGAACTAAACCCGTTACCAACTCATGAATTGATTGCAAAATGGAAGAAACAAGATTAGTCTCACCTTTTGAACCCGACAATAGTCTGGTTCGTATTCACTTGTCTCTTTTTTTTTTTTTACCTACTTATTGGCATATCATTGATTAATTCAGTACTCAAACTTTCTGACAAATTGAACAACTTTTCTTGCAACTTGTGTCTACTTTTACACCACTCCACCCATACTTCACTTATCAAATATTGGGTCTCCTGAAACATGACATACTCTTTAAAACAACATTGTTTAATCAACCAATCTCGATTCAATTGTTGGAAAATCTCTTGTTTATCATTTATAATCGATTGTCTTAACTTGTTTAATTCAACTTCTTTACCATTTGTAGGTCCATTGGTTAGTTTTTTGAAATTTAATTCATTCTCCTTGATGCGTTTATTCAACATGTCAATTTGATTATTTGACAATTGTTTACTTCTTTCAAACAACTCCAAAAAAGAGTACAAATAATCCATATAGTTTTTCAATTTTTCCAAAGTCTTGGTGTTTATCGTATAACTATCATCAACAATTGCTTGTGATGATTTGGTATAGCTGTCGCCAATCAAAGTTAATCCACTATTGATGCCATCAATATCATTATTCTGCAACATGGCATTTTGATCTTGTGGATAAACTGTTGTATCTAGTCTCTTGAATTGATTCAAAATTTCGACAAATTTTTGATTATCAAAACTCATTTGTTGTTGTCTTCTTTCATATCGTTCAACAAGAATAACCAACTTTGTCCATTTTTCAATCAAGTTTCGAATATTTTGTTCAGCTTGAGCCCAATCACGTAAAAACTCTTGACTTATAGCTGGCCATATGGTATTTATAAATACAGTCTGGATTTTTTGGCCCTTAAATTCAATGGAGTAATCAATCTTGGCTTGCTTTTTCCAAGTGGTTAAATCGGAGGGAACGGTGAGAAAAGATTGCACAATTGGTTCCTGTTTGAATACGGGGTGTTTAACCAATTGGTTCAAGAACCGATGTAAACCACGACGACGACGTTGTAAAAATTGTGAATCGGGTGACGCTCCTACTGCAGTTTATTAGTATACTAGGTTCTTGAAAACAAAAAAAAAAAGTGGTGAGGGTGTGTCATTTTCGTTATACATACCAGTGAATTTCTTTGGTGGTAAGCCAGGAATCACCCGAAAAGGATACTTTTGTAACAAGTACTCCAACAACCTAAAACATCATAACTAGTTAGTAAAATTTAGTAAAAAAAAAAGGGCGCAATGTGTTGTCAAACATACCATGCAAAATCAGAGTATCTTCTGATAACTTTCTTTTGTCCCGACAGTCCACCACCACTACCTTGGCCCAATACCAAATTATGAGTGATTATATAATTGATATGCTTGAACAAGAGCCCCTCTTTCTCGGGAAGTTCTTTGATCTTGACCGGTGTATCATCAAGAACCAATGGTTTGAACTCATCTCTAACATCCTCGATATATTTCTCAATATACGATGCATCTTGAGGACTCACCCCATCACCATCATCATCACCATCATCTTTGTTACTATTGTCTCCCAAGAGTTGATGTTGAGAGTCAGAATGGTCAGTTAGCACAGGGTCAATTTTACCCCTCTGGTTCCAATCAGCAGTTGTTGCATCAACATCTTCTATATTAACATCATTGGCTCTTGATGTGTTGGCTCTAAGTGGATCATTGATTGCTTCATCATTGGCATCTTCTCTTTTGATCAATTTAACAAACTGTTGAGGCAATTCCGGTAAATTGTTTAATTTGAATTGTAAAGTAACAAAATCTCCTGATCCAGGAACATCAATTTCCAAAGCAATTAACCCCAAGATTTGATAGAAATTCTGAGCCAAGGTAACTGGAATCAAGTCGTTGTCATATACAATATCCAAGAGTTTGGTTTTTTGATAATTTGTCAAATACTGTAATTCAATCAATTTGTCCAAAATGTAAAATTCAAAATCATTGATGGTGGTGATTTTATTGACCAAGTGAGAACGAATTGATTCGTAGCTGGCAGGGACATTGGACATTGAAATTGATGGTCTGGAGTTGCCGCTGGCACCACTGGGCCCATTATCTCCTGCTCTTGTTTGGTTGAGTAGTTCTGATGATGTGAGGTAAGTAGATTGGTACGGGGTGGGGGAAAGTGAGGGGATGGGACTCTTTACAATTGGTTTGGTATCAGTATCATTCCATCCAGCGGTAGAGGACCATGGGTCCTCTTCTTCTCCAGTATTAAATATGCTGCCACTCATGTTGGGGAGAGTCGTATATTGAGGGGGTACAAAGAGTAATTATCGTTGTTATTCTTTGTCATTGTTGTTGTTGCTTTCGAGATTTCAAACGTCGTTGATTTTGGAGCTACCAAAATCAGTCTTTGCACCTACATTCTACAAACGATAATACAACCCATCACCAAAAAGAATAGATGTACCTATACTCTATATAGCTTACTCATAGTCTACTCAACTTCCTCTTGGCTTCCTCGCTCACATCAGCTTGATCACTCTCACTCAACTCGTTTAAAATCTTGACACAAATGCTCTTTGCAGGAGGTCGATACATGCACAAGAATTGCAATGACAAGAATCCAATACTTGATCTAGCAGGATCAAAACAAAGCGATTTAATCTTGGTCAACATTTCTTCATTCAACATTGGTAAATCACTAAGCAATCTGAGGAAAATACGCTTATCTTTTGGTTCCAAGTAGTTAATCATTGAATCGAGTACTTTGTTTGCCCATTTGTAGTAGATGGGGGTAGGTACTTGTGACAGCAAGAGTTTGGAACCGGCTCCAGTAGTGTCAGTAGTACCTCCTCCAGCGCCATTTCCATTGACATTGGTCTCAGTTTTCCCCAGCTGTTTCATTCTATTTTGTTGAAACGTTTGCTCACTAAACCATTCTTCATTTAACCATTCAATAACAACGTCGACCCGATCATGAATATTTTCAATAAAATACTTGAAAATGGCGTCACGGATCATGGTTCCCATATCTTGTTTATTTTGATCATCGGGGACCTTGTCCTCGACTCCATCTTCCTCAGCAATTGTTCTCATGCCTCTAGTGGCTAACCTTGTTAAAAGGAGGACCCAAGTATCTTTATTGAATGATTTGATAGCAACATCGGTTAGGACTTTATTTATAGAGTCAGGGTGTTCCAGCTTGACTTCAGGTTTGGTGGTTTCATTTGTTGGGGTGGTACTGTTGTTGTTAATTTTTGCAAGCTTGAAGAAATTGTCAATAATAATTGAAACGTGGGTCTTTTTTTCATTAAATGATAATTCCACTGGTGGCGCTAAAGTGAAGGATGGATCCTCTTGTTGATCATTGTCATAATCACCGAAATCATCTTCATCGTCTTCGTTGCCATTAGGAAACTCTTTCTTCACTGAGATGGCCCCAGCATTAGCATTAACATCTGGTCCTACACCATTAGCATACAATGGATCAAACTTTTCTTGCTTTACAGTAATTGGTTGAACTAGAGCTGCCTTGTATCGATCACCAACAATTTCCAATGCCTTGGTCAATCTCGATACCGATGCCTTCTGCAATGCATTCACCACCACTCTAGCACAAGTTTGTGCTGGGACAGTGCTAAAATCAAACTCATTCAATTTATCGGCTGGATCATTGAGAGTATACAAGTGTTTATAGTCCATAATCTTGATCTTTTTCGAAGGATTATGAAATCCTTCAAATGGTCTCTTTTTAATACTCTTGTCTTCAATGGAAAGTACATGTTTCTTTCTCAAATCAACTCCTCTTTCAGTTAAAACAGAAATCTGACCTTCGAGTGCAGGTTTCATATTAAGTGGGATCAATGAGTTTCTCTTTGCATAAGTGAGAAAGATTCTAATATTTCTATCAACATATTTTCTTGCCAATTTGAATTCATCGACTGATTGGTAATTTGATTGCTTTTTCGAGTTGGAATCATATTGTTCAACTGCTGCTAGTAATTGCATTGCCAATTGAGGTTTCTTTTTTAATATGATTATACAGTGGTTTAAAGTGGCAGTTACCAATGGTGGTATAATAATATCCAAATAAAACACTTTTAAAACCATTGTCAACAATTGTCGCGACTCATATTCCATATTTTCATACTTGATCAATGAATGATCTGGTGGTACATCATTTAATGAAAATCCAGGTTTGGAAATTGGTTCACCAATAACCAGGGTCTTTGATTGGAAATCAATCACCGTCATCAAGAATTTTAAAAGGTCAAGTTTGGTGATTATATTTCTCATTAAATCATGTTCACTACTATCTGATGGACTTAGTGGGTAATTGGATTGGAATTTGTTAACCAATGAGTTTTTCAATTCCGTCAATTTACTCCAAAGTGAATTACATCCGTCATTTTCACTAATGTATTTGAAAGCCAACTTGTAAACAATCAATGAGATATCAATCAACTTGCCAAAAGTCTCAACGTCGTGCCCTTCTCTAACTTGACCACCTTGCCGTTGTTGTTGTTGTTGTTGTTGTTGCTGCTGTTGTTGTTGCTGCTGCTGTTGTTGTTGGATAGTTATAGGTATATTCATGAGAATAGTCAAAGTTTCAAGAGAGTCAATAGCAAGATCTACTTTATCAACATTTCGTATTTGATAAATATTTTTGATAAAAGTCTCATAAATGAGATCAATACCCCAATGCTTGATGGCATATGATTGATTATTGTTTATAATGGGTAAGATTTGTTTATAGACCCTAACAAATGTTTCAGGTTGGGTGATTCCCAATTGTTTGGCTTGATTTAGTTGACGTATAATCAACTCTGTGGTGTTGTTGTTGTTGTTGTTGTTTACTGACATCTTTGATAGAACAGGGTTTTTGCAATTACTGTTTTTCTGAAATTACAATTAGAAAATAAAGGGAGTAAAGGGGAGGAGAAACACAGCCAGAGTGTGTTATGATTGGTTATGATGTGTGTCTGAGTTGATGTAGCTGTGTGTGTGTGTGTGTGCGTATATTGTTCAATCAGCTATCCTTTTAAGGTGTGTATGGATTATGAAAAAGACAAAGATGAAGTTGAAGAAGAAAAAAATTTATTGTTTGGTAGTTGCGCTACCATATTCATAGTAAAGCACTATAAACGATGAAACAGGTATATAGATAGAGAAAGAGAGAGCGAGAGAGCGAAAGGCGGTAGTAGATCAGATTAGTCATACTCTCTCACTATAAAGAAAGTATGTTGAAACAGATCTCTATGTGTGCTTGTCATGGTTGAGTTTGTTTCGTTGGAAATGAATGGATATTTTGCAGCAATTTCACTACAAACCTATAAAACAAGATATTTATGTTTAGATCCCCTTTGATTCTGATTTGACAGTACTGAAACCTCAACAAAAAGAATGCTAAAGGGGAAACCTTCAATAGTAGATTGTGTTACTCATATTAACGGAAAAGGTAGTAGACTTGTTACATATATGCTGTCATTACACCTTTTTAATTATATGTCAGTTGAGGGTATTTGAAACCATTAATGCTACCAATTGAGCAAGTTACACAAAAATTGAAAACGGTTGAGATCGAGCGAGCAGTGAGTGAGGCTTGTTTCAGATTGGTTTCAAGATACATACCACAACTACCACTACTACCACTACTACCACTACTGCTACACGCAATCACTTGCTTAAACAGCGTTCCATTGGCATTATTGTATTTGATCTAGAGGACATCTTACACATTCTGAAAATACACCACACATCCCAAAAGTGTAACACACTAGATCAACTTATTCTTCTCATCTTCACTCACACGCACTGGGCGTTTAGATTTTTAACCCAAACCACAGATCTACAACACAAATATTGATATCTAAAAATAGGTTTAGTTTACCAACACCATCGACTTTCATACCCCATTTCAATATTCAGAGTAACACTAGTCTAACTCAATAACTTACATTCTACTATTCAATGTACCATATACTCAACTACTACATTTAACATACTACACACAGCCTTTTGTTCTTTTGCCCTTTTTTTGTTCCCCTTATGCAAGACACGTCATTCAAAGATCACTTGGATGCTGAGAGAGCAATCGAAAAGTATGAGTTAAACACATCGACATTCGATGTTGTTCGAGTTGATGACTTCTACAACCACAACTGCTCCACCATGTGTTGGTACTTCTACATGTGGATCCTCGTGTTTTTAGCCATCATCTTGTTGGCTATCGATATTTATTCATGTCTAAACATTCTTGTGTTTCATAAATGGGCTACTGATGATTACCGACCATATGCTTACTCCATAGCCAAGTGGATTTTCACCGGTTGTATCATATTTCAATTTGTCTTGTTGATTTATTGTTGGATTTGGGCCATACACATTTATCGTACTAAAAACATTGCCATGGTGTATTTGAACTCCATTTGTAAAAAAATATACTCCATCAAGTCCTACTCGTGCTTTTGTTTAATGAATAGTATTGATGAAGGAAAATTTTTTGATCAATGTTGTTTCAACACCTATTATGAGATACAAAATGCTCCCCAGATTCTTATTGCTGATACTCCAAGACAAGTTATCAATATTCTTACTTTGAGATACTATGCTACTGGTGGTGAACTAAACAATGATATATTAAGCAACATCAGAACCATTGCCAAGACAAATTTACGACTTTCGATCATCTTGAGCTTTATGTGTTTATCAGTCTTCATTTATGCCATCTTCTTTTTCAAATTCTTGTTTGGCATGCTACTGTATATTCCATTGAAAACTTCACTTAGAAAAGAAGGTTACAAGGGTTTCAAGAGTTATTGCAGTTATTTGGTGAACAAGTCGGTAGCTGATGCTGTAAACAAGCATCATAGACCAAAGAAGGAATTGCGAGATGAAGGATTGCTTTCTGAAGCTGCCATTTCACAACTCCCCCAAATTGATGAGTATCCATCTGATTACAAAGGTTACACTAGAGTATACTATGGAAGATCAGATTCAGAAGAAAGCATTGCCATGAGAGATTGGAATTATAAAGGAAAACCAAACCCATACGGAGAACTGCAACTTGATCTTCTTCATCAGCAACCATCTTTGGACCAATTGCAACAGTCAGAACAAGTATTCTCCACCTTGGGTGGTGGTGTTGGTGGTAATGGTGGTAACAACATACCATTCAGTAAGAGACTCAGCACTCTTCGTGAGAAGAATAGAAATAAACTTTTTGAAAATCCCAAAGTCAGTAACAACAGCACCAGTAGCTTAACAAACATACAACCACATGCTGCTGCTACGCGATATCAAAGTCTCAAACAAAGTGACACCCAAACAAGTTTTGGCAATGACAATGATCTTCACTACCACAAACAACGACTGAGGCCACATAATAAGCTTTTGCAGGATGGTGATTTACTTGAGGATTCACAAACAACAAGAATGCCTAGCTACCCCACAAGATCATACACTGCGGGTAGCTCCTACGACCTCAGCAATCCAAACCTTATGGATTCACAAACCAATTTGCTTTCAGAGTCCAACAACCACGTTGATCATACAATGACAGAGCCCCAATCCTTACATGTTGCCCCCTATATTGATCCTCAACAAACGGTCTCTAAACGGAAACCGATCCAACGGTCATTTACAGAAGAGTCGCACAATCTATCTTCATTGCAAGATCCATTTACCGATGTTGATGATGATCAGGGCCAATTGGTCTATAACCAACCGCCCATTGTTCTGCGAGTCCATGTTGGTGAACACAATTCACCAAAATCACAAAACTCAAGCGGCGAAGTAAACGATATATTGGATGCATATGACACCACCAATGAATCAGCTCCGTACCCCGTCAGAGGCGTATCTAAATATTTTGAATAGTTTGTCACAACTGGAAACAAGAATAATCCTTCATGCATTTTAACATACAAAACTGACTATATACACGACTAGATACACAGATCTCTCTCTCTCTCCCCCTCTCTCCATTCCCACCCCCACTACAACTATGTCCTATGTCTTACCCTCGTATTCACTTTGCAATTTCTTCAATTCTTCATCACTAATGGGTGGAATTGGAATATCACCAAAATCATCATCAGTCATCTTTTGGAACGTGTACAAATACACCCCAAGTGGTATAGCTCCAACGACAAACAATCCAATGGTGTTTCTCCAAAAAAATGGTTGTCTGACCCGATATAGAGCTGGTGTTATTTGATGAGTGACGGGGTCTCTATAACGATCGTGGCCCTTTCTGGAAGAAAAAAAAATGTGTTAGTAAAAATGAATGTAGCGTCTTGAGTGTGATGTTTCTTTACATACGGAGCTCCTACTATTTTACCTAAAGTCCTTAGTGTTCCGTGCATGGATGCCTGTGTGTGTGTATATATGTATGTTAATTGTCGTTTCGTTTTACAGAGTGGAATATTTTTTTTTTTCTTAATTGGCGTGATTTTCTTACATGAGAAGTGGGTTGGTAGCAACATGCTCTTTTCTATATCGCCCTACTTAATAATGATTCAACCTCCAAAGAGTAACCTTTCCTGCCTCATTACCAATAGCTAGGATCTCATTATTTGGTGAAAACTCAACACTGGTGACTTTTCCTAATGGTGTACCACTAGTGGGCCAATTGCTGTATACGGCTCCCGAAGGTAAATGAACCAATTTAAATGCATCTCGTTTTCCCCTAGATGCAATAGCCAACACTTGTCCATCGTTGTTGAAAACAAGTGAAGAAATGGAAGTAACTAGATTTTCAACCGTCTTGAACGGTTTTGGTTGTTGTTGTTGTTGCACTTGGGAATCAAATTGTTGTCGATCATAGAGGTTAACGACCCCAGTATTGGAACCAATAGCCACCCATCTCGTGCTATTATTTCTCCCACCCAATTTGATCTTGGTTACACCAACACCCCCATCGTCGGACCATTTACGTATAATTTTATTTTCAGACTTGGATGAAAGTTTACCTCCCATCAACCCAAATTCCCAAACATCACCAGCTGAATTAACAACAATTACAAATGATTCATCCAATGCAAAATCAAAATCCACTACAGTGCCTTCAATCTTGAATCCCTTGATCCATTGTCCCGTGGTTCCGTTTATTAAGTTGAACCATCCTGAATTACCAATCAATCCAATAAATGAACCACGAGGACTCAATTTAAAACTTTCAAATGACTTCTGCACTTTTTCATGGCCATACATACGACTCATTTTGGAAATTTCTCCAGTGGATAAATTAATCTTATTCATGTATTTCCTTCTTCCAGCAGCATAGATTATATTCTTGTCCCCTTGAGGCAAAAATTGAGAATTCATAATGGGACAGTTTTTTAAGAAGTATGAGGTGATGAAATTGTTGGTCTTGCCGTCGATTTGGTAAAGCCTGATAGTTTTGTCGAATCCAGCAGTGAGTAAGATTGGATGGGTTGGATGGAACGATATTGCTTGCACGGCACCTTTGGACAATTTTTGATAATTTGCATCTTTTAACCTTGTTATCGAGATTCTTGATGGTGAAATCAATTTCAATTGCTTTGTAATGACAAATTGATGCGTCGATGATAGAAGTTTTGATAATGCGGCAGTTTGATTGCCATTCTGTTGATGATTGTTTTGTTCCTCATCATTTTCTTCATCGCCATTGTCAAGTATTATATCATCATCTGAACTATTTCCTTCCTCCTTGTCTTGACCTAGTTGATCAGCCCATATTGGTCGTGGGTATATCTTCTCAAATTGCGATCGTAGCCTAAGCATGTATGCTCTGCCACTTATAAAATCATCATCGGGAGTCTTTCTTAATTTCTTTAACCGATCCGATGAAGTTAGGGACACGTTCAATTTCTCATCATCACTATCGACCCAAGCATAATCTTGATCTCCAAGTTCATCATCTTCTGATTCGTCATCATTGTCACTAGCTGATGAAACATCCTCATCCATACGTTCACTATCATCATCACCTTGTACTCCTTCATCAATATAAAACAAGTCTTCATCTTGTACATCATCTAATCCATCACTGTCATCCCCATTATCATCGTCGACATTGTCGATTTCATCAACCACTTCTTCTTCGTCATCGAAATCATACAAATTGTCAACTTTTCGCAAATTGCTTTCTAACCCAGCAAGGTCTCCAAAAACCAATTTCTCTAATATGAGTTCTTCCTCATCTTTTGGAGGTATTTCGACTACATCGCCATCTTTGTTCTTGGGCATTGTTGAGGGAGGAGTTTTTTTGAGTTAGTGAGTTAGTGAGTTAGTGAGTTAAGATTGAACTGAAAAAAAAAAAAAGCTCCAGCAGATGAGATGGGATGGGACGCTACCACGCACAAAACACATCCGTATATACCATCGTATACATCGCTCTACAAATCACCCCTCATCATCCTCATGAAAATCATTTATATGTTCTCTTTTCTTTTTTGTATACACCCCCTATTTACTCCCCTTCATTTGATTAACAAAAGTGACAAAATACTTTTTAAAATCCTTAATGTCCAAATTAATCAAATTAGTGCAGAAATCGTTGAGTAAATCTTGACTTAGCCCCATATTGGTTAAATAAGCAGAAAGAAACTTGATGAAACTTTCTTTCTTTTTTTGTTGATATGTTTTGAGCAACATGGCGATATCTTGAGCAATCAATCTATATTGAGCATCGGCCAATACAAATTCTTGTCTTTGGAACGGCAATTCAAATGATAGTTGTACAACTTTTTCCATTAAAAACTCGTCAACCCCTTCAATCGGAGGAAGGGATTGGCCATACAAGTCCTTTTCGTCAGTGATTTTACCACCATCACCAAAGACATTGACGAGATTGATTAGTTGTACAATTGCCAACTTGGAGGCACTAGTATCGGATAAATCATACGCATATTCAAATAATTTTGACACAATGGTGGCAAATTCGTTCTTGTTGGTTTCAGTCACCAACAAACTCGACAAATGATTAGTAATGATGGAATTGAGAAAATTGAGTAATGATTTCTTGAGCAAAATTTTATCCCTAATAATGTCTGGTCGCAAGTTTTCATCTTCAGCAACCTGTTGATCCAAAGTTTGAAAAACTTTTGAAAATAGCGGGGTGAAAAAATTATTGAGTAATTGGTAAATATTATCATCGGATTTGTACGTGTGCCCAATCTGACCTAGAAAGCTCATGAAATCACTAATTTCATTAATTTTCAAGTTTGGTGATGACCAAATGATGGTGATTAATTTAGTCAAATGGCCACTAATGACGGAACTGCTCAATAATGGAACGAATCTTGCAAATGCAAATCTAGATGCGTCTCTAATCGTTTCGAATTTGGAAAAATTTTCCAAAGTAATTAACACCACTTGAGCTGCATTATTAACTTTTTCAACAATTTCCGGGGGAAACTTGAGATTAGATTCATAATCGTACCCACGTACAATCGTACCCAATGCCATCAACAGGTGGTGGGCTTGCAAAACAATGATTGGTTCTTTATCTTGGATTGAGATGCATTTTTCCAAATCGCTGAAAATTGGCTGGAAAACTGATTCAACAAGTTTCACCTTGACTGGGGTATACTCATGAGGAACAAGCGAGATGATCAACCCAATTGTTTCAAAAAGGTATTGTTGATTGTTAAAATTCCCATTCTCGACAACATCATCGTCTTCATCTCGAGTGGGCAACTCGGCTTTAATCACAAGTAATGGTTTCAATTTCATCACAATTTGTTCGATAAGCTGTTCATTATCTAATTTCGGTTTCGTGAGCTTCATAAATCTGAAAAATAAATACCAACTTCTTAATCGAACTTTTTCGTTATTATTAAACAACCCCAATGGAGATGTAAAAATTTCCAAAATTCGAAGAACCAAATCACGTCTATTCTCATGCGAGTTTAAAAAACTGTAATGCTTCACCACCAACTCAAAGAAGCTTGATTGAATATGTGGATGATTGACTTCTAGTATGAATGATGAGTCAATCAATTTAATCAAAAACTCTTGGAAAATCATGTAGGGTTTACTTTCATTGACTTTGTTTTTAGGCACGTTGATCAAATTCATCTTTAAACTTTCTGAAAAATTGCTCAATTCAAACAATCCTAACTCCAACTTGTTCCAAGACTTGTCTCCTTCAAATAGGGACTCGTTGATAACCACTGGAATTGCTTCTATATACAAATCAGGCGAAAGTCCAGCAATTTGATCTTGGAAAAGTTTTAATCTTGCTCTAAACTCAATAAATTGTCTCTCACTGTCGTCATCGTCATCATAGTCATCGCCATCTTCATCATCTGCATCATACTTCATTTTCAATATAATCTTATTCAAAAGGGTTGATAATAGCTCCACTGAGTACAAGGATGTGTTTTTCTTACAAGCACTTAAAAACATTTGAATAAAAGGAAACACATTTTGCGATACGTCGTCATACTCGTGGCTCAAAAATGTAAGAATAATTGGCCACAATGTGTACAAATGTTCGTTTATTTGATTAACCAAGCTAGGTTCATTGCCCAAAACGTACAATAGTTCCTCGCCGATTTGGTTGGACAATTTGGCAACTTGTTCTTCAAACTCAACATCACCTGCCAATTGTATTGAAGATATGATGTTTGTCAAATTGAGCAATGAGATCAACTCTAATTTATCTTCGGGTGGCATTTTCTTTGATAATATGTGGATCAAAGTGTTGCATGTTGTCTTTCTCTCTTGCTCACGAGTGAGGTAGCCAACGACGGTGTTTATACATTGTGGGGTGACAAATAAGGCAATGTCCATCCAGTCCACATACAGTCCAATGACGATTAAAGTGTTTTCTAGGATTTCTTCACAATGACCACCATCTGTCAAGATTTTGAACCAACTGGACACCAAATCATTCATATTTTTATCTCTCAAAGCATCCTTAATCACCGCGTTTCTCTCAGTCCATGCTTGTGAACGGGCAATATACTTGTCCCCTATTTCGGAATGGATGTTGACCAAGATTCTGGTGTAGTAATCAATAGCCAATTGATTACCTGATGCAGTCAATTTGAGCAAGTCATTTATATAGTTTGGGTAGATGTCTATATAGACCAGTGTGAATGTTTTGGCGTGGATTTGGGCAAACTTGTTTCTCAAATATGTTGGGTCTTTAATGTCGTTTGAAACAAACTCTGATAGCACACGTAGCACAGTTTGACAAAGTTGATGGCACTCGTCACGAGTGAGATTTTCCACGTTTTCTTCAATGACTTGGTAAAGAAAGAATTTCAACTCACTGTTGACTTCTGATGTTGTTGATTTCGAGATCAAATCCAATGCAGTGTTGTACCCATCTTTTGTCGCCTTGACTTCATTGAGAAACTCGTATGCTTGTAGCTGAAGCTTTTGATCTGATGATCCACTCAACGCTATTTGAATAGCATTAATGATTTGACCCTCCATGTAGTTGTATCGAAGGCGAGGGGGAGCCGAGGTTCAGTATGTGTGATTATGTAGTTGGCTTGTGACTTAAAGAAAAACAAAAATACAATCTTTAGGAATGCAAAATTTTACGCAGACTTTTTGGAATGGATGACAAGATGATGAACAAAATAAAATATAAACAAGACAGTAGTGAAAATGCAGTTGATAGTCCAGGATGATCCCTCAAATCTCACTTGAATGAATGAACTAACGTTATCGAGAAAAGCAACGATGATTTCTGAGATGTTGTGGTTCTTGGTTGTTAAATATGATGAAGAACAACCGAACAGAGACACACACACACAGAGAAAAACTTTGAAAAATTAATTGGAAATTTTTACACGACCAGATTATACTTTCTAATATGTATTATCTACCACTACTACTACTACTACTCCAAGACAGCATACTTTTTCAAATGATCTGGGATAGCATCGAATAACCCTTTCTCCTTTAGCCAGCTCTTCGAAAAGATTCTATCGCTGTATTTATGGGCAGAATCTGCCAAAATTGTCACCACATTACTTCCCTCTGGTAATGTTTTAGCAACTTCAACAGCGGCAACAACGTTTAAAGCGCCAGTACCTCCCAAATACAAACCTTCTTCATCCAATAATCTATAAAGCATAGCAATTGAATCCTCATCGGGAATTTTAACAGCATCATCAATGAGTTCAATATCTGGTTTCAAATTATCAGTAACCCTACCTTGACCGATACCCTCAGTGAAGGAAGAGCCCCCTCTTTCCATTTCTTTCCCGTTGGATTTGATGTAAGAATAGAGTACTGACCCGGGTGGATCAGCGAGCACACATTTGGTTTTACCATTGCTTATCGTTTTCAAGTATCTTGAAGTACCAGCAAATGTACCTCCAGTACCAGTAGAACAAGTAAATGCATCTACTTTGCCATCCAACTGAGCCCAAATTTCTGGCCCCGTTGTTTCAATGTGAGCTTGTCTATTGGCGACATTGTCGAATTGATTAGTCCAAACTGCATTATCCAAACTTTCAGCATGTCTTTTGGCTTGATGGTTGTAATTTTGTGGATCTGTGAATGCAACAGCAGGTACTGGGTAAACCTCAGCTCCTAGTAATTTCAAGGTTTCAATTTTGTTTTTAGATTGGGTGTTGGGCATATAAATGACACAATTGTATCCTCTTGCCCGACAAACATGAGCTAAACCAATACCAGTGTTTCCGGCTGTTCCTTCAACAACGGTTCCACCTGGTTTGATCAACTCTTTTTCTTCTGCATCTTTAATAACATAAAGTGCTGCTCTATCTTTTATGGATCCACCAGGGTTCATGAATTCTGCTTTGGCGTAAATGTTCCTTCCAACAGAATCTGATATTCTTGGTAATCGCAATAAAGGAGTGTTTCCAATTGCTCCAGGAAATCCGGTTTCACTAACCAAAGGAACGAATGGTAGTTTCACTTCACTGTTCATCGATATTGAGATACATCTTTTGGATATTCTTGAAAACATGTTTTTGTTTGGAGAATGATGGAGGATGATGGAGGATATTTGGGCAATTTTTTTCTTTTTTTCGATTTTCACGTCGGCAATTATTTTGCTTTTACCCCGTGTTCACGTGATGTTGAGTCATCAAGGCAATGCTGTCGAGCAGTATGAACCTTCAACAGCGATAGACTCTTTAGCCGTCTCTTCGAATAGCAAAGTGTAGTGGAATGACTTCCTTGAGATGCCTACTGTGGAAGAGCTTCACAGGAAAAACCAGAATGTGCTAAAGAAGCATGTCCGCGAATGCTAAGGCGTTGTGTAATTCCTCGAGTAGTAATTTAGTGAGGTCACCACGATTGAAGGACAAAACTGACTAGCTCGGGATTCCGCAAAAGCTTAACACAACCAACATGAAAGAATGAGCTAAACTGCTAAATTGCTAGCGTTGTCATCTTGCTTAGAGAGGAGAAATTTTCCGGAAGTAATTCCAAATCATTTTCGTTCCGAAAAGTTTATGAGTGGAAATGTTGATAGTATTGACTCTTTTGTGCTTTGTAAAATCACTGTAATCACTTGGCGTAGAAACAGCATTGCATTCATCACGCATAAGGCACAAGACCATTCTCTATTGTTGTAACTAGAATATCGTATATGTCTGTAATATGTGTGATAATCAACATCGAATTTCGTAAACTCATTTGGCTCTTTCATTCATCAGCAGATTTTATGTGATTCAAAGCCCAGCAAGAAGGTCTTGGAAGATCGGGAACTGGAGAATACCAAAGTTTTACACAAAGCGGAGCACATCTGATTGTGAGACATGCGTAGCATAGTCTCGGCTACGATTGAAAGAGAAGTCAACCCATTGATTAATCGCATTCAATGATGTAGGCGTGGTGAATTTGGTGGTGCAGTTACAAAGATGTACCATCTCGTATTCGCAAGTGAGGATTAGCATATACGAGCAGAATGCATCCCATGTTATCACTGAGAGAAACAGTTTAATGTTGCCCTTCAAAAATGTAAAGTTGCTTTAGGCTCTTGTGCATACGCCATCAAAAGGAGACAATAATCGTGTAGACAAATTAAATGTGACATTTATAAAAGTTGACTGGATACTCCAACGACGTCTATGTTGGCTTTGTCATCTCGAGTCATCGAAATGCTCAAAACATATTCTAAGCTCCGGTTAATCAATAAAAAGTGGCCACGAAACCGAAGCGTTCCGACAACTCATCCTTTCCTCTAACTACAAAACTATTGTCGCGCGAAGTCCCTTTAGAGCCTAATTAGGAAAGTCATTTAGAAAAAGAATCCCTGCATACATTAGTTCCACAAAACAATAACTTTTCACCGAAAATTGTTCCGAAAAGTAGCTAAAAGAAGCAAAATGTGTAGTCACCAATGTGAAACAGTACTCGTTGACACCTCTGTGCGGGGCGTTGGGGCTACTAATATTACTGCTATGAGGAAAAGCTAACAGCTCACTTCGAAAGCAGTCCATTGAAGAGCCCTTTATACACATTGAAGAAAAACTTCTTATTATACAGTCACCGAAATTGCTTGGCATAATAGATTCGAACACAATAAAATAGTTTGTACTTTTGATTAACCAAACGTTTGCAAAAAGTAAACCTCATCAAGTTGTCTTCAACCAACTACATATATCGGAAAAGAAATTATGCGAGTTTGTTATACAAAATCGAGAAAGGATTAGCATTTCCTGGGCAAGATTTTCGTACTCATATTTTTCTTTCTTTTTTTTTTTTTATTTCCACATTGTTTCCCTTCAACTGTTTTTCCCCCCGAGTCCGTACAACTTCTTTTGAATCCTTTTTATTGATTGCATTTTTCCGACAGGGTCGCTCAGCGCTTGTGAATCCACAGTCAAAAAGCAGAATTTTCGGGTTTACTTTTCGGATTCGAGAACAACTATATAATATGAAATTTTGCTCATGGCGCTCGTAACCTCGGAGTTCATTGCAACGAAGGCAGTGCAACTCAATCGACTCTTCTTTTGTACGCTTTTGCGATTTATTGGAAGGGTTTGAAGACCTTTTAACCACAAATTACAAACGTTTTTTTAAATATTTCAAATTCAACCGCTGGTCACAATTTCAGAACTCTTGGAACTGAACACTAAGCTTGTTGATTTTTGTATCAGTTATGAAGTCAGAGGTGAAACAGTACAAAGTTGAGGGTATAATTACAATGACGTGGAAGATACTGCATCTAGCTGATTGAAAAAACAAAACCCAGTTCACAATCTCGGCTTTCTACGAGTATTATTTACAATTGAATTCTTTGTGAAACCCCAATACCTTTTTTTTCATCAATCGTGGACGTTACAAAACTAAACGATCGAAGAGTTTTTGCATTAGTAGTGAAGTAGCTTCACATAGATAGCAATGGTTATGATACTAAGGCAAAACAACGCTGCATCGAATAAAATAAAAATTCAAGAATCATAGCTGGGAAACAACAAGAAAATAGAAGAGAGTTACATCGTCTTTCGAAGGTTTGTAGCATACAAAGCCCACTACCAGTTATAATTTTCCCTAGTTGCAATGGCCCTCTTCACAAATGGATCAAGAATCATATGATTTTTTAGGTTTTGTGTTGACATTTGCCTCGTAAAAACGCCCTGTATTACTAAACAAATTCCCCGAGAACACAAGTGGTTGTCATGTACCGTTGATGATGCTATGTTGGAGGAAACAAATAAGCCACGATGCTCATCAGTAAGAAAAGGGATTCTTCGTACTTGAAGTGGGAGGAGGGGAGGAAGTAAACATAGATATTGAGTCTAATTTCTTTTTTTTTTCTTAGATTCATGTAATGGTTATAATACTTCATGCGGAAGCACAATCTTTAGCTAAATCCGCGCCCGAGGATAAAAGAAAATAATTCAATTTATCCGTTGGTACTGTTGTTTAGTTTGGTTAGGTTGTTGCCTCTTGGGTGAAGCTAAAAACAGTGTGTGTGTGCAACACGTAAAGAGATGGAAACACTCGATCAAAGTATGTACAGGTTTGAAAAAGAGGATCGCTCACCCCTTTCGGAGAACAAAACTGTTCATTAATAAAGAGGGGATACGAAAAGAACCTGTAAGGTTCTCTTGCATTTTTACAAATCCGTAATTATTGAAAACTACAGCAAACGTTTGTTTTGCAATTGCAGAAAGTGATAAAAGACATAATTTAATGTCGAAAACAATAGCAATGTCCTTTTCTCTTTCCTTTTTCTTTTTCTATTATCTTTTGGTATTTCTGCAGGGTTTAAAAAAAAAAAAAAAAAAAATTGGAATAGCAAATTGAAGATTAGTGATAGTACGGCATCACTTTACAACGTTGAAAATTGATGAACTCCGCGATGAAATTGAGGTGATATAATGCATAATGCACAAAAGGGTATTTCATGCAATGACACACTTTGCTCCTCTCTCTCTACCATTTACCCGCCAGCATTCAAAACACACTCACTCACTCACGCACTTGCACGTCTTTAACCCACAACTTTGCTCCCCATACACATTGCTATTATGTAATCTTTGTCTCCTTCACGCTCAAACTTATAAAGACAATGCTATGTAAACAAGCTTCAAAGCATGGAATGCGTAATTGCTATTGTTTTCGATATATTATGGTTTCTTTTGTGGTGAGAGCCTCGTTATTCAAAGATAGGAGAAAACATTTTGTAAAGACGTGACGAAAGGCAAGAACAAGGGCACAGAGTCAAAAGTCGCAAAAAATAACCACCTCGCAACTTGTGAGGGGATATTATACACAGTCTCCGTGGATAAAGTGTTAAAAAAATGGACACGCGGAGCCTTAACAGGATAATAAGATCTATTGACAACAGATTTGTTCGATGCAAGATGGCGCCACTAAGTTGCAAACTAGTAAAATCTATATAGTTTGTTACATTCCCAAAAAAGAGAACCACTTGTAGGACCTTGGAAGCTCTGTGAATGAAATGCGGTTGGCGTTTTCGTCCTAGAGTCTTTTGTGCTCTTACCCTCACTCTCTCCTCCAACTATGTTTCGTTCCTTCGTTGCTACGTCGAAGTCATAAAAAAAAAAAAGGTATTGTGACTCCTCCAAAAACAAAGACAATCAAGAATTATTCTGTTGTTCCAATAACCATGACCCTCAACTCCCTTTGTTCAGTATCTCTCGAATGCTAATTTTAGTCTCGGGTAACAAAATTGGGAAACAATAAAAAAGAAAAGAACAAAATCTCTTGATAGAGATGTTGGGTTTTCCATAATACACATGTACGAAGAGTTAAATACCAATTTTGTCATTTATGTTTCTCAACTATTAAGTTGACCAGGTATCATAACCATTGATTTCTAAAAATGCATGTGTGTGCATACCGTAGCGTAATTTGTTGAGCTTCTCCATGAGAAAGTGAAATTTCATTTGTACGCGCTCACTGGTAACGATCTAAAAATACGTTTTAGACTTTTTACTATTTTGGGAGTGTATCGGTTTTAAATCCGGGCGTAAAGAGTGAGAGAATAAGCGATCAGCCCATGGGTGATGACGGAAAGAGTGTGTTTCTCCTTTCCTCCTCTGTTTGGGTCCAATGGGAATTCTGCTTGGTGAAGCAAGATATTCTGTAAAAGGGAGGGTGTGGCTTGCTTTGTGTCATAACTAAAGTGGTAACATGACAGCCCTTTTTTGGCTATACTCTTCAACAACGTATCTCCCAGTACTCTCTACTCAGTCACAGGGGGGAGGAGGGGGCACACACGTGTCGCAGTACGTGAATGAAATGCTGTCAAATTTCTTGTCATTTACTTTATTTATCTGTACTAGGCTTCGGAAAACCATTAATAAGCGATACAAATTATGGAATAGTTTCGACATAGGTTATGAGCCCTCAGTTGGACAAAGTTAGCCAAAAGCTCTATTGTATACTTAAAGTACATCAAACATGATACAAAAAACAAAAGAAAGAACTGGCATGGCTCTTAACCAGAGGCTTTAGCATGCTGGGCGAAGATGAGCGGAGTGAATAAGCATCAAAATAGTTGCAAAGAATAATCATGCAAGTCACGCTCGTTTTACCATTGCAACGGTAAGCAAGGTTTGGTCTAGCATTCAAACATAGTCTAACCATAATGTGCTTTGTTTTCATTGTCGCCTATTAAGGAAGCCACCGAAGTTTTCCTCCGAACCTGATGCTGGTCAAGATCTAAGGAACTTAGTAATTACACCCAGGTTGACTCGAAAGAGTGGCAACACATGCCAAACTGGGTTTCCGCTTTTCAATGTAGTTTGTATTGGTTGCTAGCTCGATTATGGTTGAAACTGAGCTACTGTCGGTTTCTCCTTCTTTTCCTCGCTTTCAGTACATCAAAGTGCTGCTTTGATGATCCTTTTGATGACGAAGGATCACCCGTGAGAGCCGACTCGATTAGTAAGCTATTTGTTGATATTTAGTTACTGCATATCAACAGACGAATTACAACTAGCCACAAAAAAGCAATAAACTTTAGCAGCGCTTTTTGAACTATACTCTCAAGTCACCTTCTCAGTGAACCTATCTTAGTTCATTGCTAACCATTACGACCTCAATAGCGGGGTAATTTAATATTCACAAAGAGATCTAGGCGTACGTCTCTCCTTTCAAGAAACTGCACAATCTCATCATCCGTAAACCACAAAATAAGCAGATTCTCGAACCTTTTAAGACAAACATCATCTGATCTCATCGAACGGTAAACACAAGGCGTTTTCCTCTTTTGAAATTGTTTAGTGAAGCCAAAGCCAACAAACTAATGATCAGTGATGGCTCTGCGAGATCTAATACAATGAAAATCAGAACCCTTGGAAAAGTGCTTCTGGAGAAGGATATAAACGTTGAAGCGAATGATTTGCAACTTTGGTTCTAAGGGCTTAAGGGCCCAAAGGAGGAGTAGAAATCAAGATGGGCTCGCTTTGGGAGG
>OGTJ01000098.1_pt1 | contig 54815 bp, 26 predicted proteins | sample 1574611 | NCBI WGS metagenome assembly OGTJ01 (sample SAMN03295858, study PRJEB24534) | human gut metagenome | isolation source: fecal sample 1 from infant 9 | host: Homo sapiens | place: USA: Pittsburgh, PA | collected 2014-07
GAGTTTAGGAGACTAATCATTGAGCAAGTCACGTGTAAACTTTTTATCACGTGCTGGACGGCAAAATGGTTGCGCGGACTGAAAAGAATTTCGGGTCTAGAAGGGAAAGAGCTTTACTCAGACGGTCATTCCCAAAAGTGAAAGAAACTTCACGATGTTGAGGTACAACCTAAGACGAACATTCAAGCCAGTAATTTCACAGAGATACGCGTCAAGCAATTCAACCGCTTTGCAAAAATATCCCATCAGTTCCAAGTTACACGGATATGAAATCGTCAAGACTACCACAATACCTGAATTTTCATTAGTTGCAGTATTGTTAAATCATGAAGCTAGCGGAGCTCAACATTTACACTTGGACTCAGCTAATGATAATAATAATGTGTTCTCGATAGCATTCAAAACAAACCCACCTGATGCCACTGGAGTTCCTCATATTCTAGAGCATACAACATTATGTGGTTCAAAGAAGTACCCAGTTAGAGACCCATTTTTTAAGATGTCTAATCGAAGTTTGAGTAATTTTATGAATGCAATGACTGGACATGATTACACGTTTTATCCATTTGCTACGACTAACCCTAAAGATTTCGAAAACTTGATGGATGTGTATCTCTCATCCGTTCTTGAACCGTTGTTGAATTACAATGATTTCATACAAGAGGGATGGAGATTGGAGAACTCAACCTTAGACGACATCAAGAGCAAGCTCGAGTTCAAAGGTGTGGTTTATAATGAGATGAAGGGACAATATTCGAATTCAATGTACTATTTTTACATCAAATTTTTGGAGTCAATATATCCAACATTGAACAACTCCGGAGGAGACCCCACAAAGATGACGGATCTAACATACAAGGAGCTAGTTAATTTCCACAACCGCAATTATCATCCGTCAAACGCAAGGACGTTTACCTATGGAAATTTACCATTGGAGAGCCACTTAAGTCGACTCGATGAGTTCTTTAAAGGCTTTGAAAAGAGGCAAGGGCCATCATACTCCAAAGTCAAGGAGCCCATTTTTGTCACGGACCCAAAACAATCTTACAATGTGACAGTGCCTGGTCCTTTTGATTCAATGGTCAACAAAGACATTTCAGAGCAGTATAATGCATCGATTACGTGGTACTTGGGAAACCCGTTAGATCCGCTGATGCATTACAACCTATTCAAATGGAAAATACTCGGTTCCTTATTGTTCGATGGTCACAACTCCCCACTTTATCAAGAATTGATCGAAAGTGGGTTCTCTGAGGACTTTTCTGCCAATTCGGGATTGGATTCTACGAGTGCCCTATTTTCAATTACAATTGGTCTCAACTATTTGACAAAAGACAAGGTTAAAAACTTAGAGTCAGTGATCACTAACATCGTGAAGGACAATGTTGTACCAAAGTTGAAAGAAAACGATGCCTCATACAAGGATAGAGTTGAGGCTTTGTTACACCAAATTGAGTTGGGATTCAAGAGGCACAAACCTGAATTTGGATTTAGTTTATTGAGTTCGCTTGTTCCATCGTGGGTGAATGGTGCGGATCCGTTAGAAGTTCTCACTGTTGAAAAGATCTTGTCCAAGTTCAAGAAAGAATATTCAGAGAGGGGGCTATTGATGTTCGAAGAGTTGTTGAATGATACTTTGTTGAATGACGAAATTAAAAAGTTCAAGTTCACAATGGAGCCAAAACTGAACTTCGCAAAAGAATTGAGTCAAATAGAGGCCGATAATTTGGAAAATAAAGTCAAAAGTCTCACCAAAGATGATTCAAAGCAAATCTACGACAAGAATATTGAGTTGGCGGAGTCACAAAGTCAAGAACAAAATGCCGATGTGTTGCCCACCTTGACAGTGGAAGATATATCCAAAAGAGGAGCCTTTTATGATATTGCTGTCACACGTGCAAACAACAAAGACATCAGTGAGAGAATTGTTGACACCAATGGACTTGTCTATGTAAGTGCATTGAAGGAGATACCTTTCTTGCCAACTAAATATTACAAGTATCTTCCGCTATTCAACAGTTGTTTGACAAATCTTGCCGGTACTACTGAGACTTCAATTACTGATCTTGAGACTAAAATCCAGTTGGTTACTGGTGGTATTTCTTTTAACCACAAGATTTCGCCCGATCCTTATAATATAAATCTGATGAAATTGCAGTATCTGTTGAGTGGTGCTGCTTTAAAAGAAAATGCGGCACATATTTACGATTTATGGCGTGAAATTTTGCAAGATACAAGATTCAGTAATAATGACGACGTATTAGATAAACTCAATACCTTGATCAAGAATATGGGACAGAACCAAATCAATGCTGTAGCTGACAGCGGCCATTCGTATGCCTGCGGGGTTAGTAATTCAAAGATTACTCCAGCCAAATATATAAAAGAAGTGACTAGTGGGTTGAATCAGGTTCAGTTTGTTATGGAAATGAATAGGAACCTTGAAAGCAAAGGCAAGGAGTATTTAAGGGATGAAATTTTGCCTGTATTGAGGAGCATAAGAGATACTATCTTGCAAGGTGATTTCAAATACAGGGTTGTTGGTGATCTTGAAACAGTGAAGGAGAATGAGACTTTTATTGCCAAGTTTGATGAACAAATTTCATCTTCAACAGCTGCACCTTTTGCAACTGACGGGCTCGACTCATTACTCGAATCTTTCAAGTACAATCACGCTTCCGAAAAGAAACTAGTCAATCTTCCATTTCAAGTGGGCTACTCATGTTTGGCCAAAAAAGGCACATCATTCTCATCCAAAGATGGTGCTGCATTGCAAATTTTGTCCCAATTGTACACCTTCAAGAACTTGCACTCCAAGATTAGAGAAGCTAATGGTGCTTATGGTGGTGGCTTGACTTATGATGGGTTAGGAGGTACTTTAGATTTCTATTCTTATAGAGATCCAAACCCAGTCAAGTCAATCCAAACATTTGAGGAGTCATTTCCATATGGACTTGATGCGAAATGGAGTGAGAAGGATCTTACAGAGGCCAAATTAAGAGTATTTCAAAGTATTGATGCACCCATCAATGTCGCAAGTCAAGGTGCAACTGAATTCTTTGAAGGCATCAGTGACGATTTGAGACAAGAAAGAAGAGAGAATTTCCTCAACACGACTATTCAAGATTTGCAACATGTAACTCAAAACTACCTTGTCAACAATCCTAACAACCTATCGACAATCATTGGTGATAAGGATTTATTGAACGTTGATGGCAGCTGGAAAATCAAAAACCTCAAGTTGTAAATAGATATAGATGTAGATAAATGGACAGTAAACTGTTATAAAAAAAATTTGTTCCTTTATTGTATACTATGTACAAGTCGTGATTAATCATTACATGCTTTTCTGCACCGGCTGTGTCGTGAGCCCTTAGCGATGCCTTCTAGCATAATCCTTTGGCGGTAATTCAGCAATCTTTCTCTTTCTATCTTCTTTGAATAAACAATGTCTTTGGGCTCTTGGATCATATAAAATCAAGTTCAACTTTCTTGCACTTCTGGGTATCCTGAACCATTTTTCATACCCAGTCAACGCAGTTGACACCATCTTGATCATGGTAGTGTTTGCTTTTGCTTTGGCCATGTTTTAGGATGACCTTTAGGCAATTGTTTCAATGTTGTCTGTCTACTTATTCCATTCAATCGTATGAAATTTTTTTTTTTCCAACTTCACAAGTACCAATATGTAGACTTCCCGAATAGGAACTTGTATGAAGACTGGTTGTGTCGATGTGTACACGTCTCTTGCTGAAAGGAAAAAAAAAAAAATTGGTGGTTTGAACACGCACAAGGCAAAATCAAATTGGAAATTTTCATGAGGTTCTTTTCAACCATAATACCCAATCACCAAAGAGGAATACATCCCTGACATCATACAAATGCGGTCCTTTTTTAACATTGCATTACTATTCTCTTTCATAGCATGCGTAATTGACGCTTTGCATATTGAGGTTCCTGCATTACCACGTCCTGAACCAGTTTGTATTCGTGATTTCGTCCAGGAAAATCAATTGGTTGTCGTTAATATTAATACCGACGGGTATAAAGGAGATGGCCAAAGATTGGATATAACCATAATCGATTCAGTGGGAAATCTGTATGCTACTAGAAAAGACATTGCCGGAAAAGTCAAGGTTGCTTTCACTTCTCAACACAATGCTGCCATTGATCTTTGCTTTTACAACTATCAGGAACAACAATGGAAAAAACATGGTTCAAGAGAAGCTTCGGTGAGGTTGATTGAATTGGAAGTTGAAAGTGGAGCTGCTGCAAGAGATTGGAATGCATTACAAGCTAGTGAAAAGTTGAAACCTGTGGAAGTTGAATTGAAAAAGATTGAGAGTTTGACCGGTGAAATCGTTCAAGAGTTGCAATACTTGAAAAGAAGAGAAGAAAGGATGAGGGATACAAATGAATCTACAAACTCAAGAGTCAAATGGTTTTCAATCATTGTTATTTTCTCTTTGGTTGGATTTGGCGGTTGGCAAATTCAATACTTGAGGCACTATTTCAAGGTGAAACACATTATCTAGGCTTGTGTATACTACTGCAGTAGAGGAAAAAAAAAAATGGAGTTGACAACAACTAGACGACTTATCAGTATTATGTATAGTTGGATAATATCGATGTGAAAGGCTCCCAAGTCATTCTGTTTTCCTTGACAAATGTAACAGAGTTGTCACTCAATTCAAACTTGAAGTTGGATGTTTCCTTCGATTCTGAGACGGAATGGAGATAGTCCACGAAAGCTGTTGCCCTTAAACGGTCTGCATGTTCAAGCTTGTCGTAAAACATTGTGTCTTTGTAGATGCTGTTTCCAACGTCTTGCAAATCTGCCAATGTCAGCGTCAATATCCATTCGAGTACAAAACTCAATTTCATCCAAGATTGATAAAACTCCTCAAAACTATTACACGATTCATCCTCTGTAAGTTGAGCGTAAATTGATGGATCGTCAATCCAAGATACTACCAGATCCAAGTTGTGCAGCTCAAACTTGATGCTCTCGGGTGACGATGTCAAAGTTTTCAACAATTCGGTACTTAATCCCATCAAAAATAACTGTTTGTACTTGAATGGAATCACGGATACCGTATACAGTGAGTAATAAAACTCCACAATGTATTGATAATCGACTCGTTTGAATTTCTCACAAACAAATTTAATTAATTCCAATGCATTCAATTGCGCCAATGAGTTGCGTCCAAATGACTTGCCTGAAAACACTCTCTTGTCAAAGACTAAGCTCCAATAGTAAACAATTGCACAGATCTTAAATCTCAAGCACATTGAATCCATATTATCCGTGTCACAGTGAACCTTCTCCTCTTTAGGCACATCTCTTGAATTTTTCTTCAACTCTCGCCTCACTAGTATACTCTCGTGTTGATAGCATGCTCTTGGACATGGAGGTAACCTAGCTAGTCCATTGAATACAAACTCGACTACTCTATCATACCATTGGCTTTGTAAATATCCCAAGGATTTTAGTAGTCTCAGCAATAAGATGTTGGAGTTATCTTCTACCTGTAGACTAGCAAATTTATTCTTGTCGCTCGGGGTCTTAAAAAGAGTCGCATAAGGATCTTTTTCCTTGAATATATCTTGCAAAGTGTTGACCAAATTGTACTCAATTATATCGAAAATGAATAGTAATGTACTTGATTGTGCTTTATAAATGGTGTGACAATTAGATTCCTTCTTGTAGTAGTACTTGGTAGATAAACCTGCGCAATAAAAAGTCCAGTTAACCAAATCCCAAACCCCAAATCTACCATTCGTCAAGCGAAATTGATCCTTGAGCAAAGGCTCGTCAAATACTCGCAACCCGGCCCAGGGTTCAGTGAGTTTGTCATTAGTTTGGCTTGAGTTTTTGCATGAATCAGTATAGGAATTGCTTCCAAAACTGTCCACTTGCAGCGGATTGTATTCAGGATCCTTACTCTCATTCCCCTCTCCGTCCTCCTCTTCCTCCTCCTCCTCCTCGGAATCGGTAATGACAACCATGTCGCTACTCTCTTCAACAATGCTTTCATCGTGTCGCCTTCTCTTGACACTTCTTTTTCCTCTCTTGGTTGGTGTTAGCGGTTGCTCAACCGCTTTGAAAACTGTTCTAACACTTGATGATCGTTGCCGACTTGACTCCTTTGTCACCAAATGGTTGATCGTTGGTTGTAGTACATTGTAAGCGTCCTCATTCCCTGCGTATACTAGATGTTTGTATTTTTTTAATATGTGGATGCACCTATCACTCAAAGTCGAATTATGTAATAGTTGTTCACTTTGTCTCGACGCCAACTTTTGTTCTTGAGTTTCCACTAAGCCATGCTTTGGTTTTGACAGATCCGCAGACCAATTGCAACTTGCACTTCTCGAAGATATGGTCAACAACAAGTGAAAAATATCTTCAGATGGAATCAATATTGGGTCCAGAGGTAACTCAAGAAATGAGATCAAATCATCAATCACGTCATATGTATTCAAATTGACCGAATTTTCTTTCAACTCTGGAATCACACTGTCCAAAAAATTGCATTGGTTCTCTCGATAAACCTCCGGCAGAAATAACGACATCACAGAAAGATCAAAATTCACCCCCCTCTTGGAGCAATGCCTTCTCTTCGTATTTATCAATCAAAAAGGGGAAAAAGCATTTTTTGTAACCTCACGCACTACTAACGATAATACATGCGATAAAATTTCAACGCAACATCAAATCTTCATCCAATTCAATTGCAACAGAAAAAAAATGGCCACCTCTTTACACTTTACTTTTCTTTACTCTTACTTAAGAATTATGTTCGTTAAAGCTGAAACTCAACTCCCTCACGGTGGTTCGTTTTCTTTCGTCGAAGAGGTTGATGAGATGCAAAATTGCGGGATTGCTCCAAAGTACTGTAGTTTAAATGTCGTGAGTAACGACCTCCTCTGTGGCAAGTTCACTCGTAAAGTTTCTCATCTGGCTGAATCAAGCAATACAGATTCCTTTGCATTTGAAGATGCGGCTTTGGAAAAAGACCTTTCATGTGAACTTGCTCATACAGTACCTTATGTCGTATTTTCTATGCCACGCATAGAGGAAGTATTCTTTAGGTTCTACAATCACTTGTTGCAGCAGCAGCTTCACAAGAAGGTTAAAGACCCGGTCTTTCAAACGTATGACTCTGAACTGTTTCCTCTATTAAAGTCAAGAACTGTTGGAGGATTCTTTGTTTGGCTTAGAGAAATGGTAGTCTACAAGCACTACAATTATATCCCTGATGCCCTCGTTAGAGGGGTGATGATTAGAAATGCTGGTTTGATCGATGATGAAGACTTGAATATGTGGGTTGAGGTGGTGACAAGGGTGCCATTCGGTTTTGTTTGGTATCCTATTGAATACCGTTACTTATTTCAGTTGGAAAAGAAATTACACACGAGGGAAGATATCACAAGCAAGAAGAGAAAAGGATGCAATCTTGGCTGATATTCCAAAACGTTTTATAGCAAAAAAATCAGTTTAGTTCTATATGTGGTTCAATAAATGCAGTGCAATATTGTCAACAATGTAAATCCTAATTGAAACAATTCTTTATCCCTTGTCAATCAAGCTTGATCTCGTAGATTCGTTTTTTTCTCCCTAGCTAACCTTATGCCTCAATTATTCTTCAAGGCATGACAGAACCAAGTTGGCAATCAATACTGTCAAAGACTCGCCCTTTAATTCATTCTGTACTTCATCTATCTCGTCTTGCAATCTAGACACCTCTTCAGCTGTGCTTATACCACCATTATTTATAAATAGCTGCTTGTCAGCTAAGTAATTGACTCCAATCCTACCCAATCCGAGTGCTGACAAAACTCCCACCAACTGGTTTAGTATGTCATCGACTTCCAGGTCACTGGAAGTTGACAAGTCGTATCCCATCAACTTCAACAATTGCACTCTTGATATGGACTTGGATTTCGACACCAAAAGTAAAAACATTTTGAAATCGATAGTTGTCTTCATATGCTCAATGAAAAAATTTGAATTATTGGAGAACCTCGCTGTGGATACAGGAAGCGTGTATTCCAACGTGGCGATGAGCTCAGTTAAAAAAGAGCTATTAGTTAGAGCTTGCCTCACACTGGGCATGTCAAGTCTGCCCAACGGTTTCAATACTCGATCGAAAAATTTGTACTCAATTGAAGCTGGATCTCTATAATACGAATCAATCAATTGCTCATTTTCAATATTGATGGATGTAAGGGTATTGAAGGGCTTGGTGAATATCAACACAACGGCATACATAACGAGAAGGTTTCTTTTTATGAGTAATGTGTCAGCAAATAAGTACTTTGTTGGTTCTTTTTGCGAAACAAACAAGTCAAAAAACTCCTTTTGAAATTCAACAAACTCAAACTGCTTGAATAGTAAGCTAAGATGTAGAAATCTTACTATCCAGTAATATCTCAGTTCGTCATCATTCACTTCAAACAAAGCACTGTTTTTTTTCTGATAGGTAATAACAATGTTGTATATCTTGGTCAATGGCTTGAAAGAGGAGGTTGAATAAAGTAATTTGTCGCCATCCTTTACATACATCCCAGCAGCAATTGTGTAGTCATTGTCGTCCAAGGGAAACCAAATCAAGCTAAAAATGTTGATTATGAACTTCATAAACAAGTATTCGACATATCTATTTGCTTGAAATTGTTCCTTTGTTTTCGGCTGTGTTGAAAAGTCAACAACCGACGCGTATCTGTTCAAATAACTGAGTGCTTCTTGATACCTTGTTTGAATAGTCAACGATATCACTATAGTCCTCACTTTTTCGAAAAAATCAACCGCATTCTCTGCCTTCAAATTAGTCTGGTTTTCGTATGACTTCAACTGGGAAGCATAGTTTGCCAACCATGAATTTAGTCTGGTAACCCATTCATCGTTGTATTTAGAGACGTCAATATCCTGAGACATAAGGAACGATAGCATTTGAACGTATGATGGGTGTAAGGCTTGATACCGATCCATCAACTCTAGACACTCGATGGCCATTTCAACCAATTGAGTGGTGAAACCATTTGAATTTGAATTGACAAGTTTGTTGAATGTGTATGCAAGTTGGTTGATCCCTATATAGTCAATATCAAACATTCGAGTATCGCTTGGGAGAGGAGAAGAAGGTGGTGGTGGTGGTGGTAGTGGTGGTAGTGGTCGAGGAGCGGAGGTGGTTTATCGGTGGTGACTTTCAAATTTCCAAAAAAAAATTATGCGATTGAGACTAGACTTTGTGCAAGTATAACCTTTCCAAGGAAAGCTCTAGGGGCCAAAACTCAACCATTATTTGTGAATCATCTAAATAGAGCAACGTGATAACATATGTATTGGCTATATAGAGATAATCTACATTCATCTCCCCATTACAAAATGATTGAACTAATCAGATACGATGATGCAATATCATACAATATTTGCGCAATTGCCCATGTCAATGGAATCCAACAACTCATGGTCAAATTTCCAGCCTGGTAAATAGCAGCAAGGATAACACCAACAATTGCTCCTCCGATAAACCCTTTAAGTAACCCAGTGAAGACGTAAAAAACTAAGATGAATACACAAGTGAATACCTTGAAACTGTGAAGTGTTTTGTGTCTGTAACTGTTGAGTATACTATTTAAACATGATAATACACCAACGCAAAAGTAAAGACCGCCAGAAAGTAGCAATGACCAGAATACTGTGAATCTCCAGATATCCCACGAGTAGTATAGAAACGACTTCAAATATGATGGTCTTGTGGCCCCAATAGGCCAAAACACTGAGGGAAACTCTGGTGTGCTATACCCTATGGGTACATTTCTAGAGCTGACGAATATCGCCATGTAGACATTAGTCTGTAAGCTTGGTGTAGATTCAATGTAGGCGGAATGATTTCCTTTGAGTGAGATATTTGCTTTTCACGACGACGGTTTAGAATAATTTACTTTTTTTTTTTTATTTTTTCAGAGAATGTAAAATCGAAACAATCTCACTCTTACAGTCGCCACCAGAGAACAACACGAAAGCATTCTATATACATACCGTGATTCAACCAGCTTTGCATCAATTGATCTAGATCTGAATATCCTTTACTTAACAACACCAATTATAATAGTTTGAGAAATGTCGAGAAGATACGATTCAAGAACAACTATATTCTCACCTGAGGGAAGATTATACCAGGTTGAATATGCACAAGAAGCTATTTCAATGGCAGGCACTGCATTGGGGATAGTATCCAGTGAAGGTGTTGTGTTGGCATGTGAAAAGAAAGTAACATCGAAGCTTTTGGATGACGACGGAAGTGCTGAGAAATTGTACATAATAAATGATCAATTGATTTGTGCTGTTGCTGGTATGACCTCTGATGCCTCGATTTTGGTCAATAATGCCAGGGTTCAATCGCAACAATATTTGAAGACATACAATGAGGAGATTCCTTGTGAAATCTTGATCAAGAGAGTGGCAAATATCAAACAAGGTTACACACAACACGGTGGGTTGAGGCCTTTCGGTGTTAGTTTCCTATATGCTGGGTGGGATGATAGATATCAGTATCAGTTGTATACCTCTAACCCTTCAGGAAATTTCAGCGGTTGGAAAGCAACTAGTATCGGTGCCAACAACGCAGCTGCACAAACTTTATTGAAGAAGGATTATAAAGACGATTTGACTTTGAAAGAGGCATGTGAGTTGGCTATTAAGGTATTGTCAAAAACCATGGATGCATCGAACCTCAATAGCGAAAAGCTAGAATTTGCTACATTGAGTTTGGGCAAAGAAGGGAAAGTCTTGCGCAAAATCTGGAGTGACAAAGATATCGACGCCTTGATTCAAGCAAGTGGTGTTTTGAATGATAAACCAAATGACGATGATGATTAATTAAGTGTCTGAAGAAGAGATGTGCGAGTAGAAAATAGATTTCCTTTAATAAATGATCTATCAATGAAGGGGGTCATGTAAGGTGTGACTATGTAGCTTGTGATGCAAGGGTCCTTTGTAAAGCATTGAAGGTAATCACACGGGTTCTATTTACGTTGAAGGAAAGGTGTTTTGAAGATATTTCAGCATTCTTAACTATGAAAATCTGCGTGCGTGGATTCAATCAAGACATTTTTGTATTTAAAAATTGCCTGGCTAGCTCAATCGGCTAGAGCGTGAGACTTTTAATCTCAAGGTTGCGGGTTCGAGTCCCGCGTCGGGCTTTTTTTTGCTAATTTTTAAAGTTCTCTTCAACTAACCCTCGTTATGGTTTACATGCTCGCTATATAATGTATTGCAAATCATGTGTGCTCTCATTAACGTGTGCACTTTTTTCTGAAGTGGCGAGATATAACCTGAAGAAGGATACTGAGTATCTGACAACTTTGACAATTCATTTTCTAGACCTCATCACGGTAAAAAGTATTGTGGTTCATTTTCAGCCTCAACAGTTTCATTCTCGAAACATAAGAGCATATTTTGGTCAATCGGTGAAGATGGTCGCAGCTTTGCAACCAACAAGAATAATCTCCAGAAGAACATTTTGGTGAGCAATGCTGCAAAAAAAGATGAAAACGTTTTTTGTTGATCACAAAAAAGGAAAAATTTTTCATAATAGATAAGAGTAAGGCCAGACCCTTCTCAACTAAATGGAGGAAATTGAGATACGACACAATGATGACGTAGAAACGCTGATTCATCCATTAAAAGAGATCTCGTTTGGTGCCGCCTCAGGTATGGTTGGTAAGCTTGTCGAGTTCCCCTTTGACACCATAAAAGTTCGATTACAAGCCAATAACTCACATGCTACGTCGACATTGAATATGATAACGAAAACTTTCCATAATGAAGGGGTCATGGGATTTTACAAAGGGTTGAAAGCACCATTATTTGGTGCTTGTTTGGAGAATGCAGTTTTATTTAGCAGTTACAACTTTGCAACAAGTGTGCTACAGCATTATGACCCTGGTTTGTCAATGTGGTCCAAATGCGCCAGTGGAGGATTTGCTGGTTTTATGGCTAGCTTTATTTTAACTCCTGTGGAATTGGTAAAGTGTCAATTGCAAGTAGCCAACATGTCGGCTAAACTGGTTACTCATACATACACTTCAGTGATTGGAGACACTTTGAATCATAAGGGAGTTGTCGGATTGTGGAATGGATTGGGATCAACCATGGTTCGTGAAGTTGTTGGTACCCTGATTTGGTTTGGCACGTATGAGTACATTAATGCGTATTTCGAGACCGCCAAGCATCCATTCATCAAGAATAAGGATCTACAATTGTTGTTTAGTGGAGCTATGGCTGGTGTGTTGTTTAACTTTTCCATGTTCCCAGTTGATACTGTCAAGTCCAATATACAAACGCATGATATACTTTCTGGCACCAGTGGCAAGCATCATCATATGGCAACGGATTTTTGGAAAGAGATGAGAAAGTTGTGTTCAAAACCGGGGGGAGTCATGAATCTTTATAATGGATTGGGTATAACCATGATTCGATGCATTCCAGCCAATGCATTGATTTTCTATACTTACGAACTACTCAAACGAAATTTTTAAGTACGAAAAAATCAAACAAAAACTGTATTATAGATTAGATAGATAACAATGAAATTACATTAAGCTGTATTATCTCTATGTTATGGGGAATAGTTTGTCAGCTCTTTTCAAATCGTCCACATTTAATAAATCTGTTCCTGCTTGATACAAATCCCACAAGTGCAGATCAACCAAGTTCCAGGGCCAAGTAATGTCACCCCATATTCTTGTTTTCAAGTTGTACTCATGTGCTTTATCGAAATATTCCTTGAGATTCTTTTTCTGGTCATCGGTGAATTCGTTCCTAATTGTGGAGTTGTAATCATCACCCACTAAGCCCTTGATGGATCCACTTGCAACTCTTGACAATTTCGACCATTTCTGTAACTCGTCGTCATTTCCTGATGAGTTGAAGTAACTCAATGGAGCATCCAAGAATGTATATCTCACTTCTTCTTCACTCACTTTTTCAATTGGTAAATTCCCCGTTATTGTTAAAATCAAAGGTCCTTCATGGAGAGAATCATCACTTGTATTGTAGAAAGTTAACAAACCATCATCAATAAAAGGTTGCAACAACGGTTTCAAAGCTTCATAAGTTCCATTAGGCTCAGTCTTGAAATCAAACCAAAGGTAGACTGGCTGTTCCGGGTCATTGTAAAATATACCATGTTTTGCTTCATCACCAATAAACGGACTACCTTCACCGCCATCAACAAAATCAAAGCTGGGATTGGCGTATTTGAAAAACTGATACAATGGATTCAAGTACAAGTTGAACAAGGTATTTATTGGATGTAAAAAGACTTGATTGTGGCCCACATAAACTTCACTGCTGTTAAAATACAACGTTTCATTGGGCGTTGTTGTAACATCTGTGGATTCAGTGGTTGTGCGTTGTAGCTTGTAAGTTTGTGGGAAATGCCAAATATCACTTTCAATGGATATCGCACCCACATTTAATGCATCAAACAAGGGATGCTTTCTCCAATAATCGTTATGTGAATGCAAAGGTTTTGGATACACATCTCTAGTTAATCCTTCAATGGTGTAGTTGAATGGTAAGATGGGAGTGGATGTCGAGTTTCCGCTGTATTGCAAGATGGAATCAGTAGTGGACTCATTATTGTAAGACGCAATATCTCTACTTTGTAATGCTGGTTTGTATACGTTGATCATTGCTTTCGGTGGAGTCTGTGGAGTGAATAAATATGATAAAAATGGGCAACTGTCTAAACTTATATTAGCACTTGAAAAATCATGCACTTCAGGATATTTCGGGTTTATTAATACTGGTGCATGTGGGTAAGGGTATTCTTTTTTTTTTCTTCTTCTTTTCTTTTCGGCGAAAACGTGGGGGGGGTTGTTTTGTCGGCAAAATGAGCGCGTGGGCCCTTTCTATTGTCACAAATGACAATATGCACGATGACGTATGTGGGAATGTCAGAATTACGTTATTACAAAAATACAACGGGCTTTGAGACGGTGTTCATAGAAATACATTGACGATAAAGCGTGTGGCTTAGTGTAATGTCTATTTAGCTACTCAAAATACTTTCCAAATGTTGAGTCACCTTATTCATCTTTTGAATTGTGCTTTGCATAAGTTCAACATTGCTGTAGGACAATTTAAACTTGATAAACTCGCATAACGACGACACATGCTTCAAAGCTACTGAAGTGTTGAACAGTTCAACAACATTGTCAATTTCATCAATTGTATCAGCTTTTGTATCAGGAAATTCTCTCACTTCACCTGTTTGCAAAAACTCAACACTAATACATTTCAGGTCAGCCTTGATGCTCAATTTTACGTATTTTGTCAATACTGCTAAACTGCACATGATTGATAAAAGCCCTGCTGAGAATGATAGTGCATATTGTGGTAACTTATTCCACGACTGCTTGACTGTCGAATGCAATTCAGGGGAGTCGTACCATTCAGTTGATTTGTTGATGGCATTAGAGACTGGATTGGGCTTGTTGATTGATTGGTCATCGTTAATCAATGCCGGTCCAAGTACGATTGCGTAATCTGGGTATTCTTGCAGTGGTGCGAATTCAAGCAACGAAATAAACCCATTCATTGATTTGACGATTTCAATTAAGCTGCGCCATTGATTTGAGGTGAACTGGCTCAATTTGCTAGTGACATCACCACAATCTCGAATCTCATCGCATATGATCGGTGTGAATGAAATTTGATTAGAATTGGCTTCTTCTGTACTGTGGCTAAATTTATGCTTGTACATTCTAAACTTCATCACATCAGAAATAAAGTAGCTGTATTGTAAAACCTCGGAAACGCGAAGAATCATATTTGCAAACCAGTAACTAGTATTCACCACAATCAATTTCTTGTCCTCCTTGATTGAAACGTATTGATTCTTAATTTTGTTTGAGAATTCAACATTGAACTCATCAGCAGTAATCAAGTTGTCAAATGTCAATTCATCATTGGACAATTTAGTCAACAATCTCTCAAATATCTTACTAGCCAAAATCAAACTCGATGCATCGGATGGGAAATGAACCTTGTCATGCAATTGTTTCCAACTTGTCCTATTATTGTTGGCCAAATTTAACGTCATGTAGTCGTAATCATTCAAAGGTAGCAAAATGTTATTTGAATAGTGATCTCTTTCATAATCAAACTTGAAATCATCAACAATCATTGATAACTTGTAGTAGGGGCGGCCTTGATTAAACCTCAAGAGGATGATATGATGAATGTAGAAACTCCAAATCAACCGTAAAACAAGCTCACGTTCATAAACTTGTCTCAGTGTGCCAAACATTGAATTATTCTTTTGATTCAGTGTTCCTCTATTCGCCTCTGATTGATCAAATCTCCTTTGACTATAAATCTCCACATAGTTGTTCTCATGAATTGTTTCCAAAATCTTGGCATTGAATTGATTGATTAACCTCATATCGTACCTAACAGAAGTACACTTTGGGATCAACTTGTAACAAATCATGATCCCAATGCCATTCAAGTTGTCCCAATATTTATAAATATTTCCAATCCAGTAGTTTTCATCATTGCTGATTGCTAGGTGTGGATCTAATCTTGTTGCAGTTATGCATACTGTAGCAATTATTGCATGTAGCACCGAGCTGTCGGTGTTCAAAGACAAGTTCCTGAGCAAAATGTGTTTTCCAGGAAACAATTGGTGATTGGGTTGGTTGTAAATGTAGTAAGCCGACAATATCTTATCAAGAGTTTGCCAATTGGGGAGATCGTATTGGGCTAAATGGTCATCAGAAAACGGCTGTGTTGACTTTTTGGTCACAACTTGAGGTGGATTGGCAACAAATGTTTCGGGATGCAGGGATGCTAGAGGTACCTTATATCCATCAACCAGGGGGGCATCTCTATCATTTCTTAGGGGCAACTTTGACGCCATTGACAGGCTGGTCCCCCTATAGTCACTTTCCGACGACAGCGTTGTGCGCGAGCTTGAAACACTACTGCGTTTCCTAGATTTAGCACGAGAGCTTTCACTGTAGGAGTCCCTTTCATTTTTGCGACGTTCGCGTCGTTTTGGTGAATATTGGCCCTCGAGTGTTTCATCGTCTTCATCATCCTCCTCGTAACGATGATCATAAAACCGATGACGGTGACGATGAGGGTGGTGTTTGTGCATTCCATAATGGTGACGAAAATGTGGGGGAGGAGGCGGTGGTGGCGGAGGGAAATGTGGATGGAAGTGAGAAAAGTGTCCTGGAGGAGGTGGCGGCGGTGGAGGAAACGGCGGAGGGAAAGGTGGGGGTGGACCGTGATGAAACCCAAATGGAGGAGGTGGAGGTGGTGGCGGAAGCGAGTAATAATCATCCATATGGTGATGATGACGATGTGGCGGTGATGGTGGTGGTCCTCGGCGATGAGGTGGTCCTCTTCCAAATCCATGAGGTGATGGTGGACCACGTCCATCGCGGGGTCCCTTTGGTGGGACACTCGATAATCTAAATGAAGATTCGGTCTCTGTTTCATCGGGACGATCAATATCCTCGTACCTTCTTCCACCGCCTGGTCTTGATGCAAATGGGAACCGGGGGAAATCATAGGAGTTTGACCTCGTAGTGTCGCTTCGCACCATGTCATCGAATTCAGGGTACGGTGCTTTACTGAATGCACGACCATGTTCACTTCTAATGTTTTGACTTTCACTCGTGGATGACATCGGTGGCGGCAATCTATCCAAAGGAGTTGGAAAATTAGATTGGATTGGCGGAGGAATAGGTACATTTGGTTTATCCTTGCCACTTAAAATAAATGAGCTAACACGAGCGGTGGAGCTTTGAACACTATCATCTTGATCTGTAGGGGCCCTGTCGGTTGCATTTTGATTGATGTCATTTGTAAATGTGCCAGTGTTGGAACTTTCTGTTCTTGTTTTTTTCAATTGTGCTGTGGAAGTTGTACTACCAGTCTGACTTACTGAATCATTGGCATCTCTTCTCTTTCTCCTTCCTCCACGATTACTTTGAACAAACACACACTCTAGTCCTAAGAATTTACAATTTGAACAAGTCCTCGTCTTTTCTGGAACTACTTTGTTGATCCCATCCGCCGATGAGATAGCACAAACAGGTTCACCATCACATTTGATCTTTTTTTCACGACATGATAAACATGCACGTCGAGCAACCCTTCGTGACGGTCGATGCTGATTAGTGTTGTTGGATGTTTCTGATCTTAAAGTAGACATTTGTGCGGATGGTGAGGCAGATGACATTCGGGAGTTGTGTTGTGGATTGAACGTTGTATGGTTTGGTCTTGCGATGGGATCACTAGTGTCTAGCTGTGCTGTATCGCTCATAAAATGCACTTAACTAGTATTGCACGTTGGTTGATTAGATGGATGCGTGAATAACGAGTATTGTTATTGTCCGGTATCAGCAGTTCTAAGGTGGCGCAGCTTCTCAAAAATGTGTATAAATGGGTTCAATTTGTATAGTTGATTATGCTGTTTTCTTTAACAACCCGGGAATAAATAAATGCCCGCGACGAGAATGCAAAGGTTTTAAATAAATTTTGTTTGTTGTGCAAATTTATTTTTTCTCCACCTACAAAACAAATTTCATTTCCCATGGCTTGCCGGTTTCAATTACCGAAAAAATGTATTGAGTGGCTTATTCAACAAAGCCATTGACAATTTCAACTTAGTGCGTTTTGCAAGAAAATTTCTTATTCCTCATGACCAATGAGCAAGAAAGCCACACAGTAAAAGCCTTGTTTCAACAATTTGGTGATATTTGTAGCTAGACACCACGTTGTGGTCATTTCATTTTGTTGTTCTCCCGGCATCTAAGAAAATGAGAATTGAAAAATTTTAATGCCGAGTACTACTATTGAGATCTGCCGAAGATATCTTTACTTGCTAAACCCAACAGGATACATGGCACATGCACATAAACAACTTTTGGTGTTTGTATATTGGAAGGGATTAACCGGAATCACCAAAACGCCTTAAAAGGGCAAACGGCGAACATTTTTTTTAGGGTTTTTTTCATAAATCTAAATATAGATTCAGCACGAGAAAATTTTTTCTTTATCCGTTTTGGGAAATTTGCGCGCGCGCAAAATTATATGCCACATTTGAGGATTAGACGAGTTTCAACAAAGCTACACACAGCACGCTACAGGATTTAATTTCTGACATCGGCGATCTGTCTACTAGTTGGGAGATTGGCAACGCACATACCAGGGGGTTACAAACCTTTTGCGTGCCTTTTGGACATTCACGCCAAAAATACACATACCTGTGCAAATTGTATAAATCTCAAACAGTCAAGGTATACATCGGCATTAAGATAAATGTATACATCCATAAGGACTCAACCAATCTCAGTGTGTAATATGTGAGTTCGTATTAGCTCTCCGGTATAAGAGGTTTTAGAGAGTCGTTAAGTGAATACATGTATTGAAACATGTGGTTTCTATCACACCAAACGCAATGGGCTCACATAGAGCTAAGAGTTGATTCCCATAAGCTGAGTGGTATGACTCCCACATGTGAACACAAAGAAAATGAACTTAGAAGGGGGGTTGGATGCAAGCAATTTGTTGTGTTTGAATAACTTTCACAATTACACGGAGAAAGTTAAAGCAAACCAAACCCCCAGGAGGGGAAAAAAATTGGTATAATGGTTATCAAGTCTACCCGAGTTGATATTCAATCTCTTTTTATCGCATGTCCCACATACAAATTTACGCAACAAGAATGCACTTGCTTTTACCGTTGTGCAAATGACGTTACCGGTATTATTGTTGTGAATAGAATGTGCTACTCCTGTTCACACTTTAGTTACTCAAATTTTCCAAGGGAGAGGAGACAAAGGGGGTTGAAACTGAACTATATATAGGCAACCAAATCCTCCGTTCAAAAATTACTTGTCTTTTGTGAGTTTTGTTTCTTTCCCTTCTGTGGTTCAGTATAAGTAATTGGAATACATACATTTTGAAACTGATTTTGAAACAGTCTGTGTATTTAGTATGTACAATTAAAGAAAACACACACATCGCATTGTTATGATAACCCTTTATTGAATGAGTTACACCATGTTGATGCTAACCTGAAGATTGTTGTGATCCAATATCTCGAAAACCTTCTTGATAACGCTTTCGAGAGTGCGTTCGTTTTCTTCAATTATCGACGATGAGCATTGACTTTTGTCTGTTGGTATCTTTCAAGATGAGATACACTTTGAAGGATATGGGTGGACATATAAGTATCGTATTCAAAACTGGATTGGTTGCAACGGGGTTGTCTCCAATACAACCTATCTAGAACGAATCATTTTTCATTGCCCTGATTACTTTAGTTTCTGCATTGATGATGGCAACTATTTTGGTTTTGTTCGATCTAGTAAATCGTGACAAGTTAATCATTGTGATTCTTGATTCAATTCCATATGCGAGATAGAATGGGCTTTGAATTGTATACGATGATTACCTTATGTAGTTTCTATTCCCGATTAATGTATTGAATATCTATATTTTGTGAATAAAACTCTCTTGAGAAGACGTTCAACCCAGTCTGCCCATTTGTAGCAGATTGATACGGACTGTCGAGCCGTCTCGGTGGAAAAGGAGATGTTGCTGTGATTCCCTAGAAGAGTATACAACAACAGTTGCCCTACTTTTTGCTGGAGAGTAAAGAGAAGAACTCAACGGTAGTTTAAAATGTGCATGGCTCGGTCTTTGTACTAATTAATTATATGCATTTAAAGCATTTGATAGTCGGAGATTGTCACTTTCGAATCCACCTGCTAAAAACTCACCCGTAATAGAGCTACTACAGCCAAGTGAGACAACGTTTAGAGACGAAACAACTGGCTCGTTGCTGCCAACATTCCCATTCCTTGTATATATGCCTTATTATCTGTTACGGTAGCGCTTTATTTACAAATTCGCCAAATCAAGAAATCAACACAAGACACTCAAGAATTGGCAACCAAAAGTTTTAGACACACACAAAGCTATACATGATGATGAACATTCTTCGCTAAAAGCTGATATATACACCCTTACAATGAAACGTTTTAGATAATGGAATGATTTTCTTTTGCGGAGCAAATAGTTTAAGAAAAAAAAAAATCCAAAGACAATTTTTACTTGAAGCTAAAGAGACAGCCAAAAGGAAGAGTGACAATTTGTTCAACCAATCAATCTGGATTACATACACAAGATAATGAGAAGAAATGTCGAGGAACCGGGAACTTAGTTATAACCATGTACCTCCTTTATCGGCATCCTCGTCATCATCACTACCAGGAGGAGGCGGAGGCGGAGGAGGAGGAGCAAACTCCACCACAAGAGAACTACTTCAGCAACGAAAAGCAACCAATTTCAAATCCTACTATTTTCAAATTCAAAACTTGATCAACTCCAATGTCCTGTTGAGTTTGAAATTCGAGCAATTGAAAACGCCCGAGATCTTATCTACTTTGATCAAACCAATTATTGTGGAGATTATATCAATTACAGACAAGAGTCAATCTCATCTTCCCCCCACACAATTTTCTGACCCAAAATCAAAGCTCAAAATATCAACATTTACCATCTACATTCTTCTTCTTCTTCGATACGAATACTTGATTCAACTGGAGAACAATTTGATTTGTTTTGATTTATTGTGTACAAAAGCCAATGTGTGTGAATTATTGGCAATACGAATGTTGCGGGAGTATCGATCATGGCAACGAATACAGATGTTGTTTATAAAGCCACCCGCGGGATTGGCCACTGCCACTAGTAACACGATGTCAACTATGGGGATGATGGATGTCAATACTTTGGAATTGGGTATTTTGTCAAAACTGAAACGGTTTTTATCGCAACCCATTGTGATTCACATTTTGAAACGGTTTTATAACGGCGATTTGGTCTATGGTGGGTCGTGCTCTTATTATCATAGTGGAGAGTTTCGTGATGATGAAAAAAGCGCATTGTTGGGAGCGAGAAGAAGTTCGAGAAAGCAACCACTGTCAAGGTATAACATATTCACTGGTGATGGCAACAAGAGTGTTACAGACTGCGGCGACTATGATCTCGATGGAGATGGTGACCTGAGTGCTGATGAAATGATTTTTGACGATTCAATCGACAAGTTTTCCATTGTTCGCATATTCAACCGAGCACAACTTGTGCCTAAATATCAACATGTTTTGATTAATTTGAAATTGATCAACTTTGCTATTGTCTATTTTATTATGATTTTACAACCAAATGAGCATCCAGTCTTTGTTGAATTGTATTTTTGGCTCCTTGCACTAAGTTTCAATTGCGAAGTGTTTACCAAATTGACTAAAATTGATCATCGATTTTTGAACTTGGTTATTTGGAATCAGATTGACTTGCTATTTATTTCCATTATTGATTTGTGCTTCTTTTTCAAATTCATTTGGCAATCTCCACGATATTATCATGATGTATTCAGTTTGATTGGGATAATTTTGTTCCCACGAATATTATCCGTATTTAACAATTACCGGTTTTTCAGTTTAATTTTGTTGTCATTCCACAAGATGATTTTCAATTTGATTGGTCTCGTGTTGTTTTTTTTCACATTGATTAGTGGGTTCTATTTCAGTTTCATCACTTTATCATATAATCAAACGAGACAGGATGTGTTGTTCAACATGTTGAAGATCTTTTTCGGATTCACACCATCAGTTTGGAATTATTGGGATGACTTTAATACATTGGGTAAAATTATGCAAATGAGTTATTTATTCTTGATTCAATTTATTGTTGGGACAATTTTAGCAATTTGTCTTAGTGGGGTATTCACCAAGACCAGGGAAAATATCGAACATGAATTTAACTACTTCAAACTGAACAACTTGATTTTGTATTTCAAAATGGGTCAATTAAATCAAGAGCTGGGGGTGGTTAATTGGTATTGTCAATTATTCAAGATGCCCTTAGTGGGGGTCGTCTTGGCGTACGAAGCAATTAAGCATGTATTTTCAAAAAGAAGAAAAAAAATGGCCAATGATGATGTTGATTTGAAGCATTTTGCGTTTATTAATAACGACCAAGATCAGTTTGGAGATCAAGTTAGTATTGGGTATGTCGATACATCACAAGAAGCAGTTGCCATTAAAGTTAACAAACGACAAGCAATGAAGAATCATCAATCAATCAGTACCTTGGGTGGACACTTTCGCACAGCATCAACCGATTCGTTCTTTATTGATCAGTTGTTGAATCGAAAGTATGGAGTTCCAGGAAACACCACATTGGATAACAAACTTGATCGATTACAAACTCAAACACAGACACAAGCTCAAACTCAAGCACAAGTGCCACTGGTGAATCGAGTATTTTCTCGTAAAGCACAACTGCAACGGCGGAATTCACCTCCAATGCAGCAGCAGCTACAGCTACAACAACAAGTACCCATAAAGGTCCAAAAGTCATTCAATGTTCCAAGACGAGGATCGGTTTTCCTGCAGCCACCACCACCACTACAAATGAAACAACAACTGCATTCTTACGCTCCACAACCGTTCTTTGGCTCATCACCACCACCAACAGCAACAGCAGCAACAACAACAACAACAACAACAACCATGCCCTTGCTGCAATCTATGTATACACAAGATATCCTTACACGAATATCTAATCTTGAATCATTACTTGCCAAACGTATGGTATCAACCAGTGTTGATGATTCTAAACTGGTGATGATGTATCGAATTAATGAGATTGATGATTATCCAGATGAAAATGGGAACAGACGTGGAGATGCGCCAGTACAGAGACGGGTACTTGCAAGTGGACGTGTACGCGCACGTGTTTACGATGATGATGATGATGATGATAATGATGACGAGTTGCTGATCAATTCAGAAAGTGATGACGGGGATGAAAAAAGAGGATGCGATTGTGATAATGATAACGACAATGAGGATGTTGATGACGAAGAAGTATCGAATCAAACTCTTCCATTAAAGTTTAATACATTGAGTGACACTGAAATTGATCAATATGATAGTGATGAGACATTTTAAAGATGAGGAGGCATATCAGGTACAGGTAGTGAGGGTGGATTTTAGTACTAATGCGGAGATATTGTGAGGTTATAGATAATGATACACAATACATTCAGAACAACAAATTACTGAACTATCGTAGTGTGTTGGAATGCATACAGACATCTTACCAGTATGGAGTTCGATTTTACAAGGATCGAATCTCGCATGATCAGGAGAAAAAGGTATTGAATCCGTACGTGTTGTGCCTGATTTGGCTAAACACATTAGATATCATAATCGGAGATAAGAAATCGATACCTCTCTTTCTCTCTCTTTCCCCCACTCATTTGATTGTTGACATGCTGCCCCTCAATGATGATGGAGAAATTGTTACACAAAATCACTTAATTCCGTCTCACTCTAAATTCGATTTAATTTTTTTTTTCTCAATTCACGAAATTCGGCATTTGACTAAAACATGGATCTCGTCCAATCAGAATCGAGCAGTTTGTCAGAGTGGGGCATAACACACACACACACATACACACACACATACACACACCTCATAACATCATTACAGTAACTAGTAACGAGATGACTTGATTGTATATGTGTACCCATTCATAAAGATAAGAAATCTAGGAGTCACTGGCCAAATGACAACCATCGTTACTTATTGATCTGCTTAGTAAAAGCGTTTACTATAAAAAATAAAAATCTTTAGCCACTTTTGGAGAGTTTTAATACATTTATAAATAGCTGTAAATTGAAACGATACCCCAAACCCCAAAGCTACTAATTGCAATCATGTAGTTGCTTACCAACAAGAGCTTCATGCTCTCTCTTGTTGTAAAAAAAAATGAGTGTTTGGCAAAGGTAAAGGTATAAATGGAGTGTGAGATAATTACCCAATTGAGTAAACCAATGCGGATGATTCTGTTGTTAAGCCGTTGCAAAAAAGACTAGAACAAGAAAGTCAAAAAAAAATAAAAAGAAATTTTGTAAGCAATCAGATTGTCTCGATTTTCAATTACACACAATTTTAGCCACTAGTACACTACCACTCATCTTTAACAAAAGACTGTTGCCATCACTAGTATTTATACAACACCAACATCTTTATCATATTAGTTGTGTTAAAGCTTACGGGAGTTAATTCTCTGGTATTGTATGTAAGATCGTAGTTGCAATGCTTACTGGTGTATACTTTATCCAATTATATCTATCTCAACAGCAGTAGTAATAGTAATAATGTATATTTGTGTATTTTCTATTTGTTTTATTGTTTGGTTTCAATATTATTTTCACAAGAATGAGAAGAAATTGTATTGATTCTTTTTTTTTTTTTTTTTTTTTTTCACAAGAGAAAGAGATTTTATTTAAAAGTATTGATTCTTCTTCTTTATCGTTCATTCATTCCTCATTCCTCATTCAACCAAGCAACCTTTCAAAAATTACATAGCCATAACTGATACTTCCAATAGCTTTTTTAGCAAACACTTACTACAACAACCAACTGCATTTTATTTTGCATTTTTTACTAGCATACATATATACTTTTTTCGTCATATACACAACCTCATTATTCCACTAATTCAATTACCAAGTTCCATACAAGTACAATCTTTTTCACTAATGCCACACATTACTATGCCCATACATGATTCCAGTTATGCCACCTCACAACTAGACATATCTCACATACAAATTGGTGGCAGAAAATCAAAACTTGCTGTTGTTCAGCTGGAACTTGTTAAGAAAGCCATACAAGACATTTATCCTGAAATAGATTGTTCAATACTAGCCTTAAGTACATTGGGTGATAAAGTACAAACACAACCACTTTATTCATTCGGTGGTAAGAGTTTATGGACTAAAGAATTGGAGATTCTTTTGATGGATAGAGTTGATGAGTTTCCTCAATTGGATTTAATTGTTCATTCACTCAAGGATATGCCAACTCATTTACCAGAAGAGTTTGAATTGGGGTGTATTTTTCAAAGAGAAGATCCAAGAGATGCTATTGTCATGAAGCTGGGTAGTCCCTATAGACATTTACGAGATTTGCCAGCAGGATCAATAGTTGGTACTTCATCTATTCGTAGACTGAGTCAGTTGATTAAAAATTACCCTCATTTGAAATTCGAAAGTGTACGAGGTAATATACAAACAAGATTGAGGAAATTGGATGATCCTGAAAATGAATATTGCTGTCTTATATTGGCAAGTGCTGGATTAATACGTTTAGGTTTGGGAGATAGAATAACTTCATGTTTGGATGATGTTTACTATGCAGTGGGTCAAGGGGCATTGGGGATTGAAATCAAAAAGGACAATCATCAAATCAAAGAGATTTTAAAACAAATTGAAGACCCAATAGCCACTATATGTTGTCTCGCAGAACGTTCATTAATGAGGTATCTTGAAGGTGGATGTTCAGTTCCATTGGGGGTTCATTCTGAATATAATCAACATACACAGATATTGACGGTAAAGGGAATAATTGTTAGTCCTGACGGTACACAAGCTATTGAGGCTGAAGTTTGTGGCAAGATTAATGACAGAGATGCTGATTGTGAACGATTAGGAATTGAATTGGGTGACAAATTGAAGGACCAAGGTGCTCAAGATATTCTTGATAGTATAGACATGACGAGAATTAATGCCAAACCAACTGAAGTGTAATTGGGAAGACACACTTGCCTATGTATATATACTGCCAACAGTGTTAATATTAATAATATTAATAATAATAACAATAATATAGAGAATTACGACGTTGTTCATTGGAGACTACTTTTGCAACATTTTGTTCAGGTAATCAGACAACTAGTGAAGAAATCATCGATGAAAAAGTATTCAACACAACTAGAGTCCCTTTTTTATTCACCATGAAACTGAAAAACAAAAGATTCGGATTCAGTTATGTAAGAATTAGAGAAATTGTTTCTTTACACTTGACATACACATGTGAAGAAGAGTTTCCTAAGTGGAAATGTTTATTCCAAACACAACACCAGCAAAGATCAATAGTATAGTAAGGAGATACAAAACCTTATGGTTCTTTCCACAATATACCTGTTCAAGTATACAAAACGCGTCCTTGTGTATTTGTTTTTGGTAATTGTATGTGTATGTGTAGATTACATAATGTATTACATAACACTTCCACCTCTATTACACTTTGCTCCTCTAAAACCATAACAAACAAAAAAAGAACTGTGATTTATACAATTCTGTTTTTCCACAGACTACTTTACTTCTTTAAAGTCGATACATTTAAATTTAGAAAAGATAGATTTGGTTCAGGAATCCCAAATACCAAGATCATAATAAGAAGCGCCCAAATCAATTTATCTGAAGGTTTGATAAAGCCACCACAATCATTAATCTCATTTGTCGCATTCTCGAATTTGGTATTTTTCAATTTTTTGGCAACCAAGATCTAGAAAGTTTGAATAGATTAAAAATCCAACAAAAGCCTTTTGATTCGAGTATCTGAAATCAATGAATGAAGGGCTGGTTTGCTTCCTGGCTTGGTAAAGAAAGTTCAACTACAGCAGTAGAAGAAGAAGAAGAAGTGGTTAATAACAACAACACTAAATACAATCGACCAAAATTTGAATCAAATTCTACAACCATGGAAACTTCCAAGTCGACACCATCAGATAGAATAAAAGAGCTAGTCTGTCTGGATCAACCACTAAGTGAAATTATATCTAATCACCCAGAAGCATCTCGGAGTAAGGTGATGCAAACGTGTCAAGAGATTCTACAGACTAATGGTGAAGATGAGACAGCAAATCAATTGGTGCAAAGAAAAGTAATTGCCTATCAACTACTACATCATAATGATAATCCCGTACCAGACATAAAAATAAACTCGCTGACTCAAGATAAAGTCCAAACTGTCATCACAAGACTAAGAGAAACAGGCATGGACAATGCAACAATTGAAAAGATTTGTTCAAAATCAAATTTCGATTCTGATGTTAAAAAAACAAATTTGCCTACTCCACCATTAGATATTGAGCCAGAGAGCGCGGATCCTGCCGTTTTGGTACATCGCAAGAAATGGGTACAGCCGAAATGGACGCCAAAAGAGGACAAGATCTTATGGACTAAAAGAATAAAACAAGGATTGGACTGGGACGACATTTTACCATTTCTAAATCAGCGTTCGGTATGTGCATGTGAGCATAGAATTAACCAGGGCCCGCCTAATGTTAACACTCAAGAGTCCAACTTGGAGGAGGAACTTGAAGACAAGGAACAAGAACTGAGCTCCTTACCTTGGACCAAAGAAGAGGATGATTTATTATGGGAACTAAAAACAGAACGAAAACTTGCATGGAGTCAAATCTACCCGCATTTCAATCATCGCAAAATGAGCGCATGCCAAACTAGATTCTACCGCATTCTTCCACGATCAATGAAAAAACAAGCACATATTAGTGGCTCATCAAACAGAGAAGCAAGAACGACGACCAAGTTCTCACGAGTATCATCTAATAGAATACACAATCCACCTGCAAAAGAAAGTTTGGTGGGAAAAAAATGGACAGCAGAGGACGAGGCTTTGTTGTGGGAGGAAAAGATTGACAAAAAACAAGGCTGGGACCGCTTGTTGGCATTGTTTCCAAAGAGAAATGAAGCTGGACTTAAAGCAAAGCTATGGGAGCTAAAAAAGCGATATAATTATGGTGCTCCCAAATCAAGTGGCTCTTCTAAAAACTCAACGAAAATTTTGTCTGTGCCAAAAAGTGAAAAAGCCAAAAAACCCAGCAAGCAATCTGACTCTGAGCCCAAGGAGGAGGAGAAGTTGCGCGATTGTATTGAGGTTGACCTCACAAGCACGAATTTGACATACTCATTCCCAAACTACGAGATCAAAGAGATATGCACCCTTATTGCAAATCATCCAGATTTTGTTGAGAATATGTTGACGCTTGGTGAAAAGAGCTTAATGACCGAGCAAGTGCGTCGTGGCGTTGTAGTTGAGAAGATATATTCAGATTACCCATTGAGATCGAAATCTTTTGTTGATTCAAAATACAAGGAGATTGCTTATGCCAGCCTGAGGAAAGTCACTTTTAAAACTCAAGAGGAACGATTGTTGTATGAAGCTGGTATGGCATGTCTTGGAACTGGCTCATCTAGAAGGAGCACGAGGAGGAGTGCGGGCAGTGATGTCGATTTTGATAAACTCGAAGAATTGGGACAACGAGCAAGTAAGATTCATCCAGCTCCCAAGCATAAAGTCGATCCGGAAATTGCAGCTGCTAGAGCTAAAGCAGTGTTGGAAGCGAAGGAAAGAAAGAAAGCTGAGAGGAGACGCTTGCGAGAATTGGCCATGGCCAGGAGATTAGCTAATCCGGATGCCTTTCCAAAGAAAGATCCATCTCCACTAATAAATCTCAATCTCATTAAGCAATTGAATGAAAGTGCTGAATATTTTCAAACGGTGACTGGTGATAGACAAAAAGTTCAAGATGGCGCTAAGCGGAAACGTACTCAAACAGTTATCTTCTCCCCAGTTGTTGAAGTAAAATTGAAAACTAGAGCTCGTCAAGCTCAAAAGAGGGAATTGCAAAGGAAATTAAAAGAAGAAGCTAGATTAAAAAGGGCATTGCAGAAAAAATCAAAACAATCATCATCAAGGAAGAAAAGAAAACTAAACAAGAAAGGTAGACGTAGTTTTGATGATGAGTATGATGAGTTTAGTGATTTCGATTTACGCAGTGTGGAGCCAGAATCTCAACCAGAGGAAGAAGAAGATCACATCAGTCCGTTTGACCCACCAGACATTAATGCAGATACATTGGTGCCCTTGAATGGTCGCCATTTGTTTTTTGCATCCGTCTATGACCAAGAGGAGGATGTTATTTTGCCGGATGTGAAATTTAGACATTTACAAGATGGTGAAACAGCAAAGCAAGCCATGACAACCAATGACGACACAATTTTATACGATGATGAGCTTGCTGCTGATGTTGTTGGCTCGCATAGAAAATACTATCGTGATATGCCAATCTCGTTTCCTCAATATTCAACCGTGCCAGCTACTGCAACCAATCGAGACGCCAGCATAAATTATGCTAATAGCGTCAAGATTCGATTCTTGTTGTACCCACAACACTGTGAACTGTTTGTGCTTGCTGAGCCAAAGGATAATGAATTGGACCCGGTGCATGAAATAATCAAGGTATTTATGATTCATTATGCATTATATTTTGACCACTCCCTGTTGATCAAAAACTATATAAATGAATTGTGTCACAAGTTGGAACTGGCGATTGAAGCTAATGATTTTAGTGAATTTATTTACGTTATCGATACTTGGAACATGTTGATGTTGGAATTGTCACCCAATGACGCGGCAGTTGCCGAGATTGCTAAAGATGGACAAGACATCAATGCTGGTGCAAGGTCATTACTCAATGAATTGGAAATCAGGCAAGTTCGCAATGAAGACTTAAACTTGGAAATGTTTTATAATGAGATTTGTATCGAATCGATTAGTCCTGTTTACGAACCGGTTCAAGGTGCAGTTGAAATTATTGAAGATGATGAAGATGCCGACATTTCCATTGGCAAGATTGAACCACCACAATCCAAGTCCCCACCACAAGAGAACCAATCACAACAAAAATGCATCAAACCATCTCAATACAATTCCGATTTTTATAAACGATTACGGAAAAAGACTTCATTATCTCGATACGCAATCCAACAAATCCTCGTTCGTGTTTACTCTCGCGTCGTTTCCACTGATTCAAGGAAATTGCGTTCCTACAAAGCATTTACTGCTGAAGTCTATGGAGAATTGTTGCCATCATTCACAAGTGAAGTTTTGGAAAAGGTGCAATTGAAACCAACGCAAAAATTCTACGACTTGGGATCAGGTGTTGGAAACACTACATTACAAGCAGCATTGGAGTTTGGAGCTTGTTGTTCAGGCGGATGTGAAATTATGGACCATGCTTCGAAACTAACTACATTGCAAGCAAATTTAGTTCAAAAGCATTTGGCAGTGTTTGGATTATCACCATTGAATTTGAGGTTTGCATTGAAACAATCATTTGTCAATAATGAACAAGTACGTCAAGATTGTCTTGCTTCTGATGTGCTTATAATCAATAACTATTTATTTGATGGCGAATTGAATAATGTGGTGGGGAAATTGCTCTATGGTATAAAGCCAGGCACCAAGATTATCAGTTTGAGAAATTTTATTAGTCCTCGGTACAGAGCCACTTTTGACACAGCATTTGATTTCTTTTCCGTGGAGAAACATGAAATGAGTGATATCATGTCGGTTAGTTGGACAGCAAATAAAGTGCCGTACTATATCTCAACGGTGGAGGAGACGATTAGACCCGAGTATTTGGGTAGAGATGAGTTTTTGGGAGGATTGTTGTTGCAAGCGGGTGGCATGTTGTCGAAATCTTCGAGTCCAGCAGCAATTGAGAGCGGGGGCGTTAATGCCACTGCCACCAAAGTTGGTGCGATTGTTGCAAGTGATGAAGTTGATGAAGATGATGGAAGCGAGAGTGTACGTGGCATTGGTGATGGTGATGGCGATGGTGATGGCGATGGTGATGGCAACGCAAATGGAGGTGAGCTGACACCACCAACGGATCACAATTCTGAACCTGAAAATGATAAACAATGAGGCTGAAGCCACTCTGGACGCTAACACCTTCTCCTCTGTGCCTTTACTATATTTACAACCTACAAAAAGTTACAATGTATCACTATGTATATTTGAAAAATAAAAATAAAAATAAAATCGTCCTCGTCATTTTTACTTTGCTGGCGTTTCCAGCATCGCCTTGTCAGACATTGGCCCCACACTAGGTTCAACTGACCCCACTCTCGAACTAGCATTCGATGAACCACCACCACCACCACCACTAGCAGCACCATTCATCAATTTCCGCCTCTTGGTGGAGCTATTCATCATGGCCGGCCGTTCCATCTCCCGTGTTATTGCCAAAAGCAAGGTATTAACCCTCCGGCCAATCTCCTGACTTGTACGCGATTGAATAAACCAATCAAATTTAAAAACATCCGAGTTGGCAATCTCATGTTTAATCTTGTCATTTAATCGTTCATCATTTATACCGAATTTGTAAACGCAATTGAGTAAAAACTTGTCTTCAGTTTTGGAATAAATTCGTTTCGAATTGTTTGGCGGGTAAACAATGGGTAAATCTTCCCAAGGATCAATCAAATTTTCAATCTTGGCTGCGAGTAATCGTTGTTGATTGAGCAATTTCTCACGTTTTTTCTCCTGAGCTTCAATTTGAGAAATGTATTTTTCGTATCCATCAATTTGAGTGTATGAGTTCCAAAATTTGGTGGCATATCGTTTGATTTCAGTTTTAGTCTTGTTGCCCATGGCCTTGGCGATTTGAGCGTATGCATCACGTCCGTATTTTGCGGTTGCGTGAATGAAATTTGTGAAATCGCGTCGTGACCAAGTATGGAAACTTTCATTTAATAATTTATCCTTGAGATTGATTTCTTCCTCGGTCAATGGTTCAACATTGTTGATTTTTTCTTGTTCTATTTTACACTTGTCTTCACGACTTAGCTCATCTTTGTCCTCATCAACGAGAAACTCTTCATCAGAATCACCAAAATCATCAACAGTATATTGGAAATTGGTCTCTTTTTTGAAATTGAGTTGTTCTCGTTCCAACAACTCTTCTAGTCCAGCAGGTACAAACTGATGATCCTGAAAAGTGTAGGCCTTGGGAGCTTTTGGTTTGATGATGGTTTGCTTTTGTGGCTTTTCCTTTACGGTGATTGGTTGTTTCAATACATCTTTGTAATAATTGTCAACGGAATAAGTTTGTTCTTTTCTCACCCTCTTTGATGGATTGATCCAATTGAATCCGAGGTTTCCCGAGTTTTCCTTCTTGGTGAAATCTTGTCCATTCCATTGATAAGCTGACCCATCAGATGTGAAATTTTGTAAATCTTCCAATCCCAACTTGTTAAATTTCTCATTCATCATTTTGGTCTTTTCTGCACCTCTAGCCAAAATCGATTCAATATCATCATCAACAACAGTACTCTTTTGTTCCTCAAAAACTTTTTGTGCACCATGCTGAATCATTTCGATAAGATCATCTTTTGAACTACCGACATTAGTTCCGGCATTGGCTTGTCTTCCTTGTTGTATAACCAATTGATCCAATCGCAATTTTTGTGCTGCTCGTTCCAACACTTTTTCCTCAATGGCATTTTCAGTAACAAATCGATACACTTTAACTTGCTTCTTTTGTCCAATTCTATGAGCTCTATCCATGGCTTGAAGATCAGCTTGTGGGTTCCAATCAGAATCATAAAGAATAACAACATCAGCCGAAGTCAAATTGATACCCAACCCACCAGCTCTAGTTGTCAATAAAAAGATAAACTTGTCAGAATCAGGTGCATTGTATTCGTCAATTGCCTCAATACGGTCTTCGTGAGCAGTTGACCCATCAATACGACAATATTCGTATTCTCGAAAATAACAATAATCCTCAAGTATATCCAAAACTCGAGACATTTGTGAAAAAATCAATACACGACTGCCTTCTTGTTTAAATTTCTTCAACATCTTGTCCAAAATAATCATTTTCCCTGAGTTGTAAATCAAATGCTCATCGGTGGTGTATGGAGGACCAGGTTCGGCTCCATCAAACAAATATGGATGGTTACAACATTTTCTCAATTGCATAACAATGTTTAAAAGTCTTGTTTTCCCCTCTCTTTTACCAACAACTCCATTAACTGCATCTATATCCTTTTCCAACAAGTTTTTGTACCAAGATACTTGCATATCCGTCATACCAGTGTATACATTAGTTTCGATTTTCGGTAATAATGATTTTTCCACATCTGATTTGACACGACGAAGTAAAAAGGGACTCAATAATTGATGCAATTCTTGAATAACTTTGTCTTGCTCTTCAGCTTTTGCCTTCTCATCTAGGTCGTTATTTTGTTGATCAAATGTATCGTCAAATTGTTCAGAGTCTCCAAACACATCGGGTAGTAGGAAATTGAGTAATGCCCAAAGTTCATGAAGGTTATTTTGTAAAGGAGTACCCGTGATCAATAGTCTATTTCTGGAGTAGAACAACCGAATGATCTGTGAAAGAGAGCTTTGTTCATTCTTGATACGATGCGCTTCATCAACAACAATGTATTCCCATTTGAATTTCTTGAGTGCACTTTTTTCTCTTAAAACCATTTCAAATGAAGTAATCAATACATCAAAATCAGCAGTGTACAATCTATCCTTGATGATATTTGCTCTCAATTCTTTGTCTCCTTGTAAAACAACAACATTGACGTCTGGCGTCCATTTGGCAAACTCTCTTCTCCAATTGTCCAATGTTGATTTGGGTACAATGATAATAAATGGTCCATCAATGTGCTTGACATATCGAAGATATCCCAAAAATGAAATCGTTTGTAATGTCTTACCCAACCCCATTTCATCAGCCAAAATTCCACTTAATCTATTCTCGTATAGTGATATTAACCAGTTTAAACCTTGTATTTGGTATTCTCTCAATGTACCTTCTTTGACATATGATGGTGATTCTGTAAACACGGTATGTTGATTTTCTTCATCATCCTGATGTTCTTCATCTTGTAGCAACTCTGCATCTTCCTCCTTTTCAGTTTTCCGACGTCTGCTATTTGTCTTTTTCTTCTTTTTGGTTGATTCTTTAAATGACAGTTTACTATCGATTTCTCTAACTCTTTTCTTAAACTCTGGATCTTTTGATGCATTTAGATCAATAAACTTTCTAAATATAGCACTCAATCCAAGCAAGTACTGGAATCTTTTGGTTGCATCATCCTTGTCATTAGCATATGCGTGTTTAGCATCAACTTCTAAAAGGAATCTCTTTTGTCTTTCATCTGGCGTTTCTGTAGGTTCTTCATTTGATATAGTATGTGATATCAGACTATTTCTAGTAGTCATACTGTGAGAGTGTAGATTTGATTGATTGATGTAGTGTTCTAAATCTCTATTATGATAGCAACGAACAACACTGGTATCAAGTTAAAATTTTTTCTATGTTTGACTTTGGATTTTGGAAATCATTGAAGGTTTTTTCTTTGTCTCTCTATTTTGTGTATTCGTTTGTTTTGTTTGATATGCGTCTCTCTTTTTCTTATTTTGAAGGTTGCAAAAAAACGAGAAGACCACCACCCACAAATATTCTTCCAATGTTTAAAAGAATTTATACCAAAGTTACACGCGTATCTACTATATTGCCCGAGGGTGATTCCCAAGAAAGACTACCCAAGTAGTGTCAAGAGAAAAAATTTATGTGTGTGAATATAAAACTGGCAACTTTAATCCAAAAACAGCTTCCTAAATAGCCGAATTAGCATGGGTGGGGGGAGTGTGTGCTATAAAAATGTAAATATATTTTGTATGGGGGTTGTATATCGATCTCTAATGTATTTGGGTGTGCATGTCGTAAAAAAACGACTGTGTCGCAAAACTCAGATTCACGACACCGTCCTCTATACCAACAATATTTAGTAAGAAAAAAAAAATGTAACTATCCACACATTGATCGGATACTCTCAACTTCAGCTTACGCTCCAATCTATTACATCTCTATTGTGCTTTTGTAACCATTCGTTACATTTCTTAAATACCTGCAGGTTGAAAAATCCCCGATGTGCCGATAAGGGCGATGGATGGACTGTCTTCAACACTAGAAACTGTCTACCGTCACCACCATCCTTTTTGTCACCACCACCACCACCTGCTAATATCTTCTCAAATGGTTTCAATCTCTTTTGAGCTGGTGATCCCCATGCCATTATAACAAACCCACTCTTGTGCTTCTGATGATACTCCAATGCAACTCGAATCACTTGTTCGGTAAATTGCTCCCATCCCCTATTTGCGTGACTATTGGCTTTATGTGCCTCAACTGTCAAGACAGCATTAAGCATCAATACACCACCATCTGTTGCCCATTTGGTCAAATTGCCACCACCTGGTTTACCCGATTTGGACAATTCCTTATAGTCTGGTACTTTAAATGTATCGGGATAATCAATGGATAATGTCTTGTAGATATTGACTAGTGAAGGTGGTGGTCTCGTTGGTTCCAATACTGAAAATGCTAAACCATGGGCTTGGTTGTGGTTATGATAGGGGTCCTGGCCAAGAATGAGACATTTGACTTTAGGTAATGGAGTCAAATTGGACCACGAGTAGATATCCTGTGGTTTGGGAAATATGGTTTTACCCTGTTGTTGTTGTGAGTGGAGAAATCTTTTCAAGTTTAGGAAATATGGTTTGGTTAGTTCTTTGTAAAGCACTGATAACCATGATATGTGTAATGTATCAATTTCTAATTGTAAGAGATCTTTTTGTTCTGGAGTTAAACTGTTTATCCACTCCTGTTTGTTAAAAGATGTAAGCTCGTGGGGGTGAACTGAGGTGTCCTTTGTCGATGCATGATTCTTCATCAGTTTGGCTTCATCTGTCACTTTTAAAGTTTTATCAGTATCCAATTTATCTGTAGACTTGCTCTTCTTGGTAGCAGTTTCAACTTGTGAGAAGTAGTCAGTGATCAAGGGTCTTTTGGCGGTTGTCATATCTAATGATCTCAGAGAAGAAAAGTGAATGTGCACATTTTTATAAAATTGCGCGTAAACAAACAATTAAAATGAACCGCGTCTATCATAAACATCAAAACTATATTCTTCATGCATTTACCTCTATTTAAAACATCTTTGTCAATGAATAAGGATACCCCGGATCCTTCTTCAACACAATACTAGTAAGACAGCTATACAAACAATAAATCACCAACGACACCAAAATAATCAGCCACACTCGTAAATTTTCATCTCTAATTTTACTCGATTCTGTCACTTTATAACTACCCAATTTGATCAAAATTACAACTGATGCCGCCAACGATGCATAGTTTGCAGCAACAATGAAAATTTCAATTGCATATTGATAATGTACACTTGCTTCACTTATGAAAACCAATTTCCCAGTGGCATCATCTTTAGCAATGAATGGTGATTGACGTTGTATTGAAAATTGAGATCCTCCAATACATAAAAGTATGACCGTGATTGCAAAATAGCACATAATGGCTCTTTTCGGCGTGTTTGATATAAAACTGGGACCCTTCTTTTTGATCAATACAACGGTTGTAAATGTAATGATAAATGTCTTTGCAAATGTACTCAATGAGCTCTGCACACCATCGGCGTTTGGACCTACTGCATCGTCAACATGCAAGTCAATCATCAATACTTCACTTAAAAACTTCGCAAACTCAGCCACCTGTCTCTCAAGAGATGCTTTTCTCAAAGGATACTCTAAATGCGGACTATCAAAAATATGCTCAATTGTACCATCTTCATTGACCCCCAGTCCACTATAGTCACTACTACTTGGTGGCACTAACCATACGTGAGGTATATCATCCATCTTCAACTTTCTAAAAATGGCAGCATTGGATCTATCATTCAAATCGATATTGAAAAATCGCATAGAAATTAAGGAGGATGCATACTTTGCCAAATACGTAGTGGAAACTTGTTCAACCATTGGAATTACTTGTTCACAAGGTTTACAATCATGCACAGGGTTTGATGATGTGAAGATTAATATGGCGTAGTAGTCTCGATGGCCCTGTAGATGAGATAAATCTGCATTGTGGATGTCATTTATGAGTTGGTCGTTATCGTGGGCTAAAATCGCTTGAGGGTAGAGAAGCAGTGGTAGTAGTGAGCTAATTGATATGACAGCCCATAGTGATGATGGTAGTACTGATGTCCTCCTCATGCAAGTTCAATGTTGTTTGTTATAAATGTTGTATCAAAACGGTGCGATTCTCATTTCATTGCCGAGAATTTAGTTAGATTGAAGTGAACAAAGATAAGCTCGATGATAAATGTACATTATGATAGCTCTATACAAAGCGGATGGCCCAAGTCGAATCAGTCGAGCTATGTACCATTGTAAACATGGCAGGCTACATTTTCTAATATGAAATAAATATTGATTGTATAATTGTTGTTCCGCGATTTGTTTATCTAGGAGGTACCTCTATTCATCAACGACAAACTCCTCCTCTTCATCCTTATTTATAATCAAAAACCCAGTAGTAACAATCGCCGCACCAAACACATACAATAAATTCAATTGAAACTCTTTTAAAATCCAATCACCAACCATAGCTAATGGAATAGCCATTGATAATCCCACAGTAACGGTCAAGGGACTAGTTAGAAGTACAGCATTACACCAACAAAAATCACTAATAAATGTAATCACCGCATTTAACACAAGACAAGTCCATACTTCCCTCGATGATGGTAATGACCACGTCTCAACTTTAGTAAAATGCAAGATTATGAGGATTGGCCATAGTCCCAAAAAGCAAATCAATCCGACAAACCCAAAAAACAAATGAGTATTTAAATTACGTTCCTTGTGTGAATTGGGGATTGATGTTTTAAACTTCAACAAGATTGTATAAATTCCATAAATCAAGGCACCTGATAATGCGAGTAAATTGCCCCATAATATCCACATTGCTGACGATGGTCCTGGATGCAAGTCTTTGTTTGGGTTGTTTTCCGATGTATCCGCTTTAGTCACAATCAAAACTCCCGAGAAACTGAGCAAGATACCCATAATCTTATTCTGATTTATACTCTCTACTGATACAAGATATCCAATGATTAATGTGAAAAATGATGATGTTGATGATAGTATGGTTTGTGATGCAACTGATGTATATGATAATGAAGCATTGGTCACCAAGTTTGCCGAGTACCAGAGGATAATAAACTGAATTGCCAATTTAAAAGTATCGTAAATGTTTATATCTAATGAGTTATCAACCACTTCGTCACCAATTGATTCAACACAAGTCAAACTTCCCAGTCGTCCAGGTTCCGGTTCAACTTGAGTAGCAACAACAGTGTTTAAATCCTCATCTGATCCATAGCTCCTAATCAATCCATCTCCATCTTTACTCGGTATCTGATGATATTTGTACTCATTAGTAAACTTGTTGATAAATTGACGCAATGTCATTTTCTTAAACTTGAGATAAGGGATAATGTAAAAACTAAAGCAACTGGTGTTTATCCAAGTGATGAAAAATGGTTTCCGATACGAATCGTCTTCAACAATGGCATTTACTAGGAAGCTTGATGATACCCATAGTATAACAACTGCTGATAAATTGATAAGACCTAGGATCCATTTCTGTCGTGAATGTAGACTTGCATCGGGGACAAAGAATGCAGTGATGTATCGAAGGACAGATATCCTTGTATTGGTAATGGCAGACATTGAGGGGGAATGTATAAAATACGTGTGTGTGTTTGTTTGTGCTTATCTCTTCATCAAACTGTGGATTCGAAAATTTTCTTTTTTTTCCTTTCATTTGCAATTTCACATTATTTGACTCTTCTCACTGCATAGATTCAAACGCGGTTTGAAATAAGTGGAAAAGTCATCGTCTTTGCCAACTATACCCTCCCACACCCATACACACACACACACAATGCCACCGAAAGTGTATGTATTTGCTTGAAACAATCGTTCGCATCCGAATTTAACTAACATAGCTTACTCACAGGAAAGCACCTAAAGTCAAAGTTGATAAACCATTTGCCTATGACCGAAATCTCAATAGTAAATTTAAATTTGGGGCTCATGTCGGTATGTCAGGCGGCATTTACAAAGCAGTTACAAATTCAATGCATATTGGCGGTAATAGTTTTGCCTTGTTTTTGAAATCACCACGTAAATGGGTATCACCAGCATTGAAATCAGATGATATTGCTAAATTTGCTGAATTGTGCAAACAATACAACTATGACCCAAGAACAGATGTGTTACCTCATGGTTCGTATTTTATCAATCTAGCTAATCCTGATCCTGAAAAGGAAGCTAAAGCATATGACTCATTTCTTGATGATTTGAAACGATGTGAGCAGTTGAATATTGGACTATATAATTTCCATCCGGGTTCAAGTTTAGATGGTGATCGAAAACAAGCATTGAAGCAATTGGCAAACAACATAAATAAAGCCATCAAAGACACCAAGTTTGTAAAAATTGTTATTGAAAATATGGCTGGTCATGGAAACCTTATTGGGTCGGATTTGAAAGATATACGTGAAGTGATTGATATGGTTAATGATAAATCACGAGTTGGGGTGTGCTTAGATACATGTCATTCTTTTGCTGCCGGGTATGACATTACCGATGAAGACAAATGGAATGACTTTCTCAAACAATTTGATGAGATTATTGGTGCTAAGTATCTCAGTGCTATTCATTTAAATGACTCAAAAGCGCCACTAGGAGCCAATCGTGATTTGCATCAGAAACTAGGTCAAGGTTTTCTTGGACTTGAAGTGTTTAGGGCAATTGCTAATTGCGAGAGACTACATGGCATACCTATTGTGTTGGAGACTCCAGTGGGAGACAATGATGAAGTATATGGAGAGGAAATCAAATTACTTGAATGGCTTGAAGGTAGATCCAAAGATGATGCTGAGTTTATTGCCAAAAGGGATGAGTTGTGGGCATTGGGTAAAAAGGAAAGAGATGAGCAATTGAAAAAGTTTGAGGTAAAGACAAAAAAAAAGGCTAAAGATGAAGAAAATGGTGTTGATATTACCAAAATGGTCAAGAAGAGGAAAGTGGGTGCAAAATGAGGTTAAAGTTACACGACCTTGTGTGTATAAAGCAGACAGTGCTGTATGTATAGTAGAAAAAAAAAAACAGATGTAAAAAAATTAGAATTTTAAAATTTTGAACTTAATCAACCAAAACTGTTGAGCACGCACAACTTCTGATTCAATCACATAATTGCATCCATTGTAACCCCCTCAATTGAAATGTTTGGAGGAGGTACATCTTCAGGATTTGGAGGGTTTGGTACAAACACTGCCACAACAAACTCTCCTTTTGGCGGTGGCGCCAACACCGCTACAAACACAAACACAAACGCATCACCATTTGGAGCAAGCACTAATACAAACACAGGAGGAGGATTATTTGGCAACACATCATCTAATCCCCCATCAAGCTTTGGATCCAGTAATGTTTTTGGATCAGGTAACGCTGGTGCTACAGGAACACTGGCGTTTGGAAGTAATGCTGCAACTACTGGAGGAGGAGGACTATTTGGATCGAATCAAGCTAACAACACTACTGCATCTGCATCACCATTTGGACAAACACAACAACAACAACCGTCATCAGTTTTTGGAGGTGGTGGTGCCCAGGGTACCTCAGCATTTGGGCCTACAAATACGGGAACTACTGGTGGTGGACTCTTTGGAAGCAAACCAGCAACTACATCGTCTTTTGGATTTGGATCACCAGCAGCAAATAACACAACAACATCCCCCTTTGGTGCGTCAACAGGTACAACAAATGCATTTGGAGCAACACTGAGTGATCCTAATGTCAACAACGGTACTGCCGTTAAACCATTTTCACCTCACAGCGAAAAGGATTCAGCAAATATCAATAATGTATTTCAAAATATATGCTGTATGCCAGAGTACAAAAATTTTTCATTTGAAGAGTTGAGGTTGAAAGATTATGAACAAGGGAGAAGATTCCCCCCAAATCAAGGAGCTACAGGAGGTGCTTTTGGTAGTACTGCAAACACGGGTACTGGATTTGGATTCGGAGGTACTGCTCAACAACAACAACCATCTACTGGAGGAGGACTCTTTGGTGGACAATCTAATGCATCGCCATTTGGAAACACTGGAAACACTACGTCCGGATTTGGATCTAGTTTTAACAAACCAGCAGCATCGCCGTTTGGATCTTCAGGGGCATTCGGATCAACACAACAACAAGCATCTCCATTCGGAGCAAGCAACACTAGTAATGTATTCGGAGCAAATAAACCCGCGACTGGAGGATTTGGAGCAAGCAACACCAACACTGGTGGTGGCTTATTTGGTGGTTCTAGTGGAACGAATTCTGCATTTGGACAAAAACCAACTACAGGGTTTGGTAGTGGCAACACCTCTGCATTTGGTGCTTCTGGCGGTGGTGGTGGCACTTTTGGCAACACTGGCGCTTCTCCTTTTGGACAAGCAAATAATCAACAGCAGCAACAAGGTAGTGGGTTATTCGGTGGATCCAATACCGGTAGTGCATTTGGAGGCACAACAGGTGGGTTTGGACAATCAAACACTGGTAATGCATTTGGTTCCAACACTGGTGCCTCCTCTGGAGGCGGATTATTTGGAGGTCAGCAGTCATTGGGATTTGGTGCTAAGCCAAGTACTGGATTCGGGTCCACTGGTGGTGGGCTTTTTGGTCAACAAGGAAATCAGCAACAACAAGGTGGCGGATTATTCGGAGGTGGGGCTCAACAAAATCAACAACAACAACAACAGGGTGGTGGATTGTTTGGTGCCAAGCCATCTGGGTCGACATCAATGTTTGGTCAAAGTGGCGGTACTGGAACCAACACCGGTGGTGGATTATTCGGAGGTCAAACCAATAACAATGCTGGTGCTTCTGGTGGTGGTGGATTATTCGGAGCTAAGCCAGCTGCAGGGGGAGGATTGTTTGGTGGAAATACTGGCACTACAGGCACTACAGGTGGGGGATTGTTTGGTCAACAAAATGCTCAACAACAGCCACAACAACAAGGTGGTAGTGGGCTATTTGGATCGAAACCTGCTGGTACAACCGGTGGTGGATTGTTTGGAGGTGGTGCACAACAAAGCGGAACCACAGGAGGTGGATTGTTTGGTCAACAGCAACAGCAGCAACCACAACAACAACAGAGTGGCGGATTGTTTGGCGGGTCAAATACTGGTGGTGGACTATTTGGCTCTAAACCTACTGGAAATGCACCTTCTGGTGGTGGACTTTTTGGCAATAATACTCAGCAAGGTGGTACTACATCTGGTGGCTTGTTTGGAGGCGGCTCCAGTAATGTTGGTGGTACAACTGGTGGTGGTGGTTTGTTTGGATCGAATCAAAGTGCTACGGGAGGAACTGGTGGGTTTGGAACTGGTGGTGGATTGTTTGGCGGTGGTGGTGTTAATGCCAATGCTCAACAACAACAACAACCACAACAGCAGCAGCAGCAACAACAACAACAATTGGGACAACCACTGTTTTTACAAAAGACCCAACAACAACAAACGCAACCATTGGCTAATATCAACTCTCAAGACCCATATGGACAGAACCCGTTGTTTCAATCGATTTCAGGTGCCACTCCCCAACAGCAGACACAAGGCTTTGGAGGTGATCAAAAGCCCAGGGCCACTGTACTTAGACGATCATTTGCAATCCCACATCAAAATAAAAAGGTGGTGACATTGGGTAATACAGCGCAAAGAATTACACCATTGTTTAAAGTTAGTGTATTACCATCATCAACTGGTAGTAAACCAGTGGAGAAGGTTCAAGATGAATTATTCAAACAAAAAAGTGATTCGATTTTTACCCCAGTTACTGATCTGGCTATAATCACACTGGATATATTCAGAAGTAATAATAATTTCAAGAAATTGGTTGTTGAAAAGAGTAGTGGTGGCAAGTACAATTTGGCTATAAACGATGGCGAAGGTGCGAACGGTGGTGATGGCTCTAGCAGTCCAACTAAACAAGTTTCATTTGTGTTGGATGGTGATAAGAAGAAAAAGGAACTAGATGGAGAGAAAGAATTCACCACTAAAGCAAGTAAAGACAAGAGTGAAGCTGCAGTTGATTCAAAGAATGGCAAAGTCGTTATTAATGGTGATGACAAGAATCAAACTGAAACTGAAACTGAAGCTAAAGGAGGTACTATTGCCAAACGAGATGAGTATGAAATTAATGAGGATGGATATTGGACGTCACCACCAATATCGCAATTACAAACCAAACCACTTGCTGAGCTCAAATCAATTCCCAATTTCAAGATTGGTCGTAAAGGCTATGGATTTTTACAATTTCTTGAACCAGTGGATTTATCAACAATGTTAAACATGGATGACATTTTCTCCTTGGTTGAATTTGATAACAAATCATGCATAGTTTACCCTGAAGATGATCTAAAGCCACGCAAGGGTGAAGGATTAAACTTGCCAGCAACGATTACATTACATAATTGTTGGCCATTGAATAAAACTGATCGATTACCGATATTGGATCCTCATTCGGATGTTGTTAAATTGCATATTGAGAATTTGCAGAAGTTGCCAGGTATGAAGTATGTCAAGTATGATCCTATTAGTGGTGATTGGACATTTACTGTTGATGAAATGTGAGTTTTGGTGGAGAACGAGGTTGTGTAGAATATATAGGGGAAAAAAAATTTTGATATATTTGTTAAGAAAAAGAATGCATAGAGTGTTATTAGAGATGAGATGTAGAGTTGGCTGGGGTTTTTTGAAAGGGTCCTTTATCAACTCGCTTATAGCTGTAGTGTTATGCCTCGTTTAAAACTGTTACTGAATCTTCTTTTACGAGATTTGCGAAAGTAGAGGTATGCATATCTCACAAAGCAGCCAGAGAAAGTGGGACATATAATAAAGTTTACGGGTCGATGTTTGTGGGGGGGGTGGAGTAGAATGGATGATCGTTGGGGTTTTCTTTGAAAATACAAGGTGGGGAAGGCAATGAGTTACGATGATAATATTATGTATGTACCTTAAGTAAGCTTATAATGCAGGGCGAGGTGGGTTACCATGACTGAATCGATATATAATATTTTTTCAAAGTTGAAGTTGGGGGAATTGAAGTATTTGAAACGAATTGGAGTTATAGTCATTCAATTCATGGGAATGCGATATCATGGGAAGCATATCAGGTAATTTGGTTGGATAGTTTTGTTTCTGCTGGGGGTGGGGCGTTGAGTAGTGCATGCAAGCTTAATTTCGTCACTTTGTTATTGTTAGTAAGAGATTTTCTCAATATAATTTTAAGCGCAATTGCAGTGCGTGCGGACGACTCTCCGAAGTTTCCTCAAAGCCAGCACAAAAAAATAAATAACACTAGACTCGTTTCCAATTTGTTGATTGGCTGCAATCTTTGATTATAATGTTTGTTGTGGTACACAAGTCCATATTGCCTTGTTGTGTGGCTTCAAAGTCTGGGAAGAAAGAAAGGGGGCAAGAGGGGGGAGTTGTTACTTGTCAATTACCGCAATCGGAAACTTTTAAATGCGTCTTTTTTAAAAATGTACACACATTGTGTGTACTTGCTATAAATTTTCTTATACATTCCAAGCCATTCCTTTTACTTGCTTGGTAGTTATATTGTCTTAGCTGGATTATATTGGTTATTCATTAACTTTTTTTCCATTTTCCGCTTTTAAAGTTTTACCTGTCGCAACCATCATAAGTTAGACATTACAAGATTTAACTCTCGCAATTTCGTAAATACGTCGAAGCAGTAAGTTAGTAGTTCCTTAGTACCAAGGTAATCGCTAAGAAAAGAACAACAATGGCTTGAGTCGGGTAGAGATAAAACCACACATGTAGAAAGACAATTGTTTACATCTCATAACCAACATACACGCCAATACCAGATTAATACTCAATACCAAATAACCATTCTAAAGTATACTAAAATGACCTAGTGGTGGGGGTGGGGAGAACGTGCGTGTCGCAAAATTAATGAATGATTTTTGCGACACTCACAACAAATACGAACCAAAAATTTTGTGTAATACGTGATAATATAGTTATATGCAGTATTACACACAAACTACAATCAAAAATTACACATGACACACGCACGCACACATGTCACACACTTTAATTTGATAGTGTGTACACACACACACACACTAACACTAACACTAACACAGTTTTTTTTGTCTGACTGAAATTTATGAAAAATAAATATATATAATCAAACCAAATACCAACACCAACACCCAAAGAGATATATATACCCAAAGTTCATTTTACAATACATTCTTTTACTTTATTTAAATTCACCAAAATACCGATTTGCAGCAAACTGAAACCCTTTTTCATTTCACAATTTCACACTGTTTAGATAAAGGCTATACCCATATTATTACTATGAGTCACATAGATAACAACCACAACACCGCCAATCACGTCCAATTGTCACCAATATACAACTATATGCAACAGCAAGAACAACAACACCACCCTTTGAGACACCAACAAAACAATACTATCAACCTCACTGCAGATAGCAACCACGCCCACACAACCAACGATATCCCCGCTTCAAGGAGTCACGTACTGGAAAATAACCACAACCACAACAGTAACAACAGCAATAACAGCAATAACCATACAACTGACAACCACAACGGTTCAAAATCGCAAGTCCACCACGAAGTGAATATGCCCCAGAAGTTACCACTCCCACTACTCCCTCAAAAACCATCTGTTCTGCTGACACAAACAATGTCCCCACCTTTTGACGCTAGTTCCCCACCACAACACGAAAAAGTGGAAAGCTTATCAACCACGCAAAAGAAGTTTCTTTTGTCGACATCATCGCCAGAGGGTATACAAGTGGCATCCAAGATAACCCCTACTAGATTAGCCAACTTGTTGATTAGAAAAGGTCCATTGCCTATACGTCATATAACTGCTCAATTAACTATAGAAGTACCATCATTTGAGTTGTTGAGTTTAAGTAAACAAAGGCGGTTGATTATGGCAGCTATGGAACAAGTGGATTCTACTAATAACGTTGTGTTTGAAAAGATTGGTTGGGGTCAATGGGCAGTAAGGAAAGTTGATAGCGATTACATTGTTACTGAAGGAACAGAACAACAAGAACAAAAACAGCAACAACAAGCACAGCAGCAATCACAACAGCAATCACATGAGCAGCATCTTGGAGGCACGCCTCAATCTGTCCTGCCTGAAGGTCGTGACGGATCTAGTGGTAAAAAGCCAGGCAAACAAATTACATCACTGTCGATAGAGTTGGAAAAGAAGATGATCAACATCAACGATTTGCGAAACCAAACCAATTTGAAACTTGGATGGTCAAAGAAAAAGAAAGATGGTGGTGGTACAATAGAGAAGAATGGCACCAGAAGAGAGTCGATTACAAATCCTGTCAAGAACTTGCACAATATAAGATTACCTAATGAAAGTATTGACAATGCAATTGCGTCCGATAGTGAAGATGACGATGAAGAAGAGGATCGATTTAATGAACTTGAAGAGGATGAAGTAGATTTTGATGAAGATGACGAAGACGATGATGATGACATATCAGGACTTGATGAGAGGCTAATACGAAATGGAAGACGTACATTACATGAACACATTGATGAAGACGAACCTTCAAATAGTTCTGATCAAGATGCCATACTTGATGAAGATGAAGATGAAGAGATGTTTGCATTTGATGAAACGCCAATCAATCGCACCACGGCCACACGTCACAAACTGAAGGCAAAGAAACTGTCACCACCTTTGAAATTTGCCAATAGAGTTCCATCAAAGATCAGTCCACCGCCTATTTCATCTGCTGCATCGTCGTATGATTCCAAAGCTGCTGCTAGAAGAAGAAAATCAAGTTCATCGGCGCCCAGTTCAGTTACCAAACCATCCACTCTAAGACATTATCATGCTACTACTCACCATCCACACCATACACACCTTCTAAACAACCCTACATTCATCAATCGATCAAGATTAAATTCAATTGAGAATTTGGATAATTATATAGCGTCTACTTCATCAGGACGCAACTCAACTGTTTCGATTAGTCTGCCACCACCAGCAATTGCATTTAGTTATAGTTCAGCTGGATTGGGAGGAGGAGTAGGCAGTGGTGATGCTATTGATGTACGCAGTGCCGTATTTGGTGCATCTCCTGTGTCTGCAAGTAATGCTTCACCAGTTGGATCATGGGGTTCTAGTACGGGCAATCGTCATTATGTTATTCATAACGAAGAAGCAGCCAAAGCCAACAAGGGTCGACGTAAATCATCATTTAATGAATCACACGAACGGTCAACATTGAATAGTATACGACAACAATTGCAACTGCTGCTGCAACAGTCAAAGACTCTGCCTCAACTGAGTACTACTTTACAACAACAGCAGAGCCACCAAAGAAGTAGTAGTATTTCGAGTGATACTGATGAAGAGGATTGGCAATCTATAGGACCAGAATTTTTACGTCAAAAGAGACCCAATAGTGAAGCACTACCTAGTGAAGAAAGGAAACCAGTTGAACTGGGGCTTGTTGATGTTAATGGAGCCAACTCAAAAGGAAGAGATCCTATTGCTAACGCCTCTGATGCAGATGCCAATGAAGAAGAGAAATCAGCTGCGTTTGCATTGGTCAATTTGATGTCAGTATGAGCCGCAGAATACAATGCTGGTCAATGTATTATAGTCTATGCTATTTTTCAATGCTTATTATAAATTAGAAAAGATTAAATTAGATGGAGATATTGGGTATCCCACATGATAGGGCAAAGTCTTCCATAATGTAACAATTATTCCCAATTAGGAAATGAAATTGTTTCTTGTGCTGTTTTTTTTTTTTTTTTTGTTACGCGTTTCTCTCTGCACGCAACTCTTTGAAATCCTTTTTCCACGCCTCTTTAATTTTTTGTTTGCAACAGATTTCGAATACGATTCCACCACACCACCCTTTCTTTTCCCCAGTTAGCTCACTACTCAAACTATGGCTACAGCAGTTACTACTACAGCAGCTGCTATTCTTCCTTCAATCCAAGTGAAGGTCAATTACAGTGACTGTAAAGAGATTATTCGTGATTTTATCCAAAATTTCAAAGACACCACTAGAGACATTGATGACTTGGAAAACAATAATGATGATGATGAAGAAGTACCTCTTCATCAGGGGAAATATATGAATATTTTGCAAAAAATAGCTAATCGAGAAACCACCACCATCTACATTGACTTCGACGACTTGAAGAAATTCTTACAAAATTTTGATGCTGAATCTACTTCAATTTATCAAGAACTGAGACACTTGTTTCACACGATAATGATCAATACTCATCGATTTTTGGAAATTTTTAGTGATGTAATTGATCAATTAATGCCTGAACCGACTAGAGATGTCTCTTATCAGGATGATGTATTGGATGTTATTTTAAGTCAAAGACGAATTAGAAATCAACGTGTGGAACAAGAAGCATTGGATGAATTGAACCAATTGAGAGATGGAATTTCTCAACCTACTGATCAAGAAAATATTGCTAATCCAACAGAACCAAATTTGTTTCCAGCAAGATTAACCAGAAGATATTGCTTGTATTTTAAACCATTGACTACTGATCAAGATAAATCATTGTCAGTTCGACAAGTTAAAGGTAAGCATGTGGGGCATTATATTACTTTGAGAGGAATTGTCACTAGAGTTAGTGATGTCAAGCCTAACGTGTTGGTGGTTGCATATACTTGTGATAAATGTGGATACGAAATTTTCCAAGAAGTTAATTCAAGAGTGTTTACACCATTGACAACATGTAATTCCCCCATTTGCTCAGCAGATAACGTCAAGGGACATTTGTTTATGTCGACACGTGCTTCCAAGTTTTCTAGTTTCCAAGAAGTTAAAATTCAAGAAATGTCAAATCAAGTACCAGTTGGTCACATCCCTAGAACAATGTCAATTCATGTCAATGGTGATTTGGTGAGATCAATGAATCCTGGTGACACGGTTGATGTTTCGGGTATATTTATGCCATTGCCATACACTGGGTTTAGAGCATTAAAAGCAGGATTGTTGACGGAAACCTATCTTGAAGGACAATATGTTAGACAACACAAGAAGCAATATGAGTTGATGCATTTGACTGATTCAACTGATGCGAGATTGATGCAATTGAGATATGGATCAGCAAATGTATACGACAGATTAGCCAAATCAATTGCTCCTGAAATTTATGGTCATTTGGATATTAAAAAGATCTTGTTGCTTTTATTATGCGGTGGTGTAACCAAGGAAATTGGTGATGGGTTGAAAATTAGAGGTGATATCAATGTATGTCTTATGGGAGACCCTGGTGTTGCCAAGTCACAATTGTTGAAAGCTATCAACAAGATCGCGCCAAGATCAGTGTACACCACTGGTAGGGGTTCATCAGGAGTTGGTTTAACTGCTGCTGTTTTGAGAGATCCAGTTACCGATGAGATGATTTTGGAAGGAGGTGCGCTTGTGTTGGCCGATAATGGTATTTGTTGTATTGATGAGTTTGACAAAATGGATGAAACTGATCGTACGGCAATTCATGAAGTTATGGAACAACAAACCATTTCCATTTCTAAAGCAGGTATAACAACAACGTTGAATGCAAGGACCTCAATCTTAGCAGCAGCAAATCCATTATATGGAAGGTACAATACCAAATTATCACCACATGAAAATATCAATTTACCAGCAGCACTTTTATCAAGATTTGACATCATGTTTTTAATCTTGGATCAACCAAATAGGGAAAATGATGAGATGTTGGCACGTCATGTTACTTATGTTCATATGCATAATAAGCAACCAGATATTGTTGAGGATGTCGCAGTGGGCAATACCAATGTCGAGGAGGAATTAACACCAATTGATTCCAAAACAATTCGAGAATACATTTCTAAAGCCAAAACTTATCGTCCTGTTGTGCCCAAGGAGGTTGGTGATTATGTGGTACAATCATACATCACCATGAGAAAAGAATCATACCGTAATGAAGGATCAATCAAGAAATTTAGTCACATAACACCAAGAACATTATTGGGTATATTACGTTTATCACAAGCATTGGCAAGGTTGAGATTTGAAGAAACTGTCACCATGGAAGATGTTGATGAAGCATTGAGATTGATTGAAGTAAGCAAGAGTTCATTGTATGCTGATGATGAAGCAGCCAATGCATTATCAAGAGAAGATGAATCCACCACGTCCAAGATTTTCCAAATTATTCGATCAATGGCGATTGATGATCGTGATGGACTGTTGAAGCGTAATTTGTCAATGCAAGATATTAAAGATAGAGTAATTGGAAAGGGTTTCACTATACAACAATTGGAAGACTGTATGTTTGAGTATGATGGTGTTGGGTTATGGCAAGTTATTGATAATGGAGAAACATTGATGTTTACTAATGCCGCTGGTGATGAGGAACGAGAAGAAGGGGAAGGTGATGTTGATGATGAAATGAGAGATTAGATAGAGAAATTTTCCAGGTTCTGCACTTTTGTTTTAATATGATTTTTGTATAACACCGAGATTGTTGTAGATATAAAATATTAAGTTGCCCAACTATGTAAAACAATCAGACAATCTAGGTTGATTTGTAGGGGTATTTACATACGAGAAAGACAGTAGCAACACTGCTGATTGTAACCTGATTGCAATCATTACAATTAGTGTTTCTCCATGACTATCATATGCAGAACCAATTGAAACAATCTCATTATCTGTTTTGGTGGTAAATGAAAGATCAGGCCAAAGATTTCGGGTTCGCCCGTTCGCAATTCGCTATGCGTATAATCGCACCTTTCTTGAAAGTTCACGTGAAAAGCGGCCCACGTTTTGATGAAAATTTCCAAATATAGTAACACCTGCAACAAAAGCCACAAAATTGTAACATCAACTTCAAAGAAAGACAACTTTTATGTCATTATATCTTCTGTATCATCACCAAGTCTCATCCTATTAAACATGACAGTCCAAGAGAGTATCCAAAATGAGAAGGATCTCACCTCCAATTCATCTTTGAAAGACATTTTCAATTTCCAGATCAACTTGCCCAACAAAGGCTCAGTTGCCAGAGATCATGTATGTATTAGCCAAGTACAGGTTGCACCATCTTATTTAAACTACTAACTCCTCTCCAGCTAGCGAATGAACGAACATTTCTCTCATGGATAAGAACGTCGCTTGTCTTTGTCACGTTCGGCATTGGATTCATGCAATTTTATCGCTTAGAAGAGAAATCTCAATGTCCTCAAATTTCACAACCCTTACGACATCCATCATCATCAAGTTCTAGCTCATCAACAGCGTTGTTCAATCACAACATATCCGGCACTGTTATCGCTCTATGTCGACCCATTGGTGGAATGTGCATCATTTTGGGTATCTTGACCATCTTGTTTGGTATATATCGATATTTTACAGTCCAACGAGCATTGATAAAGCAAGAGTTTCCCGTGACAAGGTTGACTGTTGTTGTTCTACTCTTGATCAATTTGAGTATATTGATTCTACTTTTGGTTCTAAATTTCAAGATAAGTCTATGAGAAGAAGCTACGGTCTATACGTCATCTAATTCACCAAGTTTACCCAAAATGAAAGCAAAGTCCTTAATCATGATAGTTGCACCTTGTTTATTAAATGCAAAGTTGATCAAGCGCTTTTTTGCATTATGTTGACAGCATCCCAACATATCAATCAAGAACCCATCATTTAATGGTACTTTAGTTTGAGGATCATTATCCAAATTCAATGACGATTTCACATTCTTCAACCCAGGAAGTGTCAACTGGTATAATTCAATGTTTGCTGGAGATTCACCAGATTCCTGGATGAGCATCTTCCAACTAGATGCAATGTGTTGATGATGATTTCGAAATTTTACTAACTTATTCAAGTGTTGTATTAGTTTATCAATGTCAATTATATCGGATATATCAGCTGGTGTTTGTATAGATGTAGTGATGGTAAATGACAGAAGCATCTCTAGTGTGTTGTGTTGTTTGACGTTGCTATTGTTAATGGTGTAGTTTCCATCATGCATAAACTGGTAGTAGTAATCAACGGCTGCTTTAATATCAGTGGTGAAGCAGTTAGGAATATCCAACTCATCCAACATTTGCGGTAATCTGTCCAAATGTAGGTCCGTGTCATCATCACCAAGTTGCTGTGCATATTTCTCAACTATCTCATCTTCAATCTCTGGCACTATCTCATCAAATGAGGTGGATGGTTGAAAACCTAGCTTATTTCGTTTAGGTCCCATTGTTAACCAGCTGTATAAGTTGTGACTCTACGTAACTTGAATCCATTGCACCATTAACTGCAATGCTACCAAACTAATGTCATGAAAACCACGACCTATTTTTCTTTCAAAAAAAAACAACAAGACATCCAAAACTGAAATTCAATTCAATACACTTAAAAACTCTAAATCCACACAGCCATTGCGCAACCTGAACATAATGGCCGATTACGCATCACAGACAGTTGCTCAATTAAAGGAGGTATTGAAAGAGAGAGGGCTTAGTACAGAGGGTAAGAAGGCTGATTTAGTGGCAAGGTTGACTGAGTCCGATAGTTCTACCCTAGGGGAAGCAGCAGAACCAACTACAACATCAACAAATGCGGCAGAACCAGCTACGGAAACTCCGGTAGAAGCTGCAGGTGCTACTGTCAAAGAATCAGCTGCTGTTAATGCCCAAGCAGACGCTACTGAAGCTACCGCCTCCACTAACACCACAACCACGACCGAATCAGCCTCCAATGACACTACTTCTGAAACCAAAGAGGAGAAAGAAGCCCCAAAGGTATTAACTCCAGAAGAAAGAAAGAGTTTAGCTGTTGAGTTATTAAACAAAAAAATTGCTAGAGCGGAGAAATTTGGTGATGAAGCTGCTGCTGAACAAGCTCGTAAAGATTTGAATCGTGTTTCTAAATTTGGGGTTGAATTGGGTACGTCATTAGCTAGAGAGATTGGATTGGTTGATAACAAACTAGGTGATAAGAAACATCACGGACGTTTCAAGGGGAAAAAGTTTGGTGGTAAGCACCATCGTGGGTTCAAGAAGAACAATCGTAGGAATTAAATGCAATTAAAGAGTATAGTTTTTGTATATTGTGGCCTCTAGTGTATAGAAACGATACTCACCGCCGCATCAAACACGTATATCTTCTTCATCTTCTCCATCAGAAATGTCAAAATTTGGAACATCAGCATACTCAATTGGATCATTAGCATTTTGATCAACAATCAACCCATTGTTATCCTTGATCCAAATGAAAAAGATTGAGATAATCAACGAGAAAAAGTATATCCAGCTGGACCACACTAATGGCAACAAAATTCCCTTGAATGAGTTTTCATACATCAAGATTGTCAATGCTGATTGATAAATTAAGTCACGATCAGTGTGTTGTGGGTAATCTGGTACATTTCCAGCTGCCTTTACCATGAAAACACCAGCAATTATAGCAGCTAAGAATCCCGTAATAAAGGGCAACACCAAAATGACAAAGAACGACTTGTTGAATGCAGATACAGTCTTGTCAGTTGACTCTGCATCTGATGCAGGAGGAAATGTAGCAATTGTCTTTTTGGTTTTGAAGTAGAAGATAATGGACAACACAAAATAGCTCACACTAAACAATGAAGTTAAGGCACCCATGAGTACAATGAATTTCCCACCATATGCATTTTGTTGCACTCCAACCAAGTAGTTATCGGATGTTCCTTGCAAACTAAGAAAATACAACAACAAGACTACAATGTTGACAAAAAAAAAAGCTGTAATCTTTTTCATCGACTCTTGTGGGAAGAGTCTATAGTGTTGTGAGTTGCCATTATAGTAATAAATGACGCCAAATCCCATTGAAAATAACAAAATGGCATAGGAAGTGAATGAATTGTACAAACCATCACCGAATTGGGAAAAGAATCTTAATACAGACAAGATAAATGACTTTTGATCAGATCTTTCAAAATTGTTTCTTAGGAGTAGGACAAACCAATCGAAAACGTACACAACAATGAATGGAGCCAATATCAAAAGGATGATTGTCTTGGATATAACCGAAATCGAATCCATATTTTGGAAATCTTTGCCAACCTTGAACCTCAATATGTAGTTGAACAAAGCAGCAAACAAAACGACTGCAAGAGCAATGACATACTTTAATTGTGAGTAGATCAAATACTCGACATAGTTTAAGTTTCCGTAGTAATTTTTAAACACAACAGGTAGTTTGAAATCAGTCTTCTTCTCCTGATCGGGTGCAATATAAACACAATAAATCCCCGAGGTTGGGATGGCAAATTTGACATCTTTGTCGATAACTCCACTCCAATACTTCAGGTCATCAACTGAGTACCCTTTCGCAGCATCCAACTCGAACTTTCCCTCATCATTCAACATCTTCTTGTACAAATGGTCCTTATTGTTGGGATATAATTGAGTAAATTCTTCCAAAATTGGCACTGATGAGAAATTGACAATGTCAGGATAATGGAAAATCAAACCGGGAATCTTTTTATCGATAACATCCTTATTGGCACGTAGTTCGACATACGCTTTGTCAATGTTTTTCGTTCTTTGGACTGGGCTACAAAACACTCCTTGTTTGTAAGTTAAAACCGTTGGTTGCTCAATAGCGGCAACGACACTGGAGAATGCCAACAATAATACAATACTGATCTTGTGAAACATCAAATTGGTCATATTGATTATGGATTGCGTTTCCTTTTGATGAAGTTTGGTCTGGTGGGATAAACAGTTGTGTTGTATGAAAGAAAAAGCGCAAGATAAAAAATCAGATGGGTTTTAAGGAAAGAGGGAGGGAGAGAGAGGCAAATTATCGGATTTAATTTTTTTCTTGTGGCACGGCACGAACATTCGTCACTTACTGTCTTCAGAAATTGCGCCATATGGCAAGATCAATCCTGCATAGCACTATTTATTCTTTTCATCCAATGCTGCTTTATTGCTACTGCGAACCCATATGAGAACCACTAAACCAATGGTGAGGAATGTGTTTAACCAACCTGACCAATGGGTAA
>OGTJ01000101.1_pt1 | contig 54182 bp, 21 predicted proteins | sample 1574611 | NCBI WGS metagenome assembly OGTJ01 (sample SAMN03295858, study PRJEB24534) | human gut metagenome | isolation source: fecal sample 1 from infant 9 | host: Homo sapiens | place: USA: Pittsburgh, PA | collected 2014-07
CAAGTTATCCTTTGAAGAGGAGGTTGTGTTCAATTACTGCAATCTTGTGTGGGAACTTGTTAATGCACAAAAACAAAGTGCACACACAATCTTTCTTCCCCCCTAAAAGTGGTGCACTATACAAGCCGCTCTCACCAAAAAAAATTGTACCTAATCAAAACCTGATTGAAACATCTTTTTTACAGCTATACGTTTCACTTCCAAGCACATGTTATGCTGCAGCTTAAGCTACAGACATCTAGGGTCCCTTTTTTACTTGTGGCTGTTATCGGTGAGGCTCATAGTTACAATGGGGGGGTCCCTCTCCTGAATATGCTGTCTGATTATAGGCTCCATACGTCTTAGCTGTTCTGCATTGGTCGAAGACTGCTAATAAAGGTGGTTGCTACAGAGTTGTATGGTTGTGGATTTTTGATCGTTCATAAGTTTTCCTTACAAAATTCCAACTAATTATGCGTTGTGAATGTCAGTGTCGCGAACTGGCTGTGCTTGTAGAACTTGCAAACTCCCCTAAAGTGAGATGCTGGAGGGTGACTACTTACGAATGGGGCTCTTTTTACTGTCTGCATTTCTTAAGACTCACTTATTTCGTTAGCTGCCCAAGGAACGGGTCCTCACTCACACGATCCACTATTTTGCTAACATTTTGTGTGATCTTTAGCACAATAAGTCAAAATAGAGTGGTTTATCAAGAACTTCTACCAATTCATAACCATACAGATATACAACCTACATCATAATGAGAGATTCTTTGTCAACCCGCTTCCTCTACATCTAACTACTACAACTTACAGTTGTCATCGAATAAGAACAGTAAAACCACAATATCAATATTAAGTAAATTCATCTTCTTCCTCTTGTGATATTTCTTTAGCATGACCATTCACATTGTTCAACAAATCATCAACCACCCAGTCTAAGTCTTTTTTGGATTCTATCCCATTTCCAATCACACTAATAGTATTCAAATGAGATTCTAAATGAGGATAACTTCCTAATTTAACAACACCATTGCCAAATTTCTCATTGCAACGAGTTTGCAACTTTCCAAGGTAAGGAGCCAACTGACTTTCCCCAGTTTTGGTCACGACATATCTTCGTATCAATTTTATAGACTCTAGTCGTGGTTGCAAATACCCTTTGATCGTTGGTAAACATTGGACAAACAATTGAGGGACACCAGGCAATATAAAAACTCTTTCATCAATGACAACTATTGGGAACCACATTTTGTCATTGGCATATATTTTCTCCACCTTAAACCCAGAAGCAGTGCTGCTGGCACCAGTGGTGGTAGGTGTGGCTGTAGCAGTAGTGGTGACGGCGTTACTAGTAGTTGTAGGCAACGTAGCCATTCGGTAAAATGCGTCCAATTGTTCTTTATCTAATTTGGCCAAGTAGTCCTTGCGAAGCGATTGCATGCGGTCCACAACTTCTTGATCGAGTTTGTAGTCCAACTTGAAGTAATCACTGATTGCTTCATAAGTGATATCGTCGTGGGTACTTCCCAATCCACCCGAAGTTACGAGAAATCCAACATTGTCTTGAGATAGTAAATTGTGTAAGGAAGTTTTGATATCTTGAGAGTCATCACCGCAAACCACAGTTCTCTTTAATGGAATTGATAAATCATTGAAGCAGAATCGAGCAAAATTGTAGGAATTTGTATCCATAATTTTCCCATTTAAAATCTCATCACCAATAATCAAGCATCCGGCAGTCTTGATAGGCTTGTGTGAGATTGTCATTATGTTGGACCTGTAGAAGGTATGTCTGCTCAATCGCCTGGTGAATATTCTCATGTACTAAAAGAGTATAAAGAGAGAGGAAGAGTTTTTGAAAAGCGCATTTGTTTGCCAAAGGTCACGTGAATAATTCTAATTTGAAAGCAACCCTCGCTACTCTTGAGATATCAACAACTAAAGAGCTTATTATGTTTCAGTTTTATATCCTTGAAGACTCCGTTTCTGTGAAATCTATGAAAAAATAGTGGGAAGATTCATATATTCCTTGTTTGGCATGTGATAATCTCTTGACAAAAGTGTGACAGCAGTAATGAAGGTGGATACATAACCAATGAGAACGGTTTTGTACAAAAGTCGTGTGCCAAAGTGCAAAGTGCAAAGTGTGGTGGAGTTTTGTTTCTCTTCGACCAAAGGTAGTGTACATTGTTACTACAATGGTTAAAATTGGTAGTGCATTGTGTACAATTCCGTTCTTCGCTGTTTCATATGTCACTTATCACACGACCTTTTTTAGAAAAAGGAGAACAGCATATATATAAAACGATATGCGCATTGAACAGAAGAAAAGCTTTTCATCCATTTCAAACTAATCAACCCTTCATCGTACACACACACCCTTCCCACCTACCACCACATACTAGATACATCACCTTATAGTTGAAGAAATCTACTTAACACATTCTTACCAGTTTTCATTTCTTTCTTCCTTTCTTTGCTCATTTTTCTCACATCTTTGTTACCGTCACTCAAAAAGGATAGCCTAGCCTCACCCAATGGGAAATAGCCCGTCTAAAGATGAACCCCTACCGAAGTCGTCATCCTCATCAAATGCAAACCATGAAGGAAACTCCAACTCAGGTACCAGTGGAAGTACCGACTTAGACCCTGATGAGATGGCCCTGGCGCTATCTCAACTAAATATTAACAAACAAAAGCAAAAACTATCTAAGCATCATCAACAGAAGAGTGCACCATCTTTTGCTACAGCAGTGAAGAGTGAGCATGCTACATCTCCTGCTATTGAAATCAAAGATAAGGAGAAGAAGCGTCGCGATAGCACCAGCAGCGGTAGCAGTCAGTACTTGCATGTCCCGGAAACTCATCAGAAAGGAGCAGGCAGTGCACTACACCACTCCCCTAGCAAAGCTGGCTCCAAACCACCTGGAAAGATGTCGTCATCATCATCATTACCATTAGCTGCTACGTATGAAGTGTACCCTGCCAATCAAGACTTTGATTTGGAAATTGGTCTTTCGATGGCGAAACTCCTTAAAAATCAACACGATGTTGCGTCTTCGGTTGAGTCATCGGTGGAATCACTGGACATTTCGGTTGCATCGCCAGTTTTCACAACATCAGGTAATGATTTAAAAGAAGATGACCTGCTTCTGTCTTCTAGCTCAAGTCCAAACACCTATATGGCAACCAAGAGCTTAGCAAATATTGAAGGTTCTTCTCCATTAGTGTCAAAATTGGATTCAATTGCAGAAAGCAGATCGTTGGAATCTTCACCGGAGCCAAGAGTACTTTCACAAGAGAATTTAGAGAAATTAGAAACGGTAACGTTGGCCGCGTCAAAGGGACAACAACAACAACAACAACGGCCACCACCACTACAGTCAAGTAGCTCAACTTCATTATCAAGCTCACCCCCATTGATTCCAACATCCAACAAGAAGTTGCCAATCGATATTGATAGTGTCATTGAACGGTTATTATCAACCAAGAAACGTTCAACATCTCGTAGGGCCAAAGATGCATTGCGTGTCGATACTGAAGAGATTAAATATATTTTGGGCAAAAGTAGACAAATCTTTTTGGAACAACCAAATTTGTTGCGCTTATCACCGCCGGTTAAAGTTGTTGGTGATATACATGGACAATTTCATGATCTCATTCGTATTTTCAATTGTTGTGGTTACCCACCATATTCAAATTATCTATTTATGGGTGATTACGTTGATCGTGGGGAAAAATCATTGGAGACAATTTTATTACTTCTTTGCTTCAAGATCAAGTATCCTGAAAATTTCTTTATGTTGAGGGGAAACCACGAGTCAGCAAATATTACTAAGATTTATGGATTTTACGACGAATGCAAGAGAAGATTGAAGAATCCACGCATGTGGAAGAATTTTGTTGATGTGTTTAATACCTTACCAGTGGCGGCAACAATCAATGACAAGATTTTCTGTGTTCATGGAGGGTTATCACCCGAGTTGCAAGATTTATCCCAGATTGAAAACATCAAGAGACCAACTGACGTTCCCGATAAGGGACTCTTGGCTGATTTGTTGTGGTCAGATCCTGATCCACTGATTAAGAACTTTTCCATGAATAATTGGCCCAAGAATGATCGTGGGGTTTCGTATTGTTTTGGAAAGAAACATGTTGATCATTTTTGCTCCAAATTCAAATTGGACCTTATTGTTCGAGGCCATATGGTTGTTGAAGATGGTTATGAATTCTTCAACAAGAGGAAACTTGTCACTGTGTTTAGTGCTCCCAATTATTGTGGTGAGTTTAACAATTTTGGAGCAATCATGAGTGTCAATAAGCATTTGTACTGCTCGTTTGAATTGATCAAGCCAACTTAGTTTGGTTCGACTTGGTTTTTTTTTCTTTAACTTTTATACATTTATAACTGTGTGATATCTATATTATATTAAAACGTATTCTATATTTACATACTCAACTTGATCTGTCTCTTCTTTCTAAATCCCCTACTTTTTGCTCTTCTTGAAACGAGCAAAGAGCCCCGTCAACTTGTTGGTCAATTTGCTATACCTCATAAAGTAATAAAGACACATGCAAATTCCAAGATTGAATAAAATGTATGCGAAAAAAAATCCAACATTTCTCCATCTTAATGAAAACTTAGCCCCAATGGTTAACAAGTACTGATCTGCATTGGAAAAGGAACAGTATCCACAATTAGAAGTATCTGATGGATTATCAATATATCCGCCAACTCGTTGCACATATGCTTTGGCAAACTCTCCACATGTTTGACCTGAAGGTGGGTTGAAAAACGCCATTTCCTTATCACTGCAATGAATTTCTCGGCGATGCAAAAATGACGACACCAAGTTTTGAATAAAATAAGTGTATGGTGACAACTTGTACATAAAAGTCCAAAACCCAGGCATTAAATTCACTGGTTGCACAATGCCTGAAAATGCCACAATAAAAGAATACAAAAATGAAACAAGAACAGCAGCACTTTGTAAATCTGGAGCAATATAAAGCACCATTAACCCAAATGAAACCGCAAATGCTTGAACAAATATTCCCTGGGTGAAGTAAAACATCCCTGACTGTGATGCCGTTGTTGCTGCTTGTGTAGGGAAGTAAACGGAAACAAACATGATTGCTCCTCCCACCAACAAGTATGGCATCTCATTCAATGCTTGACACAAAATCATCAATGACCAATGATAGGTGTTGGATAATTTTTCACGAACTTCAAACAAATCTCTCCCGTTGATGGCCTTCTCCTGAATTTGATTAATAACAGGAGCTGAGATAACCACAGTCAAGAACGAACAAAACATACCATTTTGAGCTCCAGTTTTAGTATGCTTCAATCCGAAAAACGTAAAACCAATAAACAAACCAGCAACTGTCATTAAAAAGATCTTGGCCATCACATAGCCAGGGTCACGGAAAAACGTCAAGGCATTTCTGTGCAAAACATATCTAAACTGGTACCAATATGGAGTAGCATACTTGTGATGCAACTGCTTCTCCTCTTTATGACTCAATTCAGAGGGTTTACTTTCCAACTCTCGAATCAAATTATCCAATTTTTGATCCTCATCAACCTTTTCTGGTGACTGCTGCCAAATTTGAAACCAATCTTCATCAATTGCAGCAGTGGCCCCAGCTCCAATAGCTTCCAAAATGTATTCTGCAGGGTTTTCAGTTTCGTCACAATGTCTTGCCCCATTTCTTTCAAAATAATCGAGAATTGTCTTTGACTTGTCACCAATCTCGCCGAAATAAACAGTTTGACCACCTTTTCTCAAAAGTAACAACCGATCAAACTCTTCAAACAAAGTAGCTGAAGGTTGATGGATAGTACATAAGATTGATTGACCAGCATTGGCCAAGTCTCTCAACAATTTAACAATTGCCCATGCCGATTGTGAATCTAAACCTGAGGTGGGTTCATCAAGGAAAAGTAACAATGATGGCTTTGCAACCAACTCAACACCAATGGAAAGTTTTTTCCGTTGTTCGACATTAAGACCATTGCCTGATCTTCCAACAATGGCATCAGCATAAAGACCCATATCCAAAACATCAATAATCTTTTCAACATAATCCAACTTCTCCACATCACTGACATCATTGGATCTTCTTAATCGAGCAGCAAATTGCAACGACTCTCTAACTGTTACTTCCGAAACGTGAATATCTTGTTGTTGCACATATCCGGTTCTTCTACTGAATGAAGTGTCAAGTGGCTTACCATTAACCAACATATCCCCAGTAATGGTTCCAAAATCAATTCTTTGTGCCAAGGTGTTCAACAATGTAGTTTTACCAGCACCAGACTCACCCATCAATGCTGTCAAAGTTCCTGGTATGCAATAACCGCTCACAGAATCCAAAAGTTTCCTCTCTTTGCCGTCATATGGAATGACGTAGTTAACATTCTTCCAAAGGAAAATATCCTTGACTCTCAAGTCTTGGTCATTAGTGCCCACTTTAACTTCACGATCATCCAAATCATTCATTGCTGGACCTTCTTCGATATCTCCAGCTTGTTTTTCTGCTGGTAACGCAATCTTGTGGGGGATCTTACCTCTCAAGTACAAAAGTTTATCACCTCCACCAGTGATTGGTTTAATGAATTCAGTTCCCAAGGCATTAATGGCTAAGAAAAAGGCCAAAAATCCAATCATAATTCCAAAATTTCTCCAAACATGGTTGAAGCTATACGTGTATGCAGTTTTCAAATAGTCGTCTCCTAAAATCCAATCTTGACCTGGTTTTGACCCAAGAAAAGCACACGCTTGTTCACCATTGCCCAAATTCTCGTAACCGGGTCCACTAGGGGTAAGATACAGTCCCAAACATTTCATATGCCTTCCGTGAAACTCCGTGGCAACAACTGCCTCAAACGCATACAATACTGGATTGATGTATGAGATCCACTTGAACCAAGGATGCATTGATGGACGTTGAATCAAATATGATGAATACATCAATGAAGCCATCATCAATACACCACCCAATGCATTGGCAGCAGCAACAGTCTTGTTTATAGCAGCCACAGCTTTGAACAAGGCACCCATGGTCAAATGAAGTAAAACAATAAACAAAAACGCAATGAAAAACTTGCCTGCTTCTCTTGCCAAATTGGATAAAAAGTATAGGATAATGACAAACAAAACATTAACAATAATACTAATGGGAACCGAAGTAACAAAATTGGCAAGGGCGTCAGCTGAAGGATGATACATTGAATAGTTTTTCTGTTTCATCAAAATCATACGACTGCTAAAAGAAGCAGAGATTTCTGCCAATCCCATCAATGCCATGTATAATACCGCGAAAAACACCACACCACCACGTGAAAAAGCACCAATAACTGACTCCGGCGTGTTGTAATACAATGAACCATTAATAAAAGCTTGACATACACCAGCACCAATAAGGGTAACTGTATAAGCTTTATCACCCCAGATTTGTTGTGAGCTTCTAATCGAGCACAATTTCAATTGTTGCAAATAGGATATTGTGTAGGGTGATTTTTTCCTGGCTCCTTTCATCTTTTCTTGTGAAATTGACTTGTAATACATTTGTCTTGTTTCATCGGCGTCAATGGAATCATTGTAATCGTTAATTTCCTGAAGCAAAAGCTTGTACTCCTTGGATGCTAACCAGCGAGCTTCAAATTCTTCTGCAGTTTGCGGTACTTTATTTTCCCACCCCTTTTTGGTAAATCTTCCAATAGGATCAGTAAGAGCTGTTAAAAACTCAGCCGTGGTTTGTCTTGGTGGACATTGCCAGCCCATATCTTCAAAATACTTTTTTGCCGTTTTGGCAGGTCCAAAATATATTTGTCTTCCGTGATAAAGCACAGTAACTTTATCAAAACACTCGTAAATATTTTCACCAGCTTGATAAATGGAGACAAATGCAGTGGATCTCAAAATATCAGTTGAAGTACGTATGGCACGAGCAAACTCCAATGCAGTCGAAGCATCCAACCCTCTGGTGGCATTATCCCAACAGTAAATGGATCCGTTACATGCCAAAGCCTCAGCTATAGAGACTCTTTTCCTTTCTCCACCAGAAACACCACGAACGAAATCATTACCCACTTTCGTATGGTATGTGTGTCTTAAACCAAAAACGGTTGCCAAAAGCTCCTTTTTAGCATTAACAAACTGTTCTCGTGTGACTCCATTTAATCTCATTTTGGGAGTTTTACAACCAATTGCAAATGACAATGTTTGATCAACAGTCAAATGAGGGAAATGAACATCCAATTCAGGGTTGTAAACCAAATCATTCTTGTAGTTGTTTAACATTTCGTGTTGAGTCAATCCATCGTATCTGACATCACCTTCAACTCCTCTATACAAATCAAAATCGGTACCAGTCAATGATTTTAAGAAAGTTGTACAACCAGCACCTGGTCTTCCTAAAACCAAAACCATTTCCCCCGGTTTGGCAAGCCCGTTCAAGTTGTTTAAAATTGTCTTTTTTGGTGTTCTCATTTTCGATATTGCTTGTTGTACACCACCAATGGGACCTTTAAGTAAATCAAGTACAGTGGGGACAATGGCAAAAGATTCATCATTTCCATAAACACAAAGATCTTGAAAGGAAATACCACTAGATCTCATTGCCAAGCCTTGCTTTTTGGCAAAGTAGACAAAATTTGACAAGATTCGAAGAAGACTAAATTCTTCCATCTTCATGGTGAATTCACCATCCTTGCGACTAATTTGCCGTGAAATGTGACGTGAGAGCGAATCCAATTGGTCAGTTGAAGCTTTATTGGACAATGCAGTTATAGTTCTAACCAAATGTAATCTTCTACTCTCTTCGTTGTTGTCATCGTAATCATCTTCTGAACCAAGTACTGAATCAGTGCGTCTTAATGAGTTGTTGTCATCAATCTTTTCGTTACCAATGTGGTCATGATGATTGCGTTGACCAGTAAAGTCTTCGATGGAAGAAGTTGATGCAGTAGACGAGTTAGAACTCATGTTTGCTATTGTGTTATTGGTATAACTTTATGGAAATGAAGAGGAGAATTCTGGTTAGGTAGTAGTAGAAGTAGTGAAGGATGAGGGTGGTAGTGATAGAGGTAGTAGTAGTAGTAGTAGTGATACAAATTTAGCTCACTCTTCAAATCAGGTGGTATTTGTCTTCTTTTTGTCTTTTATCTATTGTCTTTCGTTCTTTGATGTTGCAAAACTTAAAATTTTTGCTAAGTTCAATGAGTTGTGATAATATGATGATGAGTTGAGTTGGAGGAAAGAAGATGATAAAAAGATGGTGTTCTTTGCTAATACTTATATATAGTTATATGTATGTTGATACACGAGTGCATAGTAAAATGCAAATGTATTGTCTAATTGATTAATTGCTGTCTTTGGGTTGTTTGGTTTGGTTAGTGGTTGTTGTGTTTTTTGTAATGCAATTACTAAAAAGAAAACGAAAATTGATAAATACTACAGCCGCACAAGTGCTTTCCTAATGTGGTATCCAGTAATTAATAGTACGGAAATAGATGGAAGTCAACGTTAGTAGCAGTAAGTTGGGAACGGAATACGGAGATATTAACGCCGTATTTTTCTCACTTTCTTTTTCTTTTCTCCGTATTTTGCCCTTCCACAAAGTGAGAGCTACCAAAGTCACAAACCACAAGTAGAATAGTAACTCTTCACAGGAGGGACACAATTGTAAGACGATATAGATCTTCCTCAAACTAAGATGATGGTTACTGATATTCTGGAATCAACTCGTACATTACTAAGAGAGTATTTGCATTTATCTATAATCCCCCCCCCCCATAGTATCTATCTCTCTTTGCATATATATAGTGCTTTAATCTTTTGGTATTGCGCACTTTTTCGTTCCGATTTTGCCACCCGGACCGATAAACGCAAAAAAAAATTCTCTCTATTTTTTTTTTTACTAAACTATTATTAATTATCAAAAGAATCACAAGCAAAACCCCCAATCACCCACAAACGAAGGTTTAAAGTATACTAAGGCTGATAAAACTCGTATTCAGACTACACAAAAGTAGATGAATAAGCGAAAACAAAAAGAACAAACAGCAAATGCCGATGTGCCGAGCTACTCAGGTACTGGAACTGCCAAAAAGCTTTTCTCATTTTGACACTTTTGCTTTGTTATTAAACGATAAACAAACACATTCAGTTAAGTTTTCATAATGATAAGGTAAAGTCTTCATTTTCCGTTTAAATTTATTGCCGAGGATGTTTTTAAAATTGACACATACTGCAACGAATATTTCCTTGAAAACTGACTTTTGGTCTAGCCCCATTGATTCCTCATTTTAGTTGTACTTTTGTTCTTTTTTTGCACCTAAACTGGACCAAGAATTCGATCCAGCACAATATATACCCCACGCCTTCCCAATTGAGGGGTCCTATGTTATCACCAATTGGTGATAACATAAGTGCATAGTGTTTACGTTTTTTTAAACTTCTGTTGCGTATATTTTATTCCAAAACCTTATGCAACAAACTACACAGTTCATAAAATTCGCGCAAAAATTCCCCAAATGGGAAATCAATTTCGGCTCTGAGAGAATTTATGCGAAAACATTAACGGAAAAGAACTACAAAATTGCAAACTTTTGCGCCAAACCAACTGTGCATATAGGTAAAATGTAGAAGCGGACATCTGGGCTTGACTTGTACCAGTCCCCATTTAACCGACCCGACTTTTTACAAAGAAACGATCAGAGACAAGTTATCGTACCCATTTTTTTCTGAAACGTGGTTCCACTCCAAGCCAAGTAAACTCTAGACCAAGACAATCGATCGAACACTGCGAACTGAAGAGATCAACTAGGATTGAAAAACCCTCATCATAGGACAACTCTCAAAGTGCAAGGGGGGTTACAAAGTAGCCGAATTTTCAAATAAGGTTTTGAAATCTTCACAAAGAAAGGGGATTTACAAAACCTTGCAATAAAAATTTTTAGAGAAACTTTAATAGAAACTCCGGATACTACATCCTTTAAAGTCGTACCATTTCTATAACATTGTAAGCACTATTGATATTATTGCGCTACGAGTAATACACTTTTCACTCAGAACCGACCTCGCTGTCTTAAATCTACACTGTTTGAAGAATTTGCAATATAAAGACTTTTATTCATCTCATACATAAGAAACCAAGATAGACCATAATGAGACGATTATATATAGAAAGACAACAGAGTCCAGCTCAACATTCTCCGTGTTATAACCAACATTTCAAATGACATGAAAAATAGGGAGTTTCATTAGCTTCCACTATACCTGCGTTTCAAATGGGGTGATGATGAACCATTGATGACAAATCCATTCTTGTCGTATATTTGTGTCAGATTGGGGTGCAATTTGTAATCGGTATCTGAAGTGGGGTGGATCATAGTGTTATTATTGGAATTTCCTTCTTCTTCATCGTCGTCATCACCGTCACCACCGCCATCATCTTCGTCATCGTCGTCATCATCATCATCATAGTAGTCACTTTCGTCCTCTTCTTCCCCTTCGCCTTCCTCTTCATCATCATCATCATCATCATCCAGCATGTCATCATCCTGGACTTCACTAGTTGCAGAACTACCATCCTCCTTCAGTGCATTCTCTTCTCCCACTCCTATACTTCCTGCTCTCACATAGTATACAGCTGGTTGCTGCCCTTGCTGTTCATCACGTTGTATTTGGCCACCACTGTGACTATTCTTCCCCATTAAATCAATCAATTGGAAATAATACATATTCAACACATCTTTAGCCTCGCCAATATTAGTACAAACAGTACCCAGAATTTTATTTACAGCTTGTTTACCAGGTATGCATCGCCAATCCACCCTACTCAAAAAATCCAATTCCAAACAATTCAACTCGCCAAGTGCAACACCACCAACTTTGGCATAATGATCATTAGTGTAAAAGAAATCCTCCAACGATTTCTGAGCAATCATGGTGCCCACTAATAGGAACCGGTGTACTGTCCATGAGTTTAATGTGAAAAACGGTTGGTATTGATGCGATAAGAGATCGATATAGTATATTGTTGTAAGCAAGATTGCTGGGTTGAAATTGTTGAATTTTGTCAACCGTGATAAATATGTCAAGGTGGATATTGCTGGTGGAGTACGCGAGTGATATCGCGTAAGTAGACTATTGGATGATTGGGAGCCTCCATTGGTAGTTGCCGAGGAGGATGATGTTGTAGTTGTTGCCGCAGACGGTGGGTTTGAGATAGAATTGGGCACAGATTTATCATTCAATGTGATTAATGATTGTAGCATGCGTGATATAAGGTCTATTAGGAAATCAATGGGACAGTCCATAAACTCCACTGGTAGACGATGAGTGATATGAGTTGCAGATGCTTTCTTCTTTTGTGCATCCAATAAGACTGTTTCTTTATCTTGTTGTTGATGTTGATGTTGATGTTGTTGTTGTTGTTGTTGCTGTTGCTGTTGCTGTTGCTTTATCTCTGCGGTTGCTGCTACATCCTTAACAATTGGTTCCACTTGAGATACACTATCACGACGTTGTAACCGAGTATTGTTCTTGCTTAAATATTGCTTATAATTTCTTTCATAATCAGCCTTCTTATTTGCATTTAAATACCTCTGATAAATTTCCAATGATTTTACCTTGCGTTGTTTTTCAAGGGCTTTGGAATATAGTTGATGATCATTCAAAGTCGTTTGAATTTCCAATGATTTAATATATTGCGATAGAAACGTATCATCATCGCCACCACCGCTGGTTGGAGTTGATCCTTTTGCAGGATTGTTCTTGTTGTTCAGTTGCCTCCGATGCGGTAAGGGTAGTCCTCCTCTCTTGTGAAAACTTGTGTACTTTTCCGATACCTGTGGACTATCACTTGGTTTTCGACTGGGGCGGTTGTTATAGCTCGCATTTGTCTTGTTGGTGTTGATCTCAGATGACGCGGGTGTAGTTTGTTTCAACGCCAGTCGATACATATAATAGTGTCTGCTATTACTGCAACTGGCCATGTAATTATTGCCGCCTTCGCTGAAATTGTTGAAACTTCCAACTGAACCCGTGGGGCTAGATGTGGGTGTCGCTTGAGTTGAAGAAGCAGACATCATCATCGTGTAAAGTATGAGTGTGCGTGTAAGTTTGGTTGGGATTAGACAAAGGGTGTTTTCTATATCATCTAACTTGGGATGTGTATCTTGTTATTGGTGAAGTTGATGTGTGATGTGTGATTTTTTTAGTCGTAAAAATGACGTTTGCGGAAAGCTATATTGGTCCAGTAAGTGCAACAAGTAGCAGTAATTGCCTTTTGTTTTGAATGGTTGAGTAAGTTGTGCTTTAATGGGAAAGAGTGATATGTATAATACTCTGCCGTGATGACAATTTTTTTTTCTGCTTTACTTTCCGTAATTGGTGTTCCGATGTATTTTTCTTGGTGTAACTGTAGTAGTGGAAATCAGACGCAAAGAGAAAACACTGGATCTGGGTAAGTGGGTGGGTGGTTGTGATCCAAGAGGGGTGTATGGTATGACAAACCTAGTGGATAATGGAGTGTGAAATGCGGAAGGTGTTTGTTGTATAGTCACGAAAGTTTGAGGTTTCACAAGAAACGTGGGTGGTATTATTATTATATTTCCTTTTGCGAAGAAAAAAAAAGTGTATTGAAAATGGCGAGGGTGGGGGGGGAAGTAATGGTAATGGTAGTCCCTCTATGAGTTGGAATGACTTGTAGTGAAGTCTAATGGTGACTGTAAGTAAATGGTGATTAGTAGGATGGTGAAGGGGTATTACAACTGGTGCAATTTTTTTTTCAATTTAGTGGCAATTGTTTGGAGTATATATACTTCAACAATGTTTAGGCCGGAGTTCCAATAGAAAGAGAAGAAAAATACCAACAGAGTCATAGTTAAACACAATTGGAATTTACTACTGCTACTACAACAAGCATTACTGTACGAACATCCAGTGGGTAGTATTTTTAAGAGATGATTACTGGTGGTTATGTTGAAAGGGTGTCATAACTTTGGGTGTTGACTTGCTTCCCCTCTCTTTCCCTCATCTTTCCAATCTTTTCTTCATCTTCATCTTTATCCATTTGTGATAGGAACGTATTATTGTTGTTGTTTGTTGATCTTACTTTAACTCTAACTTGTACTTCTTGTATTTGATTGCTTCATAGGGGCACACGTGCTCACTTTTATTTTCATTGAACACAACACACAAACAATAGTTAAAAACAATATGGCTATATATCAATCCATTGTGTATGTGTCTTCTTATATGTATAATGAGCTAAATATATTGATGCCACTTTGCTTAAATAGAAGATTCCATCACTAACAACAATAACTCGCAAAAGATGAAATTTGCAAATTGTAGTCATATATCCGGATACTATTAGAATAGGTACAATCAGTCAAAGACAGAGATCATAGTCAGAGGAAAAACAATGGTTGCTCTTGGAAGGCGTTGTTATACTTCTAATGAACAAAGCTTCCAAACAAGCAGTGATATCCAATCCATCTTAGAAAGTAAGTCTTTCCTACGATTAAAGTTAAACTTAACCTTTTTAGACTGTGCGTGTCAAAATTGGAATAAAAAAACTCATTTCCTTTTAAAATACCCTCTATTCTCTCCTCCTCTTTTGCTTATTCTCAAGAGGATATCAAGGACTTGAGTCTATCTGTATCTCATTGTGGCGTTTGGTAGATTGTTTGGTAAAATGGCTTCTTTGTGCTTATCGATATAGACATCACACAAACTTTGATACTATTGCAATACATAATAATTTAATCTATAATGTCACACAAAAATAAATTTTTTTTTTTATTGCAGCAGACACGTGGGCCCATTTCACCACCACAAGCTAATAACAATATTGATATGACCACAGTTGTTGTTGTTAATAGTTAAAGACACACAATACGTAGTCCGAAGAAGAAGCTAACAATCAAGCTACCACAAATACAGTACAGGTAGTATCAATGGTACTGCTGACATTCACGTGACTCAATACACAAACTGCAAGATTTTTTTGGGTCCGTGTGTAGTAACTTGAAAGCTTAAGGGCTCCAAGGGAGTCTCCTCTATTTGAGCTCTTCAAATAGAGAAGACATTTACTCTATAGAATAAAACAAAATAGCGACATGAAATGAGACAATTTGCATGAAAATTCTACTAAAGGTTAACAAAGACAAACAAAATACCAATTCCTCTCCGATACAACCAACCTCACAAAGCAATGTCAGCTTTTTAAAACGAAAACGGACATTGTTGCTGTAATATCAATCTTCTCTTACTGATGGTTGTATGCAATCTTTTATCATGTTGATTCAGACACCAAAATTATTCTCCATTTTTTTTTCTTCCTTTTTTTTTTTTGCAATTAGACTAACCTCTTTTTTGCAGCTGTACGTTTCACTTCAGAGCACAGATTATGCTACAAACAACTAGGGTTTTTTTACCCCTCATGGTTGTTATCAGCGTGGTTTAGAGTTACTATGGGCATCTTCACCGCTGCCTCTTGGGCTGTTCTAAGCAATGGTATAGCGCATTTTAGTGCACATTACAAGAAGTCTCATGAAATTAGCAATTTGCCAGGAAAAGCGGAAGCCGCCAACGGTTCAACACCAGTGCAGAAGAGATACAGCTCTTGCACCTCCTAAATCCCCAAAAGATAATTTTAGATGCCCCAAGACGGCGAAGCACGGCCGAAATTTTCTAGGGGCACGGAGTTGATTTGTAGTTTATAAGTTTATATAGTGCAGACGCCTGCCTTAACACCGAAAACCGAGTTTTAAGTCCAAGCTGGCGTGTGGAAGCTTCTCAAACCAGGAGGATGCTGGATCTGGCAATTTTGCTACCATATTATGCGTTACTGGAGCCTCAGATGTGTTTGTTACTGAGTGGGTGTGTATTGGTCGCTACCTGAAAGCTCTCTTTGTCGTAGATGATTTTGTCGCGAAACTACGAGCGACTCGGGTACTACGTGAAGACTAAAAACAATTGAACCTCCATAAATCAGAGAGGTGACGTAAGTTGACTGGATCTACACACAGCATGGGAGCCATTCACTGAACTACACATTACATTGCTTTACCATTGAACAAATTGAGTAGTTTGATAAAAACCGAAGACGTATGACTTTTACATTGTTTGGCACCGTTGTCTGATCGCTTCTTCTCTACACGTTAAAAGACATTGTGCATTACGTAACTCTGTAAGAGGAGGCAGAGACACAAATAAGTTCGATATACTTTGTTGTTGTGAACCGTGATCAAGTACAATGTCCATTCTCAATTGTACTAAAGTATATTTTATTTTACAACCTCTTCAAAGTGATCTATTAATCTTAATTTGAATGCAGAATCTATACACATCCAAACTTTCTAATTTTATATCTAACTAACCTGTACCGACAAAGATCCTTGACTCAACACCCTTTTGCTCACTAATTTTGATTAACATATCCAGTAAACATGGAAAATCTCGCTAACCAACGATGATTATGTTTCCGCCTATTTCCTTTGGGTACTCTAACCAACCAGTACAAAAACACCGTCATAACAATATTAAATGCAATAAATGCAATAAAAATCCCCACATCACGACCGAAATTGTGTATCGAAATATTGATATTAGACAAGTACTGATTTGTTTTATTCATGGGACAGTATTCGCAACTCTCAGTGGCTTCTGGATTAGTCAAGTATCCACCGGCAACGGAAATATAAGGCTTCATGTAATCTTTGCATTTTTGTATTCCTGGTTGTACTGGTGAAAAATGCAAAAACTCTTGTTTGGAGCACTTCACTGTAGAATTTCCAATACCAATCGATAACATTGATGATATAAGATACGTGAGCGGGTTGCAACGATAAAGAAACACCCAAAATTTAGGCATAAAATCCTTGCTGGCAATAACACCACAAAACAACATCGACACTGTAACGAGAAACGAAATGACATTTGCCGCATTGTTTGTCAATTGGTTAAAGGAAATGCACATTTGCGCCAACGTTGAGCTATAAACAAACATCAACGTCATGGCAAGCCACATCAAAGCTCCACGTTGCTCAACTGCATCGCCAGCATTATGATACATACCAACAGGGTAGTACCAAACAAAAAAGGAAATAGCTGCGACAATTATCTGATACGGTATTTCTGAAGTAATTTGAGCAGCAATAAACGCAAACCAGGAAAATGTGCGTGATGGTTGTTCTCTAGCTTCGTACAAGTCACGTTGGCTAACAAACATGGGGACGTATTGTTGGGCTAAAGTGGTCATAACTGCAAACAACATGAAAATTGACAACATTTGATTCTGCAAACCTTGCATGGTGTTTTTCGCTTTGAAAAAAGTGAAACCATTAAACATTGAACACAAGATACCCATGGCAAATTTCGAGTAGATATAAGAAGGGGTACGCCAGTATTGCTGAAATAACCTTGTCAAAACATAATAGTATTGAATCCAAAATGGAGCCGCATAAGTTCGTCTAGATTCTTTAGCATCACGCCGTAATCTCCACCTTGACAATGTAGTCGCATTTTTAGGCTCCTCTTCATGTCCTTTGTTCATATGTTCCATTGCATTGAGCTCATACTGAACAGCAAGATACTCAGGTGACTCCCTCCATACTTGAAAGTAATCCTTATCCGCATGAGAGCCAGGAGCAGCACCAATAACATGCAACATCCATTCAGCAGGATTGGCATCAGGCGGACACTTAGGAGCGCCATTGCGTTCAAAATACCGAATCATTGTTCGACACCTGTAGCCAAGGTCTCCAAAATAAACAGTTTCACCACCTCTTTGGAGAAATAACAACCGGTCAAATTCTTCCAATAATATCGATGATGGTTGATGGATTGTACACAAAATGGCTTGGCCGTGATCAGCCAACTTTCTAATCAACCTGCAGATGGACCATGCCGTTTGTGAATCCAATCCAGATGTTGGCTCATCTAAAAACAACAACAACTTGGGTCTAGCAACTAGCTCAACTGCAATGGTTAAACGTTTCCTTTGTTCAACGTTTAACCCTTCACCTTGAACACCAACAACTGCGTCAGCATAAGCCTCCATTTCCATCAATTCGATAATCTTTTCCACATACTCCTCCTTCTCAGCTTTCGAGACCTTACGCGATTGTCTCAAGTAAGCACTGAACCTCAATGCTTCTCGCACAGTCGAAGTTTCCAAATGCAAATCTTGTTGTTGCACATACCCAATCAGTCGTTGAAATGCATTGTCCAATTGACATCCATTAACCATTCGAGAGCCCGAAGTAATGACACCAACAGTCAAACGTTCACTCAAGGCGTTCAACAAGGTTGTCTTTCCTGCACCTGAGGCTCCCATCAATGCAGTCACTTCGCCAGGCATAATCCATCCATCAACTCCATTCAAAATAGTCCTCTCTTCACCTTTGATCTGTAGCTTGTACGTCAAGCTGCGCCAGTGGAAAACATCTGAAGTTTGCAATATTTTACGATCGGCATAATCAAACATGCCCTTTTCATCACTTACTTGAGTGGATGAGCTCGATTCCAGCGCTATTTGATCTTCCATATATGCCTCCTCGTCTTCTTCAACAGACTTTAAACCTTTGAAATGGCCCTTTTTGAAGACCAATACTTCTCCTTTGGACTTTGCGGTTTGACAATACAGAACAAAAAACAATGTCGTGAAAAATAAAAAGATAACGTACGCCAACAATATGCCAAAGTTTCTCCATGCGTGTTTCCATTCGTAGGTTAAGGCAACCTTCATGTACAGATCACCATCAACAACTTTCGAGCCAGGGATTGCAGAAAGAGTTGCGCATACAGTGGAGTTCCCGCTTTTGGGATAGCCTTCTCCCAGGGGCACAAATTTGGAGCATTCAAATGTGCGGCCGTGGAATTCATTGATGATAAGTGCTTCATAAACGTACGACAAGGGATTGATGTACTGGATCCATTTGCACCAACCAAGCATATAGTTTAAGGGCATGGTAAATCCCGTAAACCTGCTCATGGCGTACAACAACAAGGATGATGGCGTCATTGCCTCAGCCAATGTCTTTGTGAATGCACCAATGGTTCTGAACAAATGAGACATCATCAATGTGGAAAGAAAATTGATCAACCAATAAAAGAAGAATGCACCAGGTTCACGCTTGAAATTGACAATGAAATAAAGTATCAAATTGAAACAACAACTGCTAATAAACTTCAATGGTAAATCAGTCACAAGTGATCCTATTGCATCTGCGGCTGGTGAATACAAGGCATATTCTCGATGCTTTTGCTGAATTGGTCTCGTTTCGTAAATGTTGTATATTTCCAACACCGATGAATACGAATTGATCAACATTGAGTAATAAATGACAGCAGTACGATGATAAAAAGAATCAGTTTTTGGTTCCAAGTTGTAAAACACTGACGCCAAGATTAAGCTCAATGCGATATTTCCAAGCACAGTCACTATTGGGATTGAAGGTGCACCTTTTATTCGATTGAAATTACGCTTTATGATGTATCGTACTTGCATGGGTAGTGAAACAGTATAAGGAGATTTGCTGTTGGTATGTTTTGACTTTTGCGCTTGCATAGCCTTAAAGATTTTCAGTTTGTAGTTGAGAATCAGACAGTAATCCAAATATTTATCAATCTCTTCCAACAAGAACTGCCTCTCGGAGGATCTTCTCCAATGGCGATAAAACTCTCTTGGCGTATGTGGCACTTTGTGTTCAAACCCTGGCTTCACCATACGTTCGGCTGGGTTGGTAATTGAAGTTAAGAAATCTGGTATAGTTTGCCTATCTTTACAAACAAACCCCATGTTTTGAAAATAGGCTGCTGCATGTTGGCTTGAACCAAAATAGATTTGATAACCTTCGTACAATATAATAACTTTATCGAATAAATTGTAAGCATCTTGTGAACATTGATAAATGGCAACCAAGGGCGTATCGTTTAAAGTTGTAGCAGAAGTCTTTAAGGATTGGATGAATTCTAACGCAGTGGCTGCATCCAACCCACGAGTTGAATTATCCCAACATTGAATAGACGCTTGTACCAACGAGACTTCTGCAAGTGAAACTCTTTTGCGTTCACCACCCGACACACCTCGTACAAAATCATTCCCAATTTTGGTATTTATTGTGTGCGATAATCCATAAGTTTCCATAACAACGTCAACAAGTTGTTTCGCGTACTGTTCACGTGATATATCAGCTGGTCTATTTCTTGGAGTTTTCATCAATGCAGCAAATTCCAAAGTTTGACCAACAGTCAAGTATGGGAAGTGAATATCTGTTTCAGCACAATAAATAACTTCTCCTCTTAGGTATTGCTTGATCTCCTTTTGAGTGAAACCATCGTAAGAAATGACAGAATCATTAGCAACATTGAACCCATCAGTATGACAAGCGATAGTCTTGAGGAATGTTGTACAACCAGCACCAGGTCTTCCTAGTACAACTGTAACTTCTCCTGGTTTGATTAAGCCCTCCATCGGTTTCAAGATATCAAAGGTGTTTTGTTGTTTTCTTTTAGTTATTCTCTTGATCATGTTCCTTGCATATTTTACCACACCATTTGATACAGTTGTTTGATAGTCAGTATCCATGGCGTCACCATAAACTTGTAAATCCTTATAGGCAACACCCAACTTTCTTGGTTTGTAGTAGTCAGGGTCATTTTGGTATAGTTTCCACATGTTTTTGCACCTATTACTTTGTATCTAGGTAACACTTTGGAAGATCTGGGTTCTATATATTCACAGTAATTAGCGGGGTAGCACTGTAAGAAAGTCAACAACAGCAGTGGTAGGAGTCTATTACGTGTATGTGGTAGAATGCAGATCAGATCTACCAAACTCAAACCATCTCAGAGAGAAACTCAATGGAATATATATCCATAAAAGAGGGTACTCTGCAATCATCTAACCACATAGAAGAGATGTAAACAAAAGGACTCATTTATTGCAATGTTTCACCTTCAGCTGTACGCGGTGACCAAGTGTTGTGTGGTATGTAAGCACACGACACGTGAAGCAGCTGCATACGTAGCACATTTTATTTTAGAAAAGAAACCGTTTCTGTTTGGACTCGTATGCATGAGAGTTTTTTATATTTTTCCCGAGATTACCAATCTTACCACATGGCGTGATATGGTTAAAGTAGCCTACAATCTATGTACCTGACATGGAGTACATATATATATATATATATATATATATATCGATACATATTTGCGAGGACGAAATGAACCCCTCTTCTTCTTTGTTCACTCGTCGAATTAATATAAAAATGATACGATTAAATACGAGTAACATCTATTTGTGTAACTGTGTGCTTTTCTTATATTGGCGCAAAGGGTCCAATTGCCCAATTTTTCCCATTTATTATCACCCGTTCTAGGACCAGGGATCCAAACCATCAGGCGTTTATAGTTACTTCCAACTAATACACATCACATTCTTAGTTTACGGAATAAATAATGTGGTGTTCTCTAGTAAAGTAGGTTGGCGGTTTTGCGCGTGTTTACTACAACAGCTATTGTGCCGCAAAAATTGGGAAATCCCTCTATTCTAATGTGTTCAGTTTCAGTTGTTTTGGTTTTGCCATGGAAAAGTGTCTGCATGTTCACAAGACCATGCATATGCGTCAATAAATACTACCAAATGAATACTAAAAAAAAAGCCACGATCTAAGTTTTATCAAATTCTCGTCTGGTATAGTATGTAGTAGCTTTTCCAGGGGGGGGGGTTGGACCTCAGTACATATCGTAAAACCTTCGACGCCTCATTTCGAAAATTAAATGTCGGTGTGTGTGGGTAAACAACTTTCTTTTGTGTACATGGATATGTGTACCTGTTTGTTTTACAAGAGAATTCTTCTATTATGGAGGCGGTGTGCCGTTGACGAATGTTGCACTTGAAGTGAAGTACATCAATTACGCCTTGGCAGATGTTGTCGATCGTACCATAGAACGTTATTCAAATTTAGGAGATGGTCAAGAATGACACAATCTCCTCTCAACACTAGCTTTGACCTCGGTCGATCCTTGACTGCAAGTGAAGGAAGTTCGTTATTTTAAACGTTTTAGTTTGCACATGCTTGTTTCATAGTGCATTGAAAATTTTTCTCGTCAATTACGACCGTTTTAAACAAAAGCCCATGGAATGATTGGTTCTTGATGAGCTAATGGCGGCAGGTTATATATGACAATTGTGGCTCTCATTAATAGCCCTTGTGTGAATACAAAAATATTTCACTACATAGTCCCCAGGAAGCTTATATCTCCATAGCTTTTTGGGTAGAGTGACCCCCTCAAGTGTTACTCCCATCATTTCCTCTTTTCGTCGTGATAATTTGCGCAAACACACAAAGCATTCCCTTATCAATTAGGAAATTTTTTGGTGCCGCACACCAAAGTTGCACCACAGTTTGTTTTTTTTGTTGAGGGTAAAAGGTTATTGTTATCTTTATGATGACAGAACAAGGGCTTACTGTCATAACTACACTGTCTTCTTTGTAACACTCTTTTTGACAAAAAGTCGAATAAACAAAACTATGAATGAGAATCAATTTCTTCTAAACTATATTCGCCATCAGTTTTCGGGTTAATCACAAAATGTTGATATTTCATTCTTCATTAGCAGTAATCGGTATTGCTGCTATCTTGGACAAAGTCGAAGCACTGACACCACAAAATATAAGTCACCAGTCAGCTAATTATGATGTGAATACAGTTATTTGTGGTATCTTGATTTTTGCTGCTGGAGCTGTTACAATTGCACTAGCTTTGGCAAAGGATAATAAGAAAGCAGCCACCAAGTCTTCTAAAGGTCACCCAATATCCGATTAGATCTTATCTTGTGGACATTTAAAAACGATTGATCAAAAAACGGTGAGATTAAACTCAAAGGTGATGTGCACGAGCCGTGGTGTAGAAAGTATGATCCATTACCATTTGAACGTAGGTTCAAGTGCTACGTATGTTTTATAGTCAACTTAGATATGACATGTCGTCGTCGATTCCAACCAAAAGTTTGTGCCTTCGTGATTGATGTATTTTTAGCTCTATTTTCTCAAAAAAAAACATTGTCGCAAAATCTTTTGTATGTCAAGGAGATTTGTGATACCAACATTAGTGTCGAGCAAGTTTCAGTGCTGAAACTAGTTTTCCTGGAGTCCAATACTCCCATCAAGATAATGTGTTCTTTACTGTAATTGAATCGGTACTCTCGGATCCACCCTGTTACAATTGTTATGGTGTCTTACTTGCACCTTGTTTCCTTTTGCAACTATTTTTTTTGCAATGTTTTAGAGCTAAATTGTGTGACGTATTCATACTGAAAAGTAACTAACTAAATCCCTCGCACCTATACCATCCTCAGCCTCTATTATACTACCTATTGTCTGCTCCACCTTGTTGCTCTTGACAGTGGGGGAATGAACCCACTTTTTGCAGTGTATTTCATATGGTGCAAAAAAAAATCTCTCACCTGATCGATAACATCTTTTTCGCTGCTATACGTTTCACTTCAGAGCACAGATTATGCTACAAACAACTAGGGTTTTTTTACCCCTCATGGTTGTTATCAGCGTGGTTTAGAGTTACTATGGGCATCTTCACCGCTGCCTCTTGGGCTGTTCTAAGCAATGGTATAGCGCATTTTAGTGCACATTACAAGAAGTCTCATGAAATTAGCAATTTGCCAGGAAAAGCGGAAGCCGCCAACGGTTCAACACTAATGCAGTAGAGATACAGCTCTTGCACCTCCTAAATCCCCAAAAGATTTTTAGATGCCTCAAGACGGCGAAGCACGGCCGAAATTTTCCAGAGGCACGGAGTTGATTTGTAGTTTATATAGTGTGATCACGTGTGTTATCTGTGGGCTCTCTTTCTGTAAGTGCAAAACTACGTTTCGAATGATATGGAGCAACTTTTCCCCCATGTCAATGGTTCCAAGAGGCAACAGCTTACTAATCCGATGTTTCGGCTTTCCGCTTGTGGGAATTCGTAATCCATTTACTAATCGGAGATTAACTGTTCATTTTGGGTAAATCATAATGCCGAGGAAAAAGTTCGGTGAAAATTAGAATTCACCAAGCTAAAATCCTTGATTTTTTGATAAAGATCGTGGGATATCAGCCACAGTTTCTTCAATCTTGTTACCAAAGGCTTACTGAGTATTTCAAAGCAGCATACCACAACTATTACCATGTGGACACTATATAAATACAGTTGAATCCGTTCCCTCGAGATGAACACAACTACTCCATCAACTCTTAGGACTTAACAAACAAAAACTAACTGATTCAGAATGACAAAAGCTGCAATTCAATCATCAAACCTATTCAAGCCAATCAAGGTTGGAAACACAGTGATTGAACATAGGATTGCTCATTTACCAACTTCCAGAAATAGAGCACATCCTGGTGATCATAATCCAACAGACTTGGAGAAAAAGTATTACACTGACAGAGCCAAGTCTGGTGCATTGTTAGTCACTGGAGCTACAGTTGCTACTCCAAAATTGGGTTGGTACCCAAATGTTCCTGGTATCTGGAATGAAAAACAAGCTTTAGGGTGGAAGGAAATTGTTGATTCAGTCCATGCTGCTGGTGGTAAAATTGCTGTTCAAATATGGGGAATGGGTAGAGTTGCCAGTGGCGCTTTGTTGAAGTCAAAAGGTTATGACTTTGTTGGTGTCAGTGACGTATATGATAATGAAGAATCAGCAAAGGAAGCTGTCGAGGCTGGCAATCCACTTCGCCCATTAACTGTCGAAGAGATTGAAGAATTGGTTCAGAAGGATTACCCAAATGCTGTCAAATTGGCTCTTGATGTTGCTGGATTTGATTTCGTCGAGTTGCATTTCGCAAATGGATACATTGCCAGTCAATTTTTACACCCAAAGATCAACACCAGAACTGACAAGTACGGAGGTCCAATTGAAAACAGGGCCAGATTCATTTTGGAAGTGTTTGACAACCTCTTCAAAGTGGCAGATGCAAAAAGAATCGGTGTTAGATTTTCCCCAGCAAACGTTTTTCAAGAGCCTGGCATCAATCCATCAAGTAAAGAGGATTACACATACATCCTTAGGGAGTTGCAAAAGAGAGCTGATACCGGTAACGAATTAGCTTTTATTGATTTAGTTGATGGGGTGTACGATGTGGACGATGTGCAATCACCAGCAAATGTCAATTATTTTTACGACTTGTGGAAGGGAGTCATCCTCAAAGGGGGAAACTACACCGAAGATAAAAATGATGGATGGAAAAAAATACTCGAAGATGCAGATGCTAATGATCGTACTTTGGTTGGATTCGGTAGGCATTTCATCGCAAATCCTGACCTCCCAGAAAGAATCAAACATGGCCATGACTTGAATGATTATGACAGATCCACATTTTATACAACTTACAACTATGGATACAATACTTACCCAGAATATGGAGAGACTAGGGAAGCCGATCCAGAAGAAAAGATCATTCCCAAGCCGTTGATTCATTAGAGTATATGACCGGGTGCTATTGGTTCTCTCTTTATTTTTTTCTATAGTGTTTGTACTTTCCTCAAATCGAATGCTTTGTTGTTCATCTACCCTTTTATTTTTTTTTTTTTTTGCACCCACAATGTGATCATCGTGTGGGTGGAACTTGTATGCTACACGAGTAGGAGAAGGAGTATATATCTATCGTTTTTGCTGTTATCATGCTTTTGATGAATTCCTATCTACTGCATCGGTTTATGGGCCTTTGAAAGCAACAATGGGTCATGTTTGGCTTATACCAGTCGTTCTATGGATACCGTTGAGTGGTTCAAACGAGGAGGATGAGGAGGATGAGGAGGATGAGGAGGATGAGGAGGATGAGGAGGATGAGGAAAGAGTATTGCTCCTATATGACAGTTCGTTGAAAGGACAAAAGGGGGGTGATTCATAACAACTCATTAGGTTTTTCGAAGAATCGAACCCAAAGTTGCAACTCAATCCATGACTTGTATCGGTACTTGGACACCAGTAATGATTGCACCAGGGCGGTGCTGAACTATGTGCCACCCAAAGAAGGATCCAACTACAACGTCAATGCAACCAATTCAAACACATTGTGAATATATCACAGCTACGAGGTAGAACTAGTGTACCCTGTCATTAATTAAAAATTGTACTCACATGTATAAACTCACTCCAATTAATCTCCCCTATGGTTTCGCCTCTTTCTATTGAACATGATATGTTAATAACAATACAGGATCTCTAAAACTAAACTGTAATCAATACGTCCCCATCCGTTCACATCAAAGAAAAGGGGACACATATATACTCACGCGTAAGAGATCGGCACAAATATGGAGATTTACATAAAGATCTACAAGTGTTGTGGAAAAGTGCTATTTTTAACTTCTATGTTGCGGTGTTAATACTCGAACCGAACATCAGCAATAGGGCTATTTTCCAAGGCGGCCCATTCATAGTAGCAGTATAACCAAACTCAACTAGTGCCGACTCAATCTTCCTCATCACTGGTATACCACTCCCTAGGTTCATCATTTAAATCCCTCATCAATAAAGACAAATCTTCTCTGAACTCTATCACAGTCCCATCATCAAAGTCTCCCTCATCATCATAATCTTCTTCATCTTCATCTTCATCTTCATCTTCATCCTCTTCCATCTCAATCACAAATGTGTCATCATCATCTTCAATATACAAATCATCAATATCAGTCTCGCTCAATTCGTCCTGTGCCCTTTTTCTTTCAACTTTGGCAATAAATTCATCTAATTCATCGTCAATATCTTCAGGTACAAACTCTGCATCATCATCCGAATCATCGTCATCTCCATCTTCTTCACCGAATGACTTTACGCTATCGGAGAAACTCCACAATTGAGCAAACTCCCCTTTCATGTAGCTGTAGCCACTGATTCCCAACATCAAACTGGGCACAATGTATAACAATGCTGGTTGTCCTGTTTTGTATACATTAAGCGCCACCAATGTAGCAATGATACCAATCGAGTAGAATAACAAACTGACAGTGAAATATGGTCGTGGATAGTCGGTTAAATGGTGGAATGGCTTGTGAACATTCCCCTTGTAGTAAGTTGCCACATCATAACGTAAACATAAGCTGCACAATAACCCAGGAAGAACAATATCTCCCAATCCCAAAATGCTCAATCCGGCTTCATATAATTTAGGAATTGTCAATTTCATGGGTACGTCCATCTTTGTCGCAACTGTGAGCATAATCTCAGTACCAAAGACAAAATAAATATCATAACAAAACAATCCCACTAACAACCCAAAGGCCAATTTGAAATTTGTCAATTGAAATTGTGAAAATGATGAAATGACAAAGGTGAATGCCACAAAATTGCTCCATTTCCAACTGGAGTAGTTTTTGAAAAAGCCATATCCAATCAAAAGAGAAACCGGTAACAACACCACAAGCTTTAGATCAAATACCCCGTTAAATTCAAAAGCATCTGCTGCCAAATCAGTTTGTTGAAAAATTGTTAATTTTTGATCCTCGATGTATTGCTTGAGTTTCAAAGCCTTCATAACTTTCGCATCCAGGTCCTCGTTTGCATCTTCTTCCTTGTCTTTATCATTCTTGGCGTTGTCATCAATAAACTCATCGAAGTCAATATTTTGCAAAATACCAAGTGGGAAAAGCTCCTTGTCTTTGGCCGCGGCCACTCTGTATCTCTCAAATACTGCCCTTGAATCCTTGCCAAACCAATGTGTCACTTTTCTTACCGACATGGTCAACAACGTACTTAATGTGAAGTACGAGTTTGCCGGTGTTAGCAAGATAAAGTACCATTTGATGATGGAACTGATGGAGATGTTTTTTTTTATGCAATAATACATTCCTGATAAACTCAAACCAGCAACAATGGGGAAAATTAACACATGTTTCCAAGTCAATTCTTGGACTCCAATCAGTTCCAAGTCAAATTTATTGGTGATGAAATATTTCGAATCGTCCATATCAGTAGGGTCAAAATCTTTGTTAGAGTTCATATCTTCCCTTGGATCTCCTGCATGCTTTGGTTTCGATACGGTAGAGTAGGACCCAATCGTGATCAACGTTAATGAAAAGATTAAAATCAACGCGGTGGTGGAAAGCTCTTGCAAGATCCATGACCTTGAGTCCAACTGTATTGGCGTACCAGTTCCATTTGTGATAAGTGCAGTTGAGTTGGCTAATTTGAGTAAGGTCGACTCAACACACGTGCTGTTGTTCATGATTTGTGAGTGGTTGTGTCTCTATTGATTGAAGATTAACTTTCGAGTCTCTGTTTTGCATTTTTCATCTCGCGTAAATTTCTTAGAGATTGCAACTTCCTCAAAGATCTTTGGAGGAACAGATGAAGAGCCATTTTGCTTCAATCTACCGTGTCCCCATTGAGTATCATGTCAAAAAGAGTTACCTCCTACCTAAAATCTCTGAATCTAGCCCTTTTTGTAACCAAGCTTTAAACCTTCATTTAACATAATGGATTTCGCAACTTACTTCCAACTCGCCAAAATAGGAAAAGAAGAATGCGGCTCATTCTTGATACTTTTTCCTCACCACCACGGACGGGATAATCGAACCACAACCAATATACACTTTGAAGTCTTCTGCACTTGTTACCACCACCAAATCCTTTGTCCCTGATTTGCTACTATTTATAAAATCCCCGCCATTAATGAGTTTGTTTCTGGCCCAAGAGCAACAAGTCTTCACAAACTTGGTCGCCGACATCCAACATCGACAAGATGATCGTGAATTGCATTGGTTGGTGTCGCTGGTTATACTACCTGAGTTCCCACAAATCATTGAAGCATTGAAAATCTGTTCAAATTTGTTGATGTTCAATTCTCCACAACAGCCTGACCCTAGCAACAAAATTCAAAAAGGACCTGCTATAAAGCTACCTGTGTCTTCGGGGACTCAGGACAATTTGAAAGGGATTATTGTCAGAGATGGTGCCTTTGTGACGGAATTTACAATCAATGTCAAAGATCACTACTTGAATAAAGTTTTCCACAAGTTGAGATTGAAAGAGCCAGTGTTGTTGGAACAAGTAATCAATGCCAATAGTGCTATTGATGCGGCGATCATGTTAATTAATCAACTATCACAGTTCACCGATGTCGAGGAGCTAGACCATGACGTTACGCATACGAAATTGATTGATGAATTTCAACGTCTACTATCCAGCATACAAACAGCAAAGACGAATTTACAATTACCTACAGATCCTGCATTGGTGTTTCCTGAAAAAGTGACCCATGGTCAATATTTTGAACCTGAATTACCAAACACCATCTCAATCGATTTTTATCTCAACCAAGCGGAAATTTGCGTAGATTTGAAAAGTTTGTCAAAAGTAACCGAGAAACCATGGGGTGATATAGATCCTCATACAGGGCAATCGTACGTTGATAAAGTTCGTGACCAAATGAAACTACCGCCTTCTTCTGCGAATAGCATCAGGGGCACAGGACAGAAGTTTCTGTCGTCAGAAGTTAGCTCTGTTGCAAGCGCAACTCCTAGTATTCCCTCGGGGAAAGACGAGAATGTTGGCAAATTGTTTCCCGAACACGATTCCCATGATAACCATGAAGCAGGAAGTTTTTTCAACAACATGATGAGTCATATTCTGTTGAAACCAAAACACGACGCTCAAGATTACATCACGAGGTGTATCACTTACAATCAAATGGTGGTTATGATCAAGACTAAAATTGAAGTTTCGTCCGAAGATCCAGTTTTAGTTAGCTGTTTTACCAAGTTGGATTCCATTGAGTACTTGATTACGAATTTCCTACACAGTTTGAGAAATCTAGTTGGATGACGTCGTAGAGGAGGTTCGTTGGCGGGAACACACCTGTCTGGATGTTGTGGGGTCCGGCGTGTACTAGTACCAAGTTCAGCTAAACGGACTCAACTCAATCTTTCACCTACGACTGAAACGGTTCAACTATCATAACGAAATAATACTACAGTTTATCTACACAACTTTTGACTTTTCACTATCGAAACAAGTAGATGTCTACCTCTCATCACCAATCCATTCCCAAACCTTCATTATCTCGCCATGGTTTTCAATAATCTTGCTGGTAACATTGGTATTATGTTCAATCTTTTGTCCAACAAAATTCCACAACCGAACACGTTCACTCAAATCATCCTCACTACTTAATATCAAATCTCTTAACTGGTTAGCCCCAATGTATCTATTTATATTTGAATTGTCTCGTGAAACCCTCACCTGATTGACCAACTTGTCCAAAACTTCTTGATACAAAATATCAATCTTGACTTTCTCCAATTGGTATCGTCTAAATCTCAATTGTATTGCTTTGAATGATAAAATCGCTAAAAGTAGAGTTAATAACCAATACTTGTAACGGGAAATGCTACCCACAATACTGTTTTGTATTTGACATTTCAAACTAATGTTTGATAAGGACGTTGATCGAAGAATTTCGACCTTGTCTTGTATCTTGGTTTCCGTGTTGTTAGTGTAAGGTGGATATTGTCTTGATGGTAAATCAGCAAGTCGGAACTAGATGGCTTGTTAGTACTAAGTTCAAAAAAATAAGCTAATAAATGTTTCAAAAATTTCGTACTTGCCTTAGAATTATATCGGGTTCTTTTTGCAATTCAACAAGTGATCTTGACCAGAGTTCCTCAAATTCTTCGGTAGTGATATAGGGTGCCTTCATTGAGAGTAAAACATCGTGCAACTCTTGCACCGAGATACCACTTTGAGAATCGTCTGTGCCTCTACCACAGTCAATAGCTGCATTTTTGCTACGCAATACATCAAGAGCAGCATCAATCATGAGCTCCAATTTTTCCGCCTTTTTCGCATCGGGTACACATTTCTTGTGGCCTGGTAAAATAAAATCGTACCAAGGCTTGTACTCCATGAAATCTTCAAAAAAACCCAATTCTAAATTGGTAAAGCATCTAGCATGCTGTGGACAAGGCACACAACTGGGCTTGCAATAGGTGTCGAGAGCATTTCCAAGTTGTTGCACCAATACCACTGATGAATCTCCAAAAGTGGGCTGGTCAATTTCTTGGCCGCAATAACCAACTAAATATTTTTGCTCATAGTACCAGTACCCGAATAACCCAAAAAACATGGCAACAATCCAAGTGAAGAATGTGATAACAGTAGTGGTCAGGAGCATGCTCTCAGTATTAGCAGCTAAATTGTCCAAAGCATCGTGTTTGCTATCATTATATTGTTTAATTTTTTCATTCACTTCTTTTATCTCCTCTTCTTCTTCAGAGTCCAGAACATTTTGAGTTGAATTTATCGACAACAATCTAGGCTTTGGTGTTAATGCAACCCTACCAAGAGGTGTTCTTATTCCCCTTAGATTCTTTCTTCCTGTGGCAGGTGTTTTGTTTCCCCGTGATGATTGACTGGATTTCGGGGTTTCCTTCGATCTTGGTGTTTCCTTCGATCTTGGGGTCAGATATTCACTTGGTGTCTCCCCACCTCTCTTTTTCTTCTTGCGCGAGGATGACTTTGGTGTGGTGATTTCCTCCAGAACATGTTCTTTTTGGTCATCAATCAATGCAGCTTTTTGTGGAGTAAAGTTTCTAATCGTTGAGCTCGACCTGTTGGCATCTGAATGTGCTCTTTCATTGAATTGATCACTATGTGAATTCAATGATTCATTTCCAAGATTGTTTAATGGTGCTACCGGGTCAATTTGACCACTTTGATTAAAATGTTGTACTTGTGAGGGAACGACCGGTGGTTGAAATCCTTGAATTGTGATGCCCAACAGCTGTGCCAATTCATTACTTATGTTGGGTGATTGAGGAGTTTGGGAAAAAGGTTTCACATCTACCTCCTTCTCTACCGGAATGTCAGAAACGTGTCTTTGTTTAACCAATTCCAATTGCTTATCAAAATTAGCCATCTCTTCTTCCAATGACTTGAAAGACTTTTCATTCGTTGAAGGAGACAATGATTTTGTCTTTTTTGTTGACACGGTTTTGGGGGTTTTTGTGTCAGCTACCTCCTCCTTCACAAGGGACTTGTTATATTTCTTATCATCAACGTTGCCCACCGCAGTACGGTCAAATATGTCAGAGTCGCTATCATCAAATATTGACTTGCTCGGAGATTTGGTAATGCGAGTTCTATTGGTAGCTGGTGGAGATTTCAATTTTTTTGTAGGTACATTTGACTCATTGTTGCTTTCCAATTTTCTCTTTCTTGATGGTTTGGATGTCTCTTTGCTCGATTGGAAAACATTCTGATCACTAAAAGAGCTTAAATTTTCTGTAGCATCAAACTCTGAGTTTTCAATTTCCGATTCTGGCTCTTCTTTAGCTGAATTGTGCTTCGTCTCCTCCACATTTGATCCACCAGACTTATGTTGCTTTGAGTCAGCTTTCTGTAATCTCTTGCCATCTTTTGTCTTTTTCCTTGTGGACCCTTCATCATCCTTTCTTTTAGTCTCTTTCTTCGATTTTGGTTTTGCTACTTTTGCATGCTCGGTTTTGATTTTGGATTTTTCAGGAGTAGATTCAGCGGTATCTTGTATTTTTTTCCTCTCCCTTTTCGGTGTCAACTTATCTTCTTTCTCGCTTGCTTCTTCGTCATTATCAGTAGCGTTCAAGAAACCTTCGTCGTGAGAATTGCCAATTCTTGCGGTGTACTCAGCAAGTAATTGTGGTGCATTGGGGATAATCTCCTTTTCAAAGATTTCAATCAATTCTGATTTCTTAGCTGAGCTTGGAAAGGTAACATTGTGCGAATTCAATATATTTCTTAGTTTGGCCACTGTGACTGAAGATGGGTCAAATCCTGATCATAGGTTAGTAAATGTCTCACCATGAATTGTGCATATATTGAAAAGTTTTGTTGATTACACATACCAGGACGTAAATACTCCATATCTTTGTTCAATAGAGTGGGTAAAAGAAGGAGTTGTTTGTAATGGGTTTAGCAATGAGCTTCCTTCTTGATGATGGTGTTTTGTTTTTGTTTACATTTTCACATTTTCTTCTTCTTCTGAAGCAGCAGCTACCAATTGCACTTACCTTTTTTCACCAGACGGGGTGTATCCTACATTATTTCACGTGTCGCAAAACATAAATGACACGACACTATGTATATTACCAAGTACACGACCTTCAATACAAAAACACTCGCTACCAATACAAAGTTGTCAAAGGTGATATTTACAAAACTCTGTAATACCGCACTCTTTTATACTCTAATCATCTTTCTACTTATTAATTTCATTACTACTTTGCGTATCTGTTTTTATCAGAGTTCACTTACAAGTTTGCCATTGCCACTTTACTACCAAAAGTAGCTTTTGTTGGATGTTGCACAAGATTTTACAGGTCATAGAGTCACCCAAATTTAGTAGTGTACGTTATTCCAACTAATACCTAAGAATTTCAATCTGTGCCAATCTCTCACGTGCAAGTGTACACGACCCATTGGCTGTTGACTATGATGATTGAGTCTAGAGATTGACAGATTTCTTCTTCATAACAAATTTCTTGAACAATAATGTGTGGCCAAGTGGTTCAGTTTATTTAGGAAGTCAAGGTCATCCAATCTGAGGTGCATCCCTTTTTCTTTGATGTGTATGTATGGAAAGGTACGTAAACGTATAGATCACAGTTTAGTTTTAGAAACCTTGCATTGTGATCTAGCATGTTTTATGTTGAACAAGCTAAAAGCGTTTTACGTTCCTCACCATAAATAATGTAGATCCACAAGACGCTTCTGAGGCGTTTCGTTCATCCCCTTGGCCATTGAAAATGAAGGGAGTACGAGTTTTGATTGCGTATTTTCTAATTAGAAGATACAATCATTAGACGAAATTTCATCTTCAGAAAAGAGGACAACCGTTCCCTGGTATGCTCCATCGTCCAAACATCAGCTTTCAATATGTTGGAGCCTTCCGAATGCGTGGCATACGATCATACTGCAGTGTGAGCCCATATTAAAACTCATTTATTTTGAATATGCACGATCTAAAAATAAGATTATTATTATAAGCTTTGTATTACAAAAAGAATATAGTTTTAGTGTCCATTTTAGACTTTATTATCTTCCACTAATTTAATACACCCACCCACGTGGGTTTCAAGAGAACCACCGTGTAGCATGATGGATACGACATGGAAAGTTGGCTCGTTATGCGTTCACCCCATATTTTTCCATCTTTCATTCTTGTAAGCTCTGTCTGAGTAGATCTTACCAATGTGTTTGTTCCCAGAAAATAAGGTTTTATAAACAGGGTTCCTGTCTCCACTGTTTACTCAATCTCATTCATGTTGGAGGTGTTAAAAATGTAAACATGCACTAACAAACAAAACACGTCCCTTCATTAAGCTTTTAGAACAACCTCTTTACTCATAATGCAATTCCACCTGCGATAGAAATTTTTTCCTGAATTCTATTGCATATTGAAAGAATTACACAAAATATAGCCACGCACGTGTGTCACGCGACTACCAATATTGTTCTCTATCTTTGTGGAAATGCATTGATTGATGAAAAGTTTGAGCTGCAACAGAGCTGCAGTGGTCTATAAGAGCAGTCATTTAGCCTAGCTGTATCATGATCTAACGCTCCCCCCCCTTTCCACCCAAAAGAAAAATCTAAGGGTAGCTGATCTATTGTGTGTTGTTGACAAAACAACATACATATATAGCTGTGGTTTATTTATAGAAGGGAGTAAATAAAAAAGTAGAAAATAGAAACCAGAGTTTTTAGCTCTTACTGCAGATATAATTCTAATGACACAAAATGCGTAATATTTTTTTACCACAATAAGCGCCCGATATACTACTTTTTAAACAAGACCTGTTCCTCCCCCCCTTCTCTTCATGACTAATAAGAATAACTAAATCGCACAACAACTCTTACATATATATCTTACCATTCTTCTTCACTCTTTTGATTCCAGCTAAACCAACTCCCTCACACACATCATGAGTTCATTAAGAATCCAACAACGCACATTCATCACATTAATTGTCCTTCTACTCATACTATCAACAGTATCGTTCTTGAACGTCAATAGGAACGCCATAGGATATACAAGAAGCACATCGTCCCAGCAGAATGAGCTAAAGTTAGCTACATCTGTTGAGCTACAGGTGCCTTCAACGACAGCCGTCACCGATAAAACCACCTTAGGTGACAACATAGCCACAACCACAGCCACAACTTCGAGTGACAGTAGCAGTTCCCCTACAGCCACGACTTCTTCCATAGTTCAGAATGAATCCACTGGTGAGTCTACCAGTCATAAACAATTCTACAAATACTCATACTACGACCCAACTTCAAACTCATTTAAAGTAATTTACAAACAACAACCACAACACCATCAACAGAAGAAAGAACACAAATTACAACCAACTAACAAGTACACCACAATCAACGAGAATCCATCAGTCCTTATACTTTCAGCTATTGGTAAAGATCAACCTTATGGGAAAGATCGTCTATTCAGCGACTTTATGAAAACAATACACACAATCATTGAAAATCAGCCAGATTTACAATTCAACCTAGGCTTATCATCAAACTACCTCACTGAATTTGAAAATATTCAAAAGTTTATTGACGAAAATGATGCACAATATTTCAAGTATTTCAACACCATCACTATTGTCTCAGCCCCAGATTTAGAGCAAACCGCCTCTGGTGACGACGAAGAATTATCAAGAGACAATCGCCATGACGATAGAAAACAAAGAATGAGACGAAGATTGATTGCCCGATGCAGAAACTACCTTGTATCCAATGCCCTCACCCTGGAAGCATATACTTTGTTCATTGATTCCGATATCGTTGAATTTGAACATGCTTCCAAATTCATTCAATTTTTAATTGGATCAAAAAAGGATATAATTGTGCCTAGAATTAGACGGGGAGATTTATCCGATTATGATCGTAATTCATGGCGTGGAAAGAGAACCAAACCAACTTTGGAGCAATTGCAATTGATGGATGAGAACAAATGGGACCAATTTGATTATGTACCTCGCGATATTGAACTGGAGATGTTTCATTTCTTTAATTTGGACAACAAGGATGAATTAACTATTGATCAACAGAAATTAAGTTATATGGTGGAATTGGATTCTGTTGGTGGTGCTGTCTTGTTTTTCAAGTCTTATATTTTCAAACAAGGTGCTATATTCCCCACTAGTTATATTATTGGAACTACTTGGGACAGGTTGGAAGGGTACGATGGAATTGAAACCGAAGGAATATGTTACTTGGCAAAACCTTTGGGTTATCGTTGTTGGGGTATGCCCAACTTGGTGGCACATCATGTTCAATAGAAAGAGGCGAAACCATAGGGGAGATTAATTGGAGTGAGTTTATACATGTGAGTACAATTTTTAATTAATGACAGGGTACACTAGTTCTACCTCGTAGCTGTGATATATTCACAATGTGTTTGAATTGGTTGCATTGACGTTGTAGTTGGATCCTTCTTTGGGTGGCACATAGTTCAGCACCGCCCTGGTGCAATCATTACTGGTGTCCAAGTACCGATACAAGTCATGAATTGGATGTGTCTGCAAAAAATAATGACTATTTTGACTTTATTGTTTATCTATTTTGCTACTTACCTATCTACAAATGAGATTGATCGTAATAAAACTTTGTCAAAGGCGAAACAGGATGGGGGTATCCACCCAACGTATGATTTTCTCTAAACTCCTCAATTGAACCAATTAACTTCCCACTAGGATACCCTTCAGGGATAGGATTGTCTATGGCCGATTTAATTTCTTGCAATACGTGTTCCTTATCTAGGGTGGCTTTTGACTCACGTTCAACTTCTTTGATGTATTCCTCAATAATGAACTCATTAGAACTCAGCTCCAACTTCTTGACCAAACTATCAATAAATTCATGATTGATATCGTACCCATGACGATACGCGAAATTACTCAAAGCACTTTGAACTAGTTTCGAGTTGGGAACTTCGTTCTTCACTTGTGATTTCAAGTGCAAGACAAACTTGCCAGTTTTTCCATTCTTGTTATTCTCAACTCCAGCAACGTATTCATTGAAAAAGTTTATAAATTCTTGCTTGGTCACAGTTTCCAATAAAGACGCATGCTTTTGTCTTGCATCAAACTCGTAATATCCATCAGTGATTGCACTCCACAAACGATTCGTTTCCTCGCTTAAATGCTTCAATTTTTGTAATTTGGCATCGATCAAGGCTTGTTTGAACTTGTAAAAATTTTCATCAGTCAACTCGTGATTAACATATTTGCCAAACTTGCGAATAAATTCATCAATACGGTACTCCAAGTACTCACTTGATCTTTCAGATTGCACCAAGACTCTAAACCCAATTGAAGTTCTACCCTTTCTCAAACCTGAAAACACGACATACCCCAACTGTTCTTTTGTTCTCAATTGATTGAAACATGGCTCTCGGATGATGGTTGATAACAAGTCAGTGAGCACCCTCAACTTTATATCGTCATTGGTTGGACTTATTTGTAAATAGTACTCAATGCACGAGTTTATATTATTCTTGTCTTTGAGATCCACTTCAAAACGGGTCACTTCACCAGGTTGGAAAACGTAGTTTTGCAAATGAAACTTGTTCTCATCATACTCATCCATTATGGGTTCAATCAGATCTAAATGCTTGGAAACGGAATTTTTAATCTCCGTCGCATTGCTGATATCGAAATTACCATGAACCAAAACTTCGGCAAATACACCAGCAAAAGTGATGGAGTTTTTAATAAACTGCTCCACCTCGGTAAATTGCAAATTTTCCAAGATCTCAATCTTGTCGTCGTAATCATAAACTTTTTCATTGACAATTTGCAAGTGATAGGATCCAATTTGATTATATGGCACTTGGTATCCAACATTTTTGAACTCCTTACACAATTTGAACTTCAATGGCTCAAACCTATCAGCACTAGGGGTGAAGTTGAAAAACTCATCCAAAACTTTGTTCAAAAGAACTGGAAGTTTGTGGTTATAGCCACTCACGTAGATGGCAAAACCATCACGCCAGCAATTGATACCAACTCTCAATCCAACCAAAGAAGCAAAGTAAGTTATTTGATTCAAATGATCGTCCAACATTTCAGCAAAAACGACCGATTTTGTAGCAGATTCAACGTCGACATTGGACGCAGGCAAATGAAATACGATTTCAATTGTTCCTTTTGGTACCTCAAATTGGTCATCTTGTTTGTACCAAAGGTTCATTTTGTTGTCGTGGCTTATCAAGTATGGTGAAACTTGTGGTGATTGCAGCTTCTTCCCCAAGATATCGAAATTGGTTGGAATGAAAGGGTTCGGTGCTGGGAAATGCAAGTGTTGATTAGATGCCGGATTTTTGATTTGATCAAGTAACCCCTGAGGAATCTCCTGCACTTCATACTCAGTACCATACCATTTCTCCTTTTGAGAGAGACCCTCAAAGTCAGGGGAGACCAAGGTAACTCGGAAATTATCGATATTCAAGTAAGATCCGAATTTTGTAATCGCTTCAGGATCATACTTGCGAACAACTGAAGAGCTTAACAAATTATCAGCAGGAATAAATTCGTCAAATTTGTACAAAACACTCGACAATTTGGAAGCTGTGTTTGCAGCATCCGCTTTTTGTTTGAACTTAAAGTTTACTTCTGAAATATTCTTGATTTCTTCCCAGATCCATTTCTGGGGTCCTTGTTCGTTGATGAAATGCAAGTAATCAAATGTAGTCTTCACAATGTCTTGCCAATGATTCAACCCTTCAGGCGTTAACTGAAATTCAACAACGTATGAAGAGCTACCCTGACACACTTTCATATTACCCGATGACAATTCTGTCACCCATCCTTTTGACTTGAGATGATATAAAATGGAGCCTTCGCTTTCATGGCCCAACAAGTGTGAAAAGTAGCTTTGAGGTTTGCAGTCCCACTTTTCTTCCAAATCATCAGGAATCATAAATGTGATATCTAATTGATGCAAATCCTTGACTGGTTTGGCTTTTATGAGCTTGAGCATGTGATCAGTTTTGTAAATCAATTCACCATCATAGTTGGGTCTGGATAAGCATTTATCAGCCACATCAGAAAATTTTTCAATTGCCCATGTAGACAACTCGTCTAAATTTTCTTTACCCAAAATAACCAAAGACATCAAATTGGCCGAGTATCGATCATTGTGGAATTTCATCAAGATATCTCGCACGTTAACCCCTTGCAGTTCGGGGATTGTATGTAACGTCATGTAATTACCCGTAGAGAATCCATTATATGGGTGTTTCGTGTTACTGAGCAGCTTATCCAACTGGTACAACCTCCACAAATCACTTTGAAGATTTTTCTTATTCTCCGAGTCCACAGCATTAATCTCGCGATCTTTGCAGCTTTTGCTAAACAAGGGTGAGATGAAAAATTGAGCAAAACGATCCAAAGCTCCTTCTAAATGATTAGACCCAACTTGGAAGTAATAGTTGGTATGCTCTGCGGCAGTGTATGCGTTTGAATGACCAGAATGTTTTGCCAAATAGTCGGAATATTCATTCTCTTGAGGATATTTCGAAGTCCCCATAAACAACAAATGCTCACAAAAGTGGGCCAACCCGGATATATTGTATTCCTTGTCGGCAAATGATCCAACGTTGACATCCAATGAAGCTGCGGATTTGTCAGCATGTGGGTCACTAATTACCAAAACTCTTAATTCATTCTTGAGCTTAAGGTACCGATACTGTCTGTCATCGAGTAATGGTTTCTCAATATCTGTATTATCTGCTAACAAAGTGAATTGGTCTTTAAGTTCGGGCATGATGGAATGTGACAATGAAAATGGTCTCTTTGAAGTCGTAAATGGAGAGCTGTAACTAGTTATGCTGCGTTTGATTTGTGATACTAAAATGGGACTATTCAAGTAAAGCTTAGTGAAGCACCAGAAGAGCATGAAAATGAGACACACCCTGGTAAGTGAAAAATGAATGCAAACCGTCAACGTTAGCTTTCGTTGGTGGCACAAGATTCTAAAAAGAAAAAAAAATATTCGTGCGGAATAATCAGTGTGGTGGAGGTACGGGGGTAAGAGGAGTACACACCTTGTTGGTTATACAAGATTATTCTTGCCCCACTTGTTTAGCATAATTGACCATGATGCCTGGTACTGTTGCCACAAGACCAGAAAAAAGGCGTCATCGCATTACTGATTCGTCGGGTGTGATTTTTATGTAATGAGAATAGCCTTTAAGATTCCTTCACATCAAACTTGCTTGGCCAGCGTACAACACTCAATAAGACGACGAATGTGCAATAAACGCCTAATCATATTTTAAGGTTGAAACTGTGAAAGTTCAAAACGAGTAGCATTTGAAACTCTTAGCAGTCCCACTCACGTGGCGGTGTCGGTAGGCTAGTGAATTGAGTGTCTTGTCCCTTACCAATCGAAGTCACAGGTTCATCAAGTAGCCCAAGAATCATACTAAGAAAGCGCAAATCAACTACAACAAAGCCACCTTGTAAGCTGTCAATCACCTCATGAGACACTCGGCAAAGACGGAAGTATTTTCAGGAAAGAAAGAAACACGAAACACACTTGTGCATCTGTTTTGAGTTTTATTATCAAACGCAACATGGGGCTGTATTCTACTGTGGTGTATCAAGAGCATGTAAGTTAAATGTGAAAGGTCGGCAAATATGCTAAGCCAATACAATATGACTCACCGTTCTATGAATGTATAAAAAGATGAACCCAACTAAGCAATATCCACTCACCTCCATAAAAGGGCTTTCAGCATTTTTTGATTTGTGACTGTTACTATCGCTATGTATAATACACGATATTCCGAAGCGTTTTCACTTCCAGTCTATCCACCTCTCATTACAACATCCACAGATTCGTAAAGTTTGTCTTTACTGAAATCACGTCATCACAACCTCACTATTAACAAAAGCTTTGCCATTAAAGTTTATCCTCGGTTAAATTCCACAACCACAGCAAAGAACTACAGATTTTGGTAAATAGTAGATCATCCCAATGTGTGTAATTGCTGAACTATGAGGCGCGGGAATGTTGATTGTGTGGATCGTGTGGATTGTGTGGTTTGTGTGGATTGTGTGGATGTCAGAATGTGGTGAATGTGGTGCAACCGCCCCCTAGATACAACGCCAAGAAAACATGTAGCCAGAACTACTTTGTGTTTGTGTAGCTCGTGAGCCTTCTACACGTGTCGTTAGTTGACGTTATACAAAATAGTAAGTATTGTCTTTATCAATATAACAAGCACAAAAATAGGCCCAATCTCGAGGATGATAATCCACAAAAGCCGCGTTGTAGTGAGGGCCGGAGTTAACACAAAAATCCAATTATGCGGGCCGATTACGCTTCACACCCACCACCACCCCCATTTTTTGTTTTCATAGTCGTTTCGCTCTTCTCGGCTAATCAAATTTTTAGTCTTTCTGTAATAGACCCTTTGTTTGCGTAATATCTCGCTTAAGCAAACAAAATTCTTGCTGAATGACATTGGGTTATCTCTCTCCCTAGATTTTACTAGTCTAAACAAGCAGCCACCAACATGGATTCAGTAGTTTGTGATAATTTCATAGTTCCACCCATCAATTGTAAAAGAACACTTGAAGAACATCCTTGTTCAGCAATGACAAAATCAATCCATATCTTGTTCTCTCTGTTGTTCGCGTTTCTCACAATTGGTGACAATAAACAATGGATTCCCGATTTTCTATCGTGACAAGGAATTGGTCATTGTGTGTGAATGCAAACAATACCGCAGAAGAGCAACAATCAAGGCATGTGGCGAAAAAAGTAAGGCGAATTTCATGACAGATTCAAACAATGAGTACTTTATAATAGTTGCCCAATTTTGCTCAAGTGTTGCGTAACGCGTGCTTGTTTACCAACAGATATTGTGGCTTTTTATAGATCAGGTACGCAAGAAACACTAAGACCTCATTGCGAAAGATAATTGTATGTAAAGGTTCCACGGAGATGCCAAGATTATGCATTTCCTAGCAATAACAACACTCGAAATAGTAGGTAAAGTGCTGGTGTATACAAATCTTCGACTTTTGTGTTCTAGAACAGGGATATGTAACAAACTTGATTTTTAGACAGCGCATTATCAGTTAGTTCAATTCGCTTAGGGTTAATGCAGCAACGTGTCACCATTGTGTATGCGTTTATTGTTTCCACAACTGAGAAAGCAAAACAATGATGGCTCTCTAGTTTTGTTCCGTTTGTTGACAAACAAACGAAATTTGTATGTTCATGGTAAACAGTTCTTCCAAATTCTATCGTGAAACACTTTTCGTAAATTTAAATCGAAATGGCGGCTTCGCTTGTAAAATTTAGAAAACAATGGAGAAAACGTGCTCTTTGTAGAGGTTGCAAATCTTTTATCTGCAGTGCTCATACCCTATTGTTCATGAATAACAACACAGGTAGGGTACCTTATTGTTCCTCCCAGCAAACAGTGCAGTTCCTCCACCAAATCTGTAGGCTGTCGCCACACTCTTGCTTTGTCAACAATTTGTGTGGATTTAACAAATTTCGGCACCACGGTTTGTATTAACAAAAACATGTGAAATGTCAACAAAGAAACCACAACAAACAGTCAAATAGTAAGGATGATTGAGTACCACACTATATTCGCCTTTGCTTTTACAGTTTGTCTCACTAAAAGAGATGAACAATATATAAAATGTACTGGAATTCCCTTGGGATTGATATTTTTTTCTGTTTTATATTTTGCAACCATTATTCCAGTACAACCAACTCCCAGAAAAATGAAGTTCACCACTGTTGCTGCAACTTTTGCTGGTTTAACTACCTTTATCCAAGCAGCACCAGCTGTCCCAGTATCAGAAGAAATCCAAACTATTCAACATGATATTAAAAACTTGAATTCAGATTTTAACAATTTGATCCAATCACTCAACCTCAATTTGAATGAAGCCACTCAAGAAGATCTTGCCAAGGGTTACGAAAGTGATGAATTGATTGCTGAGCTTGGTAGAAGTTTGTTGGAAGCTTCCAGAAATCAGAATGGTGATGTTCTTTCCATCTTGCACCAAGTTACTAAAAGAGACGCTGTTGACGATGACATTGTTGGCGCTGTTGATGTTTCAAAAAGAGGTGGGTTCGTCACCATCCACGATCACCAAATTTCCATTGATGCCATTATTAAAGCTATTGAATACGTTATCATTTTTAATCATCCACTTCCAAACTCAGATCACTTTGATCATGTATTGAAGATTTTAGGTATTGATGCTGATCTTGCCGCACAGGTCAATCTTACCTACCATACTGTTACCATTGATTTTGTTGCCATCTTGACCAAGCTTATCGATATTGGGCATGATGTTGTTGACATTGCCGAAAAGGTGATCACTATCACCATTGCTGGTAAAGTCATTGAACTTAAGTTAATTTTGAAAGCCATTGAATATATCTTTGTTCTTGGCCACGCACTTCCAAACGCTGTTTATTTTGATAAAGTCTTGTCCATTTTAGGAATCGATGTTGATGCTGCTCATTCCATTGGCATTTGGGAGACAAGTTCAAGTTTTGATGTCGCCATCACTTTGTTCAAGTATATCGGTCTTGGCTTTGTTCACAATTTCCAAAAGAGAGGTGGGGTTGTCACTATTCAAGAGCACCAAATCTCCATTGATCTTATCCTCAAAGCCATCAACTATGTCATTATCCTCGATCACCCACTTCCAAACCCAGATCACTTTGATCATGTATTGAAAATCTTGGGTATCGATGCTGAACTCGCAGCTCAAGTAAACCTCACTTACCATACTGTTACCATTGATTTTGTTGCCATCTTGACCAAGCTTATCGATATTGGGCATGATGTTGTTGACATTGCCGAAAAGGTTATCACTGTTACTATTGCCGGTGTCGTTCTCAAGATTGAAGTATTGATCAAGGCAATTGAATACATTATTATCCAACACCACTATCTTCCAAACCACGATCATTTCCTCGGTTTATTGGCCATTTTGGGAATTGATATTGAAACTGCTCACTCAATTGGTATTTGGGAAACCAGCTCAACTTTTGAAGTTGTTGCAATTTTCACCAAATACATTGGCTTAGGTGTTTTCAATGATGTTCCTAACACTGCTGAGTAAGTCTTACATTCAAGTTGGCTTTGGTGAGAATCATCACTCCAGCCAATGCTAATACCTACATACTTTCAATTTTCTATTTTCTACCCTTCTATATTTTCGGTTCCTATAATTTTATTTGGTGTATAGTTTACTAAAACTGATACCGCTAATTGCTCAATTTGTTCCTGGCAATCTTCTCTTTTTGAAAGCGTTCTGTTGTGGTGGCTGGGAAAGTGATCCCCATGCATCGCAGCCGTGCCTTAACTTTTCTACTCACATTGATCTTGCCAAACTTTTAGCAACACGTATCAGAACATGACATTTTTACCCCCCCACAAGCACTTTACCCCTAATGACTAGTCAAAATTGCACTTTTGGGTGTAGGGATTGGTTAACGGATATCGTTGGACAGGGTGTTTTTTGAAGTTTATTCCATGATGAGCTAACACACAATTTTGGGGTAGTGAACAAGTCTTTTAAATTTACTAGCTAGTATATACCGCCGCATTGGGGTAGACATTCCAAGAGGTATCATGGGTAGGATCGTAGGTTAAGCCTAATGCTTGCCAAGGTGGTCCAAAAAAAAGATAGTGTCGCGTTTTGATTGTTGCAAATTCAGTATTGGTGACAATATCTTCCCCAACCCCCATGAAAAAACCAATTGATTCAGCTAAAGAGTTACTTATACACTAGGGTGCCATTCAAAAAGAATGGTCTTTTCTGTTTGTTTTGCAATGTAAAATATTAATTCCCACCACCACCCATTCTTCATTTCAAATCAACTCAAAATGGCCAATCCTTTTCTCATGCAGATATATTGAAGGAAGAATTTCAAACCAAAAAGGGGGGCAAATTATAGCTTTATATAGCTTTCTGTACAGGTTGGTTGTAAAAGTAAAAAAGTACCTGGTTGCAAAAAATCGTATCAAGTAAGAGATAAAAGAGAGAAACTAAATCACGTGCCGAAACCATAGTCACCCAGAGGTTGAGAATGGATGAGAATGGATTTATACAGTTCTTTTCATCTATGGAAGAGATCTAACTTTACATACTTATCATTGGACTCTTTAGAATTCAACAGCTATATTGACACCACGTTTTCTTTGAGAGTACTTTTGTTCAACACCTACTTCGAATTATTGTCATGCAAGAACAATAAACTTTTGATACACTGGTAGATCTTCTATTTGTACCTAAACGAAATCGAGGGTTTCACATTTTCATCGACAATTACAATAATACAGTAATCTATATACAAGTCGGTACCGGAACCCTATTTTTTCAACCAATGACACTAATCAATCTTGGTTTCTTGATAATCTTTTTAACCTTAATCGGTAAATGATACGAAAATCCATCATTTGCTTTGAGTAACTTAATTATACTCTCATCATCTTCATTAATCAACTTGTCCTCCGCCATAATTGTACCTCTTGCTTTGCCATTGATAAAAATATTATACTTTTGGATACTAGACTGGATAGCTTTATCAGTAGGATACCGTTGTTCAAATATCGAGCTTGGCTCCAACCCATTACTCAATTGTATAGCTTCCCAACATTCCTCTGATGTAGCTGGGGTCACTGGAGCCATACAGATCAATAACTTGATATACGAGTCAAGAATTAAATTGTGTTTGCACTTGTTGGACTTGATTGCGTCGGTTATGAGATTTGTCATCTTCATCAAATCAGAAACAACGGTATTCAATGAAAAGTGAATATCGATCGAATCGGAAATGCTCTTGACTAGGTCTTGTACCTGATTGTAGAATTCAAACTCATATCCATTCAATCCAATAGTCGTTTCCCCAACAATTGGATTCTTCAATATCACAAGAGCAATTTGTTGGTCGCCTTTACCCACTTCCAGCTCATTTAAATTGCGGATAGACTCGCTCAACGCAAGAACTCGTCTAAGCCATCTATCAACACCAGAAATCTGGTCCTCATTCCACAACAACGTATCCGAAACTGGCGCCAGGAACAACATTTGTGCCCTTGTAGCATCAGCGCCAAATTTGGCAATACATTCTCCAGGATCGGCTCCATTATACTTGGATTTCGACATTTTCTCATATGTAACTCTTGGTGCTTTTCCCGTTTGCTTTATCACTGGTGCTTGTGGATTGGTTAGGTCAACTTCATCCGGTTTGAGAAACTTGTTGGTATTAGGATCAGCATAAGTTAAACCATGAACCATTCCTTGGGTGACTAATTTGGTCAATGGTTCATCATGACAAGATTTGCCATCCCATACATTGCAATCACTCAAGAACTTGGCAATGAATCTGGCATACAACAAGTGCAAAATCGCATGCTCAACACCACCCACATACAAGTCAACCGGCATGTTTTGACTAGCGGTGGAACTTATGATTTCTCTGTCATTCTTGGAATCCAAATATCGCAAATAGTACCATGAAGAGTCCATAAAGGTATCCATTGTGTCGGTTTCTCTTTTGGCATCCTTTCCACATGAGGGGCACTTGCAATTGACAAACCCATCAATGTTGCCCAAAGGGTTTCCCTTAGTAAAGTGTTCAGTACTCACTTTTGGTAAAAGCACAGGGAGTTGTTCCTCTGGCACAAGGACTGGACCACAATCCGAGCAGTGTATAATTGGGATGGGAGCTCCCCAATATCGTTGTCGGCTAATTAACCAATCCTTTAATCTATATTGTGTGCTTACACTTCCGAAACCAGTTTGAGTCAATTGATGTGCAACGACATTTGCCGCAGCTGTTCCCGATAATCCTTTGTATTGTTGTAGATCCTCTAATCCCCCTTCAAGAGTACTATTATCTTGCATCACACCTTTTTTCAAAATGTATGGAATTGCCATTCTTTTGGAATCTTTTGGTCCAATAACCTGAACAATAGGGTGATCAGGTTCATGTAGTTTCCAAAACTCATAATCTCTGGTATCATGTCCCGGACATCCCATAACAGCACCCGATCCATACTCACTAAGCACGTAAGGAGCCACATAAATTGGAACATCAAACACTGACTTCACTGTGTTGTCTGGATTGAGTGGGATTGACGCTTTAATAGGAAGCTTGTAACCGGCTTTTGAATCGAGTGGTGCATTTCTCGACTCGTCGATAAACTTTATCAATTGCGCATCATTCTTTGCTAGCTCTTTAACCAAAGGATGATCTAAACTAAGAGCCAAAAATTGCACCGCGAATAATGTTTCTGGTCGTGAAGTGAAAACCGACACTCTGCAATTACCATGATTTATCGGGAAATGCACGACGCAACCCTCAGATCTCCCAATCCAATTCCTTTGCATAGTCTTGACATGTTCTGGCCATTGATCAAGATGATCAAGATCTTGCACCAACCTATCAGCATATTGAGTTATCCCAATAAACCATTGTTCTAAATTTCTCTTTTCCACAATTGCCCCACTTCTCCAAGATCTACCCTTGGCATCTACTTGTTCATTAGCTAAAACTGTTTGGTCCACTGGATCCCAATTGATCTCTGCTTTTTTCCGATATGCAAGACCTTTTTCATACAACATGAGAAAGATTTTTTGAGTCCATTTGTAATAATCAGGGGAGCTAGTATTAATCTCTTTGTCCCAATCGAAATCAGCCAGAAAATTTATCATTTGCTGTTTCATTTTCGATATATTGGTATCTGTCCATATAGCTGGATCTATATCTCTTTCAATGGCTGCATTTTCTGCTGGCAATCCAAACGCATCCCACCCCATTGGATGAATCACGTTATAGCCATTCAATTTTTTGTACCTGGCAACAACATCACTTATGGTATATACACGCAAGTGGCCCAAATGTAGAACCCCTGAAGGGTATGGGAACATCACCAATGCATAGAAATCTTTCTTAGACCTAGATGGGGCGACTTTTTCACCTTTGTGCTGTTGTTGTTGGCTCCACTTATCCCTCCATTTTTTGTCCAATTCCACAAAATTATTGTATGTTGCAAGTGTTCGTATCGGGGATATGGGTACTAACTTATAACTCTGTTGGTAAGGTCGTATTCGTTGTAATGACATCAACATCTTGAGTTCTATATCAAAGTCGTCCTCTGCTGAAAAATTGTCAAGCAACACGAAAGAAAAAAAGAAAAACAAAGTTCCAAGAAAATCTCATCTTGAAGGTAGAGTCCATTCACCAATCTATACCCATCTACCCGAAAAAAATCCAAATGAATGGTCAATCGGACAAGCTGTCTCAGTCGAGTGGTGGAAGTCTGGGGTCTCTAGGCAGCAAATTTGGAGGATACTTGTCCAAATTGAAACAAGCAATCATTCGTCTGACAGAATCACCATCATTGGAAAGTGCGTCATCTAATGCATCAGAAACCACTAATGGCGGTAAAGACGGAGGGCAGAGAGAGTATGCCCAATCTAACGAAGTTGACCTAGTCGGACCGTTGCCCATCAATTTCAAAGTGTCAGAAAAGAGAAGACGGCTTTCGATACAAGGGCACCCCACCAATGATTCCATTCCTCGATCATTAACTCGAGGTGTCATCAATCCAAGACGTCCATCATACTTGAACATATATAATGAAATCAAAACTAATGAAGAGGAATCACACAACGACCTTGAAAGAAGGAAGTCCATCATTGATTCGCTAATTGTACCATCACAGGAGAATAGTGTTCTTACTAGTCGTGAAGAATCACCGGCTTTAAACATGCCCCTTCCCAAGAGCACAATTGAGATAGACTTCAGTGAGGGGAGAGAAGGTACAAACCAAGACAAACCGGGGGAAGAGAAGGAGGAAGAATACGAGCAATTGCAGATTGTTCAAATCGATCCTGCTGAAAGAAGTCGTATTGTACGACTAAAACGATCTATGCAAGATATGGAACTTATGAGAAAGAGGATGAAGTATATGAAAAGTCCTAATGAAACAACCACGATATATCATGGTGATTCAACCATGGTGGACACAAGCACTCAAACGTACAATACTGATTACTTGAATTCGGTGCTAAATTTCAAAAAGAGATCTAGCTCATCTACATTGGAGAACAAACGCAATAAAAGGAGGAAAAAGGGATTCTTTTTGAAAGAGTTTGTTTATGATGTTGAGAAACCCGTAAATGTGGTGACAAGTACCACGTACAAGGGATATGCCAGTGAACTTGGGAAGCCCAAATTCAAATCAAATGATGATGAGAATGCAAGTTTGGGGGCAAGACCGAATAGAGATGGTGTTAGTTTGGGACAAAAGTTGTCGTTATCGTTGGACTCTGATTATTTAGCCAAGAAACAGTCATTATCTGACATTATAAAAATCAAAGAGGATTCAATAAAAGTACCCATAAGTGGTAAAAATGACGTCACTACGCCATCAAGTGGATTTCGATTCAATATTGATGATAAAAGGATTAGTGAAGTTATGGGAACACTGAAGGAAGAGAGTGGAGGTGAGACCAAGGGGAACAAGGATTTCATCTGTGGAACTGAGACTCAAAAACTGAGTGATAAAGCATCGGCATCTCTATTTCCTTTCAAACTGGTCACCAATGACAATACAGAGAAACAGAAAGATGGATCACCCAAGGCTAGTGGCATTACTTTTGGTGAGAAGAAAGATGAGAAAGAGACAACAATTGATGGAAAGACAGAGTTCTCGACCACATTCAGCAAAGGTGGTACCGAAACCAATAAAGCCAAGTCGCAAGAGGAGAAGAGCCCGTTTCCATACAAGTTTGGCGGTAGTTCAGCTCCAACAACAAATAGTAGTGGTCTTTTCGGCAAAACTCCAATCATCACTACAACCCAATCAGAAGAGGGCCAAGGTTCCAAAAGTGGTCTTTTTAATATTGGCGCATCGAAATCTGAGCTATTCAGTGGATTTGGGTCAAAGTCTAGCGGTGGTCTTTTCGGAAGACAACAGAGTGATGACAAGAAGAAAGAAAATGGGACAGCAGTTGACGTCAATGGAGCTGCTAGTGGACCTACTACGAACTCTTTGTCATTTAATTTCCAACCTAAAACAACATCAAAGGATAAAAAAGAAGAGAGCACTATGGACGAAGAAGCTGATTTGAAACGTAAGAGGACGAAACCAAGCGACGATGATCATGAAACGCAAGGAACTAACAAGACGATGGCAGATGCAACATCATTGTCCAAATCGTCGACACCAGTTTTTGCATTCAGTGCTATGGCTAGTGAGTCGGGTGAAGCAGAATCGAAAAAGGACTTTGCTGCTGGTGTACCAGCGGATGGCACGACAAAGCCACCAGCTTTTTCATTTGGATTTAAACCTTCTTCAGCAGCAACTGATAATAAAGAGAAATCCGAGTCTCCAGGTTCTGCATTGACATTGGGGAAAAGTGATTTTGAGAAGAAAGAGGAGGAAAAGAAAAACTCTCTGGCTGTGCCTGTTTTCAGTTTCGGTAAACAGACAGAGAGTACCCTTGGTGATGGTGGTAAACCACCGATGTCAGGTTTCACATTTGGTAAGCCAGCAGCTGAATCCAATTCCACTGATGATAAATCCAAGTCTCTGATGTCTGGTTTTACATTTGGCAAGCCAGCTGATAATAATAAACCAACATCGTCGTCCACTTTTGGTTTCGGTTTCGGAAACGCGGATGATGAGGCTAAAAGTGCTCCATCTGCATTTTCAATCAACAAGACTGAGGATCAAGCAAAGTCAGAATCTGCACCACCTGCATCATTCTCGTTTGGCAAAGCTGAAGAGAAGGCAAAGTCTGCTGGTGCTCCAGCATTCTCGTTTGGTCAATCAGCAGAAAAGGAAAAGTCTACTGTTCCAGCATTCTCGTTTGGTCAACCGGCGGAGAAAGCAAAGTCTGCTGCTCCAGCATTTTCATTCGGCAAGACCAGCTCAACTACATCCACTGCTGAAACCCAAGGAAAATCACCATCACCGGCTTTTACACTTGGTAAAACCACTAAAGAAGATAATGATCAATCCAAGACTTTTGCCGCTGCAGGTGCAACCACAACCAGTGCCTCGCCAACACCAACACCAGCATCTACATCTGGATTTGGTTCAACTTTAGGTTTTTCATTTGGTAATACGGGCACTACGGGCACTACGGGCACAACTGCAAGTAGTGCTTCAGATAAACAACAATCGACGACAATGGCGCCAGTGTCGACAAGTGGATTCAAGTTTGCGCCTGGAGTTACACCACCACCTGCTACTACAGCACCAACTGGTAGTACATCGTTGTTTGGTGCTAATGCAAGTGCAAGTGCCAGTGCCAGTGGGTCTAATATTGCTGCACCAAAGCCATTTAATTCATCTGGATTTGGTGGGTTTGGATCGCAAACGCAGCTACAAGTACAACCACCAGGGGCAAGTACAACTTCCACTGCGCCTGCATTTGGTAGTCGACCTAGTACGCCATCGTTCCACTTTGGTGGTAGTGGTGGTGGTAGTGGCTCTGGTGGACGTGGAGGTGAAGTTACAGGACAGGCACATGGAAATGGATTACCACCAACTTCACTGATATTTGGATCAGCTACAAAGTTGAATAAAGTGCCGCTGTTTAATTTTACTGGGTCCAAGAGTGGTACGCCTGATCCAGCAAGTATATTTGGACAACATCAGCCACATGCACAGCAACAACTCGGGAGTCGAGAGAGTACACCATTTGGAAATGGTGCTCCTGGTGGTGTTTCTGTGCCCTCATTTGGATTTGGTCAACCACAGACACAACAACAACAACAAGCACAAGCACAAGCACAAGCACAACCGCAGCAGCAGCCATTCCAATTTGGGGCAAGTCCGGCACCACAACAACCACAAGGGTTTGGATTTGGTGGTGGTGCTCCTGGTGGTGCTCCTGGTGCTGGTGGGTTTGCTGCTAGTACTGGAGCACCACAAATGAGTGCTACTACGCCACAAGCCAATCCTAGACGACCTAGACTCCTTCCGAGATCTCGAAGGAGGTAAGAAGAGGGGAGGGGGGAAAGAAGAAAGAAGACATAGAGGGATATTATTTTTTAGAATAAGATGGTGGGTGTAGTTTTGTAGGTGTCAAAGTTTGCTGTGAAAGCGAAGCGGATGTTTTGTGTGTTTTTTTTGCTTTTCTAGATTATGTAATGGGGATGCAAAATATATATAATACTGTTGAAATGTTGAATAAAATTAAAATAGTGAAAACTAATCCTTCTTTTGGTTTTGTAGGGTATAGTGACCAAGACCCTTTTTTTTTTTTTTTTTTTTTTTTTTTTTCAAAAAATATATTTGGATGTGGAAACTTGGTTTGTCTCTACACGTGACTAATTGCTAAGTGGGGAAGCGTTCTACATTTTTGTTAATTTTTGTTAATTTTTGTGTGCTACAACGACGGAAATTAGGCGGAATTAAGGTGGTTTTGGGCTTTTTGTTTCACTATTTCTGGCCCCCCCACCCCTCACCCGCATTTCAGTGCCCCACTTTATCTTTTGTTTCTTGGGACAAAAAAGATTTCACATGTGCCACGCAATATTCACATATTCACATATTCACTCTTTAGTCAAGATCCAGATGTATTGAGACGCTTTCACGCTTTCGCTCAAATGCATAAAGATGTTGGTGTTCGATGTCTTGATGAAGAGAAATCTAAACACTAAAGACGTGACGTGACCCTTAAGTTTAAAACGCCTTGATAACAAAATTTCAATAAAATGAAAATGTGTGCCCAGAAGAAGTTTATCTAGTGGCAAGTAAAACAAAAAAACGTTTGTAATTGGGTGAGTAATATATAATGAATGAGGAGATTGTGAAATATATTGATAATAATAATAATAATAATAATAATAAAAGAAAAAAAGAAAGATTACTGGAAATCCTGTGATCTCCAGTTCAACAATTGAGAAGGTGTGGTGAGTGTGGGTAAGTTTACTTTGTTGGTCCTGTAGTAAACACCTTAATGGTCTTTTTCTCTTTTTGTTAAAAATCAAGTAGCACAAGACCTCTCTCTATATGTGGTTTTTTTTTTTTTTGTTTTTTTTTATTAACAATGCTTTCGCTATAGCGTCTTATGCCCCACAAGAAAGAGAGGTACTAATTACTTGTTGGCTTATGTCTATTAACCGAGTATGTACATGTATATATATATGAAAGAAACAAGATGATGGCGATGCCGGTTGATGTTATCAAGAGTTTTATTTGGTCATGTGATGTCTAATAAATAAAACGCGGTTATGAAAGAGAGACAGAGTTGTACGTATTAGGACATTTATAATACATCAAAAAACAAACGAAGTTGTTGCAAGACTTGGGTATCGTACCAAGTGGTGGTTATATTTGCTTAGTTTGTAGTGAACCACAATACACAAATCTTCCTTCCCAAAAGATATGAACCTCTTGCTGTTTCATAAAAGGTAGGTGGTGTGACAACATATATACATTTGCTCGTTTTAAACCTAGGAGTTTGTGTTGTGAGAAGATCTTTGGTGCTGCCTGTGATTGGGTAATATGGTAGCATCATTTAATTACCCGATTAGGAAATATACTGATTTATATGCAGTACTACTTAATACTGTTACTGCATTCATAATTTATCACATTCACCCCCAATACTTCTTCTCCTCCTCTCTCTCTCTCTCACACACACACACACACCCACACACCAACACTAACACTAACTCACACCAACACACTAATACACTAACACACGCACTTTTCACTCAACAATTGTTTTGTTTTCTCCACACTTTGTAACAGCAACTTCTGTATATATATAATAAATAAATCACTATATATCTATATCTATATCTATATATATATATATAACCCACCCTTCTTTTCTCCCGCCTCGACAAGAAGAAGAAGAATAAGAAGAATAAGTAGCAGAAGAAGAAGAAGAAGAAGAAGAAAGACAAACAGATAAACAGACAAACAGACAAACAAATCTTCTTTTTGAAATTTCAACAACCCATTCCTTGCTTTACTCACCAAACCACACTATTCGTCTACATCCTACAACAACCAAACAACACCCTGCAGTAGAATAGAACTACTACAAAAACCTATCTAACGAACTTACCATACACTAACAAAAATAACCCACCCCC
>OGTJ01000102.1_pt1 | contig 53733 bp, 22 predicted proteins | sample 1574611 | NCBI WGS metagenome assembly OGTJ01 (sample SAMN03295858, study PRJEB24534) | human gut metagenome | isolation source: fecal sample 1 from infant 9 | host: Homo sapiens | place: USA: Pittsburgh, PA | collected 2014-07
AGTAGATTCGCCGCTTCTAAGTGGAGGTGTATTACAGGCGCTTGTACACATTCATTGTCGCAGATTTTGATGTCGGAAGACTAAATGCAGAGCATCGCGTGAATGCTGAAGCGTTAACGGTGTGAAGGATCTTGTGTTAGGGAATGCAGGGGAGCCCACTAGAAATTGTCTATTGTAGCTTTGTTGAATTTGATTTTTTTTTTTAGTGAGCTACTTGTAAATCTATATAGTGATCACCTTCTATACCAACGGAGAAATGAAGCTAGTACAGCTTAGATCATCCAACTGTTCAACAATTTCAATTTTCGATAGTGCTTCGAAGATCCTTCCATACCAAAAGCGAGATCTTTTAAATACCAAAAAGCAAAAACAATCGAAGCATAAACCACTATATAAATGACAAGTTTGAAAACTCGAGGCACGTACCTATTGCGTCCAGCTAGTTTATCCATGAAAAACCCCGTCAGGAAGATTGCAAAATATAAAGCAGGAACATAATGATGCAAATACTTGACTCTTCCCATGACGATAAAGGGTAAATAGTGCAATACCCATCCAAGAATTGGTAAAATACACTGAGCAATCAAGGTATCAGTTAAGATGCCGGTGTTTTCACATTGTCTTTGATATTTGAACAATGTAAACAACATATAAATTGCACCAAAAACAATTCCAATATTCGACAACCAAGTAACAACTGGGTTCCCCATCAAGAAAAACTTGGTGTCATCATCACCCCATCCGCACATTCTTAATCCAGTATTTAAAATTGGCCATTCCCACCACTCAGAACTCAATTTATCAAATTTGTCTGGGTCGGGAACAAGAGCATTATTTGACGCCATCATTCCATAATTTAAAAGCACAAATTCCTTCCAAAATTTCGGATTTGGAGGAACATATTCAGTTTCAGGAGTTGGCAAATGTTCATTGCGGTGTTCTTCTACATTCCACCATGTGGTTTTGTCCTGGGCAAAAAAAGGGTATTTGCAAACAACTTCACCTTGTTGGTAACCCCATGAAGGTAATGAGTTACCCGTGGTGGCGAGAAAACATCCAAGTTCTTTATGTTTCAATCGGAATGCTGTTGAGATGGGATGTAACTCCAATTCGTTTTCATCTTGGAAATGTTTTGATCGAGAAATCTCTTGCGATTGTATGTCGAGTACCCAGTCATGGGCTGTAAATGATACATTTGATAAAGGTGAACAGGAAACTTCGAAATATTTTTTGGTAATTGGTGCTGCAATCGGTTGTGCTCCCAAGTAATACCCAGTTTTGACGTGTTTTATCCTGATGGAGCTATCCTGAGTTATAAACTCACCAAGCTTTGAGCCACTGGCAAGTTCGACTTCAAATTCGTTGTTTTCATCCTTGAATCCGTATGTGGTGATTTGTTGATCGCCTGAACCTTCAGGATAACTGTGAGGATGTGAATGTAACAAGTTGGGAGACAAACCCTGCGAGCGAATTGTTACAATCGAGCCATCAGCAACAGTTCGTGGTCCAAATTGTAAATTATTTCCAATTAGTGATGCTTGTAGTAGCGTAGATATAGAACCATCTCCAGGACCAGTATGATTCAACACCATAAAATGAACTTTAAAAGCGAGCATATAAATAACGATTGGAACAAAGATCAATGAAGCAACTCTTAGTAACCAGTGTTTCACATACGACTTCAAATTCATGGAATCAGTTGAGGTCAATTGGAAAAACTTTACCATCAAATCATACACTATATACAACCCTACCAATACGGTAACAAAAAGGCCAACCCACTTTACAGAACAAACGCATCCAATTGAAACTCCTGTTAGTATAAACCATTTGAGCCCGGCTTTAGAAAATTCCTTTTGTTGAACACATGCCTGGTGGAGGTTGATCAAGCAAAAAAAAGTAAATACAGTAAAAAAAAGCAACATCGAATCGAGCAAGATGAACTTGGACAAGGTTAATGACAATTGCTCAAATATAACCATTAATGATATAAACCAACACGTCCAATGACTGAAACCCGCCAACACCGCCGTTCTGTATGCCAACGGTGTGACTAGTATACCAAAAACACAATTGAAAACCCGCATAAACACAAAGTCCATAGAATCAGGAAACTCTTTACCACTCTCAAACACAAAGTTCCCATCATATCCTGCCAAGTATCCCGAAAGAGCAACAAGAAGTTTGCCCAAGGGAGGATGAACGTCGAAATAGAATTCCCTTTTCAAATAGTAGGAGGCAAATTTACCAAAATGTGCTTCATCCCAAACCACGTACTTGGCTGCATCGATACGATATATTCGAACCAAGGCTGATAAAGCCGTTAGAATCAAGGGACTGAAAAATTTGATGAACTTTGAAGATATCGACAGCTGGCTCTGTATCTGCAACTTTGAAGTTTTTTCTATAATGTCCCTAATTTCATCGTCTTCGTCAAGTTTCTTTTGTCTCATGTTGTAGGATTGGTGTTGATTCAATGTAGTTTGTTTTCTGCGAATGACTGATTCTTCATGATTTTTGGAAAAGCCTGTAGAAAGAGATACAGGTACTGTTTCATTCAGTAGTCCTGACATATTGCACAATTGACCGTGGTGTTCACGTAATGGAACTAGTGCGTTGTCAAATGATGTTGTATGTTTCTTTTAAAGTATCAAGCATTTCTCACTGATTCACAACCTGCTTTTTTTTTTTTTTTTTTTTTTTTTTTTACAGAGATCGGCTTTTACAATGCTCCGCCCATTTTAATCTATATTAAATATGTTGATATATTATCTATTAAGTACTACAAAACGGTGACACCAATCTACGAAACTAATCAATTATTTTGATCGCCATATTTACAACAATGTCTCCAGCTTGGATTATTCAGATTGTAGATCCCTTGCAATTCATGCTCAACCTGTAGCCAGTACTTGTATTTCATTCTACTCTTCAAATCCAAATCGTATATGTTGCATGTCACGAGATATTTTTGGCCCTGTTTGCTTTGGTCTTGCGCAGGGCTTTGGGTTTGGTATTGGTCTTGATCCTGATGATTATGTGATGATCCAGAGACTGGTATTGATGCTGATCCATTGATTTGGGTCAGCTGTGACGGCGGTTGTGGTGGTGAAAATGCTAATGGTGGCAAAGTTATCAAGTTATTTATGTTGTTGTGAGAATTGTGAATGTTGTTATTCTTGTCATACTTTTCAAACTTTATAAATAATCCCACATCACGTAAAGTCATTACTAATGACAAGTTTTGTGAGACATCCAGCGACGAAGTTAAATTCTCAATCAAGTCATTTTTGTTGTTGATCTTTTGGTATTGTTTCAACTTGGCAAAAACATTATGATCCGGATTGGATAGGAATTGACGAAACAATTGTTTTAGTGGAAAATTGTTTTGCACTTCAATTAAGTTAATAATATCTGGGGGGATTCTGGAAAAAATGTCATCGATTCCTTGGTCTATTGTGTTTGGATATAGTAAATCAAGAGGACAAAAGTGTCTTTGAACCTTGTGAAGTTGATTTAGTGAGCAAGTGCGACAATAGTTTGCCGATTTATTGTCGTATAGCCATTTAGGTTTGATTTCAAATATGATGGAGTTGATGGTGCTTTCTGAAGTTAAGGGAGCAGCAGTGAATTTACCATTCATCAGTTGGCCACCTGGAATGATATTGTTGTTGAAGTGAGGTTGTTTTTGTTGTTGTTGTTGTTGTTGTTGTTGTAAGTCCTGACCGGAGTTTAGCGGATTGATATCCTGGGTTAATGAGGTGTAATCATTGACATTGGTGGATGTCTGACGACTTTGCGTCAGTTGTGGTTGTTGTTGTAATCGTTGTGGTTGTACTTGTTGTGGCTGTTGTTGTAGTTGGTTTGCAGCATGCGTACCTCCAGCAGTGTTGTTGTCATCACTTCCCAAGTATAGTTGGCAATGTTTCAGTAAAGCAATCTTGGTATAATTACCATCCAATATATTTGGAATTAATAAACCGTATCGTTCATTCAACTGTAGTTTGAAACCAGCACTATCTAAACCTCGAACAAATTCTGAAGTTAATACAATCAATTGAATATCAATAATTTGTTTAGGAAATAAGTGTTTACACTTTAATTCAATAAAGTCATACAATTCGCAAGTACTAATGTATTCTTCGTCCTCTTTGAGTAAACGTAGTCGTAATAATTTGTGGGTTAAGTAGTCATTAGTTCCAGTGTATTTGAACAAAATATTGGCTGACCCATTAGCAAAATATGACCATTCTTTGGGTGAAGTGATTTTGTATATTTCCATATCCCCGATAGATAAAAGAATCAATGCGTGTGAATTATATTTACTCAGTATGGATGTTGTGATTGGTAGATGTGTATATATGTCTAGGGAGAAGTTGGGTGGAATTCTTTTGAGATGAGTTGAAGTAGGAATGTAGTAGTAGTGGTAGTAGTATGTGGAGTGGGAATTCGTTGAAGTTGAATACTAATGGTGATGTTATTGTAGTTATTGGAAGAAGAAAAAAAAAAAAAAAAAACGAAAAGAAGATGGAAAAGTGGATCGTATTGGTAGGTATTGGTGTTTGACTTGGATGATCAAAAGTGGAGTGGTGTGTGAAATGGGGTGGTTGTAAGTTTTCTGAACGTGTCGAATACCCTTTATTTTGTTTTGTCAATAATGATTGTTTTTGCAATTATAGGGAGTATTTTTGGAGTGGGATACAATTGAAATTGATTTCAAGTATGTGTGAGACAGGTCAGATGAATGAGATGATGGTTCAGTAGCAAGCGTAGTGAATATTAATGCTCTTATAGTGGGTTGTTGTTGTTGTTGTTGTTGTTGTATATGTAAGTCTAAGTTAATTGATTTTCCTTGAACAAAATTTTTTTTTTCTTTTTTTTTTTTGTTTGACATTTCGCGCCCTTTGTTTGTTGGATTGATTGATTCTCTTTCCAATCCTATTCTATCTTATTGTGTCTTTGTTGAATCACAACTTAGCACATAGTGTGACACATACATTGATACCATACTCTCAATTAGTAGTAGTAGTCTAATACTAAACTTAAGTATTTTCTGCGTTAGATATATATCTGTATGTATATACTAGTTACAGTTGCGTATACTCCACCAAACCAATGATAGTATTGTTCCAGCACAAACAAATAAGCTATTAAAGACAATTACAATATAGACTGAGACAGAAATAAAGTTCTGTAAGGAGAAGTAAGGGGAAGATGTTATTTAAAAATCGTAGCATTTAGATTAAGCATTTAATGTTAGTATATTACTGTACATTTTTAGTCTAAACTTAGTCTATACAGATTATACACATAGATATAATACACTACTTATGATATATAATATGCCAATTGTTGTTTCCCTACAAAAGGTACCAACATAAAGGTATTAAAATAATAATACACTTGTGTTATGTATACAATATTATATGTTATAATATATTTATAAAGGGGTTGTAGTAGTAGTAGTAGTAGAGCTACCAAATTATGTAAAAAAATACCCAGAGACGCGATAATTATCTCCAAAACATCTTTATTTGTGTGCACATAAATGAGAAAGAAGCACATCTTTTCCATCTGTTTGGTTTATGAACACATCAGTTGCAAAGTAACACCAACTACATTGCTCTTCTTCTTACTGTGCTAATCACAAACTCATGTTGTTGTTGTTTTTACTTAAAACTATTCAGTTCTTTTCATTTATTTATTTATTCATGTCTTTTTGTATGTTGTCATTGTTTGGTTTATTGTATTTTTCTATTTTTAACAACAACAAACAACAAACTCATAATAGACAAACTACAAAGAGCGGGTGCTTTATCTTAGTGTGGTTTTAATACAAAAAATCTTTCTTTTAATGAATTATATTACTCCGCTAAGACGTATACATTATTAAAGAAGATTCTTTATCACCTTCTCATCTTTATTAGTGACAATTGTGATTATACGTGACAAAAGATGTAGATTATTAAGAGAAGAAGACACTAAAATGGCAAAAGGTTTTTAAATTTTTCTTTTCATATTTTGCGTTCACGTGACTATTAGTTACACACCTATACAGTTATCAAATCTAACTGGAGTACCCTGCTTCACCTGCTCCAAAAAAGACTGCATTTCGGATCACACAGTCAATATAGCTAAGGGTTGCATTATCAGAATATTGTGTATATCGGGGTTTCATATATTGACCACACAGACACACTCACTCTCTCACTCACTCTCACTCACTCTCACTCACTCTCACTCACTCTCACTCACTCTCACTCACTCTCACTCACTCTCACTCACTCTCACTCACTCTCACTCACTTATTTTCATAAACCGACTTTTACTTTACACCTACTACGAATCAAAGTATATTGTACTTTCAAGTATTGTATTAATGTTTTATACCTATACAAACATGCTGTACATGTACTATCTACTCTTCAACAAACTAATTCAACTACGCAAACTCTAACTGAGCATAAAGGATGCATCCCCAGAAAACTATCAAAATGTTCCATCTTTTCTATTCCTCTCCTCACCAAAGTTCAAACAACAATACTTACCAAACATCTTCTTGATATCTGTTTTGCACTTTCAAACTTCTAATCAACTCAGCAGCCTTTTCCAACTCAATACCTCTTTCTTGACTCAAAACTTTAGCAAATGATGCTTGTACATCTCTAGCCATATGACTAGCATCTCCACAAACATAAATTATACCCCCATCTTGCAACAATTGATTAATCTTTTTAGCTTGTTCCAAAATCTTGTGTTGAACATAAACTTTCTTGTTTGGATTGGCTCTTGAAAATGCAGTAATCAATTCAAATGATTCACCCAATTCCTTGGCATACTGTGGCCATTCATCACGGTATAAATAATCCTCATCTTCATTCCTACATCCATAAAATAACAATGATGGACCAACATTGACTCCATTCTTCAATTGTTGCACCCTTTCTCGAACAAAACCTCTCAATGGTGCAACCCCTGTACCCGGTCCAACCAAAATTATTGGCGTTTTGCTACTACTGGGCAATTTAAAAGTAGATCTTCTCACATGAACTGGTAGTTTATAATTTTGAAACTTATTTCGTGGACCTTTCAAATCATAACTAACAATTGGCTTATCAGATGATGAATTCTTGTTGATTTCAACATCTTTCAATAAATTAGTCACAACACCGGTAACAACTCTTCCATCTGATTCAGTTTCAGCTTCAACAACTGCAGTAATATCAATGTGAGTCTTTTCACTCAATGATGACGACGAGATAGAATAATAACGAGGAGTGAAATGTTGAACATTTTCAATCAAAAATTCAAATGGAACTTTTGTCCATGGCTTCCCATTGGAAAAATACAATAACCCATCTGCAATGTTGTACTTTTTGTGAGTAACTTCTTCAGCATACTTTTGTTTATCATTAGCAACAGTGGTTAATTTGGTCTTTGTTTCTTCATCTGGTGCAAATGCAGCAATTGAAAGGAAAAATTGTCTCGAAACAGGACCACTGATTTCCAAATGGTGTCTAACAACAGCTTCATAAGTAATTGGAGTTGGGAATGGGATTTGATAAGTAGAATCAAGTGCTTTCAAATCAAACACCACATCACGTTGTTCAGTTAAATCAAATGTCTTCAAGAAAAGCTCAACATATTCATTGGCATTGGATGGCCAAATGGCTAAATGATCACCAGTAGTGTATTTCAAATTAGAGTTGGAAAGATCAAACTCAACATGAACACAAGATCTTTCCTTGGTGAAAAACAATTCTTTAATCTTGGTGATTGGCGCCAAATATGGATGAGAATGATCAAATGGACCTTTAGTCAAATCAGTACCAGCTTTAGTATTGACATATGACTTGTCGGGTTCACCCAAAGACACTGAAGAATCATCAATAGTCAAATCATCTCTAATTTCCAATTTCAAACTTGGTTCATACTTCAATTCTTTTTCTTCAAGGTTTAAATTGTTTCTTAATGAATCAAAAACACCATCTTTCCAAGCAAGGAAATCTTCATCCATAGTACCTTGTCCATCATCACCTTCACCATATTCTGCAAATCTTTCGGCTCCCTTTGATTCCAATTTTTCATTGATTTTTCTACCAATGGCATTGAAAAACTCATAAGTAGAATTACCCAATCCAAAAACAGTAAATCTCAAAGTACTCAAAGTATCAGCTTCATTATCCAAGAAATCAACAAATTCAATGGCATTGTCAGTTGGTTCACCTTCACCATAAGTAGCCATAATGAAAAATACCAAGACATCCTCTTTAATATCGCCAAAATTGTCCCAATCATAATCAGCAAAATCAGCAACCATTGTTTTCAACCCAAATCTGGCACTCAATTCACGAGACATCTTATTACAATAATCTTCAGCAGTACCTGTTTGAGACCCAAATAAAAGCAAAGTATTTTTGTGGTTTTTGGTCAAGGTTGCCAAAATATCACGAGAATTACCTCCAGCTGTGTCAGTGTTTAAAAACCCACTTGATTCAGGTTTACTGAAATATTGACTTTTAATGAAGTAAGCAGCAACGGCAACTGCCAATACAATGACCACTGTCAAGTCTAATCTGTCCAATGCCATGGTTTTCGCTGAGATATAGTATTTTATTATGCTAGTGTTGGAAAAAAAAAAATCAGGTGAAAATTATGTCGTATAACTTGATGATGGTGTATAAAGCTCTATTATATCCTCAATTGATGTTGATTATTCTCCAATAGTAAGTTTCAAATCAAACTGATGGAAAAGAAGCAAAAGAAGAAAAGAATGTGTTTTGGGTTTGTTGCTGACAATATATGAAAAAGAAAATTGGAGAGAATAAAAAAACAAACAAAAAATCAACAGAGTGAAAGAAGTGAGTGGTGTGGTGCGAATATCGGGAAATTCATAAGGACAATCTTCTATACACACACAAAATACACCTTGTATATTACTCCACCCACATTCTTTGACAGGGAATTTTCCCTTGTAAGCATAGACTCAAGTCTTGATACAGATCATAGAGATAGTAAGATGGAAATTGATACAATTTTGTTGGAAATATAATGGTAAATCCTTCCATCGTATAAGCATATTCTCCATTTATCTTGTGATTTTTTTTCTTTTCCTTTCTTTTTCTTTGTCCCTTTCCTTTTTTTTTTTAATTTTTTGACGTGTCTTGGAGTAATTCACGACATTAAAATCGACACACACACACACACACACACACACACAATACAATTTGATGTTAGTGGGGTGGGGGTGGGTAGAAGCAACCCACCCAACACAATTAACTTCAGTAATGTACTACTGCAAGACTCTTTGTTCTTATTCTAAACAATGTAACTGGATCGCTAGAGCCCATTCTCATATGTATCTTTTGTACAGAACTCATTTCCCCTTTTGGAAATCAAGTATGTGGAGGAGCAGTACTAATTTAACACATGCGAAAGAAGCACAATCACAATCGAAATTATTTGCCTAAACAACATTCACCGGAGTTAGAAGAAGGAATCTCACCTGCGATAGAAGCTTAACTCCCCCTTTTGCATCATATTTAACAGTAGTGCATGCTCTATATATCCCCACAATACAAATTTAACAGCAATGCTGACCGTTACCTATCAGTTCTTTTCTTCTCTCAGCAGTAAAGACAAGAGCTATTTTGGTACAGTTCAGCACAATACTTTTTTTTTTGCATCAAGATGATCCAAAAAGATGGAAACACTTGCCAGGATATTTGCTCACTGGTCCCATGTAAATTTCAATAGATAGCATATCTTGTCATACACTTACAGCAAACAGTCCAAACTATTAAAAGATTCCTTGTTACTGAATATTCAACGGCATTTCATCACAACGAAAATCTTCTATTGTCCTCTAGTTTAGAGTGGGGTAATCAGACGACGGAATTAACGTAAAAGAAAACCACAAAACTGAAATCAGAGATAACTCGAAAATTGATTGAACATGGAAATCAATGACAATGTATGCCCCTCCAATGAAGTTATTTACAATCTGTTGAGCCGCCATGCCTACGAGAACCAACGCCCCTTGACTTGTGGACTCTTTGCACCACTCCTCGCATGCATGGCTTCATTTTTGACTGGCATTATGAACCTACCACAGCCATACATAAATGACCATCAAAGGTGTGGGGGGAATGACTTCATCCAAAATCGGGATGTAAGCATTTGCATAATTTGTTGCGGTCGTAACATTCAAACGGCTGTAATAATTATGGTCCTGAGCTTTTCTTCTCGTCCTTGTATTCCACCTGGTGTGCGGACCAAAGGGGGGTTTAGGCACCAATGATTCGGTCATATTGCTGAAGAGGGAAGAAGAAAAGAAAAAGAAGAGGAAAAGAAGAATCATTCAAAGTGTTTTTGGGGGAATTTTTTTGGCGGTTTGTATTTGATTTTCAAGAGAATATCAAAAAGGTGTAAATGGTGGATCACTTAATAGAGGTAAGCTATTCAATTTTGAATATCAGATGCTATCCCATCTATTGGAACTAAGCTTTTGTTGTTATGGAAGTGAATTATGTAGTTATATAGTTTGTGTTGACAAGAGCATCAACTTGAATGTGTTCAATCAACAGATCTACACTGGTGCAATAAATTCTCCACTAGGTATTACAGTGAAGCTCATCCGGATCCTTTTCTAGCCTCTTTCTAACCACCAAGTCTCAGTGTACAAACATCAGTGCGTATTCGTGCTTGTTTAAAAAGTTTTGCAACCAAAATTTCAATTGGAGAGAAAAAGAATGCATGACCTCTTTATTAAGTAATTTGTTATGCTGAAATATTGTAACGAATAACATTATTGAAAGCATACTCAAAGCATCCAGATACAGAGTTGAGGAGCATAATAATGTTTAAGCTTACCTTTGTAAAGAGGGGGTGTTATTCTTTCAATGCTTGGAATGAAAATTTTGTTTCAAAATCAAGAAAAAACAGAAGATGCTGCAAATTGGTTAACAGATTTGTATCAGATACAAATGAGCGAGATCAATCCGAAAGCAAAGTATACTATTCATCTCTTCACTGAGCTATAGGGTCATCTTACATAGTGCGTACATTTAGCGTGGTGGCAGTTCACACAATGTATACCTTAAAGTAGTGACAGCTTATATAATGCGTATCTCTAGTTTTGTAAATCTTGTTGAAGCATCGGGAGGGAGCATCATGCTAGTGCTCAACTAGAACCGTGATCTCTTCAAGAGATCACGTGAGCTTAACTAAAAGGAGTTAGCTTATTGAAGTACATGTTCATCAACTTCTGTTTCTTCAAACCATTAGTTTATTCTGTAGCAATGTTGCCGAGCTACGATACAATTACTCAATGTTTTTTGGTTCCTTCTGGTCGGCACCTGCTTTCGCTTGACACCATCAGCCTGATTTCAAAATACATTACAGGACTTTGCGCCCCACCCTTCTCTCGCAAGCGATATGAAGCTGAGTTCAGTTCAATACTTTCGTGTGCTGCGTCACCTACCCAATCGCAATCCCAGAATTGTTCGTTAGTGTAGCTTTTCAAACATAACCTGCCTCAAACGGTGCTCGATATTGGTGAAATCATAAAAGACTTTACAGCTTCTATCGGCCGTTTATTCATGAATATCAAATGTTGTCGTTTGACAGTGATTCGTCTCCACTACGAATGGCGAACTCTTACTCATGGAGTTTGCACATTACGAGGGTGTCAATGTATCGAAAACTGTTTCATGGATTGTAATGTCTGACCAAGCCAGTTATTGTTCACCTATGTAGGGTTAATATGCAAAGGGTGTGGAATGAGTGCGACAGTTTTTCAACAATACCAACACGAAATAGTGTTATCGAGTACTCATAAAGACGAAATCTAGAGGAGCAAAGTGTGCAGCAATTTTTCATTCCCCTTTGAAAGAAGCTCTTTAACTACATTACCAGGTCTCAAAGGTGACAATTGAAAGCCAAACAGACAAACATTGTAGGGTTTTGAACACTACTAAACACAATGATTTATCTTCACACACAATTATGTCATACGTTGAGCTGGAGAAAGTTATGTTCTTCATCCATGCAAAATGCTACTGTCGTCGAATGCATCTTTACATTATCTGTGTTGTCTCTAGCCCTTGACCATTAGATATTTCTGCATGTCCTTGTGCTTCTGCAAGTCCTTGTGCTTCTGCATGTCCTTGTGCTTCTGCAAGTCTTTGTGCTTCTGCTTGCTTGGCTTCCTCTTTCAAGTCAACCTTATACGCTCTTTCAATAGTCACTCTTGTCCTATCGGCTATTACTTCATTGAAATCAGACCCATACAATGTCTTAATATATTCATACACTCCTGTTGGCTCTAGTTCAGCTAAACTTCTTCTCCCCAATGATATCGCATAAATTTTATCCTTTTCTGAATCAGCTAATTGCAATTTGGTTAAATATTCACGACTAACCAACTCTTTTAAAACATCTTCCCAATTCATATTTATATTGCTATTCTTCATAGCGTTATTGTCAGATATACCAAATTTTCTCAAACTCCGGATCAATTGTGATTCCATGATGTGATTCTCTGATAATATAACTAAAGTGGTTACAAGCATCATTATCCCAGTTTTAACCAAGTCTGAATTCAGTTTGGGTAAAATGCTTTGTTTAAATTTAGGTAAAAAGAATCTGGTGTCCCCAATCTTGGTCTTATCTAGTGAAGAATTTACTGTTGTCATCCATAAATCACCCAATACTTGTTGTGCCGGTTGCAGAAGATTACTAACCAAAAAGAACCTATTTCTTGGTGGGGTTTTCTTTGTGATTTTGTCACCATTTCCACCATTTACACCACCATTGGCATTCAGGGTATCAATCACATTTCTTTGATCTCCGTGACTTGCATTAAACTTTTTTTCTTGTTTAGCTGTGGGCGCATCGACCAAGGTTAATCCATAAACGTTTTCCAATATAGCAATAGCATCATCTAGCAATGAATCTGATTTGAATCTCTTGTTAGTAAGATACTGATTTATATGCTGTTTTTGAAAGTTTTGACCTCTAGCATCTTTTGTTAAAATCAACTTGACAATATAGTTGACATCATGTACCTTCTCTCCTTCCGGATCCAAACCAAGTACACCATTGTCTCTGTTATTGGTATTGGTATTGGCATCTTCATAATCTAAATCAGTTTCAGTGCTATGTCTTTCATGAGTACGCTGCTGCCTTTTAGTGCGTAGTTTTTGTTGTTCATCAACATATTCCTCATCGGCAACTTCATAGTCTTGGTCATTTCCATCAACTCCTAGTTCTTCTAAAGGAATCTTTCTTTTAGGCATGATATATTGGACGAGGCAGAAGCAGTTATGTTTCTGGAAAGACAAGTGATTAGTATGATTTGAGTCAGTTTGCTTTTGATAAAGATTTCTCTTGCTTTTTGATGGAGGGAAATTTAAAAGTTATTTACGACACGCGTTTGTGTTACTTTATTTAATAAAAGGAGTATTCTCCTTAATATACTAACAACCATACTTTACTTACTTACTTACTACTAACTCACCACTATCACCAAATACTACTACTACTACTACTAGTTGTAGACCGTTTGCTCGAATATAGTTGTAGTAAGATAGAATACGCTGTAACCTACATATATAACTACATCTATTGTGACAGAATATGGTTACTTTACCAATAGTAATAACTAAACTATGGGAGGGAAGGAGACTTATGTGTCTCTCCCTGTCTCTCATGATCTCTCAAGATCTCTATCTCTCTAATGGTTGTTGTTGTTGTTGTTTTTGTTCTTGACGTTGTTGTTCTTGACGCTATTGTTCTTGACGTTGTTATTGTTGTTGTTGTTGTTGTTGTTGTTGGGTGTCTTTTATGAAATGTGTTGCAAAACTTCTCTTTTATCACCAAAAGAATATATAACTCAATACACACAACATATACACATCCTTCAACTCCTTTTACTTGTTCCCTTTGTTTTCAAAAGAGTATCAACGTATTTCAATCTAAATGCCTTATTTCAAATCAAACTTAAATACCACCACCGCCACCACCAATAACAACAACAACACACAGGTAACAAATAATAAACAGAACCGATTTGGTGGTAACCATTATCATCATCATCAAGATACAAAGAATTACTACGCAACTGGTCAACAAAACTATCGTTACCTGTCATTCTTTCCTGGATTTGTTACTTCTGCCACACACGGATTACCTGTTGCTTCTCCCTCTGCTGCTGCTGCTGCTTTTACTACTGCTGCTCCTACTGCAGTTCGCCCTATTGTCAACACAAACTCAAGTCAAATGACAGCCGCCAAAGAGAAAAATATCCCCCAACTTAAAAGTCCTCTACACCAAGTTCCTGAAGATGAACAAGAAGATGAACGGGAATATGGAGTGAGAGTGGACAATTCACGACAACAACTACAACAGCCATCACCAGGATTTCAAATCACCGACCCTGATTTTCACCATCCACTTCAAAAATTTGATATATTTGGTTGTAATGATGACAAAATTCCTCGGAATTTACCTGGTGATGCTGAATTGGAATTCTCAAGAGCTGGTCACCACTTGCATCATAACAACAACAACGACAACAACAACAACAACTCTTCAATTTTGCAACAACTACAAATCTTGCCACCAGAAACTACTATTGATGTATATGACTTTTTAAATCCACGAAAATCAGCAAATATGGGATATAGAGAAAAGATTCGCAGTTGGTTATCGTCAGTTCCATTGGCAATTGCTTATGATGAAGATTCAACCCAATATTTCAACCTCAATTGTTACCCAGGAGTAGTTTCAATTTCAGATTCAACAACTGACTCAGATGTAGGTGTTGTTATTGATTTGGGTGATATTGATGATGTATTGGAATTACAAGCACAAAAGGTTACGCGATATGTCAATAGATTGTACTTCAATGAAGAAGAAATTCCCTTGCCCAAAGGTGAAAATGGTGAAAACTTTGAAGAAGATGACTTGGTGGAAGAAGAAGAAGAAGAGGAAGAAGAAGTAGATGATGAGGAGAAGAAGAAGGGGCAAGAGCAGCCAGTAGAGGAATACGATGGGAGAGTTCCTCAAGATGAGGAAGGTATGCTTGGGGTTGAAGTTTATCACCATCTCTACCACCACCAACAGAAGCAACACCAGCAAGACATAGCATCTCCCTATAAAAGTGCACATATTTGCAACAACAGGCAAGTCAACGATACTACTGGCAATATGCACCCCAGTGGTGCACAGGAAAATCGCACCTTGTCCCAAGTGGAAGCAATTTACCCAATTAGGGTCGAACCCACCTACACACAATAACACCAAAGCTAGCATTTAATTATACCCCCAATGTTTACTTTTTGCACTTACTCATCTAGAACTTCACTTTGCATTATAAATACATAGATACATACATATAGCATCCAGTCCTTCACAATCGTAAGTCTAACTCTTCAATCTTGAACCGAGCTTCTTCCTGTTCCGGTATTTTTGACAAATTAGGATAGTATGGCACAAGAGCATCACTGCATTGAACATATGCACTATTGAAAAGCTTCCAAAATGGGGTTCTTACTTTCTTTGCCGGATGGAAAAGTCCCGCCCACACATAATTCATAAACACGCCAGACCCCAATACTAATCTCAACGAGTCCAAACTCTCCAAAATACGAGCAATCACATGTGGGGAAGTCTCATAAATATTTGGCATAATCAAATTCAATAAATGAGTGAAAACTTCATCATATTCACAACCAAGACCCATGCCGAAACAATTTGAGGCAATGTGACTAACTACAGTGGCGGAAATTTGACGATGAACCAAGTCTCGATCAAGCAATGCGTCCTCCAACAAGGGAGTAATGGCAAACACGTAATCCTTGGTGGTATTACCATCAAGATATTCAAACATAAAACTCAATGCTTTTAAAACACCATTTTGAATATTTCGTTCCGGAGTCTTGTACTCGTTCATAATTGCTGGCAACACCGTAAAAGGTTGACAGTTTTCTGCAACTATTGCCATGGCAACAGCTGTACATACTCTCAATTGTCGCTCTTGTACTTTTAAATTGTTCAATAACATAACAATGATATCCTGTGGTCCGATAGTCTTGGCAATATAACCAAATGTTGCATTTGCAGCAATTCTTATTCTCTTTTTATTTGATTTCAACATTTCCAACAAGTCAAAACATATACGCATCCATTCTTTGGCATTTATTGTTTCAGCGTTTTTAGTGGCAATCAATCCAATTAATCGAACACTAGATTCCTGAACTTTTTCGTGTCGATTCTTCAATATAGGAGTTAATGTGGGCAAAATTTGATTGATGGATGGATTATTCATCGACAACAAGGTTTTGGTGTCAATGGAACTAATACAAGAGTGTAGGGCATTTATTATTGAACCCAACACATCGGGATACACCTCACCCAAGGATTCATACAAAATCAAAATCAATTTTTGCAACAACACATCGTCATGCTCAAAAGATGATTTAATTGCGGGGGCAATGATGGAAATCAAATCCGAAGATTGTTGTCTCACTTCTGGGGACTTATTCTTCATTCGGTACAAAACAGAACTAATGATGGAATTAAGATGCGGCTTCATTCTCACTCCCAATGCTTTTGTAACTGAGCTAAACGCTAGTAAATAGATCTGCCGTTGAGCTGTTTGCTCTTGAAATGCAAACAAAACGCTATCAACCAAGGACTCAACTTGACGAGAGCTTAACCCGATTGTTTCATCAGGTTTGCTTCCGACAATAGTATGAAGTGCTTCTACCGCTAATCTTCTTAGTTGTTCATTTTCATCCTTGGCAAAATGTATAACATATCCCAAAATGGTTACAAAATCAAATTGGGCTGCCAATTTATTAGTTGCAGTAACAACAAGCTTTGTCACTTGTAAATTATCAGAGGCTGTACGTCTGTTCCAAAATGCCTGAAAAAATGGTTTAATAAGTTTCACATCATATTCGGGCACAATTTTTTTGGAAAGAGGTAAATTCGTAATAATTCTTAAAACCGTTTTTCTCATATCCTCATCAGGTGCTTGAAATTGACGAGAAATCAAAAATGCCAACTCGGCTGTATAGAAATTGGTGTACTCATCGTATCGAGGATCAAAATTCATGAGCGGAATCAATGAACCAATACATCTCAAAAACGTTGCTAATCCTCTTCCTCGTTGTCTCCTAGTCTCATTCCATAGTAGCTCCAAAACTGGTTCGAAGGCATCAATACCATAAGGTGCTACATTTTCTGCCAATTGAGCCAACGATAACGCGGTTATATTTCTAACTTGCGGAGCTTCGTCGTTGATTGCTGGTGCTAAAGTTTTGACAATGTAGCTCAAATGTGGCAAAATCATTGACCCATTTCCGTTACCTAAAAGAATACACAACTGCTGGATCGACTTGATACCTGTGTGTCTCGCTGTCCAATTTTTTCGTGAAGTGACAACCGCCCTCAAGAATTGTAAATACTGACCAAGGCCGAGAGTATTTGCCACTATTGCAAGAACCCTAGAGGTAAGGTTCCTCACATACTCGTCAACATGATCCAAATCCGGTCTCAATGATGAAATCATACCACCAAAACCAACAACCTTGGTCAAATTTGTCAAAATATCACGAGTCTCACTACGTATCGTGGAGTCCTCTTCAATCAAGAACGGAGATAGAACGTGAATTAGCTCTTGGGTGAAAGGTTGAATTGACACATTCAACTGAGTGATGATTCTCCCTACAAGTTTCACCAACAAATGGCGCTCTTGTTCTCCTAAGACAGGCTCCAACAAAACAGGGAGAATTTGCTTTAAAAGCAACTTCGGTCCAAACTTTTCCGCATTTTGGGTCAATGTCCTCATGGCTCGTTTCCTCACTATTTGAGAGCCATTTTTAACCTTGAGTATTAGCTTCATCGATTGAACTTCTCTTTTTGTATCCCCTTCGGCGTCCTCTTCTGATAGCTTTAAGAGATGCCCAAAATGCTTTACATCCTCTTCCTTAACATTTTCAAGATCCTTGTGTGCTAATGATATCGTTGGGACCAACGATGAGGGAATGTTACTGGATTGATTCATGGGGGGTATGTAGTACTTGCTTTCTGTCCCTACGGCATTCTTTCCGGGTTCTGTACTTTGTTGGTGGTCACGAGGAGGTCGGAGTGGCGTAAATCCTTCAGGGAGTATTTTTTCTAACACCTCATCCGTAAGTGGTATCCCCTCCCCTACCGGCAAATTATCTCCGCTTGAGATTTTGACGATATCAGAAGACGCTGTCAATTTCGATGCTAACTCCACCTCATTATCTTCGATGGCACTTGATTTTCTCTTTCGTGAAGTTTCTCGAGTATCGTTTTCTATGATGGCAGTATTTGGTTTCCCTTTTTTCAACTCTATCAGTCGTAGATGAGATTCATCGTGTTTGGGTTTCTCTTTATCAAAATTCAACTCAACGCTTCTTTGGAATCTTTGCTGATTGTAATCATTTTGATGTATATCATCTTGCAAGGCCTTGCTTGATATCGAATCGTCATGCTCAAATTCCTTGATTAGCTCCTTCTTCAAAATGTCCAGTATTGAGTAGTTCCCCGCTAGGCTGTTTTTACCCCCCTTATGTGGCATGACTTTTGATGGCGTAGGTTTGTAGCGTGTGCGTATATAGATATATATATATATATATATGTGTGTGTATGTGTGTGTGTGTGTGTGTGTGTGTGTGTTATTAATAATTTTTGCTTTGCAATTTGTAAAAGTTTCATGTCGCACGCAGGGTTTTATCAAATCTGCAAAAAGGCATCATCTCTCCAGAAACGTCTTTACTTTTCAAAATACATTGTACCTAATGTCCAACCTCAATGCTACTGTTTTATTAACCAGACTTTTGTCACTACGAGAAAACTCATCTTTCCACTTGATTCTAGATTCTTTAACTCAATCGTCGTTTCACTTAATACAGGAATATGCACATCATCTTAGTAACAACCACAAGATAATCTACATATCATTTGAAACAGTGAATCAGCCACAATACGCGACTGACTTTTTTGACTGCACTAATGAAAATATTGACCAGGCTATACTGTTTATTAAATCGCATACAAAGAATGGCTCTCCAGCCCCCAAGTCGGTTGTTATGATTGACTCATTAAATTACATTCCAAATGAAAGTTTGACTCACTTTATAGCCAATATTGTGGGCCCAAACGTGGTTATAGTCGCTACTTATCATACGAACTGTGTGGAACCTTTCACTAGGCATGTAAATTATCCATCGAGTCTTTCCTTGCTCATGTATATTGCCAGCACCATTTTGGAAGTTGAACCATTATTGAACCAGTCAATCGACAACGAAAATTTGCAACAAAGCGTACTGAGGTTGAACTTTACCATCAATGCGCAGTTGAACAGTGATGCTTTCAAGTTAATTTTAACAAATAGAAGAAAATCTGGCCGGTCACTCATTTACAAATTTAGTATACACAGCAAAAGTCATACATACGAAGTCTTTAATGAAGCTTCATCGGCAGAAGTGGCAGAAGAGGAGGAGGAGGTGGAAGAGATGTTGAGAAATTTGACTACATTTAACTTGACCACCAGCAGCAAACAAAAGTTGGCCAGAGAACAGGTCGAATTACCCTTCATGCAAGCACAAGAGACGCTCGGGTCATCAGGAGGAGCTATTGTTTACGAATTTGAGAAAGATGATGATTACGATGAAGAAGATCCATACGAAGATCCTTTTTAAGTACAAATATAGATGCTGTAGGAAAAAAAAAAAGGCTCTTTTTGTCAATCTATTCTACTTTAGTTTTGAGCATGTTGACCCTTGAGGAAATGGCTCGCTTGAGTTTGGCTAAATTAGTTTGCTGTGAAGCAAGCTCAAATTCCTCCTCTGTAACCGTTTTTTTTGTTAATAAATTAAACATGGTGCCAAACGCCAACGACAAGACCGTACATGTCAATATAATCACATTATAGGGCATTGAAAAATCCGGAGTCGGTAATGTCAATAATAAACTAGTTGTTCGAAATTCATAAACACCACCATTGTTCTCATTCTTGACCCTGATCACAGCTGGCTCAACATCAAATCCGTGATTGGCATCTGGCGGGTACTCTCGATATAGTAGCAACGATTTATCAAAATCATACGTTAATGCCAAAGTCAGCAACGCAGGAACGCTAAAGACAAACTCTAAATGGGATGGTCTCTCACGATCCACAGCAGGTTTATAGCACCTACTCCTTATAAACTGTGAATGATCTTTGATATGGAAGGTCCCAGTCGAATTCTTCAAAGTGATGTCCAATGTACTCAAATATAACCTCATAAACCAAGGTAATGACTCAAAGTAGGTGAATGTGACATCTTCGGTCCCAGGATTGGTGAAAACAACACGTAAACCTCCTTTATCTAAAGAGTATCCCGTTAATGAACGTGAGACATACAACGGAGGGGCTTCAATGGGTACAACCTTGCTGGAGTTGGATGTCGAAAATTTAAAATCATAATCGTATGGCTCTGTTATTGACTCCACTATGGTGTTTGAGCCATGAGTATCGAAAGATCTTGTCGCCACAAAAGTCGGACTTTCCTTTTGCAAAGTGACATTCCATACGGATGGATCATGGTCGATTATAACCTTGCTGACTTCCTGATCACCTTCGAATGCTGGTCCTTTGATAGTTCGACCATACAACGTTTGCAAGCTCCATTGCAATTCGGTTGGATCACTCAATGGAAAGCATTGCCATATATTATAATCCTTGGAAGTATCACATCGCAATTTTTCACCTGGAGTGGGCTTTGGAATCCCACCTTCTTCCTTTTTACGCAAGGATCTGACAATATCGATCACTTGACTCACTGTTTGGTACAAGTTCAATTTGCAAAGGCCTTCCCCAGTGCATTCGGAAACGATATCCACTGACATTCCGTGCCATAACGAATCAAAAACTTTATGACCATCTAGAAGTGATGATATCCCAGCTTTGCCTCCAGTAGGCAATAATTTCAAAAAAGGTGTCAAATTCTCAGTACAAACGGGCTCACTAGGTAATGCCGCACGGAGCAAATAAAGTTTGTTGCCTGCTTCAGGCTTGTAATTGCCAATGTTTGAATCCTGGATGGCGTACTTGGGAAAAGTGGTGATATCTTTGTCAATGAAATTCAAAGATGCACAGAAAAATCCCGATAGATTTTTTGTCAACCTCGACCAGTGTTTCCGCGCAACATCTATGCTTGGTGCTTCAATCAATGCCAAAACTTCAACACCAGTTCCACCACTGAATGAACCATCGTAGGGTAGTTTGCCCCACGATTGAGCATCCCACCAACCTTGCGTAAACCTGAGAGACAATTCTCTAGTATTTGTTGATTCTATTATTGGACCGAGTGAGCTTGGGAATAAGGTATAGTGATTTAAATTCTTTTGAGGGCCGTCGGGCGTACCCTGGTAGGAGGGATCAAATGGCAACGAATCTATTTTGAAATCAAAAGTAGAAAGTAATTTGTTTCTCGGCAATGGCCTCAAATTCAAGGTTTCTTGGTAGGATGCATCTCCGTATGCGAAGCTAAAACAACTTAGCACAATGAGACAAGTTCCTAAAATGCCCATGGTGAATGATGACAAATGGAATGCAGAATGAGAATCGACTTTTGCGTGTGTGTATTTTCAGAAAATTGAAAAAATTATCATCACGATCTTAAAAGTCGCGACTTTGTTTATACTTTCGTAAGGCACTTTCTTTATACTACTACTGCTACTAGTAGGTTAAGATTATGCATCGACCAAGTCTGGCGCCACAACAAACTGCCAGAGTTATAGAGGAGGAGAAAGAGAATATAATTCCATTACAAGGAGGGAGGCCAGTAACAAAATTGGCGAAAACATTGGTCACTACACGCAACCTTTCTCTTGATGGATTGAAAACAAAACTTCAACACGAACGGAATCAGTTTGAACAGGAATTGAAGGATTTTGAAGAATTGGACGATCCGTTACAAGTGTATTTGAACTACATAGATTGGACGCATAGAAATTTCCTCCAAGGGGCTAGTTCATCAAGTGGATTGTTTAGTCTTTTAGAACGGTGTGCATCAAAGTTTAGAGACGTTCCCCATTACAAGAACGATTCTAGGTATTTGAAGGTTTGGCTTGAGTACATCGAGTACCATGATACACCTAGAGATGCGTACATATATCTAGCGACCAAAGGAATTGGAACCAAATTGGCTCGATTTTATGAAGAGTTTGCCCACCATTTGGAGCTAAAGAATAAATATGCAGATGCGAACTGCGTTTACGAAATAGGGATTCAAAACAGTGCTTTCCCTCTCGGGCGACTCGAAAGATCATTTCAGAATTTCAGAGAACGCTTGTCGGCAAGGAATGTATCCGTTTTGTCTCCTAGCGAGGATATAAGAAGGGCATTAGACTTAAAACAGGGAAGGAGAATTGAATCCGAAAGTGAAATGAAACCGATCAAAAGGAGTAAAATCGATGTATTTCAAGACAACGCGGAAACTGATTTGAATTCTATACAATCAGCATTTGAGAACGAAAATACTCTGGATCAACCATTAGAGTCTAGAAGATCGCGTGTAAAAGAAAACACCATAGCCCCAACGAGATGGAGTGGTCAGATTTTGCCACAGAAAAACATTGGACCCGTTGTTGCGAGTGAGAAATTGCAAATCTATTGTGACGACTCATCCAACACTGCCATTATTCAAGTTGAAGATACCGGGACTCACCGACTGATACAGTCATGCAAAGATAGTCGCCATGTGTATACATTAATTGAGGCTCCAGGAAAAAGACCAGAAAAGGTAATGTTAAACATGGAGTTATTATACTCGAACGTGGACTCTGAAATTAGCTCAGTTGAGTTGTTGGCTATGCAGAGGAGAACTCTCCAGACTAGAGAGTCTGAAACAAAGCATGATAAGAAGACAACTCCAAGTAGTAACCGAGAAATAGATGCAGGAAATTTCACTCTTCCTACGATGGATGACACAACAAAACTTGCTCCTAAGGACCCTACTGTTACCATGTACTCAAAAATGGCTAAAAACGAGGTGTTTGATATCTTCAATCAAGCTTCGCAATCATGCGATCAGAACGGCTTTACCGATACCCGAATTGACGACCCCACTATCACGAATTTCGATGGTTTCGTCACCGAAACCATGCACCCACAAATGAAAGCTGTACAGCAGAAACAAGAGCCTTTAATTCCAACTCAAGTTGATGAACCCCATACTCATGCACATGCCATAGACCACGTAAGCTCTCCGTTCCGTTTCCACCCTTCATCGAAGGAGGGGGCAGGAGAACACAACACGAAGATTACAGATCCTTACAATGCAGACATTAGGCGAGGAATTTTGCAAAACTTGGTGATCCCCTTGACCACATATCCTGGATATTCTGATAAAACTGGTAAGAATGCCAATCAATTTTTCAAAATTTTGGATTCCTTTGATAATTTCAACTCGCAATCTTCCTCCCATTCAATGATTATCAGATGCTTAGAGGATGAGATGTATTCTTTGCTTTCATGTTTGAAAAGACAGGAGCGTTCGCTTGTATGTTTGGTTGAGTCGGAGTCAGGATGTTTGAAGGTTTTGAAGATTCAGCGACCAGCGACTTCGTGGGAATACTTTATACTTTGCCGAATTCAAAGAAGATTGCTAAAATATTTTTCACATGAAAAACAGTTTGTGAGAGCAGAGAAATTTTACAGCTTTAGCGATGAAAGCTATTTGGTGCTTGAACATTACCCACAGGGCAATTTGTTGGATGTCGTTAATACTTATGAAACAAAAGGGAAACCAATCGATGAGTGTTTGGCAATGTTTTTGTCGATAAGACTACTTCAAGCCACTGAAGCTTTACACGGAATGGATATCATACATGGAAAGATAAGTCTCGAGAACTGTATGATCAATTTTGCAAAATGCGAAGATAGAAACTTTTCCAAAAATTTCAACCGGAACGGAAGAAATGGTTGGGACAAAAAGCAACTCACGTTGATAAACTTTAACGAATCGATTGACTTGACAGAATTTCCAAAAGGAACTGTATTTTCTTCGTTCAATGATCAACTCGACACCAACTTTATGACGTGGATGACTGCAAATTCATGGACTTTTGAAATTGATTATTTTGGTCTTGCCAATTCGATTCATATTTTACTATTTAATGAATGCTTGCAACTAACAGAAGTTGACGGCAAGACTCGATTGAGACGTAGTTTATCGAGGTTTTGGCAACCCGTATTGTGGCAAAAACTTTTCAATGATTTGTTGAATCCGACTAGCAAAACAGGTCATGAGCCCAACACGTTGAAATTGCGAAAGATACGCGAAAAGCTTGAAGAGTGGTTAGAGGATTATGCAGAGGCTGGAAATTTGAAAAGTGCCATCATCTCGCTCGAAAAGGAGATGGGGTTGGCGTAGTACTCAGAGGCCGCTCAAAATGTATCTGAGGTAAAGAGAGCTACTGGATTCTCAATACCATGATCTTCGAAGCTGGGTGGCACCGGATACGGCTGCCATTCGTAATCGATCTGTTGACTTTGCTTGATGTTTGATGGCAGAGATATGGCTCACCACTCTATTCTCAAGATTTTGTCGTCTACGAATGAGCATGAAGGTGATATTTTCAAACTAAGGTTTCTTTAATGGAAGTGTTCTAACACCAAAACCCATTGACGTGGGTGGGAGTTTAGAATAATCGTATGTTGCACTACATCAAACATTATCGGATTTTACAGTATGGACATGTTCTGTTTATTGGACTAAGAACTTAACGCATCGAGCTACCTCTTTGTTATGAAAACAGAAACTGGGAGACAAAGTGATCAAAAGAAAGCGCTCTTCAGAGAAGGAGTGAGAGAAAGATCAAAATTTTATGTCAAATTAGACAAACCTGTAATATACAGCAACAGCATTAAATGTAACAAGCAAACATAGCATCTCTTTTTTCAATAGTAGAAAGACATCAAAAAGCTTTTGTGACTAATATAACCAGCAATTATAACAAGGCAAAGAATGAATTTGTTCGGGGGAAACCAATATCAACATAAACCAAAAAAAAAGACCAGATTGTGAGGTGGCATGGACAACGTGTTGAATCCATTCCTATGACGAACGATTGCGTATCTTCATATAATATCTTCATATAATATCTTCTTTAATTTTACTTTTATTTTTATTTTTAATTTTTATTTTTATTTTTTTTTTTAATTTTTGTTTTTAATATTATTTCTCTTTTTTTTTTTACCACAATCGAGTCGTCATTTCATGAATTCCTTTTTCAAGCAAGGGAGTAACAATCAAATCATGCAGTGCTTTAATGATCCATACCGGAAGAACCAATATTGAACCAACTCTGTTCAAAACAACATGGTCCCTTTTCTGTCCGTGACAAGAAACCGGTATGGTCAAGTGCTTTACTTTCTCAATTGAATTAATTTGCAAGTTTGTTCAACTTCTATTATTCCCAATTGCTAACACTAGTCATTTTCACAATTTATCTCATCAACAACGTATCCACTCACTTGGCTATCAAGTGCAGAGCCACCCCCAATTTTATTTTTTGGCATCGTTATTTATACGCCCACCCCTTCTTCTTCTTCTTCTTCTTCTTCTGCGCCGTATCGTTAGACACAAGATTGACCTCTTTGGCATTTTTTACCCCGAGTTCAATCACAGTTTCACTTCTCTTCTCTGAAGACCCCGTTACTGGAACAGAGCTTTTTATCACATTTACGAACGAAACATTTGTCTCTGCATTTTCATGCTGGACACAGTTCACCTCATTTTTGGACGGGAAACCTCTTTTTGTGTTTTCATTGATTTTTATTTTTTCCAAACATATTTTTCTTTGTATGCTTGAACCATTCGTTTCACTTCCCTTGTTTACTGGGGATGACATGACACCGTCAATGCTTTCAACAACTTCGCCAAACTTTCTCTCAATCTCCTGCAACAAAGTGTCCAATGCCTGGTTCGTTGTCCTAATATACCTTATACTGCAAAAGGGGAGTTCATCCCATTTTTTCAATAACTGAATCAAGAACCTGAAAACTTCATTAGATATTTCGCCAAGTGCAACCAACCTTTCAGCATTTAAATTTTCATGGGAGACATTATTCTGCTGGTCGCCGACTTGTGCGAGCAGCCCCATAACAAGATAATACAAAGACAAAACTCTTTTGTAAATTTTCTTTTCGATTTCGTTTCGCTTCGTAAATCCTTCATCAGTCCCTGTACACAACAAATGATGGTGAAACATTTGATGAAAGAAACCAATTTCAATTTGGCAATCGGTCTTGAATTTCTTTTTCATGCGAGCAATTTCAGTGATCTCCTTCTGTATGAACACAAATGAGGGGTCGCTCTCGCTGGGTGACTGTCCCTGCCAGGATGGCGGTAAAAAGGGTTTTACTTTGGTATCGAATAATTCTTCAAATCTCTCCACTGTCTCCAGTTTCAAAGGACTTGAATCTTCTATTGATACGTTTCGCGGCTCCATGGAAATGGACTCTATTAAATCCGTGGATTGTAGTTGATTCCCTTCCCAGTAATCAACTTTGCCTCTTTCAACAGTGACACCTGGATGTAAGTCTTGATTCAATTTATCAGTTGGGATGCTTGGGCGAGCACAAACTAGTTTTTCACTCGAGACCATAAGAGCACAATCTCTTTTCAGTGGGTCTGCATCGGTAGTTTTTGGAACCACAGCTTCATTATCTATTTTCGTCAAACAGACCAGTGATTTAAATTGTGGAGATGAGTTGGGTCGCGGTTTTATTTCCAGCAAGTCAACATTTCGTAAAGTACTAACGTCTTCGAGAGATCTGGTACACTTTTCAAATATGTAAGTTGCTTCACACATTCTTCGGCCCCCATATTGTACCTCGGGGGTGCACAATCTTGTAACTCTGCCAATTTCGGGGGCATTTTCACGAAAAGTTTCTTCTGCGGGCACTGATTCTGCGACAAGATTTGCATTATCAGGAATCTCTTGTACATTTTCCACAACACCGATATTATTCGTCAAGGAGTGATCAACCTTTTCGGTGACAACAATAAGTTGAGATGATTTTGTGGATGCAGAAGAATCAAGTGCTGCAATTGGATTGGTTGAAATCACTTCATCTGCATGCTCTTCATTGACTTGATGAACACTCTGAGAAGTGCCGTGCTTGCATGAATCCAAAGCCATGATGACATCTCTATAATCCTTGTCATAAATATCAGCGTTTGTTGATAACCAGTTGTCTAGGGCCAATAGTTCTTTCCTGAGTCTTGCCCATTCCGAACTACTCAACCGTTTGATATTAGCTCGGAATCTGCTTGTATATAACATAACCATTTTGCAGCAAGACTGCTTCACCTGTGGAAAGTTACGTTCTGCATACCTGGCGACCAATGTGCTATATAATTTCCCTTTAAATCGAACGCGAACACAATCCTGATAAACTTTCTTTTTAATCTCTTGAATTTTGTCGACTACAGTTTCACCGAAGTCATCTTTATCTAAATCCAAGACCACACACTCCTCAGAAAAGTGCCACAAATTTTTCCAAAAATCGTATTCTTCGGCATCGTTCTCGATACTATTCAATTGTGAAGATGAAGCCTCCTGTGATTCCGAGGAGCCTGTAGAAATCTGTCGCTCATGTTGCTTTATTTTTTTACTCGATTTATCGCGAAGTTCTTTCAAATTCTCCTTCGTTTTACCAGAGCAATCGCGAATGCTAGTGCTGGCCCCACACTCTAAATCAGTCTTAGTGGAGGATATATCTGTGCTTGAATTATTTGTAGCTGTATCAGAATCTTTCGAACTAACTGAAATGTTTTGGACTGTGTTTCTTGAATCTACATTTGTCGACTCGCTATGATTGTTGACGACAACTGAATTCATGGCGGATACGTAAGTTTTGTTGATGTTTTTATCTTTACTGTCATTGTCGTTTCTGTTGCTGTTTCTGTTGTCGTTTTTGATTTTGTTGTTGTTGTTTTCGATACTGCTATTATTGATGTAGTTGTTGTTGTTGGCATTTTTGTTGGCTGTGGTGGTGGCGGTAGTAATGATGATATTTGTTGGGTCGATGCTGTCAGGAGTGATTTTTATGGTGGTAGAAGTGGCGGTTCTGCTCAGAGTTGAAAGCGATGTTGAGGTGGTGATTTCATTCCTATCTATATCAATTTGATGGGAAATAACAGGGAATGCATTACATGGTGGTTTGCGACGAGAAGACCGATAGTAATTATCGAGAGTTGATTGAGTAAGCATTCTTCTGAGGTTAGAAAGGAAGAACTAATGATGTGAAGATGGGTGCTGTTTTTGATTTTTTGGGTTTTCTTGGGGAAAATGTGTTGCAAAGAATTTGCATTGACGTGTTCATAGATATTTAAATCCTTCAGAAGATGCTAGTTTCCTCTGGGTAATGGGTTGGTATATAAACAGTAATTTTAGAGCATATATGTTGTACGAGCTTATAAGGTGTCTACTTTTATGTCTATGGTTGTTTACAGCTCTTGGTTCTCTTTATCCAAAATATCACCACCTTCACTAAATTTTGCAAACAAATCATACGCAATTGGTGTTGCAACTCATGTACAAAGGCAGTATCATTATGCCGTTTTTTTCTAACATCTGCTTTATCTATATCATCATTCCCCATTCTCTTGTTGATCATTTGGTTCAAAACGAAGTTTTGCAACCAACTTTTTTTACACCAAATCAAAAGAAAAAAAATGAAAAAAGAATTGTGATCACGCATTTTCCATTTTGAGTTGCCAGCACAGCATTAAATAAAGAGTAGCAGAATGATATAAACTTAACCTGATGATGATTGCAGAGGAGTAAGACTTTTAGAGGGTTCAATACATGGTAATGCTTTTGGTCCAAGCTGTGTGTAATTAAGATGTCTTCACACCTATATATTCTAGCATTTGTTGATTTGTTAGAACAATATAATTCGGTAAATAGCGACAGTTATACAAACTGAGTTTTCGTCTACCCGATTCAATATCGCGTGATCACTCCTATAACTGTAAGTTGTTACCTCCGGTTTGCTCTATACTGCTATACTATTCAACTATCAAAACCTGCCTCCTTTACTCCCGCATATAGATAATAGATAGAAAATATCAATATCGATCCTTGTCTCTACTAGTTATATATTTTATTGGATCATTAACGTGCGTTTGTATTACTCACTCCAAGCACTTTATCATTGCATTCGCTACCAGGATCTACTTCAGCTCACCACACATTTTGGACGGACATATTTTTGTTTCTCAATGAATAAGCCTTCTCAGCACAAGCTCTGATTACATTACAAAGGTTGACGCAAGTTCCTCAATCAATGAGAAACACGGGAGAAACATTACCAAATTGTAATGGTGGAAATCTTTTTCAAACTCTCCGAACAGAATTGAACCCATAGATAATGTGACAAGTATATGAACTTCCCCCTTCCATCCTGTCGTATTGCGGTGAGCAATTGCGTTTAACTCTACCAAAACTGGAATAAATCTTGACGCATTGAAAATTCAACACGCCGAAGTTATAACCGAGCGTTAATAGGGGGAAGGAGTTACACTCACCATCTGTCGATCTCCGCCTTTTTTGGATTTTGCATATTTTAGTCCACATTAAATCTAGACCTTTTGCAATGTACACCCCCACACACCACTGCCGAGTTCAATACATTTGATGCATTTTTACGTTCTCAGCACAATTCGGAATCACAAACTTCCCCTTAGTTAATCCTGCATACCCTTCCTCATGTACGCCCTATTTTGTGGGGGTCATGAAGATTTAAACTTTCTCCACAACTCAAATCCTCGGAGTTCATGAGTTTTTGTGCTCCATTCTTCACTAATCTAGGTGAAAAAATATTGCGAATAACGTGAGGGTTTTGCTACCACCAGTAGAGTCTAAACAACTTTCCAAACAGAATCAGGTGATTCCAATTGTACGGAACGCGATAACCATGTACTTTCTCCACTTTGAATAGGGGGTACGTACCTCTTTAACGGGGAGTTCATCCACTCACGAGGGATGGAAAAGAAGCACAAAACCAAAAAATTGCAAAATCAAAATCAATTACACCAAAGATAAGCACAAGATTTAGCCAGGTGGAGAAAAAATCTTAACCCGGGAGACATACGATCTTAATTATAAAAGGGCACACAATTTCGCCTTTTGAGCTAATTTTGTCACATGTCACATAAACAATAAACATTATCCATGCTCACTGACAACTGGAAAGAACTTGCCGGTAAGGCACAATCAACATTTCAAAAGTCCTTGAAACAAGCTATCGAACTTGCAGATTTTGATGAAGGCTTAGCTAAGAGATACGGAGCTTTACCTTCTGCTATTGGTGCAAATGTGGAGGACTTTGGATCACCAGCACAGTTTCCATTGGAAGAGTACTTGAAAGCATTACCTAAAAAAGTGTTAGATATTACCGAAAAGGACCCTGTTGAGTTATTAAAGGATTTAAAGAGTAGAAAAGTCACATGCGTTGAAGTGTTGAAAGCTTATACTGCTGCTTCCATTGTTGCTTCCAAGTTGACGAACTGTGTCCAAGAATTCTTACCCATTGAAGCTCTTCAATATGCTCAAAAATTGGACGCAGATTACGAAACAAAAAAGCATCTTCCTTTGTATGGTTTACCATTCTCAATCAAAGAAATGATTCCATTTGTTGGTAGATCTGTGACCCATGGTTCATTGTGCTACCTTGATAGAATTGTTGATTACAATGCTGATATTGTTAACATCTTGATTGCAAACGGAGCTTATCCTTTTGTTAGAACCACTAATCCACAATCATTGATGATGCTTGAGTGTGTGTCGTTTTCACATGGTCGTACTGTGAATGCTTATAATGGTATGCTCACCTCTGGTGGATCTTCTGGAGGCGAGGGAGCCTTGAACGGGATGAGAGCAAGTCCATTTGGTTTGGGTAGTGATATTGGAGGTAGTATCAGATGTCCTGCTGCTTTCAACGGAATCTATGGATTGAGATCGACATTGGGTAGGATTCCCACAGCAGATTACTTCTCATGCAACAGAGGATCTGAATCAATTCTCTCTGTGACTGGACCTTTGTCGAGGTCATTGGACACAGTGAATTTGGTGATGAAAACTGTTATCGAAGCAAAACCATGGTTGATTGACCCTACCTTGGTCCCATTGGACTGGAAGAGACCCGAGAATAAGAAATTCCGTGTGGGTATTTACGTCTCAGACCACATTGTGAACCCATCTCCACCAATCAATCGTGCATTGTCTATGGTTACTGAAAAGTTGAAAAGCTTGGGAAACTTTGAGGTTGTAACATTTGAACCATACAAGCCGGAAAAGGTTACAGAAATATTGGGAAAGTTGTACTTTGAAGATGGAGCTAGAGATTTCCGGGCTACTTTACAAACAGGAGAGCCACTTCTTGAGCAGACCAGATGGGCAATTGAGGGTGCAGAGGATTTAGACATGCATGATCAATGGTATTGGAATTTGCAGAAGCAAGCTTACAGAAAAGAGTTTTTGAAACATTGGTGTAGCTACACAGACAACGACGGCAATGTGCTCGACGCCGTTATTGCTCCTGTGTTCCCTAACGTTGCAGCCAAACACGAGACAACAAAGTATTGGACATACACATCACAATGGAATTTATTGGATTATCCAGTCTTGGCTTTCCCAGTTACAAAAGTTGATGAGTCTTTGGATCAGCCATACAAGAATTACAAACCACTCAACGATTTGGACAAGTACTTCTACGAACAATATGACAGTCCAAGTTCATTCAAGAACGCCCCAGCAAATTTGTGTCTTGTTGGGTTGAGATTTACTGATGAAAAGTTGGTGGAAATCGCTAACATTTTGAGAAATTGAGAAGGTGTAGAAGGTGTGAATGATTGATGCCACTGATTAAGTGTTTTATGTCTTTTTATAGCCTTTATAGTATTGAGAGGATCAATAAAATTATGAATGTGTGAGTAATCAACTGTGGGCCTTTTTTTGATGGTTTGTAATAAAGGTGAGTTTTTGAAAATTCTGAGCGAAACTGAATTCTCGAACCCTCTTCTTTACCTTCAGTACCGTCACCAATCACTTTCAAAGGCCCTCGAAGTCCATCGATGTCGCCAAATTATTATCACTTAGTCACTGGTAGCCATGCATAAGCCTCTTGCTCTATTCCGAGACTACAGTTACTTATTATGTGGTCACTCCGTCACGCATATTTTCTCGAGCAAGAATCAATGACGAATTGGTTGACGAATCCTTCCGTCTGAGTTGCGTACATCTTCTGTTAACTGCACCACCACCTGCTTAGAGAGCCTGGAGTTTTGGAAATTTGCTCTCTTTGATTGGGTTCGTTAATGACCAAATCAATTCGCATCAAGACGAGGGCCAAGCACAAGTGATCAAAGATTATGTGCTTGCTTTGTTTGAAAAGTGCAAACTGGTGGGGCAAAGAGGAACTGATGTTCATGAAAACTAACGGGGAAAGAAGATGCTATCAAATTTTTGACGTATAAAACATGAGATCTATTGCCACATAGGACTTTCTCGTGTCATTTTGGAGACACTTCTGTGTAAGCAATGATTGCTAGAATAGGACAATCAGATCTACTTGTATTATCTCATTTCGTTTTCTAATTACAAACATATTCACACATATTGCCGTTGAGTTAATTCAAATTGGGTATCATCGCTATACTATCGAATGAGAAGGATGCATCATCCTGTAAAGGCAACGGGGGTTGGATGTAAAGTCCACACATTCTCATTCTACATATCACACCGCATCACCCAATTTTGAAGGTCCATTGACTTTCGATACTAACAGCAACAACAGTAACAACAGCAACAGCATCAATCAAACATCCCATTACCAACTCATTTCAGAGAGTACAAGAAATGCAAGCACCCCCAGTCAGTCCCCAAACCAAACAATGAGATCCGTTCAATTCAACCTTTCTGAAGTCTTGTTAAGTACTGGATTTCCAACAGTTGTTCAGCATCCGAACCCAGCAACAACAACAGCAATCAACCTACCGGCTCCTGTCAGCACTCGCATTCCCCAACCAACCACAAGCCATTTCCACCCAATCAGACCTCGGAGTCGCGCCCCAGAAGAGGGTGAGGAAGTGTATAAATATGGAATTAGCAAACCAAGAGGAACAAAGTTTATGCTGGCATTCACCCTGATAGACGTGAATGCCAGACCCATGTCCAAGTCTTTTGAGACCAGGAAGGGTCATAAATGGTTCCAAAATTATTCCACAGGAGGGAAAATAACGCGAAAGACAAGAAACCGAAAAAGGAGAAGTGCAAGTGGGGTTGGAGAAAAGCTTCAACAACGGCAGAACATAAAACAATTCGAAACGCACGTGACGTGGAGGAAAAGGTTTCCAGTTGCAATGAAGAAGCAGTATCAAACACAAGCAAGTCGCGGTTGTCATTATCATATAAACCAGCACATTTGGTTCCTCTTTTCGAGCTACAAGTAGCCGATAAAGCGTTGGACGATGAAATCGAGGACCTCCAATTAAATGCAAACTACGTATCAGTACCACAGTTCACGAATGTTACTGTCCCTGCTTATTGGGACCCCAACTTTTCCTTTTCTGATTTATACAGCGAAGAAGCCAGCGGCGCAAATGATGCAAGCGACTTTGGTGAAACAAGCGGCGCCGAAACTGTGAGTGTGGAGATAAATCCAGCCAACCTCATTGATGCGCCTTGCAAGAAGGTTAAGTTGAGAATTGAAATGTTGTTGAAGCGATGGAGAAGGTTTTTCAAACCGAGTGTATCATATTTTGTCTGAAATTATCTACATTGGCAAGTTGTGTGATCTGGCCAGCCATGCAAGTATAAGTCCAAATCCAGACGATAATGATGAAACGGTACATGGCTTCTACTCCATCGTATGTTGTCCCACATGTTTACCATAATTGAAAGCTGAATTGAAGATAATCCTCCAATTGGGTTTCTTATATTGTTCAGATGTTGCCTAGATGTTGCCTAGATGTTGCCTAGATGTTGCTTGAATCTTGTTATTATATAGCTTTTGATTGTTTCGCATAGTTGGAGAGTCTGTTGTAAAGCCTCTATTAAGCTCATTGTGTTGCTTCTGTCGTGGGGTCGCATATATTTCGAACCCAAAGGTTATTCCTATTATCTACAAGGTTCGTGAAGAGTTTAATGCGTATCCCAGAACATTGCGGTCAAATACGAAGTAAGTTATTATTTCCTGGTTACCTATTTGCATAGTCTTCAATCTTGTGTCGCAACAGCTAGGTAAACATGTCCACTTATTTATTGCGACAAGCTGAACTTTCGTGTTGCAAAATTTGCGGATAGTTATAAATTTGAGACCACCACTGTTATCCACATTCTCTTACTCCACACTCTCAGACAAATATGAGCGTTATTGGAGATAATAACTTGGGAACTGGGGTCCCCATGTTTCCCGGGTGCACTAAGATTGAATTGGTTTACAATTGTTTGATCCCGATTCCAAGAAATTCGAAAGTGGAAGATTCCCAGTTGAATGAGGATAGTCCAAAACGTCTTGAAAATGAAGTTACCGTGATACCAAAGTGTAAAGGGCCGGAATGTTATCAGCCTCTCCAAAACGATAAACCACACGAAAATCTACGGTCGAATCCTACGCAAGTGGAGGGCGAAAGTTTGGACTCGAAATCAATAGCTACAAATAATTACATCGAGTCTTCCATTGGATTTGGAGCAAAGACACTATTTGTGCCTCTACAGGGAATGCCTGCCAGAGTGGACGGAATAAGTAAAAGGAATGGCCTACTTGTTGAGGAAAACAAGGCGGTATCAACCGTTGAACGCAACGACCCGGAGTCAGAAGTTGCTTTCAGTCGAAGGGCACACATTCACAGATACAGCAAGTGGTATATTCCATATGATACCAAAGTCAGACCCTTCCTACCACCGTTTTGGCAAGGAGAGCTACCTAAGGAACACGATCCCACATTTGTATACATACAAAGGATAATAACAGAAATTGCCCGTTTGAAAAAGAAGATCAAAAGTGATTGTGAGTTTGAAATGAGTTTTTTTGACCACATGTTACATTTTCATTTGATGTACAAGGGAGATGAAAAAGGATTCAAGTTGCGAAACGAATTTGAGGTGAGAATTTATATGAGAGTTATGTCCTTATATTATTTTCTGATGGGACTACTTTCTCAATTTGAAGGAGAGTCAACCAATTACCTAAATGAAAATGGCAATGCTGAAAAATTAATTGCACTTGGCAAAATATCTAATAGAGCTCTCAGATTTTTGTTGCAGTTATTGAGAAGATGGGAACAGCTTCCTGTTGGCAACATACGGGATATTGTGCAAACGAATCAAACATTAGACACTATGTTGCAAGAGATTGACAAAGAGTTTGGCGAGGTTGTCAGAAGCGTTGATGAGGTAAACAACACATCCGGGATAGAATGCGACATTGCTGACAATCTTATTACTAGTAACACTATTAATGAAGATGGTGGTCGACCAGTGCCAAATCATTGACGACCAACAGAGACAGTCATTGATGTCGCTACTACTGTCTCGTGGCAAATCTTGAATACAGCCAAAGCAGCTCTACGATAGAGTCACTTCAAAGACCTTTAAAGCTTATTCAGCAAGCTATGTAGTATAGTTGTGAATTGATTCGTAAACTCATCTAAGTTTCTCTATATATTGCAGTAGTTTAACGAGAGTGCTAACTCCACACAATATGGCGCATGCAACACAAAGACGAAGAATGAAAAAAATAATAATCTTTAATTCTTCAACAACGTTTTATCGAGTTTTTCTCTAATTACACAGAGCATTATTACTTATAAATATGGGGGACCATGAATACATAGAGCTTCAACAGCTCCACGAGACTGAGACGAGAAATACTTCTGAACTGAAGTGGTCCCTAACAAAATCACAGTTACTTCTAATACTTTTGCGTCTTGGTGTTATTAGTGATGAAGTTTATCAGAGTGGGAACTATGCAATACATTCGTTACCAAAAGGAGTTGAGTACATAATTGGTGTCATTGACCACATGCATGTTTCTGAAGCAGTAGAGATTTTACGGAATGCTTTGGTTGAACACAAAAATGATGTCAACTTTCTACAAGAAGATTACCATTTATTGGAAAGGCTCGTACATTCGATTCCACTGGATGATAGAGAGGATAAGGCAAACGTCGCCATCGAGGATGACGCTTCTACACGCAAGTTTCACAAGAACAAGACATATTTGCATATAATTGATTGGTCCTTGCAAAGTCGGCTAGAGGCTTCGTTGATTCACTACCATTCACCCTATCCGGAAATTAGGGCAATTTCAGATCCAGTGGATGACAAAGAAATTTTTGTTGATACTTTCCGATGTTACTTTATTGGATTCTTTTGGACATTCATAGGATCGATAATCAATAGCTTTTTTGTGCACAGAATGCCCAATATATCATTGAGCTCACACACAATACAAATATTGCTTCTACCGTGTGGGAAGCTTTGGGAAAAATTTGTCCCCAATAAACGAATATCATTTGGTACGGTTTCTTTTGATCTTAACCCTGGTGTTTGGACATACAAGGAAATGATGTTGAGCTCCATTATATATCTGTGCTCAGCGGGCGTTCCATACCTGATATACAACATATTCGTCATGAAGCTCGACAGATTTTACGGCTTAAAGTGGGTGACGCTTACTTTTCAAGTACTCTTGACCATTTCCACTCAATTTTTAGGCTTTGGGTTTGCCATGATTATGAAAAAGGTTTGTGTTTATCCAAGCAGAGCTCTATGGCCAACAATTTTACCAACAATTGCACTTAACCGGGCTTTGATGAATGAAGATGCTAATAACAGCGTATATGGTTGGAAAATTTCAAGATACATGTTTTTCATTGTCGTTGGCTCTTTCAGTTTTATATACAATTGGATACCAAGCTATTTATTCAAGGCATTGTCAAACTTTAACTGGCCAACATGGCTTGATTCATCGCTGATACATTTAGTGAACATCACCGGAACATCTGCTGGTTTGGGATTAAATATATGGCCAACTTTCGACTGGAATATTTTGGATGCTGGTGGCTGTTTGACGATTCCATTTTACACTTATGTCAACAGGTACATAGGGAGCTTGATTGGTTTCGTTGTCATTTTGATTGTATACTACACCAACAATTACTTCACCGCCTATTTTCCTATCAATTCCAACAAACTTTACAATAACAAGGCGCAGATCTACGACGTTCATCTGATATTGAATGAAAAGAACCAATTCAGCAATGAAAAGTATCAGGAGGTCGGACCACCATATTTTTCAGCTGCCAACTTGGTTCTTTACGGCGCTAATTTCTGTCTTTACCCGTTTGCAATATTGTATCAGTTAGTTACTGAATGGGATTCAATGAAGGCAAGTTTTGTCAGCGTATGGGTCTCAATTAGTGATGCATTCAGATCCAAGCACAGTGAAAGCTCTTATGGAAGATATGCTGATGACCCACATTGCAAAATGATGTCGCAGTATGAAGATGTACCGGATTGGTGGTTTATCGCGATTCTTGTTGTCAGCACACTGTTTGCCATTGCAGCTGTTGTATTTTATCCAACAGAGACACCTGTGTGGGGGATCTTTTTTACCATATTGATTAATTTCATTTTTTTGATTCCCTTGACCTCGATTGCTTCAACCACGGGGTTTTCATTTGGTCTTAACGTGTTGGTCGAGTTAATAGTTGGGTACGCTATACCAAATTCAGGAATTGCATTGATCACTTTGAAAGCATTTGGATACAACATTGACAGTCAAGCGAGTAACTACATCACGGATCAGAAGCTTGCACATTATGCAAAGATTCCACCAAAGGCGATATTCAAAGGCCAGTTGATATCTACATTGATCAATATCGTTGTTTCTTTAACAGTTGCCAACTGGCAGTTAGGAAATATTAGTGATATTTGTGATAGGCATCAGAAGGACAAATTGAGTTGCCCAGGGGCAAACACCTATTTTTACTCGAGTGTACAGTATGGTGAAATAGGGCCACAGAAAGTCTTTTCCGGATTATACCCGGTTTTAAAGTGGTGCTTCTTACTAGGAGTGCTACTAGTATTCCCATGCGTTTGGTTCAAAAACAATGGCCCAATCAGACTTGCAAGGTACTTTCAACCGAGTGTTTTGATAGGTGGTTTCTTGGATTTCGCTCCGTACAATCTACTGTATTTTACAGGAGGATTATATATTTCGTACATTTTCATGTATCGAATCAAAAGAGACTATTTATTATGGTGGGAAAAGTACAATTATATATTAACTAGTGCCTTATCGGCTGGTGTTGCTTTCAGCTCCTTACTTATATTTTTCACGGTGCAATACAACTCACATGAAATTTCATGGTGGGGCAACACCATTAGCGAGCAAGGGATAGAAGGTGGGAAATTGCCAGCCGTTTGGAAGGATGCATCGGCAGCACCTGGAGGCTATGTCGGCTTGAGAAAAGGGCATTTTCCGTAGTAGTTAGTTATCAAATAAAGAATACACAGCTTAGGACGCGAACTACAGCAGACTGGAGAGAACTTGATAGGGACCACATGTGTTGAATTCGTATTACTCGGTTCGCTACTCCACTTACACAGCTTATACATCTTCCACTAGAAGCAACCCATTGGGGTAAATTAAATCAATGTTTTGAATCTCTTCATCTCTTTTCAACGACAAGTCTATTCGAGGAGGTAGTGGCGACGCTAGCTTAAACTTGTACTCCATATGGAATTGTTCAAACTTGTTTGTTGCTTCCAGCTCACCTAAATTGGAAGTCAGATCAGACAAGTTTTCTCTAACAAGTTCAACAAATGTGAATATATCTTCAACTTTGAAATGTTTTGGGAAATAAGCAGTTAGTCTTGATGAGTCGGGGAATTTCAACACAACCCTTGCATAATTTTTCGTCTCTTCTTTTGGGGGTGGGTGAGTCACATTTTTGTACAACGGTGCCTTGTATTTCAAATATTCCATTGCCAATTGCTTCTTTTTCTTTTCATTCTTTTTCATCATATCTTGTTGCATCGATGCCATATAATTATATTCTTGTTGTTTGCGCAAAACTTCAGTCATGTATTTATCCTGCAATTCTAGTCGTATTAATTTCAACTCAGGTTCATATTTGGCAATCTTCTTCACAAACTTGTCGCGTATGACTGAATTGGCATCTTCCAACGGATTGATTTTTCCACCTTGAAGTTTGGCAATTAGTGAAATCTTGGCTGGCTCCTTTCTTGGTCCCTCTGGGGTCATTTTCGTAATTCTGGTTAGACACAATACCCCCAAAAAGGGGAATTTTGTTACGTTCAAACTGTTTGCTAGTTGATACGCTTCAGGGTTCTTCAAATCACCGCCCCATATAATGATATCTTGGTCGAATAGCCGTATAAACTCCCGATTCATTATAATGTCATTGAAAATGAATGATGCGCTTTCATTTTGAGGGTTGGTCAAGTACACGAAAAGTATCTTCCCTCGTTGTGTGGCCATGTACAATGCCTGTGTATAGCTTCCTTGGAAAAATGGTGGTAGTTGATTCAAGTTTTGAGTAATCAGTGGTTGAATATTGTCCTCCAAATCTCTAACAAACTTGTTTACTTTGTCGATAGGATCAATCGTTTCATTAGGCAATGGTGATGTGTTCAAGTCTTTGAAATAGACAAAGTTGATCATGGTGGAAAGTAATCGAAATATTAGCAAAAGTAAAATGATCAATGGTTTAGCAATGATAACACTGATGAACGTTGACACTTTTTTCATTGATTCACGAAAAGTGGCTCCTGGCGTAGTAGGTGTCTGGTCTTGCTCGTATGCGCCAGGCATCGCATTGCTGGCACTTGAAGGGTCGTTTGAGTTTGTTCTCTGGTACCCTTGCAGTCTAAATGTAGATTGGAACCAGTTGCCGAGTGCCATAATGAATAAACAATGAAGTCTCTTTTCTTTCAAATTGACAGAACGCACTCTCTTGTGTAGGACAATCCTTGGCTTGAACTCTGGAGTAAGATGTGTGTTTGTTAAATGTGGTGAAATTGTGCTCCACTACAGCACTTTGTATACAGTGTATTCTCTCTCGCACTTTAATTTTCTACTCAATCATTTATACAGCTCCTCATTGATAGGCACACCTTGTTGTTTCTTATGGCACTCCCCATTAGCTGTCACAAGGGCAGACCAACCCAGCCCCCACATCGTTAAACTACAGAGTTCGCAATCTCATTTAGAGAGTAGAGGACACAACGGTAGTCTATAGCTTACCGATTATGTGATGAACATCTACACACGATTTAATTACTGCTACATCCATGTACATCCATGTTTATAAAGAGGCAAAACGTGCTATGGATGCCATTGACTATGGTGCTCGCCAATTGCACCAGTAATCTGGCAAAGATATTACTGATACAGCTGGAGTCAATGGAGAATCATTGCAAGGTTATAATCCTAAGTCAGACTTTTCTTCAACGATAAAATGGTTCAGCCTGCTAGCTATTCAACACTTTTATCACATCCTAATCCCAGCGTTAACTTTCGGGTCCAATTTAATTTGATTATTGCACTTCACAGTTCTCATTAATCTGTCTCTTAGCATTCAATGACTCCACTGCTCTTCCATCGGAATGGAAATGCCGTAAGGTGTGGTCTGAGATAAAGAGTGAAATACCTCCATTTGGGTTTGCTTTTCATGCCGCATGTTTTGACAGTGATTGCAGCAAGACCAAAATGTGCAGAGCACTCCTGGAATAGACTGGGTCAGTCAAGTTGGTCCCCAAAAGCACGCCACCACATCGCGATGCAGGTTAAAGCTTTGTATACGGTTTATCCAACAGTTCGTTAGCTTCTCTCACCACCAGTGTAGAATCATCCAATTAGCTCCTTTGCAATGTGGAAGTCCAATACGTTGTCTCCACGCACATGCCCACAAACAAACTCTTGCAGGCGTATCAGCTTCCACCGTTTAAATCCAAAGTGCCTATCAATTCCATTAGTTCCATCTCCTCTTCCCATGCTCTAGCCTCCGCTTCCTCCAATTCCAAACTGCTCCTCTTATTTTCATTCATTATTTCCCATTCGTCATCGATTAATCGATTTATGTCTTCATTATCCATGAACTCACGTGCTTGTTCATCGTACTCTCGTTCCACATCCTCTTTGTATTGCTTGTCGGTGACCTTTTCCCGTTGCAACAGTAGCTTTTCATACCGGTGTTGACTCCTTACTTGGCGTATCTTGTTGTGTTTGTTTCTGGAGTTTATGACAGAGCCCCTTTGCGATAGCTCCTTATCGGTGATATGATGAAACTTTAGACTCTGGGTTTTATGGCGTGTTGGTGATGACGTTGGTGATGATGAAAGTGGGTTGAGTCTGGCTTTATTTCGACTCTTTTGTGTTTCACCCACTTGTTCAATAATACTGGACAAAGGTGATGAGAAGAGTTCCATCAGAGTATTTGTATTGTCGTCATTGTTCGGGTTCATTGTAACACCCTGTACTTCGTGATCAGATAAGGTGTGGCTGGGCAATTGTTTCTTAATGTGTAGGATTTTCATTGCGCGTCGCGTTAAAAAAGATTCACGAAAGATTTTCAGAACAGCTTTATAACACATGGAAGTAAGCTTTGAGATAAATGGGAAAGCTTTCAATGAGTATTCCGAGCAAGATGACAAGTTGAATGAGACAATTGCTGCTGATGTGATACTGAACTTCATGCAAGGTGAATTCGAACTTCCGAGATGTGATGCAACCATCTTGCAAAGCAAAAGTTTACCAAAATCTTTATTGAAAACGGCTGTTGACATTATTGATGAAACGATAGGTGAGCTCTATGCTGAACATAATGGCAGTAATTGGAAAAGAGAAAAGATCAAAGAGCTAGGCGAACCCGGATTGACATATGTTTTTTTAACACACCTGAAATCAAGCAAGACAGTGGCATTCATATGTTTCAAGTTATGTCTCGATACTGAAAATGAATTAGTACTTTATTTGTACGAAATACATGTGACTAGAGGATTTCAGGGCCAGGGAATCGGACAATACTTGATAAACCAATTCCACAAACTCTTCACCGACTTGGTACATTCATCTAATAGACTTTACAACCAGCTATCAGGGACAGCATTGACAGTATTCTCAGACAACAGGAGAGCATTGTCTTGGTATGAGACTATGGGGTACCAGTTAACAGAAGATTCTCCAGTTGACAAAGTATTGAGAAGCGGAAAAGTGATTAAACCAGATTATTATCTACTAAAACGTAGAACAGCTTCCTAAATGTAATCTCGTCTGTGCTTCTGTGCCAATATGACTTGGAACAAGTTGTTGATCCAAGTCGAAGAGTTGAATTAGTCCAAGTGTATATACTAACAATCGTCTAACTCGTCAAATTTTCTGTACTCTCCGGTTGCATTTGACATCCTTAACCACTCACAGAGCGTGCTAGACATCTCCTTTCCCTCCTTTCACAAAAGTGTCCTTTCTAATTTACTCTCATGCCATGCACAATCTTTGTGTAATATGCAAAGTTAACTCCTCTAAGGAATGTGCTTTCTGATTACGCTCCTCTTCTATAAAAATGTACTCTCTCAATCGACGTAAATCTCATATACTCTATTACAAGGGGCGCTTGCTTCGTGTGGTCTCTTTTCTTTCACGATTTTTCAATTGTGTGGGTCGAGCTGGTTCTCGAGAGGAAATGCAGTCGCGGAAAGTTGTACTCACCTCGTCGGGCCGATAAGATGCAATCTTTCGTTCAACGCGGCTTTTCCCAAGCGGTAGCGGAGGATCTGTTTTTGGGAAAATCGAGGGAAATTCTTAGCACAATTGGAGTAAAATAATAAATCACACACAAAAAGCAAAGAGCTGAACAGAAAAAAGTAGGAAAAAGATAACGAAATAGGAGACTTGAGCGGGATTTACATCCCGAAGTAGTATATAAAAATTCACCGAGTATTTTTCTTTTTCACCTACCAAGAAATCGGAGTTCAAAAGCATTGTTTTGCATTGCTTCGTAGTACATCAACACAAATACAGATTTATATATATATATATATTTATATCAGATCATAAACCTCCAGCCCGCTGAGTTATATTATTCTTTTTGACACGTCCCCTCGTTCCAGAAAACTGCTATTTATTTATAAACCTCAATTCTACAATTATTGAAAATTTAGAGAGGATACACTTAAACAAACAAGTCAACGAATTGAATGGACGCATCACCAATTGACGAGTTATCATCAAACAAGTTTAGCATTCCAATATTGGATTGTGATGTCGCATTGGACTCACCTTCATTTTGGTTACCAGTAGTGACCATAATCACCGTCTTGTATATACTCATTACTAAGAAATTCTCCACCAAATCCAAATTCCAAAACAATGATGATAACATTATCACCACCACCAGTGGTTCATCAATTTCTCGCGGCAAATCGAAATTTTATGACTCATTTGACCCAAACTACAAAATCCACCCCGTTGAACCAACATTCAAATGGGATTCAGTCGATGCATTGAAATCGTACCCTTTTAAAAATGCCGCTTATAAATTAACAATGTCAATTGCATCATTACAGCCACAGGATTGGTTACTAATTGAACCAACTTATTTGAATCGATTAGAAAATAAATGGAAGATTTTAAACAATTGTCACCCGGATTACCCCAAAGATAAAGACACTAGAAAATCGACATTGTTTATGACTGATGAAGCATACGATGCTGTTGTTGAATTCTACGAAATGGTTGTCAACTACATGTGTAATAAGTACCCAATGTATTTTCAACGTGATGAGCCACTGGGGAACTTTAACAATTTAATCACGAATAGGTCGTATCCTCTAAAAGGTTCAGGCATTAGTGGTATTCAATTACAAGAATACCTTGCTGAGAATATCGAAGAAGATTTTATTATTTTACAACTCGATCCAAAACAAGCTCAACTCAATCCCGAAGACCCCACCCTGAATGAGTACTTTTTCAAAGCGGGTATTTTTGCATTTGCAGCCGGGTTCAACCCCTTGGATCGGTTTAATAAACCATTGACGTTTATTCACGAACGTATACCAGGCTACACGACAAAATTGCGTCCATCAATGAATAAATTTTTCAATCGAATTCAACCGCATCAATTTGTAACTAGGTCCAATTGGTCACTACAAACACATCACAGGTTTTACGTTGATGATAGCAACAAGGGCCACAATTTGCCAGCTGATTATATTCAACAACCATTGGCGTTTGAGGAGTTGGATTTTGAAAATCAAGTTCATTATCGTAGTGAACGCCAAGTATTGACGAAATTGCCCCAATCAAAGGCAATTGTATTCACCATTAGAACTTATTTGTTACCGTTGGCTAAAGTGAAGTCGGATGGAGTTGAAGTTAGAGAACGTTTGATTGGTGCTATAAAGGGTTTACCTGAAGATATTTCAAGATACAAAAGAGCTGAAGAGTGGGGGCCACCAATTATAAAGTATTTAGAAGCGAAAGATTAAACAAAAGGGCTGTTTACGTATATATCGTTATAGTCATATTTAAAAGTAGATTCATCAACCAAATCCAATGTCCCCAATAATCAATACTTTACTATTTCTTCCTTAACATCTTGCCAAATTTCAATATTCTTTTTCGCCCATCCAATCAATACTTGATTATAATATAGTAAAATCTCATAAATCATTTTCAATTGATGAATTTGAAACTGCTTCAAATTCTTGTCAACTTCATCATATATAAATGACAAATCAGCAAGCATGATATCCTGACACTTTTCCAACACCGATATCTTGTCAGTCAATTCGTGAATCTTTGTACGTCTAGTTTGTTGAGGGTTTTGGTCAATTATTTCACTCACATATCGACTTAATTTCTTAAATTTAAAACTTGGTAGTTTGAATAATCCACTGGATATAGCAGCATCAGCAGCTGAATTACTTGCATTGTTCGACTCTTGAGTTAATGAAGTTCCATTAGGGGCGGATTTGTGAGTTTTAGAATTGGCTGTTGCATCATTTTTTAAATCAAACTTTGACTCAACATTATTGTTGTTACTATGTTGATGTCTAATCGAATGTTCAACCATGCCTGCCTCCAGTTCAATCTTCAACAATTGATTCAACTCTTTCCTCTTGTGCTTGATATCATCATCCAACATTTGCTTTTGCGTTAGCTTGCGAGTCTGATATTTGGTCACATAGTGTAATATTTGTGTATATTGTACTGCCTCTCCCAATGGTTCCGAAAATTGTGTTTCTAATTCACCAACCAATGAGTTTATTGCAATGTACGAACGATCAAAACATTGGCCAATCCTATCAAACATAAAGTTCAACTCATCATCATTGTCATTAGACTTGTAAGCACCAACTTTAGAATCACCTACAGGGGTAGTAACTGTTGCAGAAGTACCGCCGGCGCCGGCGCCGACGCCGCCACCATAACCACTGCCACTGCCACTGCCACTACCACTACCACTACCACTACCACTACCACCACCACTACCATTACCGCCACCTCCTGCGCCATCGCCACTTTGTCGTCTCTCCGTTTCTTCTTCTTCACTTTGCAGCAGCATCAGCAGAAACGTTTCCGAAAACATCAAGGAAAACGAATTAAACATACTACCCAATTCGGCATAATCATTTGAAAGACCCATAAAGTTTGTGGTAATTCTCTTGTTCACTTCATCCAATCCAGAAGTGTCAACAATATATTCACTTTGTTTCTTCTTTTGTAAAGCTTCAGTGGTGGAAGATGCCGTATCTAGTGTTGGGTTTATTCCAGTTGCTTCTGCAGCAATAGCGTTAGCACTATTACTAATACTGTTGCCAATCAATTTGTTTGTCTTTTTGGTTATTCGCTTACCGTTATCCTTGAAAAAGCTCATTGTACTTTTACTTGATGATGGATTTGGTAGATTGGCATAAATTGCATCAGTTTTCAACCCATTTTCTGGGTTCAGTAAATATATTGATTTTGGTAATTGACTATGGATCAAGGCGATTTCATCTGACCAATTGGCATTGGGATCAAGAAACTTGTGGAAAAATTCAAGTTGTCGAATTTGTTTTATTTCAAGACAATTATTGAGGAAATTGGAAAGTAATCGTTTGCGATGTTCAATCAATTTGTTCTTGGCCAAGTGGGTGGAGTTGATGTATGCATATGATGATGAAGGACTTGTTAAGTTATTTGTTGTTGATACAGTGGTGTGGTTATTGTTGACATTTACCTTGGTAGGAGTGGCACTCGAAGGAGCACTTGAAACTACACCACCATTACCCATTGATCTTTCTTGCGTAGTGGATCCAGTTATCCCATTATTTGATCCAAATCCTATACTTCCCTGTCCAACAAATCCATTAAATAATGAAAAATCAAAATAGTTTTTGGGAGGTATGGGTGGTATAATAACCAAGGGGAAAATTTTTGTCAAAACATCACGTAAGCTTTCAAAATCACTGTATCTCCTTCTTGTTAAAACTTCATCGTTACGATTATCCACGTTTACAAGTTTGATGGTGTAGACAATGTATTTTTTCAGGGAATTGGTCATACCTTCATTTGAATTGCCGGCTTCAGTGATTTGTATCTTTACACTAACCTTGGGTTTGAGCAATTTAGTGACTCTGCTTTCAAAATTCATATTGACAGTATTGAATGATTCAGAGTTATTGTTTAATCTATCCAGTTTGGATGATTTGTATAGTAGCATTGACTCATCCACGTCGTCCAGAGGACTGGCCCCTTCGTTCTGTGTTTGTTCCTTGTGGCTATTGTTCAAATGCAAGTGACTAAAGCTGCTTAGTCCTTGATGATGCAGAAATGGATTGTTGTCTTCGTCTCCTTCAAATGATGTTTGTGATTGATTCGTTTGATCGTGTGACAAATTGCTGTCTTCGACATTGGTAGTTTCAGGCTTAGCATTGTCTGGTGAAGATGCTGTTGGTTGATCGTGTGATTGTGATGGTTTTGGGGACTGTGACATGATTGTCTAGATACCCCTTCGTTATCAGTTTTAAACACGCACCCACAAACAAACAAACAAATAAATAAACAATTAAACTCCACGCAATCAGGAAAAAAAAAAAAAAAGGGGGGGGATGTTGACAAAAATACGTGTATGTGTGTATAACCTGGTACCCCCTTTGCTAGCGAAGGAATGACACACATAAAAATTAAAAAAGGGAGAAAACAAAAAAAAGTATAAAAATACTTCTCTTTATGTGCAGGAAATTCTTAACTGATAAGCAATCAATGGGACGGACTTATACACCCGAACACGTGATTGTATATACACACCAGTGATCTTTTGTGGGGGGGTGGGAGGTAACATTGATGTAGCTGAGAACACCACTTTGGAACATAGAAGAATAAGATAAGATTGTACAAATCAAAGTACGAGTTTGCTGAGAAGAAAACAATCTCAACCTCCTTTAGACCAAAGAGAAGAAAAAAAAATAAAAAAAATAAAAAAAAACAATTTCGTAGAAACTATTCCTCCGTTGATGAAAAAAGTCGAATATACACCTCGGCTAAAATTATACAAGGAATGGTGTTGGTGTTGGTGTTGGTGTTGCCGATGAGATGAAAAAGGGCGGCTTGTAATATTGCAAATGCAACAAAACCAAGTAGTAAGTTGAGTTTGTTCTATATTTAGAAACTTTGTCTCATTTATTAAAGCCTTGTTATATTTGGATGTGTATGATGTTTTGCATAATGCATGGATATATATATATTTCTGTAGGTGGGTATGGTAGTGAAAGGGAGTTAAAGAACAAGTTTAGGAGTTAAAAAAAAAAAAAAAAAAAAAAAGGAGTAGAAGGGTGTGCAGGGGGTGTGGGAATGTATGGGAGTGTATTTGTTCTTCATCATGTGATAACCTTTTTGTTGAAGGAGTGAAAGATACGAGTGATTGAATGAGGATATTCTTTTGATGATGTCTAAAGTGACAGAGTTATGTCAAAATGTAAAGCATGTGGGTGTTTTTTGTGTAATCAATCTTAATCTATTGGGTATCTTTCTGATGCTTAAGTATAGAGGATACACTTCGTGGGGGGGGAGGGGGCGTGAAGTTTATCTATCTATAATATACACCAATGTGTGTGTGTAACCTAGAGATAGAGTAAATGTAAAGTTGGTCTGGTAGTCATAATGTGACAATAGATTTGTGTTTTATTTGAATCTAGAACATCTAAAGTGTGTTTGTGTGTTTGTACTTTTGTTAGTTTTTGTGTAATCAAACGACGTCATTTTTATGGTTTTTGATGAATTACTTTTGTATTTCTTCTATTGTTTACACACACACACCCCTCCCCCTCCCCCCATACATACATACATACATACATACATACATACATACATACATTAGATATTATGTAAAAGCTTATTTAACTTGGGACAAACCAAAAAGGCTAAAAGTTTATACAAGGGAGAGAGTAAAGTAAAGAGAGGGGAAGAATACATAGCATCATACTAGTCATTAACAACACACAACAATTACCGGGTAATTCAGAATCAGGATGAGGGGGGGGGAATGCACGTATATATACAATAAAGCTGGTGACGTAAGTGCATATATATATATATATATATATATATATATATTTTTTTACATGATATATAGATTGAGTGTATACAATTTTTATCGTACGTGTCCATATTTGTTTCCTTTTTTTTTTTTTCAATTGTATTAGAATTGTACTATTTGAATTTTGTTCTAGACTTACAGAAAGAAACAACAACAAAAAAAAAACTAGATCTAAGTAATTTCTTATTATTATTAAAATAATTTTAGACACAGCATCGTATAGTAATTTTTATTGTAAACTAATTATAAAAATTACAACTTGGTTATTGGTTATTTGCCATTGGTTATTTGCCATTGGCCATTGGCTATTGGTGTTAACATAACTTAACTTGTTACTGACTACTTTGTATCTATAGCAGCATGTGACATTTGGTTGAAATTTCTAAGGAGAGTGTGTTGTACGTGTAAAAGGGTGTCAACCATCAATTATGTCATGCATTTTGTTTTTCTTTTTTCTTTTTTCTTTTTTCTTTTTTTTTTCTAAAACAAACAAACGACAGTTTTGTTGTTGTGTATTAAGTAGTGACAACAGTACTGTACACAATATATGATACATAATATATATATATAATACATAATATATAACACACACACACAACACACACAACACACACAACACACACAACACACACACACATTGACATTGACATACTATAAACTGTTTTTTATTTTATTTTATTTTATTTTATTTTATTTTATTTTATTTTGTTATTCTTTCAGGAAGCAAAAACATACTTTTTATCTGCCATTTTGCCAATTTGACAATTTGCCAATCTATTTCTTTCATCATCATCATCATCAAAAGCACTTTGCCAACACACATTACAACGTAACTATTCCAAGATGGCAACAACAGCTCCAGCAGTATCTAGTCCGAATGGATTAGACCACACTACTTCACATACAAGTAACACTGGAAATTGCAACAGTGGATCGACTGGTTGTGGAATAACGTCTCAATCACCTTCGGCACTTGCTTCAACAACATCAACATCAGCAGCACCAGCACCACCAGGAGCATCATCATCATCATCATCATCAACAACAACACCAACACCAACAACACCAAACACCAAATATCATCAACAGCAACTGCAACTGCAACTGCAACAACCAACTCACGGTGTACAACAACAGCTACTGCATCTGCAACTGCAACAACCACCACTTCACCTAGAATCTACACCAAGATCTTCTCATTCGAATACTCCCCCATCTTTACCATCAATACCTTCTGCATCACAGTCACAGCAACAACCACAACTGAACAATTCTAACCCAAACACGCCACGCCATTTGCATATACACCCACACCAATCTCAATCACTTCCGTTACATTACAACCAATACACTCCTAATAATAATAATAATAACAACAACAACAACAACAATAGCAGTTCCAAAATTGGCAATTTTTTACTGCCAAATAGTCCACACCATTCATTTTCCAGAAATGGATTCAACAGTACATCAAACACCACCACCACCAGTACAAGCACCATTTCAACTCCTAGATCAGGCTCACTACTGGGCCCATCTACTCCTTCATTCAAATTGAATTCACCTTCGCCAACTACATCCACGTTTGCCACTAGTTTCCCGTCGACAATATCTCAACAATCAGCTGCAAGTTTACATCCTCAAGATTACGATTTTATCTTTGATGTACGTCCATTTAATTTGTATTCAAAGAGCAGAATAGCCAAGTCCACTAATCTATGTCTACCTACAACATTATTAAAACGTAATTCAATGAGCTTGGCTGACTTGATCAATATGGTTGATTTATCTAACGAATTAAAGAATACTTTTATAACTCATTTACAAAAGGAGAACCCCGATGAGTTCAAGCTTTCTATTTTGGTTTATGATCAATGTTCATCAAATGAGGCAATCACTTTCCCCTTGTATCAAACGATTTCCAAATTTGAAAAATATCATGATAGATTCAACATTTATTATCTCAATGGGGGATTTTCAGGTGCATTGATTCAAAATAATGGAGTTATTGAAACTTGTCCACTCAATGGCAGCAGTAGCAATGGTGGTGGTACTAATGATTCCAATTTTAATGGGCATCGTAAAACTAAAAGTTTATCAGGATTCACTTTGCCATCAGCCACTAATTTCAAGACAAAATTTGTACAATCTATAAAAAAAAATAATGATTACGATGTAAAGAAAGGTGGTGATTCCAACAAGGAGTTTTTCAGTGATTTGCCCAATAACGGGAATGGATCAACTGTGGAACCACCGGCAAACACTGCCACTGCGACTGCGACTGATCCTTCATACAAGTATAAATTAAGAGATATTCCTTCTGACTTGACACTTCCCAAATGGTTACAATTTATGAATCAAGACTCAAATGACGCAAAATTGCAATATATGATTACCAAATTCAACAAGATTGAAGAAATTGAAAAGAGTCGATTGAATAAAATGGCTTCAAATTTTAAATCACCATACACTGCCAATATTCAGGGCTAAGATAAGATTTTCTCACCCTGTTGTCCTGATTGTTCAACCATTGATTTCCAATTACCTCAGGGTATTGAGTTTGGGTACAAGAATAGATTTAACAATGTATGGCCATATGAACATTCACGAGTCAAATTGGGACAAGCTAAGAAGGAGACAGCGGAGAGAAAAGGTGAGAAGAAGGAGAAGGAGGAGGAGGAGAAAGAGGTTATGGAGACAGAGAAGGAGCAAGGAAGACCAGATGATGTGGATGCACAAGCAAATATTCACAGTTATGTTCAATCCCTTCACCACCACCACCATCGTCACCACCCAAGCCTTCACTACCAACAAGATGACTATTTTAATGGAAATTATATCAACACCAGCACATTAATATGCAATGATACCACATACATTGCAACTCAAAATCCATTATCATCAACAATTGATGATTTCTGGTCAACTATTCAACAAGAGGATATACAAATCATAATCAATTTAGAGACAAAACCAATTGAATATTTCAACCACCCCAAAATCAAATCAATTGAAGTTATCGATACGCCATATCCTGATTTCAAGTTGCGATTAATCAATAACCACATTTATCACTTCCATTACTTGAAATGGCCAGATTTCGGAATCCCACAGTCGTTCAAATCCATTTTGGAAATGATCCAATACAAGAATCAACTAGTTAAAGAGAGGCATTTGAATAACAACTTGTTGGTCCATTGTACTGCTGGTTGTGGAAGAACTGGGGTGTATATAACAATCGATTCATTGATTCAAGCTTGGAAAAACCTGAAACAAAGAGTCATGGATCTGGATATTGATTTGGTTTATAAATTGGTTCAACATCAACGGAGACAACGGGTGGGGATGGTGCAAAATTTAGATCAATTTATCATAATTTATGAGATCTTTATTGAATATTTAATTCATAATAAGTAAGTAGAGTTAGAGATACAAAAAAAAAAAAGAATAGATAGAGCATTATAGTTGATTTAGAGATCTATGTATATTCCGTATTGGGGGGTACGCTTCTTCTTCTTTGGTTAAGCTTTTCGATGGATATGATTTAGTTGTTGAAGAGAATCACAGAAGGAGAAGTTTGATCAATACGATTTTTGCGTCTTAGTGGGATTCCATTTCGGTTAAGGGGTATCTGAGGAGTATGTTGATGATATGATTTCGCGGGGTTGAGGTAGGGTTGGGTAAAGTGGATAGGACCCCGACTTCTGGACAAACAAAAGTAAAAAAAAATAAAAAAAAAACCTTAATTTAAGTCATGAAATATATCTATTTACTACCGATCCGAAGAACTCTTGTGTTAAACACCGTAATAAAAGTCTTGGAAGTTGGCTTTTTTTTTTGTATGAGACATGATAGCTGAACCTTGTTTTCGGTGCAGCGGGGCGGGATGGAAGGTTTCGTAGACCGAATTAGGTAAGAAATCACGGTCTCTCTAAGTATTATCTAATTATCTAACTGTTGCATTCAGTTTTTTGTAGCTCTCTCTCTCTTCCCTCGGTAATTATTGTTCAGCCGCATTCATGAAGCAAGAGCCCAAATATCTCTGGAGAGAACTATTTGTGAATGAAAAGGATCCCAAGAAACCGGTGAGTCGACACGTACAGGAGAGAGCTGTTTGCGCAATCTTTAGTAAAAGCATCTCCACTGAAATAGTTCGAACAAGCCCCTCGATTACGCGATACAGAATCAGCTTCAAGCTACAAAGTTGCAAAAGAAAAGTTTTGCGAGGCCTGCTATCTGTACAGTTTTGTGTCAGCTGGGAGCCCAGAGTCAAATTAAAATCAAAAAAAAACCTTTATCAAAACCGTTGGAATTAACGAGGACAGTTTCAAAATCAGCTGATTTTCCCTACTGTTGAGTGCCAGTAGATATAATAGCAGTTTTCGATTTTGCGACGTTTGGTTTATCACACCACAACTAGCAAGAACTGTTTATAATAAGCGTGGTGGGAAAGGGAAGAGAAAAGAAAAAAAAAAATTAAAACAAAATAAAATAAAAAAAATCTCACACTCAAGTTTATTTTCTTGATTTTGTTCAACAAACCAGATTAGCGAAGTTGTAATTGAACGATACAACATCCACCAACAGCCCAGCTTTCTTTTTCATAATTATTTTTTTTTTTCAGTCGGTCATGGAGGTTTGATATTCTTTTTGTGCTGGTTACAGTTGTTATTTGAGGGGGAATGACTACTGCAGAGATGAGCATTGCCAGTTTAATCGAACAGAAAGCAGCTCGTGATGTAACAATCTGCACTATTCTGTGGCCAACATTGATTAAGGATTTACGGAGATTTTCTTTAGTTTGTTTTGTTTTTCACAATAAAGAGAGTGTCAGTTGGCAACGGTACAAAGCTACCTGGGGGACATAACTTGATGTTTTAAAATAACCATCGCAAACAACAATGACTCCGACGATGCAAATGAAGTTGCATCAACATTTTAGCGGGATTAAAAAACAACCCACAGATAAAGCTGATGCAAAGAGAGAAAGAGAGAGAGAGAGAGAGAAAAGAGGGGGAGGGGGGGG
>OGTJ01000103.1_pt1 | contig 53600 bp, 24 predicted proteins | sample 1574611 | NCBI WGS metagenome assembly OGTJ01 (sample SAMN03295858, study PRJEB24534) | human gut metagenome | isolation source: fecal sample 1 from infant 9 | host: Homo sapiens | place: USA: Pittsburgh, PA | collected 2014-07
TGTGTGTGTGTGTGTGTGTGTGTGTGTGTGTGTGTGTGTGTGTGTGTGTGTGTGTACCTAAAGAAACCTCCTAGCTGTTAGCAACCGTTGCATGATTATGCCTGTTTTCTCAAAACAAGTCAGCAAATTCAGCAACGTGAGGATGAACCAAATCAACATACCGCCACGATTCTTCATCTTGATCTATTTGCTTAGCATCAATCCTACTTGAGTTCAAGCTAGATGATGTCGCTCCACAACTTGATGCGTTACTAACACCAGCTTGATTAGTGTATGTAGCACCAGCACCGGCACCACCGACCAGTTTCTTCAGTTGAAAATAGCGAAGGTAACTGTATCGACTACTTTCCTCTTGTGCTTGATGTTGTTGTTGGTTGTTGCTATGGTATTGAGGTTGGGTCAAGATATAAGATTGACTGAATTGATGTTTTTGGCAAGCAACTATTGATCTTTTTAATGGTTGTTGACAAGTTGTGGTTCTAGAAAGCATCTTTGATATAGGAATTGATTGTGTAGTGAGCGAGTTGCGTATGGTGATGAATTGTAAACTAGGAACTTCTTTTTCTTATTCTGATCCTTGAAAAGAGGGAGGTTATATGGTTAGGTATTTATACTTCCAAAATATATAGGAGTTTGTTTCAAAATGTCAATTGTCGTGTTTTGCTCGTATAGAAAAATTGTTGCAAAAAACGAAAGCCAGATGAAAATACCCCTCCCTTGTGCTTCTTATATACTCAAGTTAAGTGTATCAAAAAAAAAAAAAAAATAAAAAAGAGTAGGATTGAGTCAGTGTCGCAAAATAACTCCTCCTTTCAAATGACACACTGAAATAAGATTGTTGAACTGCCAGTGTCGTGTCGCAAAAAAGTTGCTAATTATTTTCTGTTGTTGTTTTTGTTCTGGAACAAATGTTATCGACCAGCAGAGAAAAGAAAAGGAGGGGAGGGGAATGCTACGCCACACTGCACAATGTGCCCTCTGACTTTTCCATTTTTTACTCAACAGAAAAAAAATTTGGGTAAAATACAATTTGGTAGCAGTGTAATCTAAAAAAGAACGTGTCAAATTCTATTGAAGGGAGGGGAAGGAGATTAAGCAAAAGTAGAAGATGGCTGTACTAGGAGAACATAAACAAGGTGAGTTCTGGCAACCAATTTTCTTTCATTCAAAGCTCCCCCTTTCAACATATCACTGAGATAGATAGGGGGAGGGATCAACAAGGAAGCTAAAGGAGTCAAATATTGACTTACATCCTTTGAACCGGATAATCGGATAGATAAGCGATTACGAAGATAGGTTAATTTTTAAATCTACTTTAGAAACACGTGTTACACTGAATCTATTCAGAATTACCTCCTCCTTTTAAGATATCCTTGGCTATGTGCAATAAAGGAGTGGAATCGCTAAGGCATTAAAGTCATTTTGTAGTCAGAAAGATCTAGAACAAAGATTATACTCTCTATAAAGTTCATCACATTCGCCCCTTTCTCTATTGTAACTTATTTGCAATCCGCCTTCCGTGTGGTGTCAGTTTAATCTCAGGCAACAACGGAACCAACATCTCACGCAATTTAGTCATTTGAACCAATTGAGCCACGTCCAAACACGTTTGTAATACATAATTACCAAATGAATCATTCAATACTGTTGAAAACTGATCCAGGGACAATTTCAACAACTCATCAATAAGACTAGCACTCCTTGTAGAAGAGTTATTCTCTTCCTCATTTTCCTTCTTCCCCTTTTGTTCTAATCGTAATGATTTTTCCAAAACATTGGATCCGAATTTATGGATTGATAACTGATAGAAATGATCACGTAAATATGCAAATATCGTATCAATACTTTGTGAGTCACCATGACTGAGAACATATTGTACAACATAGTTTCCATATGGATCGGTCGTGAAAACACCCAACTTTGTAGTAACCTCATGGCTTAAAGTTTCAACTTGTCGGTCGTTGCCATAATCCAAGCATCGTTGTATTACACAACATCCATGACGATGACATGCAACCACTTCACAATTGGACGTTATTGTATCATAAATCACTTGATTCACTTTATTTGACAAATTAATGAGACATTTTTGCACAACGTGATTACCATTCAAGTCTCGTGATAATAAAACTATACTAGGTTCCAAACTTTTGATAATTAAACTAGCACTGTCATTCTCGTCAACAACTTCTTCTTGATTGTCATGCAGTGCACCAACACATTCAATCAATTTCTGCAATGCTCTAGTACCATGTGAATCCAAAGCTATACGGTTAAACTGAGAACTTGAGTATTTAATCAACTCCAACCTTTGCTCATTGGAAACACATTCAACCAACTTTTGGATCAAATAATTACCAAATGGATCAAGCATAAGATTGACAACTTCATCATGCAATTCATTAAAGATCATGGTAGAAACTGATTCATCCTTAATCTCTCCATCCCCCTTTGAACCATCAGACTTGTTATCGTCCCGCTTTAACAAACAATCTTGCTCTTTTGCCAATTCGCGTTGCAAAAACCGACATCCATGCTGATCACTACACAAATCCAATATGTGACCGCGATAGTCTTGGATCTTGGCGTTTTGATACTTGTTGGCATCCTCTCCTTTGCGTTGACGATATGGCGCCCCTCCGTTATTACCACCACTAAAGTGTGTCATGCCATAATTATGACCGTAATTTTGATAGTGATGTACATGTTTGTTATTCCTACGATTGTTGGAGTGACCTCGATTGTAGTGATTGTGTTGCATAAATGGAGCACCACCATTCCCACCACCTTGAAACTGCAACGGATGATGCATATGTTGTTGGTATTGCTGATGCTGGTGCTGGTGCTGGTGCTGTTGGTGGAGAGGATGGTGTGGCATCAGTGGTGCCTGTTGTTGGTGTTGATGATGATTTAAAGGATACGGTGGGTTACCAATATGAGGGGGTACTGGTTGTTGCACCCCGCCTCTGGTAATACTCTCTGACGGTTGTGAATTCCACACTGTGCCGCTGTATTGAGCCAAATTTGGTGGACTTGGCCCGGCGTTAATGTGAGGTGCCAGTGCAGGAGGTAACGGTCCTTGTACATTCGCCTTCGCATCAAAAGTTTGAAAGTTCCGACTGTTAGGTTGTTGATGGTGAGGTGGAAACGGTGGCGGATAATTGTATGGCATCATTGGGGATGGAACCCCGGGAGGTACACCAGGTCCTATAGGATGATTCATTGACATGGGAGAAAATGGATTGAAAGGTGGAGTTGGCGGTAAATTCACATGCTGCGGCGTCATTCCACCACCAGTTGGTGTCTTATGGTCCAATTGCTTTCTCGAATCATCATCATTTTTATTCTTCAACGTATCCTTATTTGAATCTTGTTCATCACTGGTGACAATTGTGCTTGATTCTCCATCCTGAGACAAACTCAATCCATTCAGTTGTTTACTTTGTGCATCGTCTTTTGATTCGGAAAATTCAAGTGGCTTTATAAATGGGACATTAGTTCCGTCACGGTTTTGACCCAAGGGTGGTTCAGAAACTGGAACGTATCCTTGATGACTAATTGCTCCGAATTGGCTATCAAGTCCACCACCAGGATGACCATTCCATCCAGAAGCATAATTGGCTGGTGGTGCGATACCATTGTCTGTTTTCAACTGCTGTTGAGAAGTATCCGAGCCTTGATAGGGTGCAAAGTAGTATGGACTTTGAGGGTGGGGTGGGTACATGGGAAAACCAAAATTGGTTGCTTCTGGGGCGTAATTGTGGCTGGCATCAACGATTGAATCCTTTTGGTTTTTATCTTCATTCTGACTCGAGCTCGTATTTTTCTTTTCCAGTTCCTCCGCTTCCTGCTCATCTTCTTCATCTAACTTTAAATTGTTAATGGCTCCAACGATATCGATACTTGTACCCAATTCAGCATCCGCATTGGAACCGCTAACCTCATTACTTCCTTCTCTTGTGTTATCAAAATAGCTTGAGCTAACCAGAGCACTTCTCACTCCACCACTCGACTTGTTCTTTGCATTCTGAGAAGACAAGTCTGCATTCGATATAGATAATGATCGTGACATTGCCAAAAAAAGAAAAAAGATCGAGCTTTGAATAATCTATTGTATAGTGATTATGAACTGATGTTAAATGAATAATATCCCTGAAAATGATTGGATCTAGTGTACAAAAGTTGAATTGAATGAAGAAATTAATAGTGTACAGTTGATTTGAAATAAAGTACGGGGTCGTAGTCTGAACTATTGTGAAGCAGTGTTCATGTATAATGGTCTATGGTTGAGAGTTATGAAATGGTCTTGTTCGTTGATATCCACCGTTGATTGTTTTTCAGTTGTTGTTTTTTCTTGGAGGTGTGGTTTTTTCTTTGTGTTTCTCGCATTTTCTATACAGAGTTACTTATTTCTTTATCAACGAAATACCACCCAGTAGTAGATCTATCAAAGTTAAAGTGATAGTTCCTTTATCCTGTATCCTTTACAGAACAGCTCCTTCGTATGTTTCGCTCACTTCAAGTTGTGTGTGGAAAATTACTCTCTTTTATGTGAGCCAAAGAAAACTTCACGACCTCTCTGGTCTCCACTGTGTGATAGTGTATCTTCTAGGTGGTATCTGACATCGTACCAACACAATCACCAGTAAACATGACATCAACCAATGAAAAACCGAGTTTATCTGCATCGTAATTTGGCAAAGTGAAAAGTTTATGAAACGTTTTTTAACAATTCCTAATTCATCCGCCCGCCTCGGTAATTTCGAAAAAAAACCCATCTCCAGTATAAAACATCTCAATTATCCAGTACCAACCATTGCATACTAACTGGTAGTATCCATACTACTCTGTTTTCGGTAGACCCCATCGCCACTCTCGAGGATACCTAATACGTCATCAACTGCAACAGTACACACTACGACACCCACCTCATTCACTTCCCTCCGACCAGTCATCACCAGTGAAACATTGACTGAACATATTCGCACACCTCAACAATGGTTGCTTTACCCACCTTGAAATACCAGCGACCAACATGGTATAGATTAGCCGGTTATGATTTACTACTTTGGGCATTATCAATTGTCATGGACTGTTTCTTTCGAGAGATCAGACCGAGAGGTGCATTCAAGATCCCTCGAGAAGGTCCCGTTATATTTGTCGCTGCACCACATCATAATCAATTCGTTGACCCAATCATCCTCTCGGGACAAATCAAGAAGGAAGCCAACCGAAGAATATCATTTTTAATCGCTGCCAAATCATATCATATGAATTTCGTGGGACACATGGCTAAATGTCAGTTGAGTATCCCCGTGGTTAGACCTCAAGATAATTTAACAAAGGGATCAGGTAAGATATTTGTTGATAAGAATGATCCCTGCCATATTTTGGGAAAAGGTACAAAGTTTACTCAAGAATGTATGGTTAGAGGTTTACTTGCTTTGCCACAATCGCTTGGGGCCAACGAAATATCAGAAATAAAATCGGATAATGAATTGTATATCAGGAAGCCCTTCAAACAAACTAACCAAATCAATGAGTTGTTATCTCAAGGTACTTCATTTAAAAAAGCCGACAAGATTGATCAAAAACAAGTTTATCAAATGGTGTTTGACCATTTACTAGATAATGGAAGCATTGGTATTTTCCCCGAAGGTGGATCACACGACCGTACTGACTTGTTACCTTTGAAAGCCGGTGTGGCAGTGATGGCTTTAGGAGCCATGGAAAACAACCCTGATTGTAACGTCAAAGTAGTCCCTTGTGGTATGAATTATTTCCATGCTCACAGGTTTAGATCGAGAGCAGTTGTTGAATTTGGCGATCCAATTACAATCCCCAAAGAGTTGGTTAAAAAGTATGCCAATCCAGAAACTACTGCCGAAGCCGTCAAGGATTTATTGGCTTTGATCACTTCAGGGTTGAAAGCGGTGACAGTCACTTGTCAAGATTACGAGACTTTGATGTTAATTCAGGCTGGCAGGAGATTATATGCCGGTAACTTTGCTCAACAGTTGCCATTGCCATTGATTGTGGAAATGAACAGACGCTTGGTTATTGGATATGAACATTATAAAGATGAACCAAAAGTTCAAGAGATTAAAAAAAGAGTCCTTGAGTATAACAACTTGTTGAAAACTTTGCATTTACCCGATCATCACGTTGAAGATTGTCAAGATGAGGGATACAAGGCTAAACTTTTGCCCATTTTAGTGTTTAGGATCTTCAAGTTGATTATTTTATTTACATTAGCATTACCAGGAGCAACACTCTTCTCCCCTGTTTTTGTTTCATCGAAAATCATATCACGCAAAAAGGCAAAAGAAGCATTGGCTAATTCAGTAGTCAAGATTCAAGCAAATGATGTTATTGCAACTTGGAAAATCTTGGTTGCTATGGGCATTGCACCGATCGTATACTCATTCTATGCATCAGTTGGTACTTATTATTGTTCCACCCATGGGCTCTTATCATCATTTGGCTTGTTTTGGTTATGGATATTTTTGTACCTTTGTGGTGTGTTTGTCACTTATAGTGCATTGTTAACTGGTGAGCAAGGAATGGACTTGTTCAAATCAGTTAGACCATTATACCTTTCCATCACTTCAGGATCTGCCATCAAACGATTGAAAAAGATGCGACGTGAATTGAGTGAAGAAATTACAGAAGTTGTCAATACTTATGGACCAGAGTTATTCCCCAAAGATTTCAATTTATTAGAATTGAAATCCTCATTGCGAATTTCTGATGATGTCGAGTACGTTGATTCGGATGAAGAAGAAGAGAAAAAGACTCAAGAAATGAGAAACAGGCGCAATTTAAGACGCAAGGCTGAACGGAAATTACACGTTAATGAAGATGTTTCCAAATCGGATGATGCTACAACTGAAATGAGCGAAAGTTTATCACATTCATCATCCATGTCTGATGGTATTTCGTTACTCAATACCGAAGCTAATTCATACACAAACTTGCCCATTTTCAGTGATTATAGTTTACACAAGAACGTCACTAATAAGAACCTTGATTTGGATCCACAATCAAATTTCAATTCCAGTGCTACATTGTACGATGATCACAAGCAACATATTGATCAACAACAACTGCGTCATGCATATGTCTCCTCGCCATTACGTGGAAGACCTAGTTTATCAAAGAATCCATCCGAAGAACAATTCGAATTGAATTTTTCCAAAAAGTCGTCATTGAAGGACAAGATATTTGATAAAATGAAGCAGAAAAGAACTCAATCGTAAACGTTATTTACACAACTTAATATAATAAAAACTGTCATTTCTTTGTTTTTTTTTTTTCTTCAATTTCCCTGTACGTGGGCTTGCCGTTCATAAAATTCGGCAATCTCAGTAGAGCTAGTTGCATCTTCAATCCCCTTATCATCTCTAATTCGTATAAACCGAGGGAATCTCAAACTGATTCCCTTTCCATATTCATTATGAGCCGCTTTGTATATCGGACTCAAGGACAAATCAGCTGTCAATACTTCAAACAACATTGTTGGTTCAAACCACACATCAGGTACCGCATTGGAATTTGTCTTGTCATAAACAAAATATTCTTTAGGTTTGGCGATTTCCAGTGGATGCAATTTTTGATACAATTGAGTCAACATTTCATCACTGAAACCAGTACCAATCTTGCATGTCGTCTCTAAATCACCAGTATCTTGATTGTACGAAGCTAGCAAGAATCCTCCATATGTTCCTGTACGCTTACCCTTTCCATTGTACGCACCAATGACAACAAGATCCAAAGAATCGCCAACACCAGCCAAATAATCTTTTTTCAATTTCAACCAATTGCGTGATCTTTTGGATGGTTCATAATAAGACTCATTACCTTCAAGCATCTTCACCATTAGCCCCTCGCATGAATCATGGACACTTTGATCAAGAAAATGTTGGAGTACTTCCAATGATGTTGAATCCTTCGAAGTGGCAAATTGAAATTTCCCTTCCAATGGATGGAGATGGGCAAACATGATTGATCTTCGTTCCAGTAATGATCGCGTCAATAAGGATTCGTTATTATAGTAAAGCAAGTCAAACGCAAAAAGACAAATGTGAACAGTAATATCCAGCTCATTAACATCTTTTCTTTTCCTTGTTGAAAGAACCTGAAATGGTAAAATTTTTTTGTTGACTCTATCCCAGGCCACTGCTTCACAATCTAAAATCAATGATGTATGTTCTTGAGATTTGCTAAACTCTTTGATGATCGAAATCAAGTCAGGATATCGTTGAGACATATCTTCCGAGTTTCTTGAATAAATACGCACATCACCATTAGGTAACAAATGGATTTGAGCTCTTTCTCCATCATACTTATACTCGCAAGTGAATTTTTCATCTTGGAAACGGTCCAATACTTCACTCATTGACTTGGTAGGTTTTGCCAACATTGGTTTCAAAGGGATCCCAGGAGTCAATTTACAATGTTCCAACAAGTTGAATACACCGTACTTGTAGGCATTTTCAATCAAGATTTGATAATTGGGGATTCTCGTGTAGGCTTCTTTTACAATGTCTTCAGCCTCGGCTAACTTCTCGGGACTTACTTTCTTTGGCTTTTCCAATTTCAGATTTTCATAATTCACAAATGCTTGCGCCAACCCAACCAAAATTGTAGGCCCAGCTAATCCAATTCTCAATTTATTCTCCAATGAACGTATAAGAAATTTGGCTTCATTATGCTTAGCATCACATGCTGTCAACATCTTGTTTATGATACCAATCTTTTTCGATTGTGAGTCTTTACCTGTCGATTTGGCAATTTTGGTCAAGTTATCAAACACCGTGTCAATATCCAAACTAGTTGGTTTAAACATTGTTCGTTGTCCACTACGTGATTTTTGAGCCACGACTCCCAAATCTCCATACTCTTTCAAGTCCTGTTTTATCTTTGCTGGTGTACGTCCGTACCCTTCACTAATAGCTTTCACCAATAGTGTTTCTCCCAACCCCAATTCCAAGTCTGGTTCATAATCGGGACCCAATCTGTTGATGAATAAGTACACAATTTTCACCAATTTCGAAACATCTCCTTGTTGCTGAAGAATGTCGAGAAAGTATTGTGATATGATTGCTGTGATTTTCAATCGTGATGACTCAGATTCAATCTTTTCCATAATGTCAGTTAGCGATGAGTAAGGGATCTTCAGTGACGATAAATTAGGTGCATCTTGTTTGCTTTGATTCTGTTGAGACTCACTCAATTCAATCAACTTTTTTGCCTCTGTTTCAGAAGCGTGTTTGTTATTTAATTCTGAATCGGAAGCGGACCCACTTCTGCTTTCATTGTCATCTTTGCTCTCGTTGTCATTCAACTTTTGTTTTTTCAGCTTCGGTGATGAATCTGGTGGAGTAATTGGATCAGATCTTTTGAAACTCTTTGGCGAAACAGTGTTTTCCTTTTGCGTAGGAGGTGGACTCGTGGTTTTCTCCTTCCCAGCTGCATTTAAGGAAGCTGATCCACTAAAGAAACGTGCTATTGATTGTTGTTGCGCCATTGATCTGTATGGACTAATTCCCTTCTTGATTAACGTTGATGCTATATTTGTTGGACCCGATCTCAAATAATTCATCAATTGGAGAACAAGTGACCGCGTATTGACGTTTGTAATAGCTCACCTTTGATGGTGAAAACATCGTCCCGCTTTTGTTCTTTTTTCTTCATTTTACGCGTTCCAAATAATACAAAAAAAATGATTCACGTGTGTGTGTCTGTCACTAATACTACAATATCGAGTTTGCCTCTAAATACTTACATCCCAAATACTTTGTGGACCTCTTTCTTCATACATGTCACTACCAACAAACAACTCCTTATTATGATGGTGCGAACCTCCTGAGAAAATTTGTTTGGCGTAAATTTCACCACCAAGGAAAAAACAATCATGCCATGACCCACCTTTCTCCTTAGGCTTTTTCCATTCAGGGAAGTAATCGGGAACTTTAGCAAATCTGATACGGTAGGGCACTTGGCTCATAGCCAGTTGTGAATCGCCCTCTTGTGCATCGTCGGTTTGTTGATATTTGGCAATGGTAGAGTTGATATTGTTTTGTGAGTTTGCGGCGCCATTGGTAGTGGCTGGTTCTTTAACCAAATATTCATGAAGCAAGTAGGCGTAAATTTTTTGTTTTAATCCTGGGACCTGAGCTGATGACCCAACAAGAATAATATTGTCATAACAATCTTGCCTCTTGTCAAGATCATTGATTTTAAGCAAGGTCTTGTAGATTCCATCTCCAACGATACTGATCAATCCCGAGTCAGTTGTAAATCGTTCTTTACCAATCCATACTTTCTCTTGTGTTGCGGTATCAATGAAGTAATTTTTCTCTAATTCTTTATTCGATTTCACTTGTGTTTCATCTGCATCTTCCTTCTTGTCTCCATTCTCATCAGTCAAAACTTTTGCGACATCGAATTCATTGGCGTCTTCAACATCCATATCTGCATCTGGGTTTATCTCACCAATTGATTCTTCTCCTTCGAGCAAAAACTCAAATATACCACTAGATTTCAAATCCTCAATTTGTTGTGGAGTGAAATTCGGAAATTTAGCATTCATTTCTTCATTCAATGTCACGCCACCTTTTCCTGGGATATACTCACCAGCAAATTTAACACTTTGGAATCCTATAACTGGCACAATTTGAATATTATCATCAGCAATATTCACCACAACTGAGTTGACAGTATTGGCAAAACTGAAAGTAGCACCAAGACTCAAATCCAAAACATTGAAAGCTGTAATTTCTAAATTTTCAAAAACAAACTTGGTAATGTGTTCGAGTTGTTTCCTTGACCAAGTTAACGAAGGTGCAATAAGTAATAATGGTATTTGATTGATGGTTAGAATGGGGTGTTGTTGGATTACACTCGATAAGATGATTTGAATTAATGCATTAAATGCATCCAAATCAGCTATTTTGCCATGTCTGATTGGGCGAATCTCCGTCGAAGTATCACTCGCGGTGGCTAAATACTGGTTAGTGTCTTGTTCTTTATATACTATGGTTGGAATTTTAAATTGTGGTGGCGATAGGGAATCCTTCAACCCAAAGGTGAAAAGAGTGTATTTTGACCCGGGCTGTACTATAAGAAAGTTATCCTCCTTGTATAATGGCATTTTCCTTTTTTCTTTTTTCCTCGTGAGGTGTTTGAAGCTTCAGGTGGTTGGTAGACTCTGTTGATACTTTTCACCGATTTTTTCTTTCTTTCTCTTAAGTCAGAAACGGTATGCTACCAAATGCTTAACATATATGAAGCAGATGTTTATTTCGGGCAGTCAAATGCAATTAGTGTATTCAATGATTTACGTTGGCTATAAACTTTTCATAATTTGCAGTGGTTCCCAAAATTGATTGCTGTCTAGTTGGAGAGCTACCTCTTCTGGTAATAGGTCCACCTCCAATCAGTGAAGAAACATTATCGCGGTCGTGCTCTAACGAGTCAATAAGTTTGACTTCATTAATGAATGGAAGATCATCGGATGGTAAAGATGGCAAATTTTTTGTAGAGTTGGTAGATTGGACAGAATCAAACCGAGGTCTTCTGGAGGTATGTACAGGATATGGTGGCGATGGCAGGTTACGTCTGCTCTTGGGAACTTGTGTTGGCTCAGTGTTGATTCTGTTCAATGCTGGAATGTTGCGCAATGGATCATGTGAGTCAGTTGCAAAATTAGGGGTGCTATTGTTACCCAAGGTATAGTCTTGTTTTACTTGGCGACTGGACTTGACATTTTCAAATGAAGAACTTGGCGATTCTGCCATCCTATCATATCTGTATGGTGCAACTTTAATATTCGATAGGCGACGTTTGGCCGTTGCTGGTTGGTGCTCCCGACTGCCAAGACTAGGAGTAAGCGACTCCCTGGACTTGCGTCGTCCACTATCCCCTGTATAATGCTGAATTATATCACTCACATCATCTCTCCTATCATATACTTTGCTCAGTACCTCTGTTGATAGTTGTGATTCTTGAAAATAGGTTTTAAATAGATCAAGAATCTTTACATCCTCTGGCTTAACGAATCCCAAATAAAGTGAAGCTGAAATCCCGCAAACGACGAGAAGTAACAATGCAATTGCACAAATAATCAATCCAAGGGTAATTCGCGTTAGTTGGTCCTTAAATGTAGCAACAACGGCTGTTAATACCACTCCAAATGCAAAACTTGGTGCATTAAATGACTTGGCATGGTGCTGAGTTCGTTTCAAGTGGGCCATTCTAGGGGAAAACAGTAGCAGCTGGGATTTATTCAAAGATGCCACGCTATTGTTCGTGCTTGTTGATGAGGAGTACGTGGGTGTTGTTGTGGCTGATGTTGCAGGCACTGATTTTGCTCTTGTTTTGCTGGTGTGCGGCTTTGCCTTTTTTTCGGTTTGTTTACAATCATTTGATATATTACCCGATTTGGAATCGGTATCATTCGAAGCTGATTTCGATCTCGGTCTTGATTGTAAGGTAGTAGAAGTGGTACCAGAAGAGCCACTTTCAACGGTATATGAACAATCCATCAATTCATTGAGATAACTGTCCACTTTTGCTCTTCTTCGCAGTAGTTCGTCACTACTGATTGATATATTATCATTTTTATTGTCATCAACTTTCTTCAATCTAAATACACCATCTGAATCTTGCTTGTAGACTAGCTTTGTCTTTTTTCTGGTTGCTATTGAAGTGGCCATCTGTAAAGTTGTTAGCTAAATGAAATCTGGACAAATCTTGAATGGAAAATTCCCAGATCTTAAATGCAAATGCAAGTGAAGAAATCTCAAGGATTTCAATTCTTCCCAGTGTGATTTTGATGCTCAGCGTAGATCGTTGCACGCAGTATATTTTATTTTCATTGGCGAAACTTGTTGAGATGGTAGTGTATCGGCCACAAAACTGTACTAAGTATCTGACATGGTAATGTAATGGTGAACAAGAGTATCAAGCTGGACAATAGTACTAGACTATGATGTAACTATAAATGAGGCTATGCTATGAGGGTTGGTACTGCTGAAATCTTATGGTATAAATATAGTGTTGAACTCCTCTAATGATTGTGTTTGTTTAATATAATAACCAACTGTTGTGTGACAAAATCAGACTACCTTACTACTACTACAAGCAAATCTTATTAGAACTCACTCAGATTTGGCTTGTGAAAAAGTTTCATACTGATAGATTGGCTGAGCGACTTTCAGTCCGAACAATTTGTAGGAACTCCAAGCGAGTGGGTGGAGTGAGAGTGTTTACACTATTGTAGAAGGTACCCAGTCCATTCGAAAACCGTGTTGGTCCCCAGACTTTAAGCATCCAAAAACAAGGCCTTGGAAGAACATTAAATGAAACATATCATTGTTCATTGAAATAGTCCATTTCTTGTAAAGCGGGACTGTGTGAAATCAAAAGGGTAATGCTTGCCCAGATGCGACAGTATTACGCTGTACCGAGGACACGCCTCGTGTGCACTCAAAAAAATTCCTTCGCGTCCTTTTGCATTCCATCACAATCGAAGCGTACAAAGCAAACCCTACTCACGACTCTTTAGCACCCTACACTTCCCCTCGAAACTATATTACACTAATATTAAAAGTACATACAATTTTTGCAACAATTTTGATCCAAAACAATGCAATAATAAAACATATCAAAAAATCTATGAAAAAAAATGAATATCTGTACTAGCACCTCCGCTAGCTGCTCACGCCATAAAGAGAGCCCATCCCTTAGATAGTATACCTGCCTCTTAATCTCCTTGCCAATTGCATATCCTTTTGCATGATTGTAACTCGTTTGGCATGAATGGCACATAAATTAGTATCTTCCAAAAGATGAACCAAATAAGTTTCCAGTGCCTCTTGTAATGCTAAAATTGCATTCAGTTGCCACCTTAATCCGTATTCAGGACCAACAAAATCCAATGAAATTTCCCTAATTAACCTCGCAAACGGCAATTTACGAATCAACAAATCAGTTGATTTTTGAAAATGACGAATTTCTCGAAGTGCCAACGTACCGGGTCTATATCTCTTTTTCACACGTGGTGCCGTCCTTGTGCGCTGGGATTGTAATCGAGACTGTGACTGCAGCTGAGAAGCTAAAGTTGCCGATGGACGAGGTCGTTGTCGTAAATTGGACGAAGTCGAAGCTGAAGTTGTCGATGCACCTGCTTGTGCTCTCCTTGTCGATGTTGTTGCGGGTGGACCCGGCACAGTTTTACGTCCAGTGGTTCCCGTAACTCGTCTTGGCTCTCCTGCTGGGGATCCCGCCGCTGTCGTCGAGAATGAAGTCTGTGGTCTCCTTGATGATGATGGTGGTGGTAATTGCGCACTAGATCCAGCAATAGGTGGAGAAGGCACACGTCTTGGTGGAGAAGCGGGGGGTAAATTTGAGCCTCCACCTCCGCCAGCTGACAAAAGTGGTGGTGCAGGTGGCGATTGTTCTGTCCTTACTTCTCGCCTTATTGAAGTCGAAGTTGATCTAATGGTATCACCAAAACGTTCTTCCACTCGGCTAGCTCTTCGTACTGATGTCAATGATTCCGCTATATCAGCACCCGGCCTTGGCGAAGGTCTGGCAGCTCCGCCAGTACCACCCGGGCGTGGTACCAATCCCTCTCCTCTATTTATCCTTTGTATACTCTCTGGTTGAGCAGGTGTAGGTCGCTGTTGTTGTTGATCCCTAGTTCGAGCAAATGGTGACTGAAACGGCGATCTCATTGCGCCTGTTGCTGTACCTTCTGCTTGTGCTCTTCGAGCAAACGGTGATTGAGCTAGTGTTGGTGAACCTGCTCCTCCAGCAGTTGCACCTGCCCATGCTGAACCTTGTTGTTGGGCACGTTGTTGCGCCCGTTGTTGTTGTTGACGCCTTAGTTCTTGTCTTTGTCTTCTCAATTCTTGTAGTTGGCGTTCTTGAGGTGTTAATTCTCCTACACCTCTTGTGGTGTTACCCGCCGCATTGGTAGTGCTTGGATTTGTGGCATTTGTTGGTTGATCAGCCATAATTTGTCAATGCTTGCATGTGTGGGATGAGAAAGGACTGGGGAGGTGGAAATTCCTGTTAGAACAATTGACAATTACTGTTTTCAAAAACGATTGTATAGTTTGTAGATGCAATTGGTGGTGAAGCACAATCAAAGTTGTATGTGTTTCCGTATAGAAAGAAAAGATGGATATAAAAAAATAACATAAAAAATTTGTGTATTCTTCTTCATATTCCTAAAAGGGTTAAATTAAATTCACTTATATTTTTTGTTATGAAATTAAAAAAAAAAAAAAAACAGTTTACCAGCCATCTTTTTTTTTTTCCGCATCAAAATTATTTGCAACAATTTCAAGTAAAAATTAAAATGCTGTTCAAGAGATGAATCCAAGGGCTTCACAGGCGTAAAATGTCTAAGTAAACGCAGTCAAGATGAGGTTTAAAATTTTCAAGAGCGCTGAAAATGATATAGGAAGGGCACTGTGCAAACTGGGCATCTCGGTCTCCCAAGCTTAGCAAAAGATATTGTTGATTACGTGTTCTTGAAACACGCTGTAAAATTCCGTAGATTGTTTGTTGATACCTTCTTGTTATCTCTTGGGTCCGGATGTGTTTACCCTCTTTTGAGTGCAATTGATTAAAGATAGCTGCTTCTTGAGACTGGTTTACGACATGACATTGATTGGTTTAGACGACAATGATGAACTAGTATTACGTAATACACATAGTAAGTTTTTGGCACTACCTAATTAGTCAACGTTTTAACCTAAATAGGAAACAAAATAAACAAAAGTAGTCATGTGACTTATATGCAGTACTTTTGAATTTTTGTTCGAAATTACACAAGTTGTTCATCAATCATTCGTATTGCTTGATGACGTAAAAGGAAAAAGGAATGCAATGGTGTGTCTGACTTTCCACAACAGGGGTGTAAAGTAAACTTGAAATCAAAAGGTAAGTTTACAGAACCTTGGTTACAGTACACCAAGATATTGTGCGGCTTTTCTTTTATGCACCAAACGCTCATCAAAAAGCGACATTTAAGATGCTCCTACACAGGTCCTTTATAAATCCCGATTGAAACCACGCAAAATGACTACATTGTAGTTGACTGTTTAGTTTTGGTACCGACTTCTTTTTCCGTCACTAATGTCATATTCATCGATATGGGCGAGCCTTCTTTCTCTCTAATCAAGAAATGTTTCCTCGCTCTAATACCATTTTTGTGTCTTTGTAAAATTGCTATGTTTGCTACAAGGGAAGCTTAACACAAAGGTGTCTTTGACTCTCACATTGCATAGCTTCACTTAACTAACTTGCAAACTTTATTTTATGGCTCATAGCAATGTTTGCAGAAACTAAGGTGCATTGAGGGCAATTTGAGATTTATTGCCGTCGAAAAACATGATGAAATTATGTCTTCCATTCTTTAAGCATCCTCTCCTTCTTCTTCTTCTTCTTCTTCTTTATGCCCTTTGACTTTCCATTGGTTTTGTGTAAAATGTGGGAGTGTACTATTGTTTTAATCGTATTGCCATTGTTCTCTTCTGAATAGCATAGTTATTGTATGGGCGTTAACTATAACTATATTTCAGTTTATTATTGTCAACTTTTCAATTGTCAACAAAAACCTAAAATTCTACTTTTTCCCTATTCTTCTTTTTTTTTTTAAATGACTTTCTTTCTCAACATAAGAAAACCAGTCTGTTTCCCTTCGTTTTAAACTTCTTTACAACTGATTGCATATATAACGTTTGTTGTATTCAATAGTGTTAACAAAGTTATACCTTTAATTGCAATTGAAGCATCGTCATCCACATAAATTAAGTTGTCTCCTTCATCATAGCAACAATCAAAAAAAAGAAACATGTCTCATTCAGTTTACCAAACTTCAGGTAAGCCATTGTCCAAAGAGGCATTGTACCATCAAAGATTGAAGCAAGGTATTTTCCAGTCTCCTAGTGGAACGATTGTTGGTGTCAATAGCAATGCTTCAGATACTGCCGCCTTGTTAGCCGCCTCGTCAGACTTGTCTGTCAAACCATCATATGAACGTACTGTTGCACCTGAAGCACAAACCGCAGCTTTGGTTGCCAAGCCTCGTGAAGTCAACATATGGAAGAGAAACAAGGAAGATACCGATGCCGCTGATGCCGCTTTATCAAGTCACTCCAAGACTGATTCCTTGACCAGTCAATCAAGTCAGCAACCACATACAGTTGTCAAAGTTGGCATTCCGTCAGCTTTGAACAAGTCTTCTATTTACAAAGTTGCTCAGGAAAAATCAACTAGTACAATGACTTCAAGAATTGATCCAATTAGAGATGTTTCAAGATCAGGTATTCAATCCAAATATGGTACACAATCTTTGAATATCAGCAAAATTAATCAAGTGGCAACGAAAAAGTCTAGTAGCACTTTGAATTCCAGATTCAATCCCGAATTGGATTATAGATCTGGTTTGAAGAAGGACAAACCAGCAGAGTTTTTGAACCAAGAAGAAGAGGATTTGGCAGCATCTGGTGCAAATGCTTCCTTGTACAAGACTCCTTCAGTCCCTGATTATGCTTCACAAACTAGATCCACTACTTTCAAAGCTCAAGATGTTGTTAATTCCACCTTGTTGGCTGCTGCTGCTGCTAAAGCCAATGATCGTTTAAGTACATTGAATGCTAATACTCCGCAATCATTAAAGGCTCAAGCTCAATTGTATGCTAATGCATTGGCAGTTGCGCAAAAGAATAGTGATGAGAGAGCCAAGAATAGAGTTGCCGGTGTTATTAATTTGGGTGGTGGCTTAACTATTACTCAAGCTGAATTGAATCAATTGGCTGCAACTTATGTTCAACCAGTTATTGATGATATTGAACAAAAAGCTGACTCAAAGAGGGAAATTGAATTGTCTAAGAAGCAAAGAAAGGCAGAATTGAAAGCGGCTCATGAAAGAGCTAAGCAAGAACAACAAGCAGCTAAAGCTAAAGAAAAGCAAGATATTGAAAGAGCCAAACAAGAGAGAATTGCCGCTAATGAAAAATCAAAGAAAGCTGAGGATGAGAAATTGAAGGAACACGAAAAGACAAGGAATTCTGAAGTTGATGCTAAGCAACTCGAGTATGAAGAGTTGGAAAAGAAGCATGCTGAAGAGAAAGAACAACTTCTTGCCGAAAAGAAGGAGAAGCAAGATGAAATTGATGCAGAAGAAACTGCCAAGAAGGAAGAGAGACAACAGGAATTGGATGATTTACAAGCTGAAAAGGATGAAATTGTGCAACCGGTTTTGGATGAATTGGAAGTGGAAAATTCTAAGTTGAAAGAAATCACCGATGAAAGAGATGCATTGGCTGAAGAAGTTGATGGTATTGAACAAGAAAAGAATCAACGTGAACAACAAGTTGAAGAATTGAATAATGAACTTGAAGAAACCCAGCTTGCAATTGACAAATTGGTCGAAGAATTGCGTCAAGCATCTGAAAAACATGAAACTACAGATAAGGAATTAGCTGATCTCAAGAGTAAGGAAGCACAAGCTAAAGATGAACATGCCAACGAAACTTCAAGATTAGATGGAGAAATTGCTGACTTACAAAAGGAGAAGGAAGCCAAGACTGAAGAAAAAGCCAACAAGAAGCAAGAAATTTTGAGTGCCATTGACGAAAAAGTCAAGTTTGAAAAGAAATTCAATGAAGAATTACCACCCCATTTGAAACGTGATATCGACGAGGATAAACTTAGAGATACTGGATCGTTATTTGCTGAAGATGAAAAGCCAAAAGTAAAAGAGTCAAAGCCAGTAGTGTCTGAAGCTAAAGAGTCTAAACCGGTTGCGTCTGAGGTCAAAGAGTCCAAACCTGTTGCAACTGAAGTAAAGGATGATAGCAAACCTGCAAACACAACAAAGTCATCTACTGGTGGTGGTAAAGTTGCTGATGGCGAAATCAAGTCAGTTCCATTGATTGCCGTTGCTGAAAAACATGATACTCCTAAAGCTACTACTGAAGCGGAGAAGCCAAAGAAGAAGGAAGCTGAAAAAGCAACTGAAAAGAAGGAATCTTCAACCACCGCTAGTAAGGCTGGTGCGTCGAGTTCCACAAAGCCAACAGTAAAGAAACCAGCTGCTGCTTCCACAACCACTTCTACAACTGCTTCAAGTCCAACAAAGAAGGAGAAAAGCTCGTTTTCAAGGAGGTTGAGTAATTTTTTCAAAGACCAATCTAAAGCACCCGCACCCGCTAAATCTACTCCAGCTAAACCCGCTACGACCAAATCTACTCCAGCCAAGACTACTCCAGCTAAATCTACTCCTGCAAGAGCGGCCACTACATCCAAAGATGAATCCAAGCCCAAAACCAAAACCACTGAATCAAAAGCTGCTTCTAGTGCTGCTGCCCCTACTGCTGCTGATGCAACCAAGACAACAGCAACAACAACAACAACCACGAAGCAACCAGCAGCTAAAGACGCAGAAAAGGAAGCCAAGTCATTGGACCCCAAAAAGCCAAATTCAACCACCACTAGTAATCCAAAGCGTGCCAACACTTCTGAAACCAAGGATTCTGAAGATGGTGATTTTGGTGATTACGATGATGTTGATGATGAGCTTTCCTTGAATAACAAGAAACAGAATGAAGGTGGCTTGTTTAAGGAAGATGTATTGTAAAGGAGAAGCATCAGTGAAGACGAGATTGATAGGTGGTAATTTTACTTTTTGAATTTTATTAATTGATATTTTTTCAAAAGAATGTTGTTGAATTTTGTACTTCTTTGTTTAGTTTAGCTTAGGTGAGCTAGTTACTTTATTAATAATCATACTTTCATATTCCAATAATTTAGACAAATAAGATGAATTGTAGATTGAAGATGGCTCAAAACTGCGATGGCTGCGAATGTCCGTGGAGAAACGAACCTCGAAAAAAAAAATATTCAAATCGGTGATGATCAAACCGATAAAACTATTCACCGCAAACACAGCAAAATGACGGATTTACTTCATAAACTAAATTTCAAAATAGCAGATGCATCTCCAGAATACAAAACAAGACGTAAATACCAAATGGCTCGTTTTTTCGCCTTTTCGGCCTTGTCAATCTTCACATTACGCTTGATACACAAACAAACAATAATTCGACAATATATCCCCACCTTATTTCAACAAAACCATCAACCACCAACATCGTACAATTTTACTACTGATGCAGCAGTTGCAGTTGGTGCTGGTACCTTGGCATGTGGGTCGATTACGGGAATGATTATGATGGGGACGGCATGGATTTTAGATGTGAGTAATTTTAAAGAGTTTGGGTATAGGATGAAAGGATTGATGGGTGGATATGAAAGGGAAAGGGAATTGAGTGAGATGGAGGTTGATGAGGAGACCAGGATGATACAGGATGGTTTGAATGATTTACTTGAGGGGAAATATGATGATGACGAAAGCAAGTGAGAAAGGAAGCGAGTAGAGAAGAGGTTCAGTGAGGTTTATCTGTTGGTGAAAGTGGTGATGGGCTTGTATATAAACGATGATAGTGTATATGTAAATATATGGAAATGATCTTGTCGATACTTCTAATCGTTAACTGTGAAGCTAAAGAGTACCTTGGGTGTATAAATTCCAAATGGACTATTCTTTCTCACAACCAAAGCATACAGACGTCCAGGTATCAGCATTGGTTTCACAATGATATCTGTTGAAGAGCTAGTACATACATAGAGAACTCTGCATCAATTTCAAAATCAAATTATACCGAGGATGTAACGCTACCTTGTACATTTTTGCATTTGTTCAAACGCAACAGCATAACAAACTACTCTTGTATGCATGTGATACGCGAAAACTTGGTAAACCAGAGAAAGGAAGGTATTTGATAGGTGGCAAGGCATAGAGTGGAGGCAGGAAGTAGCAACCCTTTATTATATAAACATTGTAGATTATATCTCCCTCAGGTTGAGTTGAAAATAAGAACGGAGATATGAGTACATCAACATAACCACCCCCCTTTTTCCGATTATATCAATTTTGAATGACATTCGTATTTCCATGTGAAGAGGGTGTAGATAATAAATCTTAATCACCAGTACTACCCCTAGTGTACTTTGTCCTGTTTCTCATAATAATTTTGTTATGGGATTATGATGATGGTGGCAAAAAAAAAATATTCAACTCCCCACACACACACACACACACACACACACACACACACACTGTATCTCCACCATATACTAACTAATTGCACAAAGTAAGTATAGTATATATAAATATATATATATATCCGCACAAAAAAATCATTCGACATAAATATATATCCCCTTTATCTTTACTCAACTTTACATTTACTTTTCTTTTCCATCTGGACTCTGACTGATACCAATCAAGAGGAGAGAATTATTCAAACTATCCACAGCGCATCTGTTTACTTTTACTTTGATTGTTGAGCAAAACCATACCGCCAAACTTGTTTCCCTAATTTCACGTGCAAAAAACTGGATCTCCAAAAAATGGCTAGATACTCCAAATCATCCAAATCAAGAGGAACCTCACAACTGCTTGTGTTGCCAACTTATCAATTAGACTCAAATTTGGTATTGTTACCAGGTATTATCTACAATGTTACATTTTCTCGTTTCAAAGCTGCTGCTTTATTATACAGATTCAAAAACGTTGTATCCCGTGTTTCCATAATAAACAATTTGTTGGCAGAATACAACTTTGATGGCAACAATAGCAATAGCAGTAGCGCTAGCCACAATACTAAATCTACCGGTGCAGATGGTGACGCCATTAACCCGACCGTTATTTCACAAGATGCAGTTGATGGCATTACCCAGTTTTACAAATTGGAATCGGTAGTTAATGAAGGTAAGGAAGATGATTCATTGTCAGGACCTATAAACGACTTTGATTGGTTGACGTTTGCTATAACTCCAAACTTGGATAAGATCTTGGAGTCGAGAAACAAAGATACGACTGATTTTGCCAATGTTGTTACAATAGTTCGAGTTGTTGGTATTGTTGATGACTCAACAAATATTAAACTCACTTTGCAAGCACTTACTCGTGGGGTTAAAGTTTCAGATTCACGTGCCACCATGCGTCCAAATGAAACTAAAGTCGTTATTGATTGGAACACAGAAGTGCCCGATATAGTTAATAGGTTTAAGACTTTGAGATCAAACTACAAAAAGCTATTCAATTCGATTGAAAAGTTTCTCATTATGTATCGTGAAGCTTTAAAGGATAATGCAGCTATGGGGAACAATAACCTTTCACTTACGAAAGCTAATTTAGAAGATGAAAAGAAACAAGCTAATCAGGATCCAGTTAAACAAAATTTGTTGACATTGAATCCGTTGGCTAATGCTTTGTACATGCAATTGGCAGGCTCAAAGGACTTCAGCAAAGCATTTATGAGCTTGCAACGTTTGTATTCACAAATCCGTACTACATCTTCTTCATCTGACGATGCAAAAGTTGATGCCAAGACTTATTTGAGGTTGATTGATTTGACAACTGCAATTTTACCATTCCCCAACCATGAGAAGTTGCGAATGTTGAACACGTACAAGATTGATGAAAGATCGGATGCAATCAATGAAATGATGTTGCTATTGAATGATGTATTTGAAGCATTGAAGCAAAATAATTCATTTGCCAATAATTGGTTCCATAATGAAGCTTCAAATGTTCAACGTGCAGCTGTTGTATCGAACCAACTTAAATCGATACGAGTATTACTTGAAGGCATGAGTAAGAGGAATCGAGCTGCACAAAAGCAATCGCAATCCAACCAGCGGAGCAAACCTTTGAATGGAGCAAACCTGAGACATTCACGTGCAAATGGCCCTAGCGAAGGTGGTGTTGGTGGAGGAAGCTTTGAAGAAGGTGATGATGACGAAGATGAGTTGCGAGTTATTGCAGATTTTGTCAAGAACAAATTGCCTACAATCACTTCTTTATCTCCCGATTCCAAGAGGTTGATTGCTAAAGACTTCAAGAGGATTAAATCAGCTGCCAATGCACCTGGAGGCGGAGGAAATGCTGATTTTCATGTCATAAGAAACTATTTGGAGATTGTTATGGATATACCATGGGACAAGTATGTCAGTAAATTCAAGACCAACAAGGAGATTGATTTGAAAGCTGCTAAAGCTCAATTGGACAAGGATCATTATGGTTTAGAACATGTAAAAAGAAGACTTATCCAGTACTTGGTGGTGTTGAAATTGTTGGGTATTAATGCAGCAAAGACTATAGATGAGAATAAGAGCAAGTGTTCTGAAAAGAATGCGGCAAATAAAAAGGATGCCACTGCTGGTGAACAAAATGGAATTCTTATTGCTAATGGAGATGAGACTTATCGTGCTAAACAAAAGGCACAAGATCAAGTTGACAAGTCAATGGAAGATTCTCAGTTTGAAGAAGGTGCTCTTGAAGCCATCAGAGTCACCAAGAGCAACAAATCACCAATCATTGCCCTTGCTGGACCCCCGGGTATAGGTAAGACCTCAATAGCCAAATCAATTGCCACTTCATTAGGTAGAAATTTCCAAAGATTGTCATTGGGTGGTATCAAAGATGAAAGTGAGATTCGAGGACATAGAAGGACATATGTTGGTGCAATGCCGGGACTTATCATTCAAGCATTACGAAAAGCTGGTTGTATGAATCCGGTTATATTATTGGATGAAATTGATAAAGTTGTTGGTGGTAACTCTGGTGCTACTAAATACAATGGTGATCCATCAGCGGCATTGTTGGAAGTGTTAGATCCAGAGCAAAATAGCACTTTTATTGATCACTATTTGGGTTTCCCAGTTGACTTGTCACAAGTCATATTCATTTGTACTGCTAATGATCCATATAACATGACAAGACCACTTTTGGACAGGTTGGAATTGATTGAAATGGGTGCGTATGACTATAATGAAAAGATGATTATTGGAGAGAGATATCTTTTACCAAGACAAGTGAAACGTAATGGGTTCCCTGTATCTAGTGAACACAAGGTTGAAGAGTTTGTCAATATTGACAAGACTGCATTGAAGAAAATTATTATCGACTACACTAGAGAGGCTGGAGTCAGAAACTTTGAACGGAAGTTAGGTACATTGTGTCGTTTCAAAGCTGTTGAGTATTGTGAACAGCTAAACGATGTTTCAAAACGTTACAATCCCCACATTGATGAAAACGATTTATCCATCTACCTTGGCGTTCCATTTGCCAATGGTGATTTCACTGCTAATGAAGCTACATCTATCGGAAACTCGAGAATTGGTGTTGTTAATGGCTTATCGTATAATTCAGAAGGTTCTGGTTCTGTTTTGGTGTTTGAAAGTATTGGATTTGATCGAAGAACCGGAAACGACGGCAATACGTCAGGAACTGGAACTGGTGCCAGCTTGCACATGACTGGTCGTTTAGGTGAAGTGTTGATGGAGAGTGGTAAAATTGGCCTTACATTTATCAAACTGATGATTTACAAGGATTTGATCAAATATGAAGATGAACAAGGGAAACAAAATACCTCAGCCTTGCTCAACAAATTCAATAATTTGGATATTCACATGCATGTACCTATGGGAGGTATACCCAAAGATGGACCATCAGCTGGTGTTACTATGGCTTTGCTGTTTTTATCGGTGTTGTTGGATAGACCTGTCCCCACTGATATTGCCATGACTGGAGAAATCACTCTACGCGGATTGGTTTTACCCATTGGTGGAGTTAAAGAGAAGTTACTTGGTGCTCATCTAAGCCACGGAATTAAGCGTATGATTGTTCCAAGGGAAAACCGTAAGGATTTGATTGAGGAGTATTCAAAGAGTATAATGGAGGAGAAGCACGAAGGTAAAATTGCTAGTTCTTCTTCTTCTTCTAAATCACGAGATGATCATGATGATTTAAATTTCCTCAATCAATTGTTGAAGGATAATGAAGATGTTGATTTCAAAATGAATAATGTTGAAGAGTTTTATTTACAAAAATATGGTATTCAATTGCACTATGCTCGTGAGTTTTATGATGTCATTAAAATTGTTTGGAATGAGGATGAGGTTCTTTTGAAAGAGGAGTCGAATCATAAGAAATTACTCGAGTATCGTATTTAGGGCAACTGGGAGGTGTAAAAGGGACATAGTAAAATGGTGTATTCTTATTGAGTGATTCAACGTAGTGACTGACGGGAGTTTGTTTTCTTTGTGGCTTCCTTTCTCTAATAAAAGATGTATGAGTAAATTGTCAAGTGTCTGTTACACCGGTAGACGGGAGCAATGGCCACGCGTAACCTCGATATGGCGCTATCAGTCTCGTTTTGCAGCACTGCCAACACTCCTTTACAAACAATGAGTAGGATAGAAAGTAAGTTCAGAAATTCATTAGGCCAGGAACTACGTATTTCCCTCTATTTATCTTCTTCTTTTACCTCCTCCTCCATTACCCTCTTCTGAACCAAGTCTTCTCTTTTTACCTTCCTTGGCAAAATACTCCTTCTTTCTCTCTTTTTCCTTCTCCTTTCTCAACTCCTCATTTTTGACAATTTTCTTCAATTTTTCTTTAAACTTTTCATCCTTTTTGGTTTTCCGCTTAACATCCTTTTCCTTACGAATAGTGGCAATCTTTTGCATCAAATCTCTTGCCTTCTTTTCTTCACCACCCAATACAACAGCTCGTTTATTCATATAACTTTGTTTCTTTTGTGGTTTCATTTTATGGATTTGTGACTTGAATGGTAAATCAGCTTGAATCGATTTCGGCACTCTCAATGGATTGAAATGTCTCTCTACTCTTTCGATTTTCTTGTATTGTGAGTCATCTTGTAATGGAGTAGGGATATTGTTTTCAGCACGCACTTGTCCTGTCAATCGCATACCTTTCCATTCAGAATGATGATTAAGTAACAACGATGTGACGGGGTTGTAGAATTTCTTGATTTTGATGGGGTACCATGTCTTGAGGAAGATCGTATCCGACATCAAAATCTTGTCTTCAAAAGTGGCTCGAAAACACCCCTCTGGCTTCGATAATGCTCGTTTGATCTCTCCTCGAATACCACTAACTGTCCTAATTTGGGCTCCTTCGAATTTAGCCACTTCCAAAGCATTGGAAAACATATCCTTGATAAATGCAGTGTTTCGATAAATCTTGTATGGGTGACCAACCAATTTCAATTTTTTCACAATCTCAACTGATGAATTGACATCTTCAACAATACCAGTGGCTGCTACTCTAAACGATCCTGTGGTTGATTTATTGTCAACAATGTTGAACCCAACAAATGTCGTGTTGGGAGCCACCAAGGGACCGTAAAATGATGCAAAGCAATATGCATGTTCAGGAGTATATTTCAACATTCTATTTCTAGTTCGTGAATCTGATGTCGTGTATATGGGTAAAGTTTGGAATCGACGCCAACCTAATGACAAAATCAATGGATCTTGTGATTTCAAAATTTTCTTGTGCCATCTATGTCTTCTAATTCTTGAATTCATGATACCAAATCTCATTTCAGTGGCTAGTAACCCACCAAGAACTAAAGGATACTCGGGCGTGAAATTTTCCACAAATTCACAGGGCAATGAATTAAACACAATTTTTACATAGGAACCGGCACGATATCCTTCAATTTTGATCCTTTGCTGTTGATCCATTTCTTCATATTGAGCCTTGTTGATTTCCAATTGCTTGGCCATCTTGTTCTTTTGAAACTCGTACCATGTTTCAGCCTCAGTGTCACCTTCGGGATCATCAGCTCCAAATTCACGATCTTCTTCTTCTTCAAATTGGGTTTTCAATTTAGCCTTTTTGGCAGCGTTTAATTGACGTTTCTGTTCAACTGTGAGGTTTTCATCTTCAATGAGTGCATTGTCTTCTCCTTCAGCGCGTTCTTCGGCATCAAAGTCGGCAAAATCGTCACCTTCATCATCTTCATCATCATCTTCTGTTTCTTCTTTCCCATCACTGGTATTTACCTTTCCATTTGACTGACCTCCTTCTTCAGCTTCTAAGTCTTCAAAATCGCCATACAATTCTTCATCGTCGTCGCCTTCACCAACATCATCTGCTCCATCATTTTGTTCTTCTTCACCATCATTCAATTTTGGAGCGGTCAACAATCTTTTTTTCAAAATAGCGTACCCATTCTCGTACTCCTCATCACTATCATCAACATTGTCTGCTGAAAACCTCTTTCTCAATTGCTCAACAGGTGGAAACATTGGCTTTGAATTATCCAAATCCTCGCTCAACTCCTTTACATCCTTCTTTTTGAAGAAATCCTCTTCTTCTTGTTCAATATCCTCTTCTTCCTCTTCGTCGTCATCATCAACTTCACCCATCCATCTTTTGATGGCATCAACAGGGTCAATATTTGTCATGTAGATCAATTTGTTGATATCCCATTTCCTCTTGCTAGACCCTTTCAATCTGGAAGCCGCTGATTTGTACAGATTGTCATTGTCATCTTCATCGGAAGAAAGTGCTGAATCTTCAACATATTCCAATTCTTTGTCATTATACTTGTTATCAAAATCAACTTCGACCAATCTGGCTTTTCTTTGATCTTCTTCGTAGTCATCCTCATCGTCGTCGTTGGACTCAGCATCATCAAATTCATCATCTTCCGACACTGATTTCCCGTAAACTCTTGCTTTTCTCATTGATGTCCTTCCAGTATCAACAATGGTTTCTTCGTCATCTTCTACATCAGACAAAAGTCCATGTTCTTCTTCACTCTCTTCCGCGTCTTGTGACACCTCATTCCGCAAAGCACTTGAATTTGAAAACAATTGCAATCCAGGGCCTTCTTCAAATCGCTCAGCCATGGTTTTGGCAACATCTTGTAAATTTGTAACCATAGTTTCTCCTTCTCCTTTGATTTCTCCATCATCACCATTGGCATTGAAACTTTCTTTATCACCAACATCAATATACACGGCATCTTTGTCAACAAGAACCCCACCAACATCAGACATTGGAGCATAAATAATCTTTTGCTTATCTTCTAATCTTTTCCTTCTTCTGGTAGTCTTGGCCAATGGTTCGCCCAGTGCAGCTGCAGCTTTGATCCTCTCTCTTTCCAATTCCTCCAATCGTTGTTCGTAATATGGTGTGGGACAAGGGTCGGGCAACTTCTCCACTGATGACACAATGTAATCGCCAACTCCAGCAATGTGTACATTGGCATCTTGATAGGGTAATGGTGTACCATGAAGATATCCATAAATTGCCACTTTTCGATCACATTTGGGATTTTCAGCAATCAATTGCGGATGTGTTAAATCAGTAATTCGATCACCCAACAAATAAGGGTGTTCATTTCTCCACTTTAATGGTCTAAACTTCATCACCGATATGAACCTGCTCAAATTCAAAATTTCTCTATCAGGGTATCGCCCATTGATGACTCCGGAAAGATAAAATAATTTGGCACCTTGATAAACTTCAGTCCAAAATCTATGTTTTAATCTCTTTTTCGATGTTCTTAAAGTAGACTGCGATTTGAAAAGGTCCAAGTGAGTGGCCACCCCCAATACTCTAGGCATACCATGATGTTGTGCAATGTTTAAAAACTCCATTGTTTCCATTTCTAATCCATAATTTCCATCAATTAAAAGAAGTACTAAATCAGCAATCTTGGCTACATCAATCATGGAATTCAAGTCATTATTGACTTCAATAAATGTCAATCGTCTTCTTTTCCCACTGACAACGGTTATTGGTCCTTTAATTTCAGTTAAAGTAGTCTTGGTCAATCGTCTGATCAATGATTTGATCAAGGTTGATTTTCCGGTACCTGGTGGCCCAACAACGGCAACTATTACTGGTGGAGGATCATCATCAGGGGTACGATCAACCATAGGTACATGCAATTTACGTTCATTGACATCGTGTGATCGTCTTGCCATTCGTTCCAATTTCCGAGGTGCCGCTACGGCAAATGCCTTTTTATTCTGACCATTTTGATGTAGTTTCTTTTTTGCTCCTGTTTTCTTGGTGGCTCCTCTATGAGCCTTGTTTGACTGTTGTTCCATTACGGAGGATGGTGTTGGGAGAGATAAAAGAAAGTGTACCACAGAGAAGGAGGTTTCTATTTGTAAGTTTTTTTTTTTTTTTTTTTATTTGTCTTAGCTTTTCCTCATCGCATTGGGAAAGATTTGATCTTTGTGTCATGAAACTGGCAAAATACGAAATGCTTCATCTTTTTGCAACATTACAAACAAATATGGATCACGATACACTGGGACCACTTATCTCTCAGCACTCACAGCCACCGCTATTTCTGAATGAGACATCCTTTTGAAGCCAGCCGTCTACAATTTGTTCTACTCCTACTACTACTATTTTCCCTGAGACAAGTACACTGTATTTGGTATTTCAATTCTCACAAAATATGTAATCCAACATCATCAACACAAACACCGTTTACTGGTTTTAAAATCATCCGTCAATATAAAATATCCGGTTACAATCCACCAGTATCTATGCATTTCCTAACTATTGCTCACTGCAATCGAGGTCAGGTGGATTATAAAAAGGTGTTGCGGACCGAAAGTAATAAATTCATTGATTGGGATGTACCGTTTTGCTTATTGAAACCGAAAGTTAGTGAGAATGTAGTTGGATGGAATGATCAGGCAATAGTACTGAGGAGACAAGGTCAAGGGAATACGAATGATGCTAATATGGGGGACCTTGATCAGAAAAAAAGGATGAGTTCTGGAGACTGGAAGTACTCGAACTATTCACATGTGGCACGAGCAGAAGCAAAAGCAGCAACGAAAAAAACTCCCATTGGGAGCTTGGCACATACATTCAAGCATAAATCTAGTCAAGTAAACCAATTAATACGTAAAAAGTTTGATTTAACAATGGAGAGATTTACAAATGGAAACTGGATTGAGTATAGTGGCAAGAACAAAAACGTCAAATTTGAAAACCACCAACAAAGCACCTCTGGCGAATACATTAAACTTGATGGATCTTCCAATCAACAACACCATCAACAACAACAACAGTTGCAGCAGCAACAGCCGAATACTTCACCATTAGAGGTGTCCCCATTCCATACAGCACTTACTCAAGAAATTAACAATCTAATCTGTTTCAAAATGGCAAGACGTAAACGATTTGCTAAACGCAAAATATCATTCTTTATGCCATACACATTTGTTGGTGGATTATTTGAGTGTTTGGTACCACTTGATCAAAAGCATCAAATTGTAAGATTACTCCTCAATGATAGCCACAACGAAAAGGAAAGCACAGAAAGCAATGTGTACAACGGCATAGATTCAAGAAGACTATTCCAGTTGGATCAACAATTCTTTATGGTGCTGCAAAATTTCCCAATCAAATGTGATTCTCATCTCTCGAGACCAATAGCACCTTTGATTGCCGAAGATTCAACCAAGCAATGGTTTGAAAACAAGTTTCATCACTTTTTGAACCCAAAATTTGTACAAACTATACCCTACTTAACAACAACCACCACCACAACAACAGCATCAGCCTCACTCTCCCTGTCTTCGTCGTGGCTTTCAAAACCATTGCATCTTGTCACCAAACCATTAAAATACATTGGATTTCCACTTGCCTCAAAACACTCAAGTGATGACAATCAAATCTACTCTTTGGCACTATCAATGAGTAACGATGCTGTTTCTTCATGGGCTAGCAAAATTATGGTCAATGAAGATTACAATTACAATGAGATTGATTTACATTGGATTAGTAAAATGGTGGCGTACCTGGCCAATATCTTAAATCAATTGATTGCCCCCTTGGATTTCAACAAGTTGGTTAAGGGGTATAATCGAGCTAATGTGAATGAAAGAGATGCATTCTCTTCATCATCATCAGGTGAGTCTGAGAACACGAAGATGCAACATCTTGGTGCTGACCTTGAAATGAACAGTCTGTTTGCTGGTGCATTATCATGGGACCAAAAAGTAAGTTTATGGTTGGCTTCATTTAGTGACAAGTACACTAAACAAATCTTGTTCCAAATTGAATCGAAATGGGATAAATTGAACCTAGACTAAACTGAGAGCTAAAGATTTATAAAAAAAACTACGACCAAAGATTCTCCTTTGTAAATGTTTCTTTTTTTATACTTTAACGAATGTGAAAAAATCTCCCCCTCTATCTTCTCTTGTCTGTCCTATGAAAATCATTGATATATCTAATAATACAATAAAAATGAAAAAATAAATTTTGTCCTTCTTTTGGGATTATAAGTCTTTTGAGTAAATAATGGGCAAAGTACCATATTCAATCAAACAAAGATGTGCCTCGAGTCCAAAAAGAAGAGCCAAAACAACGTTGATATGTAAACCGTTCCCCCTTCTTCGTATCTATCTCCACCTCCTAATGCCATTTTGCTTTATACAATATTCAATTTATTTGTGGGATTCGATCTGACTAGATTTGAAGTAGTACTCCCATTACGTGCATGTCCATTAGCTGCCTCGTCACTGTCATCACGTACAGGATTAGGTCTTTGGAATTGTTGTTGTTGGTGAGTGCTTGGTGTGAAATCTAATTTATCATTTGAATCCTCCTCATCAAAGTCATCATCGAAATGTAATGTGTCACTGATTCTAGTCATATTGACCTCATCACTACTTCCACTATTATGTTTTCTGTTGACGCTCTTTTTCTTGGATAATTTCCTGGCAAGTTTGCTCTTCCATTCACCAAAAGTTGATGTTGCGCCTGTTGTTCCATCTGCACCTGCACCTGCATTATGATGATGTTCATCAGAATACACCGATTCCGACTCAATTATATCATCACTGTTACCGTTAACTCTATGGTTAGGTCTGATATGGTCAGGTGTAGTACTCGACGAAACATCCTCATTTGATACATCATGCAATTTATACATTTGTGATTCCCAATCAGCCGAATGGTCTTGTGCAGCAATACCCAATGCTGCCAACTCGTTACCTCCAGCATTACCACTCTTTTCGGTGAAATATGTAGATTGACGATTGTTTTTATCCTTGATAGATGACTTCCTTTGAAATGAAAAACGATCATCTTTAGCTGGAGCAAATCTGGCATCAGGATTTTTACTCAATACTGAAAACAACGAAAGGGCAATAATGAAGATCAACAATACAAATGAAAATGCCGCATTCAAGATGAAGAAAACCCATCCCATAATGGAAGCAACTTGTGCTGGTTGGCCAAAGATATCGGAAAAGAATAGAAACAAAAAGGAATTGATGGTGGTGACAATGGCAATCATATAGTTTAAGATATTTGTCGGTTTGTTCAAAAATGGTTTGAGCCAAAATAATACAATGGTGTATGCTAGATCAGCAATGAAAATTGGCCAAACTGAAACCTTGCCACCAATTGATCCTTGACAAAAGGCAATGAAAATACCCTTGAATACATTGTATCCTAGTAAAACCATACCAAACCAATAGTATTCTGCATGAAACATTGTATAACAGAATCCATACTTTTCCAAAGTTTTTTGTTCACCATACAACAATGCAGCTGGGTTATTAAATTTGCGACGTGATAATTGTCCAATACGCAAGACGTTGTAGAAGCTCCAACCAAATACAATAATCATCAAAAGGAGAAACAATACTGCCAATACAACAACAGCACCAGAATCAACTCTAGTAAACTCCCATAATGAGAAAATTGTCAATTGTGTTGATCCAATCCAAATATATCTCAATAATGACCCTTTAACAACACTACTGAAATTTGATCTAAACATGGAAAAACTGCGTGGGTTTAATTTGCCAGATCTTGTTAATAAAACAACAATTGATTTGGAGAAAATCAATAAAGCGACAAGCAAATATCCAATAAGAATAAACCAAGTATATCCAGTGGGGACAATTGATGTTGATTCAATGTGTGAATTATGTCCAATTCTCTTGATACCACGTAAAACAATCAAGTATGTATTTGAATGCAATGAATAATCCAATCCACGTTTAGCATAATCAATCACTTTTTTACCCAAATAAAATGATTCATATTCTAATGAACGTTTACTCTTTTGCACCAATATTTGTTCTGTTTCACCAATGAAATAGGTTGTTGGTGTACCACCAGTCAGTTGAACATACCATCTAAAAATTTGTTGCATAAACTTGATTCGAATCAATCCCATTGACCAAGCTAAATTCTCAGCCCATGCACTAGCAATTGGTGGCATTCTCTCCACTGCTTGCATTGAAACAACAACAACACTTTGGAAATAAAGGAAAAGGGAAACTGCATTGGCAGCAATGTGGGAAGCAGCATTGGAATTTCCAAAAGTCGACAACATGGCAGCAATAAGTAAACCTAAACCAGCAATAACAGCAGTAGCCCATTTAACACCAGTTTGACTAACAGTTTTACCATTGGTAAAACTAGCCTGAAGACATGAAACTTGTTCACCAGTTGATTGGTCACGAACAATAACTTTAACAACAGCGTCAATATCAGGAACTTGGTAAGCAATACCAGGTATTTCCTTGGTATATGTTGAACTGATATATTGAACTGAATCAACTTTCAATTGTCCAGGGTAAAGAGGACAAAATTGTTTCCAACCAATATCACATAAATCAACATCCTTTTCAATAATCATGAACCCATAAGCATAAACTTGAACATGAGCAATTACTTTACCCGAGATTTCTGTGTTTAGATCCAAAGTATATCGTAAAGAACGATCATCTGGGTTGAAAGTGACATTAAAAGTTTGTGGAGAAATTTGTGAATTCTCCATACATGTAACTAATGAAGAAGCAGACAATTTTCTTCTAGCATGGGCTGGTGTGATGAATAGACATAATATCGATGTGATTAGGACAAGAAATTGATTATGTAGCATTTTTGAATAGTATTAAGGGTGGTGGTTGTAAAACCGAGTCTTGGAAGTTGGTGTTCTTAGATGATATTATATCTTGGCTGAGAAAGGGATGAAAAATCTCTTGGTTATAATACTTCACAAGAGAAGAGGAAAAAGAACAGGGGTGTTGATGATGGTGACGATGGTGATGGCGACGATGGACGGTATGCTATAGCGAGTGGAACGTGGTGTGTGTGAGTCTGTGTTTGTTTGGATGATATGTTCAAGATGATGTTGTGTTGAGTGTTGTGTTGTGGGTTTGTTGGTTGTAAAACTTTTGTAAAAAGGAAAGATCAAATGTGAAAAAGGGGAGAGGGTAGTGTGCGCAGCCCAATAAACAATAAAAAAATTAAAAAAATTAAAAAAATTAAAAAATTTCTCTTTAAAATAGTCGTGTATTAGTTGTAAATTGTTATAATACAACCCAACAATACCGCTTTACACAGCCATTATTTAAAACACCCACTTCTCTTAAAGCATACACATACGAAGCTATACATTGTATGTAAAAAAGTTTGGAACTACAACTCATTCATATTACTGACTCAACCATTGTAAAAGTAAATAATGTAAAAGAGTATGTGTATGTGTATGTGTATAAGTTTATGTCTATGCTATGCTAAATTTAGCTAGTTATGTGAAACACATAACAAAAATAAGAATAAGCAAACAAACGTAAAAACCGCTTTTAGGTTTATACTGATCTAAGGGGTGCAAGTTCAGCTGCAGATATAAACACATAAAAACATACGGACATCATGTAACGTCGTTTTTGATCTATCAACAGAGTTGCGTAGTACGACGTATAGGTTTCGATATTGCGTAAGTGTAAGACGTAGATGAATCAAATAGGAATGAGCGGTGGATACACATCGGCTCGATCGGGGGATGCGACAAAAGCAACTGGTTTATATTAGTGTTTTTAGCTTTTGATTAAAGCACAAAACTCAGTACAGTCGTGTAAAAATGGCGATACTTTTTTCTTGATTTTGTGGTGTACACGTGCAAAAGAAGGTATCATCTACACTTTTACTGTACGCGCATAAACAAAAAAATATCAAAATATCAAAACACTAAACAAAACAGTAAAGTAATCAGCCACACTGTAGACACAAAACATAGACACAAAAGGCTACAAAGATATATATATTGCTTCGAATTGCACATCTCCATTCTGCATTGCACATCCATCCGATGATGACAATGCAAACGTATTATTGTTGAAACTAGATCTTCTAAAGTAACACAGACACGTTTATTGTATAACAGAATATCCCAACATGAATGAAAACACAAGCTATTTATTACGTATATGTAGATGCGAGACAACATTTCCAAACCATAGACATCTCTATCAATCTCTAGTGTGCTAATCACCACATATAGAGAGACCTAGTATTACTGTATGGGTTACACTTCAAGAGTCGTGCGCATCATTACGATTTTGGGAAGCGCAAAATTTTAAAGTTTTGCATTTCTGGTTTTTTTTTTGTTATGCAATTTACACTACAGCTTCAATGCTTGATTGGTGTGAGAGTGTGTATCAAATGCTACATGGCTCTCAGTGAATACCACCTGCTTCACAATTCTCTCGATTCTTGTCATGTAACGATAGGTTGGAGTTAGAGTGGAGCACATTAAATGCCAATACGATCGCAGCAAACCAAAGACTGAAAGTAAGACATTGCAATAGTACACTACCACCTCCATAAAAGAAAAACTTGTGCACCACAAACAAACAAAATAAAAAATCATCACTTAACATTTGAGCTTTATTCATTCTTGTACAATCAGTCATTCAATCAGTCACATTACTTGAACTACTTTAGTATCCCATCTACTAGTACTAGTGCCTCATGTATATGTGTCAACTGTCATACCATCACAACCTACTTTGATACGAGCTTTTACCATTTGACAGAGAGATTTAGTCAGACGAATAGAGTTTTACAACCAACATACTTTTTATAAATTGGAAACAGATACAAGCATATCTATACGCACCATTGACAGATGACGAATTACATCAAAGACATTGAAGAGATACCGAACTTGAAGCCACCACAAGAAACATTTGTTGATGATCCAACTTCATTACAAGATATTCATCTTGATGAATTGACATTTGATTTGTTGAATGGTTTGAAAACTGTAAGCAATTTGCACATTTTTCATGTTGTTTACATTTATGCTCTGTTTATCAAATTCATGATCAAATTGCAACAACATCCACATCTTTATGACAAATTTAGACAACAACAATTGAATCAATTGGAAGAAGAGGCTGATTCTGTATCAGCACAACAGAAAGAGAGCTTAAACAATGGAAGAGACACTATTAATTCTTCATCTACTGATTCCTCTTTGTCACCTATGTCACCACCAATTTCCAACTCAAGTTCAACATCAACTACAAATGCAAATAGTTTAGATTCTTCTACATCAACGCTAAGTACTGAAGAACCTAGTGACAAATCAACTACTCCGCCTGTTGCAACCACAACTGTTGAAATAGACGATGGAAACACAATTGTTTGTGATTATACAAATGCAAATGGAATATCGGATGAAATACTTGACAAATATGATGATGATGAGGTCTTATTCAATAGTGAAAATATAGACAATGTCAATTTCAATTACAATGACAATGATAATCAAGGAGACACAAACGGTGGTTCGTTTTCTCCAGGTAAGTACATACCTATTGAGACACTACTTGAACAATTTAAATTGAGTGAGCACAACTCATCGCAAGACGATATCACTTCATCCAAAAAAAGTGTACCCGTCCTTGAATCCAATTTTGCAAAATCGGTTGTCTCCGAAATTGAATATGCACAAACAATCAACCGAAATCTGAACCATTCCACACAATTGAGTAAAGTATTTCAATTGATTAAAACTCCAAATTTACCCATTGATCAATTCCTTTTGCGGATAAAACAATACTCACCTTCGATTTCTATTCCAGCATACCTTCATTCAATTTTTATGTTGTTCAAATTGACTATTTTGCTTTCACTGATTCAACTTACAACAAACAATTCATATCGATTCATAGTTGGCGCTTTAAGAACATGCACCAAGCTTCTTGATGATGTTTATCAAAAACAGCTGAATTTTACTCATGTTGTTGGCGTTAATTTACGTGATTTATCCAAGATTGAGGTTAATTTTTGTTATTTGATCAATTTTAATTTCAATTTGCAATGTTTAGATCAGCAATTGGCTCGGTTTTTGAAATATGAGTTTGTTGAATTATGTCAGTTTATCAAATTGGAGTTAAATGAGTTTTACAATGAAGTTGTTGATAGTTTAGCAAGTTGAGAAAGGAAGAAAGGGGAGTGGGAGTGGGGAGGGGGAGGGACTATGTTGAAAGTGGATTATCGATGCATTTACAATCATTTATTTTTATTTGAGTTACCCATTTGACACTTTACTTTAATGACTTTCAAACTTTATGAGGACTATGAATTACAAAACTAATACATAAAACCTAGACCTCATATCAATACAATGAGAATAATGTCTTAGTTAGACCAAAGTTGATGTAGATTTGAAACAAAAAGAAAAAAAGAGGGAGATGACCGTATACTTTCTCTAGTTTTAAAGGGGCCCAAAAAAATAGAAAAAAAGGCATGCGGCTTCTGTGGCTCGAACACAGTACCTCCAGATCTTCAGTCTGACGCTCTCCCAGGTGAGCTAAAGCCGCAAAATAATAATTTGTAAATTTTACAAAACCCACGCCGGGATTCGAACCCGGAATCCTTTGATTAGAAGTCAAAAGCGATAACCATTTCGCCACGCAGGCTATTCGATGTGCATGAAAATCCCTCTTTTTAACCTACCCTTTTAATTTTGGTCATATGATATATAGTTTAGAACAGTATGTTATCTTTTCTATAGCTTTCAACTTTTCCTACGAATGGTGGTAGAAAGCTGATATAACTCTATCTATCTCTATGATTACTTCAAAATCCAGTGGGTGGCCTTCCAAAGATGTGAAATATTGTATTGTCTGTCTATCGCAAAAGGGTATCTAATATGTGAGATCTTTGAATTCAATTTTGCATAAGTGAACCCCTATTCAAAAGCTTGATCGAAATGGGTCCAGTGAAGGTTTTTGGGAGGATGCTACGTGCAAACGGAAACGACAATTTCAACAATTGTTGTTTGTATTCTTTTTTTGAAAATTTGGTTGCAAAAAGATTAATATAGAAAAACAATATAGTTTGAACCCAGCAAAAGGGTCAACGCAATACTAGAATTGATTATTAACGAAAGCAATGAATAATTACGTCATCTTATGTGAACTATAAACAGTTAGTTGGGGCGATCAAAGCTAGCCCTCGTCTCGTGTGTTTCAACTTCTTACAGAAACTCAGCTCACACAAGGAAACACCTATTATTAGCAAAAACTCACTCAATCGTATAAACTCGTATGAGAAGTATTGCTCATTTGATTACCCCATTTTACCATACCACTTTTCTTGAGTCTTTTCTGTTCTGTGGGTACATTTGAGTGTGAAAGTTTGAAAAAAGAGTAAAAGAGTCATACATTATAATCGCGTCAGCAAAAATGACATGCACTAGACTGCACAACAAAATCTGCTTTCATGACTCATTCCACTGTTGATGTACTCTACCAAAAAATAAAATGTGTCATTTAGCGTCAACTAAGTGTACATGTAATTGTTTTCAAATGTGTCATTAATTTAGTATGTCTCCGCACGACCTCTTGTTTGTTATCTTATCTATTGAATATATATATGTATTTTTTTTTTTGACAGTGGAAGGAGAGTAAAGGTTTTGGCACAAGTCTATTTGTTTTATGATAGTTGAACTGCCATCTGAAGTTATAGAGAAAACCAGTAGTAGCTATGGTGGCGACGAATTCACTGTTTAAAGCAAACGTAGTGTGGTTTTCTCTTTATCAATGCGAAAATGACCCTTTTGTTTACAATTAGATTTTGTGTAACTTTAGTAGACAAAAAACCCACGGGGGGTATGACAGCAAAATATTTGTTTACAGTTTTACACCTCATGTCTCTACTACTTTTCTTTCCCCTTTGAGATCCGTTGATTACTCATAACTACTTCCGCTGGGAAACAAATCAACATTAAATAAGTACTCACCTGCCTGATTCCATTCTTTATACCAATTATTTTATCTTCCGCCTTCCCCGCATGTTAACTACAAGACTTCGACCAATACCTAAACCCTCATCTACAATGAGAAGAAGCAGGAATAAGGCTGTACTAAACAACAGTACGCTGGACATAGCTACAGAAGATAATATTACAAATACAGACGCAGCTTCTTCTGATTACCGTCGCCACATACACACTTCATCACCCCACCATCTTCATCATTCAAAACATGCAATCCTAATACCCAGCCCATTGAACGCGTTGCTTCATTCCGATAGACACATAAAGTACCATTTTTACAACCTCGGTGGTGACTTCATTAGACTTTCAGCCTACCGTCGTTTCAAGCAACTATTCCGAGTTGGAGGCGGGTCCTTGATCAAGGAGATTGTATTTGATTTATCAACATTTTTGAAACGCGAGGTAAATGATGAGAAATCGGGTGTTCACTCAGAGTTTAAAAACTATCTTACTTCGAATAGCAACATTTTGAAAAAACGAGAATCTAGTTGGTGTCTTTGTGATCATCAGTTTGGATTACGAAATTGGTTATTCATTGTGTTTGGATACATGTTGCAGAATTATAAAGAAGAGGAAGTGCATGAGTGTTTGGATGATGTTATCAAGATGTACTTGAATGCAAGAAAGAATCGACTTGATCCTGATAACGTTAGAATCATACGTGACGAGCGTGACAACTTTACATTGTCTACGTTTCAGAACTACATCAATACAGTGGAGATTCAGGAGGATTTATTATTTGGAGATAATGGACCCACTAGATTTGTCACGATATCATCGGCATACAACCAGAAAATTTATCTTCCACCTTTGCCAAGGCTACATGATCGTGATTTATTAGTTAAAGCATTGATGCACAAGGAATTTTATCGATTATTGCTAGACCCACGTCACAATTTTGCTCAAATTATGAAGTCTCACAACTATGATTTATCATTCAGTGAATATGGTCTAATTCGTAAAGAGATTTCATTCCTCGATGGATTAGGCGATTTCTTCTTAGCTCAGGAAACTTCAAGACTTATATTTGACTTGTGCCGCAATTCCAACACCACTACCACCACTAACCTCAATGAGGGCGATGACACCTCCACACTCGACCCCAATGTCAGTTCCCAGACGTACAACTTACTCAAAATGATTCTTGCTACAAACACTCTCATGTCAAAATTAACCAAATGTTACAACTTATACCAGGGTCTCAATGACCCCATAATCAACACGCGAATAGCTGATGAATGGATCCCATACACCACAACTGGTAAATTACCACCCGGGAAAGATGCTAAAGAAGTACGCATTTATGAAGAGGAGTTTTTAGGTGATTTTTTTGAAAGCTATATGGCAGCATTGTTGATTGAACAGCCCCAGGTTGCCAAATCATTCATTAGAGAAATATATAAACGGTTGATTTCAATAATGACAAAGACATTGCCTCCTGAAGTGACGTATCAGAACTGGACTATGAATATCTTGGGAAGAAATATTTATGGTAATAAAGAAGTTGTTTAGAACTATTCACTCTATTGGCTTATTTAGATATACATTTGAATACAATTTTACACAGCAAAGTTAACAATACAAAACAATGCAATAAACAAGGTTGAATACCCGAATCGCCCCTATTGATCACACCCCCCGCGCCTCCTCCTCATATATCACCTTGAAAATAAATTTTTCTTTGCTCTAACACTCTTTTTATACTTTTTATCATCAAGGGTTGAGCTAGACAAAAACAATTGACTTCCAGTTCCGTTTTCATTTTCATCACTAGAGGAAGACAGAGAGTCATCGTCATCATCGTCATCATCGTCATCATCATCGTCATCACCACCAACGACTGATTCCTCTTCATCGAAATTGGAATCGGAACTAATATTTCCATCATTAGCATCCTTTTTATCTCCTTTGTATAACCTCAATTCATCAATTTCCTTGACTTCAGGCACACCACGACTCCTCAATTCGGTCAATGTGGGCAATACTGGTTTTCTCGCTGAAGTGGCAAGTGCAATACCTGAAGGTAAAGATCCACTTGAACTTGCTGGTGGTAGCCCAGTAGCAGAATTACCCATTGAAGAAGCATTCTTCTCGCTAACATTACCAGAGTCGTGCATATGGATACCCTTCTTTAGATCTGTTTCACCATTCGGATAATCTACTTGAGTCGGCTCTTCTCCTCCAAATTTGGCATCGCTTTTGCTATCAATATGTTCAGCATCTCCATTCGAACGGTTACTGGAATCTTTCTGCACACCAGTAGATGTCAATAAACGTAATGTCAGAAGCAATCCCAATCCATTCTTGTTGGTACTGTTTTGATGATCAACATTTGGTGAAACACTTCTCTTCACAGGCTCCGATGCAACTAATCTCTTTGGCACATTGCTTTCCTCAATTTTTTCCTCTTCCACCTCACCAACAATCGATTCAACATCACTTGATCCTGAAGATGACGAGTTTTGCTCTTCCACTTGCTGACCATACAATTGAAGACTTGGAGAACCAGTTTCATGATGAGAACTAGCCAACGAAGCAGGAATATCACGCAAGGGGAACTTGGGCGACGTCGTCACTATCCCATTAGTCACTCGTGCTGCAGAAGTAATGGCTCCAATTCCTGTACCCTTGGGGGTAGTTGTACCATCTTGAAGTTGCAGTTGCTCTTGTTGTTGGTTATTGGCGTCTTTAATAAATGCATCACCAGCTCCAAAAGTCGATTTATCAGCTCTTTTCAAAACCGATGGGTCGGCCGAGCCTGATTGTAAATGCATTTGTATATCCGGACTTGGCTGGTTTTCAACCTCTGGTTTGCGCTCACCATAAAACAAACTATTCAAAGCGTCCTCAGTAATTCGTTTCAGGTTAGTATATAATGAACTGAAGCAAGATGACGATTGTTGTTGACGTTCGCGATCAAAGTCCAGATCTTCATTTTCTTGACCCTGTGTAGGATTGTGCCTCGACTTTAGACCCCCTAGATTATTCTCAAGTGGATTTCCATTCTCAATTTCGGCTTGGTTAGGAATCTCCATTTTCTCTTTGGGAAACCAATTATTCAAAGCTTCAAACTTAGATTTCGGGCTCAATGGCCTTGCTCCGACTTCATCATACGAATCATCATCAGAATTCTTTTTTACAGGCTCTTGTTGTTTCTTCTTCCTGATCCTCGATGTTGCCTTTTTCGGTGTCATCTTTGGTGATACTGGAGTTTTTGAGTTGGCACCTCCTTCATTTGGTTTGACGCCTCCATCTTTCGATCTAGCATCAGATTCCTTCGAGTTCTTACTCTTAGACTTGGAATATCTGTTTGGATCATTAATTACATGCCCATCCAGAATAGCACTACCATTGTGACCCATTGCACGTGGCGATTTTGATAAAGGTCCGCGTGTGCTTGGTCTAATCAGTGACGCAACCGAAGAGGTTACGTTTGACTTTGTTGGAAACTTGCGCTTTGGTGTTCCAATTTCCTCTTCTTCCTCTGGCTCATGCATATCCTCGTCATCTTCATTGTCATCATCATAGTCTGGACCACTGGAATTTTCAACTACTTCAGTCACTTCGTACTCTTCATCATCAAATTCATTACCACCAATTGAGTTCTTCTTCCCCAATATCGTATTCTTTGAGTTATTTTCCTTTTCAAACTCAGTTTTACTTTTGACACTATAGGGAAGCGGTCCTCCATAATTCAGTTCGCCAGAAAGATCAAATCTAAAATCAACTACTGGGTCGGTGTATACTGATTCACAAGAATAAGCACTAACAGCGAAATGTTTGGGGACCTTTTTAAATACTCCATCGGTTTTGTACTTGAACACCTGGTCGCTCAAATGATTCAAATTGAAATCTATACTGTCTAGAACATTCATCTTTCTTGTATCATCATAAATTCTCTCAATTGGGCCCAGAGAAGCTGAAATACTATACGGAATTTTCTTTGCGGAAGCTTTTTCTTTACTTTTATTGGTTGTAGTGCCAGCTTGCAGTGCTCTCGTAGTCTGTGTTGTGTCTTGTGTGGCGTTAAGTTTTTGCGCCGACATCCTCGTGATCCTAAGCGGTCTGCCCCTTGTTTTCCTCGGAGTTTCAATTCCAGTGGCAGGAGCTGAGTCGCTCTTCTCTTTATAGGAGAGGGTGACGTTAGCTCCAGCGGGGTATGAACTCGGCTGTTCCTGTGGCACTTTTGATTGTGGAGTTTGTCTGTGTGCTGATGGTGTCGATGTCACTGAAATTGTGTTTGTTGCATCTCTGTTCTTGGTCGATGTTAGATGAGCTAATGATTCTGATTCAGCACCACTAGCCAGAAGATACGGGTGTCCTTCATTTGTGTCGATTTGCAACGACTTTGTGATTGAGTCAATTTTAGGTACTGACTTCTTCACACTTCTAGATTGCTTCTTCATTATATTCATCAAATCGGACTTCCTTATTCGCGGGGTGGACTTCTTGATGATTGGCACGTCGTCTTCAGAAAATGATTTCCCCATGTCTTTGACATCAAGGAGTGAAATATTATCATCGTCTGAATTGTTAGCCAGTGCACTGGGAGAGGCAGTGGGAGGTTTCATCAACATGCCTGAGGTAATTCTTTGGCTTGCTTTAGCTCCAGGACTCTCATTCATTTTTTTCTTGGGAATCTTTGTCAGTGATGAAGTTTGTGGTGGAGCTAAAGACACAGGTGAAGATACTGGTTGTAAATAGTTTCTAGTTGGTGTTGTTGAGTTCTCTGCAGTTATAAGACCTTCCATTTCTTCTCGTGATCGTTTGTATATGGCTGGAGGTCCTTCTAATCCCAAATTTTCATTGAAGTACAAATTATCAACAATGACTCTAACTTCATCATTCAGCTCAAATACATCCTCCACTTGGTAGTCTTTATCCAAATCACATTGATTTTTGTCTTGACACTTGACGACATTAATAGCAGGTTCCTCAGGGTAAAGTCTCTGAAATTGTGCTACAACAGCATCAAGTAATTCACCAATTTGTTTCACAGGATCAATCAAGTGAAGAAATTTCTTGGCTATAAGCGACTCAATCTTTGCTGTTGGTAAGGATGCACATTCCGCTGGAATCAAAAGTATCTGAAGCTTCAATTTTACCATGATTGAGAAAACAATGTAGGATGGTGATGTATATAATGAAATGACAGACTTGAGGTTAGGAAATATCGATTAAGTGGTGCATAGGTAAAATATTGAAGCGCAACAATGTAGTGGTATCTTCTTCCCACCAATGAAATGAGATGTATGAGACTGTGTGATGTTGGATTGGGTTGACTCTCCCAATAGTTTGTTGTTATTCGCCTGCACAGTTGTGGGTGTGTATTAGTTTGTGTTTGTGTTTTGCGTCTGTGTCTTTGGTTTTTTTTTTCGTCTTCACACTACTAATTATTTATAGTGTACTGCATATTACTTAAAAAGAACAAACAAAAATTTAAACCGTCTCTTTACATAATTATACAGAAATCTATAATAAGGGTCCTTATCTTTAATACTCCATCGATTTTTTCAATTCTTGTGCTTTTAATGCCAATGTATGTTTTCTCAACAATACCTCATCAACATCCACTCCAAGATGCGTTTCTCTTTCCATAATATCAACAACTTCTTCCGGATCTACTGTATCCCAAAATGGTTTCCAACACAAAATCTCACCATCAACAGTTCCACAATAATAGGTAGCAGTAAAAGGTCCACCATTACACATGGAACACGTTCTTCCCACGTTTTTGGTCCCTCTTCTAATCAATCGATTGACCAATTTGCCATCGATTGTTCTAAAAATCAAAACCTCACCGCTTTCGGAGGGGAAAAGAAGATATTGTAATTCAGTTTCACCGCTGGGGTTGAGCAAGATTGGCGTTGTTTGTGGATATTTGTTTCTGGTTAATGGTCCAAAATTAATCAATTTGTTTACTGGTGGATAAGGTGTACTGATCATATCCCAAACTCTAATCTTGTCATCATTACCAGCAGTGAACAAAGAAGATCCCGCTTCATCCCAAATTAAACCATTAACAGGTCCCAGGTGAGCTTTAACTGATTGTTGAGTCAAGTTGGCTTCCACAACTGAAGATGGAGATGATGATGATGTCGATGTATTGGTTGTAAGCATATCCAATCGACACAACAAATTTCGACTTTGTCTTATATCCCATATGCGTACTTCTCCATCATAACCACCTGAAGCTAGCAAATTTTGGTTAACGGGATGCCATTTCACACTGAGCGTTTTACCCTTGTGTCCTTTCAATGTATGTGCACTTGAGGTTGATCGCATATCCAATAATCTTATAAACGGCTGATCACTAGCAGTAGCAATTAATGAATTTTCTCCACTTACATCAATCGAATAAACTCGATTATTCAAGTTAAAAGAGTAAACTGGGACCAATTCACTGGTGTCCCATACTTTAACTGAATGATCAAATGATGAAGATACAAACAATCCAGTATCAAACGGCCACCATTCAAGTGCAGAAACACCAAACTTGTGAAACTCACGTGCTGGCATAATTGCAACATTGGCAAAAGCAGTCACTGGATTATCGTAATCGAAAGTGTCAAATCTGCGAGGGTGATGGATTTTATTTAGCTTTGCATCAACTTCATTTTCAGTACGTATTTGTTCTTGTTGATGTAAATCCCACAACTTGATTGAAGAATCACCTGAACCACTAAGCAAAAACCGATAGTCTACCGATTCCAATGAAAGACAATTGACCAGAGCATTTTTATGACAGTTTGAGGGAAACACATCGTATTTTGCTGTTTGATAAAGCTGTGATGAATAGTAGTTGTCAGTGATTATATTGGCAAACTTTAAGGGTGTAATATTACCCAACTTTGTTTCTAGCAAAAGCGATTGCATATCATTGTCGGGAATAAAAGAAAAAGTAGAAAGGTTCCTTCTTACTTGCCCTACGTGGGAATATCAGCCTGTGATGAAGAATGAAGATGGAGCAACAATTTGGTGGTACTAATATAGGAAGTGTATTTTAGTTTTGCGCTTGGAGGCGCGCCTACGCTACCATCATCTTTTGCAAAACTGCAATCATAAATTGGACGAAATCTTTGTAGTTTCCATAATCGAGTTCAGTTTTATTTAACTGATGCAGTACGCAACAATTGAAACAAGGAGTTTGAAAAAACTGGCATGGGGATGACGCTTTTACATTTCAAGTTCGACACTCAAGCTTTGAACCAAAATAACTTCAGTGACTTGCTTCGACCACAATGAAGGCGAATAACATTGAACCATTATCAATTGTATTTACATTTTACCCTTGTGATGCCCTAGATTGGATAGTGTTTAACGTAAGATTGGCCAAATTACTCCCGCTTTTGTGTCAAAGTGGACAACGATTCCTTTAGTTGCATCCGAACTTGAAACAAGCAATTTGCAACTTGATTGAACAAAAATCATTTATAAAATTTAGAAATTTGGATACAGACTCAAACGACCCTGAATTTCATCCACAAAAGTACAAGTACTATCCCAATTTTGATCTTTGTGGAAAGAGTGATTTCAAATCCACTAACGAATTCAAGATGGTAGACACTTTTTGTATTGATGAAAAAATCAATATTGAGTCCCATGTGGTGTACGGTATTCACTCAATTACGGATTTTTTTGATTTTACCGAATTCGTAGTTGATTTAAGACCGAGCAAAATAGTGAAATTGAGACTTCGTGTCAATGTTGGATTGGCTGTCGTCGATTACTTGATGCTCCATATTGATCGAAATCGAAAGTACAATTTTATTTATCACTTGCAAAATCGTTTGGTTGCAATTTCATCAAACGTAGTCCAAGTCTTTGGCTCATACAATGAATTACATCTAGACCAGTTTAAGGAGGTGGAAAAGTTTGGTTTTAGGGATCTCAATATCTGTGGTTCGTTTTCAAATTTTCAAAGATTGAAAATACTTCAAATAGTAGGAATTAAATCCCTGGTTGGCAATTGGCCCTTTTCAGTTGATATTCGCGATTTTCTTATAACTTTCAAAACGCCTGAATTGATAGGCTGTGAATATATCCATATTATTCGAGTAGATGAAGCCGATGCACAATCAATGCAAATTCCTGTATTGGATGATATTTCCTTTAAATATGCCAGTATGTATTTACCTTTGTGTTGAAGATGTATTACGAATGATGACATATTCAGGTACAGCCAGGATAAAAGTAAGAGGATGGCAAAGAGCTCTTGACGGAAACTATGGTGTTCAGGCCACGTTGTTGGATGTGGCGAAAGAAAGTGAATTTGTTTTGGAAAGCTTTGTCGAGATTAAGTTTTATGTTGCAACTGTCTTGCTATGTCCTACAAAGGAACTCATAGTGTCTGGGCAGCTTCTTGAATTTCCTATCTCACAAGTGAAATTGACGTCCAGTTTGACTAAATTGTGTTTATCCTGCACTCTGCTCAGATCCACCGATGAGCTTTTAGAACGGAATCTTTCACACTTGGAATTTTGAACTTGAAGGGCAACCTTGAAATAAATTGGAGAGCATCAAATTTAAGTTGTTCACCACGTTTTCTAAAGTTGAAGGAACTTTACTTGGGCTATTGTAAAATCGGTATGTCGATTGAGTATTTCAAGTTTCCTGACTCAATTGAAAAGTTGATGTTGGAATCAAAAGGAATCAAAGTGTCATTTCCGACGAGTCTAAAGCATTTGGATCTATCGTTTAATACAATACAGAGTAAGAATAACTACATGGGCTTGAACGGTTCATTCTGTGTTGTATTTGGAGATACATTGAAGAAGAGTAACAGAGAGCAAAACTATTGAAACGGAAGTATAAACGCATCTCAATTTTTAGCACATTCTCGACACTTTGTACGTCTGAGCGCAGTGAAGGAATTTTCGTGTTCCGTAATGTTTGGACGACGACGGCAAGTGGTCCAAATTAGGACAAGTATACCCAAATGAGGAAGTGAGGAAGCCAAGGTGTGTTGCTGAGAGAATACTATTAAAAAAAAAAAACTACAAAAGTGTTGCAAAAAATTTAAAATGATTTGTGTGTGATGCTGTTTAGTTCCCGACACAGAAAACATGAACTAACAGAAACCAATACAGAAGAAGCTCTACAACGGGTTATGACTGCATTACAATTGAATAGGGCTTGTGAGCGAATAAAGGAATATTTCAGGCACATTTCAAGTGATACAATACCATCGTCGACAGTGTTATTGGGTGACGATATCCATCCGAATTGACCACATATGAAGCGACTTTGGTTCTTTCAATTCAATTTTTCTTTGATCCTTGATTGGAGCTATTGAACTTACGTTTAACGAGGGAGGATAGAACCTTTGGCAAGGATGGCAAAGCCATATTTGATATCGTGATCTCAATTGGATACAGTATTGTCATAGAAGCAAAAAACTGGCCAATTAAACCTTTTTTCACAAATTCACAAGCGAATTCTGCGCTTCAAATCAAGTACTTAAATATATCCTTGTTCGTGGCATCTCTGAAAACAAGCTGGAAAGGATTTACATAACAGATACTGATTCGGTTATCAAAACTACAATGAAAATCGTTAGTAGCACATGGAAGTTGGGAGTTGACTGAAAAGTAATTGAAATATCTTACTTGACTCATGATTACTTAAATTCAACAACTTACGGGCTTTTTGCATTCCTTAGTGTTTTGGTACAAGATACACCCCTTCCGTGCAAATTGCGTGCATTGGTTGCAAAGTCTATTTGCGAAAAGTACGCACCGAGGAGCCCAGAGGGAGGAGAAGAAGAAGAATGAGTTGTTTTTGCTCTTGGATCTATCTGACTGTCATTATCGTTTCGTAATCTGTTTTTATTTTTATCTTTTATACTTTCGCTAGGTTTCTAGGGTTACATAATTTAAGTGCGGTAGCTGTTTGAGAAGATGTGACTTGTATTCTTGGTGAAGCACTTGGTAATGATCTCCTTCTTTTGTTTATTAAAAGACAAGCATTTCAAGTATCTTACTACACAGAAAAAAACACGCTTCCGTCATTTTGCGAATTTGAAAGTTGGGTTGATTATAGCTAAGACAACCTCACTCGAGAAAAATGCTTGATGTTTGTGCACAAATTCAGCCACAGTGTTTGACGAAACGCTAATCACATTTGGACTCAAAGAGCCTTGTGACGTATTTGTTGCAACTGGTATCAAGTGTATTCTTAGTAGATTTTGAGTCGCAAACAGTCGTGTTTAACTTTACAAATGAAAAAGTGAGGCTACATAGGGGAGAGAAGAAAAAATTTTTTTTTTCAGAGATACATACATAACATATAACAGTTTAATCGATCATTCTAAACCATGTTGGACATTAACGCATTCATTGTTGAGAAGGGAGGAGATCCAGAAAAGATCAAGATCTCACAGAAGAAAAGAGGTGCACCAGTAGAACTAGTTGATGAAATTATTAGCGACTACAAGGACTGGGTCAAGATTAGATTTGATTTGGATGAACACAATAAGAAATTAAATGCCATTCAAAAACAAATTGGTCAAAAATTCAAGGCTAAAGAAGATCCAGCTGAGTTGTTAAAGGAGAAGGAGCAATTGACCGAGGAGAAGAAACAACTCATAGAACGTGAAGCCAATACAGATAAAGAATTGAGAAACAAGGTTAATCAAGTGGGGAATTTAGTTCATGAGTCAGTGGTTGATTCCATGGATGAAGCAAACAATGAATTGATCAAGACTTGGGTACCTGAAGGTTACAAAGAACCAGCACAAGTTGCCGCTGGAACCAATGCGCCAGCTAATTTATCTCATCATGAAGTCTTGTTACGTTTGGATGGGTATGATCCAGAAAGAGGTGTTCGAATTGTTGGACATAGAGGTTATTTTTTGAGAAACTATGGTGTATTTCTTAATCAAGCATTGATCAACTATGGTCTTTCATTTTTGGCAAAAAAGGGTTATGTTCCATTACAAGCACCAGTAATGATGAATAAGGAAGTTATGGCCAAAACAGCACAATTGTCACAATTTGATGAAGAACTCTATAAAGTTATTGATGGTGAAGATGAGAAATATCTTATTGCCACTTCAGAACAACCAATTAGTGCCTATCATGCCGGAGAATGGTTTGAAAAACCACAAGAACAATTGCCAATCAGATATGCCGGTTATTCGTCATGTTTCAGAAGAGAAGCCGGATCTCATGGAAAAGATGCTTGGGGTATTTTCCGAGTTCATGCATTTGAGAAGATTGAACAATTTGTCTTGACTGAACCTGAGAAGTCATGGGAAGAATTTGATAGAATGATTGGTGCATCGGAAGAGTTTTATCAATCATTGGGATTGCCATATAGAGTAGTTGGTATCGTTTCAGGTGAATTAAACAATGCGGCTGCTAAAAAGTTTGATTTGGAAGCATGGTTCCCATTTCAAAAGGAATACAAGGAATTGGTGTCATGTTCCAACTGTACTGATTATCAATCAAGAAATTTGGAGATTAGATGTGGTATAAAGCAACAAAATCAAACGGAAAAGAAGTACGTTCATTGTCTTAATTCTACTTTAAGTGCAACTGAACGAACCATTTGTTGTATATTGGAAAATTATCAACGTGAAGATGGATTGGTTGTGCCTGAAGTATTGAGAAAGTACATCCCTGGTGAGCCAGAGTTTATACCATATGTTAAAGAATTGCCAAAGAATTCAACTTCTCAAAAGAGGAAGTAAATAGAAAAGAATGCTTTATATAAGTTATACAATAGCGTCGACAATGTTGTACCTTTTTTCTGTCTTAGCCTTAGTCTCTGTACCATTTCTCATTTTTTTTTTTTTGTATGACATCATTTACAATTGAGAAAATAAACAAAATCATTAATGGAAAACCCTTTCTATTGAAGAAAAGCTTAGTCGTTATCGATTGAAGTTTATACATGTATCATGGCAACTCCTGTGTATTCATCTAAAGAGCCACCACAGTATACTCAACATGACAATGGAACAGACATACAACAACAGAATTTTGAACACGAACAACTACCTGCATACACTCATGGACCTAATGCGCCAAGATCTTCCACCACTCCCATTTCCACTTCTGCGTCTTCGATATCAGATCAAGAATCAGACATAGTTCTGAATTTCCCTGAAAACAGACCAAAGCAAAATGAATGCAAAGTATGTTGTCAAGATTTATTTTGTGGTGGATGTTTTGGATGTTGTACTGGCCCTGCGAATATGCCAAATAGTGATCGCAATCTAATGGGTAGTATTGTGGTCGTCCTATGTTGTGGCGCTGGTATTGAAGCCGGTGTGAGTTAGAAGGAGCTTGTCTCTGTAGCTGTTGATGCCTTACTTCCATGTAGCTTCCTCAGTTAGGGTAATTGCATAGCATAGGTGAGTATGTTCAATAGACAATAAACACTGAGTAGTTGACTCGCCACACTTTGTTGTTTCTGACAGTTTGATTTGGAGGTATGCCATGTGAAATAAGGGCATGATTAACTCCGATGGTCATAATATGTTAATTCCTGTTTTGTTAGACAAATTAAAATTTCAGTTGCAGCAACGCGCAAACGTTAAAAAAAACAAGCAAGGTATGGAAATAAGTAACACAAAAATGGAACCACTTACTTTTCCCACTCCCAACTTGAAAACCATCATAAAAGAGAGTGGAGAATCGCACCAGATGCCACAATTTTAGCGACCTCATAACCAACATGGGGGAAAAGTGTTGCTACGCAAAAACGATATAAATACAGGTCAATTATTCTCTTCTTTTATTTTCCTCAACTACTTCAACCATTCCAATCTCCATTAAACAATGTCTTCCATCTCATTAGCTCCACAACATCAAATCAAAGGTCAAACTGCCATAATCACTGGTGGCACCAAAAACTTGGGTGCGGAAACTGCCACTGAATTGGCAAAATTAGGCACTAATTTGTTCTTGCACTATAGATCCAACCCAGAAGAAGCTCAAAAATTTCAAGCTGAGTTGACCAAACAGTATAATGACATCAAAGTTGAAATTTATCAAGGTGATTTAACAAAAGCACAAGATATTACTGATTTATTCAAGGCTGCTAAAAATGCGTTCCCCAAGGGTATTGATATTGCCATCAATAATATTGGACAAGTGATCAAGAAGCCAATTACTGAATTCACTGAAGATGAATTTGATTCATTGGATTTGAAGAATAATAAAGTGGCATTCTTTTTCATCAAGGAAGCAGGATTGAACTTGAATGATAATGGTAGAATTGTGTCATTAACGACATCGTTATTGGCTGCTTATACCGAGTATTATGGTGGGTATCAAGGAACAAAAGCTGGAGTTGAGTTTTATTCTAAAGCAGCATCAAAGGAGTTGCACTCGAGGGGTATTACTTCCAATTGTGTTAGTCCTGGCCCCATGGAAACTCCATTCTTGATCAATTCTGAGCAAAAGGAGAGTGTTGAGTTTTTCAAAACTGTTGGGTTACATGGTAAATTGACTCAAACCGGTGATATTGTCCCCATTATTAGGTTTTTGGTGACCGAGGGCACTTGGATTACGGGACAAAATATCTTTGCTTCTGGTGGTTTTACTGCTCGTTAAGAAGAAAGGAGAGAAGAAATAGTTTTATATAGTTTGTCCAGGGTATATGTTGTTTACTTTTAGTACAATCTGTGTGACAATACAACACTTCAATAAAAAGCTCCCCTTGTGTTTCTTGATCGTTATTTTCCTTCTTTATTATTATTATACAAAATCCTTGCCTCTATTTTACATACACAACATCTCCAAACAATCTTCCGCACAGCAACAACAAATTATCGCAGCGCAGCATCCACAGAATGATGAACAGCATCCACCACCTCCTCTTTGTGGTTGTTGTTGGACATACATTGGCTGTTGTTGTTGATAGTATCCTTGTGGTGGTGGTGGACCTTGTTGGTAGTAACCTCCTTGTGGTGGACCTTGTTGATAGTAATTGGACTAGATAGTAGACGTCTGTTAGTATCTTGAGTCAAAGTTGGAGCTGCTGAGGAGAAGAGTAAAATCGGCCATATTGATTGCTCATGAGTCATTAAGGTTATAGTGTTCCCATTGTTTATCGTTGTACAAGACAGAGCTGGTCATTTATAGTTTGGAAACCATTGGCATCCTTCTCCATCTCTGATTCAAACACGTCTAGTTAAGTCCCCCTGATCGTCTTACACCCACAAACACCAACAACTCATGCAGAAACATAGAGCCAACTCTCTGCTAATTGGTTTGATATACATACCATTGTTCTAGTGTGTATGTGCGTATCTTTCTATTAGTATGCTTTGATGCGAAGCAAAAAGAAAAGGGACAGTTTAGGTATTTTATATGTCTATAGAATGATTTGTTTCCGCTTTTGATGAAAAGAATTTCAGAAAAAAGAATAAGAAAATAAAAATAAAATAAAATATGACAATTACGTAATATAAGTTGTCAACCACAAAGAAGTTAAGTACAACTCAGCCTTGTAAAGAGAGAGAGAGAGAAGAAAAGTGACACTGTATATAGTTTTAAAGCTATCAAGAAAAGTAAAACGATTTAGTATTGACCCAAAGAGGGGGGGGGG
>OGTJ01000104.1_pt1 | contig 53470 bp, 35 predicted proteins | sample 1574611 | NCBI WGS metagenome assembly OGTJ01 (sample SAMN03295858, study PRJEB24534) | human gut metagenome | isolation source: fecal sample 1 from infant 9 | host: Homo sapiens | place: USA: Pittsburgh, PA | collected 2014-07
TGATCCTCAAGTCTCCTCATTTTGCGGTCAATGATTGATCCCGTAATTGAAAATGAAAGATGGTGATTGCAGGTAAAGTTATAAGTTATGAAAAACAGCGTTCAGAAGAATATAAAAATTAGAGGAAAGATTCAATTAAATGAAAAAATGCACAAAAAGCTGTCTAAATATAAAGCAATCATTCTTGGTTGTGTGTTTCATTGAAGTGCCATTGGGTTGATCCACTTAGTTTGTGCATATGAAAGAAAGATGAATGTCTTTTTGTCGAAGTGCACCGATTGAAATTCCAATTTACTATTTGTTGTTTGCCGTTTGCTAATTTGCTAAATGGTGGTATTGGTGGACTGCTGATATCGGATTTTGCTGCTGTACATTTGTTTTTTATTGACGTCAAAGCTCAATTTCTCTTTCGCTTTAACTCCAATGAACGGTTTTCATTGGGGTTTTGATTGGGCATCTCTTGGGGTTTCTTGACAATGAATGTAACAAACAAGATGACTTTAGTGTGAGGCCCTTTAGCAAACAATTCTTTTCATGCGGCAAGATTTCTATGGCATTACCTAAGATTTAGTAGGAAGCCACATTCTCCTGCTACGTGGTATATTGTCCAACAAACTTCTTGCAATGCCCAAAGCCAATCGGTCTAATGACATCACCCAACGATTCACAAAAAAACAACAACGTATAACCCAAACAAAGTTCAAAACTAATTGCCATTCTCGTTGATGTTAGTGTCTTACCAAAAATCTGTGTACTTGGTATTGGCCGCAACTGAAAAGTTTTTTGTAGATCGCTATCTTTCCATCGGTTGACACATTTCGACTTTCCTTCACACTGCCGGGTTCAGCACAACAACACACAGCTCAACTGAGCATTCGAAATGGGGCGGGTTGTCGTCGCGACCCTGACTCAACAGCTGTTTTATAATTGATGCTAACATGGACGCTTTTTGGATACGATGCCAGAACTTATCAAGAACCCACCAAAAAATGATCCAATGTAGGCACATGTGGTAGTCATTATATCGGTATAGCGTATTAGCAACAAGTGAAGACCTTCTAGTGTTAAAAAAGCAACATGTTTGTGCGAAGGGATGATCTAGGTTTTTGATTGTTGCTTTCTAAACTATGATTGAAGAAGTTGGTTGATATAGTCTCTATGATTATACACGGTGGTTTTCATGAGCTGTTGTGAAATTCGCCCAGAAACATCACCTGTTAACCCTTTTTTATATGCACCTAGTGTTTACAATGCCACTAGTTTGTTAAATTTCAGCTCAGGGCAAGGACAACATCAAATGGGACCATGACATATCCCATAACAAAACGATGTGATCAATGTGATCATCACTGACTCCACCAAACCTGTCAACAAGAAAGCATCTCTAAAAGTAGTAGTTCATTTAAGCATCGAGTCACTCTTGTCTATGGCCACCCCAATTGCTTACAATACCCAACACTCGACCCTGATAGACCACATAAATCATGGCCATCATTGCGTCGTCTCGATAAGGTATGACATATTTCAATCGAAATAGCATTCTTAAAATTGGTATAGGCAGCAAATATAGTAGAATTGGTTCAAGATTCATGCAAAAGTGTCAACATTCGAGTATGACGATGGAAACATGTGCTTGCCTCAAAAAGTTGTTATAGCGTAATCAAATGTTGTTACAAGCAGATAGATTGCTCAGTTGGGGGTTGTCCTCCATTGCAAGTCAGTTGATGTACCTTAGCAACGAGGGAGTCGGCTTGACACCTACGAAAAATAATCAAGGAAAAGATGTGTAAGTTGAACACGACTGTGTCAAACTTTGCGAACAAGTAACACTTCCCAGTCCCCAGTTACCTCTATCTCCACCCAATGCCACCATCTACGTCTCCACAACCGGTCCTAGACCCATCCATAATTAAAGACCTATCCAACCACATCTATGAAAAACGAAAAGCAACGGCTTTCCAAATTGAGTCAATCACTAAATCAGCATTGAGCCGTAATGACAGTCAAACAATATATCGAATCATTCACGAATTGACAACGATGACCATGACCAGTGGATCAAACTCAGCCAAGATGGGAGCTATTACCGCATTAGGAAGTGTTTCTGTAGCTGTCGGTTCATTTGCAATTGCTTATTTTCTTGATGATATAATCCGGCCTATATTTGCTACGTTTCGCGATACTGATGCTCGGGTACGGTACTATGCATGTGAATCTTTGTACAATGTTGCCAAGATTGCTCGAGGTGAGATTTTGCTATACATTAATGAGATATTTGATGTGTTGTGTATATTGGTGAGCGATGCTGAGAGCAGTGTCAAAAATGCTGCTGATATTTTGGATAGATTGGTGAAGGATATAATTAGTGCTAAAGCTACAAGTTATGTCAGCATATTGCAACAGCAACAACTGCAACTGCAACTGCAACTGCAGAAGAAGAATACCCAGAACTTGCAAGGGCAACTAGCCCATAATGGGGAGTTGGCATACGAAGATTTGCTAAAATCCCAAGGAAGTGATGAAATCGTGCAGCTGAATAATCCGCAAGATCCAGCAAAGGCGTTTCTGTTGCCGAAATTTATGCCAACTTTATTGGAAAGAATGTATACTGTTGACCCGTTCACCAAGAAATTCCTACTCAGTTGGCTTGAGTTGTTTGACGATATACCCAATTTAGAATTGATTAGTTTCTTGCCTAGTTTTTTGAAACCTTTGGTGAGGTTCATTTTCAATAATGCACCAAGCGATATCAAGTTGGAAACGCAAAACTTGTTAAATGTGTTCTTAAAGGAAATCCAGGGGATATCGAGAGTGAAAATTGAGTACAAGCATAGATTGAAGGAGCAGGAAGAAATGGAAAGCAAGGAAAAGGAAGAGAGGGAAAAAGAGGAGAAGCAGGTGGTGCTGGAGAGCAAAGACAAGAAGGAAGAAGATGCTGATAATGAAGTGAAGCAAAAATTGAGTGACTTGAGCAAGTCAAAGTTTGACGACAAAAAGGGTAAGGGGGATCTTGTCGATAGTACGAAAGTTGAACTGAGTAAGTTGCAGAACCAGCAAAATGGCAATGGAGTGGGCAGAGATGACGCTGCAAGTATCAAGTCATATGATACAACAATAATCCACAAGAAAGAAGAAGTCTCATCTATCCAAAACTCTACTGAGTTGAACATAGATAGACTTGGTTTGGAAGAGGATGCGGAACTGGATGAAGTAACGTTTGGTCAGGATATCTATATCGATTACCTGAAAATCATTTCGATTTTGGTTTCTTTTTTACATGAATTTGAAAAACAAGAAACAGTGGCCAAAAACGACTTGCTTATCGATTCACGAGAAACTTATTGTGATGTACAATTTATCGCTTTGAAATGGCTACAGGCATTGATTGATGTATCACCACAAGATGTGCTTAACGCTATGCCTGAATGTGTTTCAGTTATATTGAAAAATATTACCGTGACTGATCAAACTCAGGATCTCGAGCTACAAAATCAACTTATCAATGTAAGCTTTAGTTTGCAAGCGTTTTTGAGCAAGGTGTACACTAATGTCTCATCATTTGAGTTATTTGGAATCAATGAGGAGAGTTTGGCCCATTTCAATTCAACTCAATTGCCGCAAACTTTATCAGCCATCATTAATGAGTATTTAAAGCCAGTTTCATCGGCATTGACAACAGCATTTACAAATGTGGCATCGAGCGCAACAAACGACAACGAATTGTCACGAATTACTTCTTTGGAATGGTTAATTTTCATCTATGAGCATAATCCTAATGACTTTTTGAAATTTTTCCAATCAACGGACAAGTTTGAGTTGACAAATTTGTTGAAGTATGACTCCAGCAATGAAGTGATTTTGAAAGTTTTGCAATTATTGGCCAAAATCTCCGAACTGAATCCTGAATTTTTTAAAGATTTCATTATCAAGTTGTTGAAATTGATTCAATTGGAAGGTTACGAGAAATCAATCAAGGTTGAATTCATTATTAGAAAATTGTGTCTTTGTTTGGATTCGGAGATTATCTTTACTACATTATCGGAAGTTTTGCAACAGCATTATCATCAACAGCCATCAACTAAGCAGCTGGGTCTGCAACACCACCAGTCATCACTTTACAATGACAAAGATGCTAATGCACAAACCGAGTCCAATTTTGAATTTGCCAATATGTTGATTGTTACATTAAATAATATCCTCCTTACTTCCAGCGAATTATCGCCATTTAGAAAAAAATTGAAAAACTTGGATTTGTCATCCCTGAAGGATTGGTCATTGTTTGCCACGTTGTTCAAAAGTTGGTGCTTTAATGCACCCAGTGCTATTGCCCTATGCTTACTAACATCAAATTATGAATTGTCATATTTGTTGATTAAAAACTTGTCGGAATTGGAAGTTACATCACAGCTCTTGACTCAATTGGATGTACTTATTCAACTACTAGAGCTGCCAATTTTCGTCAAGTTGAGGCTACAATTGCTTGAGCCCGAAAATCATCCATTTTTATACAAGACGTTGTATGGGATCTTGATGGTGTTGCCACAATCGAGTACGTTTATGACATTGAGAAATAGATTGTCGGTGTGTGGTGTTCATGGCGTTTCTAGTGGTGGTGCAGGAGTCGGTGGTGTTAGTGTTCCAGAAATCAAAGGCGAATTGTCGCTACGAAGAAAGAGGATTAATGAATTGTTGGAAAGGTTTAAAGAGATCAATAGGATTTGATAATGGATACACCAAATCAAGCAGCAAACGTCTAATTCTAAAATAAAACGTCGATTCTAATAAGCAATTATATACAAGTATATAGAGCTATAAAAATGTCTTTGAGATTCAGCTTTGTTTAGTCCTTTCTCACACCAACAGATTTTCCTTCTTTCAATCTCTTTTCAGTTAAAGCAGCAATGATAGCAGCACCAACACCACTACCATCCTCAGCGGGAACAATGACAATTGGATCCTCTTTCAAATCAGCCGGCCACTCGAAAATATCTCTTAAACTCTTTGCTGCTCTAGTTTTGAATTCAGGATATTTTTGATAAACAGATCCATCAGCAGCACAATGAGCAGTCTTGTATTCTCTCTTTTTGCAAATGGCAGCAATACCACAAACTGACAATCTTGCTGATCTTTCACCAATTAATTCAGCGATACGGCGAATTACTTTACGTTCAGCAACAGTGGTTTGAATGCCCAATGTAGCTTGGAATAACTCGGCAACATCTTCCAAGTTTTCAAATGGATCTTCTTCAATCTTGGCTGGAAATGAAGTGTCCAAAATGTAAGCTTCGTTTAGTTTATCCAAATTTTGTCCTTTGAAAATGAGGTGTCTCTCTTCTGCCAAATCCAACAACACCAATCTCAAAAGTTCACCAAGATAGTATCCTGAATTCATTTTTTCAAATGATTGTTGACCTGGTCTTGGAGATTCTTTATCTACTCTAACATCATACTTGGTTCTTGGAAGAACAACCAATTCGTTATCAAATGACCCATATTCACAATTAATGGCCATTGGCGATTCTGGATCAACATCGTCAGCAGTTTTACCTTCCAATTTTGGAATATCCTTCACAACATCGTAATAAGCACCATTGACACCAGTTCCAAATATCAATCCCAATTTGGCTTCCGGATCAGTATATCTCGATGCCACCAAGGTTCCCACAGTATCATTAATGATTGCCACTACTTTAATGGGAACACCAACCTTCTGTATAGCATCTTGTAACATTGGTGCAACATCTTTACCCTCAACTCCTTCAATGGCCCAACCTTTAGTCCATCTTTGCAATACAGCTTCGGTAATACTGTTTTGACTTGCAGGGTAACTAAATGTGAATCCCAAGGGTAACGGTTCTTTACAACCTTCGGGATAGAGATCATCAACAAACTTTTTCAAACAATCGGCAATGAAGGACCAAAGTTCTTCACTTTTTGCTGTTCTCATATGTTCTGGCAACGGAAACTTGGATTGAGTAGTGTCGAAATCTCTATTCCCACCCAACTTGACCAAGACAACTCTCAAATTTGTTCCACCCAAATCAATAGCAATATAGTCACCTGTTTCTTCACCAGTGGGAAAATCCATAACCCAACCAGGAATCATGGGGATATTGCCTCCCTTTTTCGATAATCCTTTGTCCAATTCAGTAATGAAATGATCAACAATCTTTCTCAATGTTTCACCACTAACGTAAAACTCTTGTTCCAATTCTTTGACCACCAGTAAGAGTTCTTGTGGAACATCTGTGAATGTACCTTTTCTATGTTGAGGAGGTTTTGGACCCAAGTGAACCATTACTTTTGACTGATAATTATTGTACTTTGAAGGATTGCTATTTATTTGATAAACAGAAATGTGAAGCGGTGTCGATGAGCTTTGCTATTGTGAATGAGGTATAGAGAGTATTATCAATTGAATCTGAAGATCTATGGTTGAAAAGCTTGATAATAAAGTATCGGGAGAAAGGTTTCTATATATGGAAGATAAATTTTTCAACAACTCAAAAGAAAGAGAGGAAGATCGGAACAACTCAAGTCCGAAATTGTGCAAAAGTACACACACACACACACAGAAAATAACATCTGATCAGTAACATTTGATTAATGGAAGAATCTCTTATGATCATACTTTTTTTGGAGTATAGAGTCCTTGTGTTGGAATGTTTTCATCGGTCCTACTGTTACAGTCTTTGGTTACTAATCTCTTCCCATTGAAAGTAGCGTGTTCACACACCTGCTATATACCATATTTCTTCGGAAAAACTCAACTTGGCTCTAAAAGCTGTCTATTTGTGTAACCCAATGACATAATTCTCGGATCAACTAAATTCACATAATTGTCACAGGCATATAGAAGCTTGCGGTATCCCGCTACAAATAGTACAGTCTTTTGATACATTAGATGTTTTGATGGGCAATATACAACGGATTCAAAAACCAATTTCCTGTGTAACACTAAGTCCAGTTTATATTGACGCAAATGACCCCCATTTACAATAAATATTCTTTGTGAAAAAACAGTGCATCTAAAAAGGAAACTCCACACAAACACGAACATCTAGAGTAGTTCGCAAATCGCATAACCAGTGGGTTGATTCTTTTTTTTTGTATACCACACCGGAGAACATTAACCCTGTCGCGCATAATTTTTACTCTAGCCTCAAACTGGAGTTGATGATAACCTGGTTTCCCCATTCTTTCAATCAAGTTGTGTCCTGATTACTACTACTACACTCCTTCATTGCAGTACCCAACCCACGTAAATCTTCTTTAACTTGTTGGACATACCTGTTGATCTCATCAAACACTTCCTTGCTATAGATTGTTTGGCTTTGGAAATCAGCTTCATCTTCGGAGTCATAATCTTCATCATTGATGGCAAAAAACTTGTCAACTTTGTCTTGCTCTTCTGCGGATAATTTTAAATTTTTGCTTGAAGGCGAATTTCCTTCTCCATTGTCATGCTCTGCACCCTCTTTGACATCTTCGTTGTGAGTATGATTTCCACTATCAGATAATTTTGTGGTGTCCCCATGAACGTCTTCGCCTTTGGTCTCCATCTCCGCCGTCTTTAACTGATACAATTGTTGTTTTTGTACTTCATTGGTATTTGTATCCTCAATTTGAAGGGCAGACATTGTTTGTAGTAGTTGATCCTGCAGTTCCTTCAACTTGGCCAATTGTTGAATATATTTCTCATTGAAAAGAGTGTCATTAACCTTTGCGTCCTCTGCCAACCGTTTGACATCATCCAAAACATCAATTTGTGTCCATAGCTTATCCAGATAGGTTACACTTGGTTTGGCACTAGGGATTTGATCTATACTCTGAAGACTCTGGTTGTCGAGGTTGGCAAGGTATACATCCGATGTGGTATTGGTATTACTTCTGGATAATCTATATCCGCTAGCTGCTCCTGTTCTCGAATTAGTCTTGGATATACTGTTGTTATTGTTGTTGTTGTTGTTGTTACTGTTACTGTTACTGTTGAAAAAGTATTGTGGTGATACATTTGACGATAGCGATGTGGAGTAGGAATGCTGAGATCTAGGTACGGTCAAGTTATTGGACTTTGTTGGTTTGACATTGGAGCTCATTTTTGTACTGCTTCGTATAGATATTAGTAGATGACGTACAGTCGCAGTTGTATTATCAAGCAATCGCTTTACTATTCGTGGAGGCTCTCTCCTTCAATTCCTAATTTTTTTATATTGTCATTTGCGCACAGACCGCACCACACCCATAATTGAAGTCAATGCATGACAGATCCGCAAATTGAAAGTGTTTTCCCTCTAGCGACTGATGTTAATGTCGCTTTGATACTGGATTCTGATGATTACCCAGAGTCACCATGTCCCTCATCGCCCCAAAATAAACCTTCAATAAACCCTCATTCCACGAAACCCCCATGGAAGAAATTACTATACTTGAAACAACCATATCCAGACAACTACACTGATGTGTCGTTTCTATCGCAATTGAAAAGAAATACTACTGTGGCCAAATACTCGTATCTTCAATTGGTTGATGACTTTGTATTGATTGTGTTTTACATCTCGTGTATCTTGTTAGTGGACTTGATGTTCATTGGGATATATTCTAAAGGTTGGGATCCAGTTAAACCAACAGTTGCTAGCACTATTATATGTGTATTGTTTTATGGTCTTTTGCGTTACCACTATCTTTTGTCTTCAATCTTGGGATCCAATTTGAATTTGAAATCATTCATATTGATATCGTTTATGATCTTAATTGTTTCGCCAATACTCAAATCCTTGACACGGTCCACGTCATCTGATTCAATTTGGGCCATATCACTGATTCTTTGTATCGTTAACTCGGTATTTTATGAGTATTCATCGACAAAAGTATATAAACCCACTATATCCACGAATATTTCAGTTAGTAACGCAATAGTATTGGCATCACGACTAAAGTCAACTTCACAAGTGTTTGTGTTTATGCTTTTTGCCATCCAAGCCAACATCTTGTTACCGTTGTATGATGCTAGTTTACGTCAAAACAAGAGGCTCAAATATCTTCATTATGTCACGATTTTATCAACATTTTTCTTGGTAGATTATTGGATTTACAAACTCGTCAATTACAAGTTTCTACTTTACTGGCTCTTGTCGGTTTTTGTTGCTATGATTTTGATGCCAGCATATTTTTTGTCACTACAAAGATACAAGAATGAGCTACAAGGACCATGGGATATTGCAAAGCCAAAAATTAATAGAAATATGTATTAAAGTGAAGTCTGTAGATTATGTTGATAGTGCACTGACAAATTCAAACTAGCTTTTACCGTGGTGATCCCTTGAATAAACAAACGCATCCTCTACTTCCATCTGCACTTCCTGAAGAGCTCTCAGTTCGGATCTAACGCCCAAAGACCAGATCAATCCATTCAATAATCCTGTAGCCAAAATGACAATTGTTGCAAATAAAAACAAGACTGATATCCAGCCAGCGACGTTTGATACAAATACGATAGCAACATGCATTCCAATTACAGCTAAAATTGACAAAATGAAGTGAAGTTTTCTCCACCTTGTTTGGAAAGGTATAGTGTGACTCCTATAGTTATTAATCTCGACAAGTAGCTCTTTATACACAGACTCCCTTTCTATTGACGAATACTCTTCAACATGATTGGCATGCAGTATTCGTGGCTCCACCTTTAGCTCAACACAGTATGCAAAGTGGTCAGAAAATGAACATCTCAACGGAGGTGGCAACGTTTCAGTAAACTTGACCTTTGCATCTACTGGAGTAATACTACTAGCGTCTATCAATGCATAATCTAATCGACAGGCATCGGTCATTGGTCTTTCTCTTCTCCAAGTGTTCAATCGCGAGTTGCATGTCACACCGGCAACCGAGATTTGTTCCTCCGGGGTCAATTGACTCACCTGATGGGGATGTACAACTTTCTCCCCGTGCAATACATTCCATGAGTCACTCAATCCTCCCTCAATGGTGAAGATTTTATACGGCAATGACTCTGGTTTAGAATTCAAATCGCCAACTTGGATCACAGCATATCCAGCTTTTTTCAACATTCGGACTATTTTGGCAAAATCCCATGCCTGGCATGCTCTATGAGTTGAGTAGCTTGCATCACCATGGCCATAAGGTGCATGCATATGACTGTTTAGCAAAGCTATGGGCATACTTCCAGAATAAAGTGGTTGAAACATGGTCACGGCAACGCTTTTACCAACATACCAGTCACCTCTAAAGAATGCTGATGGGCGTCCATTAATTGGGAAACGATACAAGAATGTTTCTGTGATGGGGATTTTTGCTAAAACACACAATCCTGGGCCACTGATTATGCCGGCTTTGAAATAACGTCTGAATGGATACCGATCTCGACACACATGGTCCAAGTATTGCCAGTCTTCCTCACACCAGACTTCTTGCAAGGCAACCACGTCATAATCATCACTTGCATCAAATGGGTTAGCCAATTTATCTGCTATTGCCCGCAACCTTTGCTTTCTATGTTTGGAAACTAATTTTAGACCCCAAGTGTTGAAAGTAAGTAGTCTTACAGACTCTCTTTTATCAGTCTCGTTTACCATTCCACCATGAATTATAATCAAGTGTGAATGTATGAGTAAATGTGAATATAGTGGGGAGGTTGTATCAAGAACTATTTACTGTTTTCAAATTACGTATAGAAGAGAAAAAGTGCGACACGACATTTGTCTTTTTTCAACCACTGCTGCTCATCACATCCATCATCAATGACATCAGCTGTGCCTGAAGATATACAAATTCCTCCAAAAGAGATCGAGGACGTCATTGAAAAGTCTATTCTGTACATCCAAAAGAATGGCAAATCTTTTGAAGAAAGATTATTGAAGAATAACCGAAACAATCAATTTGACTTTTTGAAACCAGATAACAAGTTCCACCAATACTATTTATGGGCCTTAAAGTCATACTCACGCTCTGTTGCGAATGAAAGCGAGGAGAAACATACAGAAGCTATCAGCGTTGATGATATTGTAATACCGAAGCCCAGGGAGTTGAAGTTTTTGATAGACGACTTCCCTCATATATGTGAGCGAGATTTACAAATCATTAGGACAACGGCGATGTATATTGCTGTCAACGGCGAGGATAAGATCAAGAAGCTTTTGAAACATGAACAGGATTTAGGTCATCATGCCCAATTCGACTTCCTTAAGCCGCAACATTCGTTGTATGCTCTATTTCAAACGTATGTTACCCAATATAAAGTGATCAAGGATTCCATTTCAAACCAATCAAGCCCTATGGAAAATGAACTAGCAAATAGTTTGAATGACATAAAGAGGGACCCGTTCTCAATTTTAACTAAAGCATATGATAGGGCACAATATTATAAGCAACATAAAGTTCGCAGAAAGAGACAAGATGAGCAAGTCCTACAAAAGAGAATTCATTTTGCACTGATTGATTGGCAAGACTTTTCCATAGTTGAGCTTGTGAAATTTGATGAAATCGACATGGTCAAAGAGTTGAGCGCACCGTTGAGCCTAGTGGAGTTGCAGAAGCGGTCTCTTACTGCAAAAAGTCGGGATATTCAACTTCCTACATCAAAACCAAGTCTTTTAAAACCGAACCAACTTGCAGAAGATGTTGTGGAGAAGACATCTGAAGATGTTGCAGAGCAACCCAACACTAGCAGTGTGACTCCCGCTCCATTCAAGGGAATGAAGATTAAGGCAGCTGGAACAACAAGATTGAAACGTGGGTCGTCGACCAGAGATGTATCGAAAAAGGCAGTTTCAAATGAAAAAATCAAATGTCCAGTGACAGGAAAGTTGATCCCGGCCACGGAGTTTGACGATCATTTAAGGGCTGTATTGAGGGACCCGTCTTATAAGCAGCAACAAGAAAACTATCTACGAAAGAATTTCAGCTACGAGTCTAACATTACCACCGACCAGGCATTTGAAAATATCAAGCGATTGATGAGAAAAAGACATACAGAGGAGCACGATAGTGTATAGGGGAGTGGCATTTAGCTTTCTTTGTTTTCCGTGATTCAGGTCTTATTTGAGATTTGAAAGTGACGAAATGATGCCAGTTATTGGTACCGATCTGTTCTCGGTACATCCATTTGTTTTGATCTTGTATGTAGGCAAATACAATGAGGGCAGAAAGTGGAAGTCTGCCTCGATAAGATTGGGATATTTGCTTACTAAAAAAATCGGCATTTTTTAATTTTTTTTGCTTATTGGACAAACACAATTGGAATTAACAGGAGAACTTCATTATGTCAAGTTGAAAAGTGTGTGCATCGGTTTGGTTTTATATACAGGCTACTAGTTGTGGCTACTCCATGGAGGATGTGCAATTAGTTCTGAGACTGATCACGAGAATTGCTTTTCTTCAACTCACTCGCCAAAGGTTTTGAGTCTCTCCCCGAACTTCTAAACATGCGGCAAGAGAACCTTGGCTTAGTCAGATGTTGTCGAGCTGCATATCTTGGAACAATGTTATGTCTTCACATAGCATGAACTGTGACAGTTTACTCATATCATTCATGAAAATTAATCTGGAAAGATCAACAAGATTTCATTTTAGCAGATGATGATCATAAGGGAGGAAAGGATTTACAATGTCACATCAGAGTTCTTGAGGATTTCAACGTGGGTTATTTTTCTGGAGAGAGTGGGGATACGATGAAGTGGAAAGCTGGGGGGGAAGATGTGGGAGCGTGGGAAGTTACATGAAGTTAATGTGGGTCATGGGTTGGAGGCCCATATTATAATGTATTGTTTACAAGGTTGTGCTATATTTTATCTCCTGTAGTTTCAACTTCTGTATGCTATTATGGCCTTCGTTTTTCCAAGTGTTACAGGGTAAATTAGGCACTTGCTGAAGTACTTGGCCCATCCATGCGCAAACACACCCACCCAACCGACTTTTGTTTACACGTTCATGCCACTCATAAACGTGAATTTTTATATGCGACAACCCGTTTGAGATTTGGGGAATGTTTAATGACATACGCTGGACTAATCCAGCCATTGTTTCACTCTAAATTCCAAGTAATATTTTGAGGTCAATGCAGCATGGTTGGTCGCCAGCATTTTGAGCTCAAACTCTTTGATGGAAAAAGGTGTGTCAAGTTGTTGTTTTTGTCAAGTAACAAGTGCTATTCGTTTATTTTTATTCATTGAAGTTGAACTCAACCCCTCTCTGAAATTGCATCAAAATAAGCTTTGGAACCTTTAGTCAACAACTTTGCAGTGGAGCTTCTATGCGTCGCTGTGGCCATTCCCCTCTTTCTGTTTAATTCAATAGGGTCAATATCATTTGATTTGGCGTGAATCTGACCATCCATATCAGTTTTTTGTATCTTCCAACTGATTCATCAATTTATCACCCTGGATAGCCAACGTCCTCTCAAGGTGGTTTTCTATTGTGTCAACGCGAAAAATCAAAACAAAACAAACAAACAAACAAACAAACAAACAAACAAACAAACAAACAAACAAACAAACCAGATCCATAAGTATTACAACTGACACCCAGCAATCCCGTTGAGAGGAATCTACACAGTTCAGTATTCAATAGTTACCTGCTTGACTGAATTCCAAGCATAATCATTGTTGTAAGCATACTTCACGAGACGCCACCGTATCACCTTCATTAAACATGAGCGATAACCGAATTCAGATAATATATGAAGGGATCAAAAGGAAGATTAATGAATATGACGCTCTTAAAGCAGACATGGACAAATTCTTGGTAGACATTGATAAAAGACTATCTGAGAAGCAAGCACAATTTTCCCAAGAACAACATAATCACAAAAAACTAAGTCTGGAAATCGAGAGTATCAATGGTGGGTTACGCAAAGATTTGACTTCACTATCACAAGAGAGATTGGCATTACAGCGGAAAATAGATGACTCGATTACAAAATTAGAAAGTTTGCAGTCAATGGTTTCAAGCATGTTGCAAGAAAAGAATAGACTTCTACAATTGAAAGAGGAGGCCAATGCTGAATTTGAACGATTGAGTGTGTCTTTAGAAAGAAGAAAAGAAGCACTAAATTCATCCGAAGATGCTTATGAAGAACGAATGATGGGTTTTCTTGGAGACGCGGTGAAGATGGAATTATTCTCCGGTTTGAGACTTGAACCGGTAGGTGAAAATCGACTACAATTTATATTCTTCAATCTTGATCCTAATGATTTTGATCGCAAATTTTCAATCATTGTTAATGTCGAAGGGGTAAACTATAGTGTTGAGGAGACTTTGCCTCTGCTTTCACTGGATTTTGTAGACAAGGCGCTTTTGGAGTTGAATCAGGATCAACAATTGGCGTCGTTTTTGAGAAAAGTTGAGAATCAGTTCAAGTTACTCATTTCGCTGCAAGATTAGAGGAAGAGAGACGTACGTGGACAGTTGCCAATGTTGGGACATTTGCAATACAACTTCGACGTATGCGTGGGTGTGGGTATGGGTGACATGGAGTACCTTCAATCGCCACTACTTGCATCAGATGATAGTCCGATGACAGACTTGATACCCCATTACCAAACAATGCTTGCACAGGTCAATATTTGCATTGACATCCCCAAGACTTTCATATCCGGCTCTTTTTTTGTATTATAATCTATACGTGCTTTCTACTTTTTCAATACATCGCAACTTAATTTCCATCCACGATCATCATCAACCTTGTGCAAGATATTCACTTTCCAAAGCTCCAACAAAATCAACTCCTGTAACGAGGGCAACTCTTGAACTCTATACTCAGCCAGGCTTCCAGTTTGATTTTCAAGACTATAGGGATTTTGTAAAGATTGTAAATCAGCAATTATCTTCACAATTTTGGAATATTTTTGGAAATTTATCACTTTACTCGATAAGAAATTTTGCGAGGGGATGTATTTAGGTATTCCTTCAGTTGTGGTTGTAATATCCGATATGAACAAATTGATATATGGTACTATAGGTAAGGATTCTCCTGATGACAATAAATTGCGAATCTTGTTCCTATAGGTGGAATAGTTCTTCTCCATACTGATGATTGACGACAAGTACTGATACAAGTCGACGTATTTCTGCAGCAACGTTGTCCATAAACTATCGATCCTCGTTATCAAGTGACTTTGTAAAGCGGTGATTATTGCTGCCAAACTGTTAAAGTTTCGTAAATACAATGCCGAAATGGCAACTTTAAGCCAAACTTTAAGAACATTGACCCTTTCCTTCATTGACAAGTTTGGTTGCAATATCGATTCCAAAGCATAATTTGATAAACAGTTGGTAAATAAAAGGGAGAGCCTCACATTGGGTGATAATCTCAAGTGAGCCCTCTTATTGGTGAAATTTTGATTCAATAACTCATCGGGTTTGATTGAACAAAAGATGCTGGATTCAATCAATGTCAATTGTTTAGCAACTTCCAAAGCATTGAAATCCAACAAGTTAGGTCTATAGTTTGACAATACCCAATTCTGTTCGCAAACAATGGCAAAATGCGACAACAAATTCGACAACTCTAATGGTTTATATGTTGACAAATACTTGGATGAGCACCAGCTATCTTTTAAAATTGATCTGTAAGTCATGATAATCTTTTCGATGGTAGCTGTTTGAGACGTGGTGAGTAATGAATTTGATGGAGTGGCTCCTGAAGGTAATGGTAAAGACTGGGTATTGGATGCATTTGAATTAACCCTTGATAAATCATATTCGCCATCACTCAAAGATTGGAAATCTAATATACCACCCAGAGTTGAATTCAACACAATATTTCTCTCAACCAACTGTTTAGTCGGTTTGATACGTCTGGCTCTATTTTCAATCAAGGGATTCGTCGACAACTTGGCCCCAATCTCAATTAACTCAAGTGCATCTAGTGGCAAAATGGGACTTATACCTTCATTGAAGAAATTGATCATAGTGGTGAGAAGACTATAATCTGCATCTTGGTTCCAATAGCTTTCCATCCATAGTTGAAACATTTTGACAATCAATTTTCGCCGATTCTTCAATTTCAATGCAACATTTATATCATTAACTGGTCCACGATTGGCTTCAAATCTGGCAACCAATTCCTCTATCAAATCCATACCGTTGGCAAAGTTTCTAAAGCAAATGAAGAAAGTGGATACATAGAAATACTCTGGTGGTGAATCTTCATTTGTGAGGGTGTACACCAATCCCTTGAATGATCCTCCAAGGAAAAACCCATTCTTGTCAGTTAATAATTCATTCTTGAGGTTGGCGTCATCATTAGTGTCATTGCCTGATGTCGAAGTGAATGGCTCAAACTCGGCTGCTGAGGCAGTGAAGGGTGAATCTTTAAAGTGTTGCAACAAGCTTTGTCCACCTTCTGTTATTCCCAATTCGCCACTTTTACCTGACCTCACCATAGAATACCGATTAGCTTTATAGGGCTTGCTAACAGCCAGATTGGTTTCCTTGTGATTGTTCACGTTGGTTGCTTTTATTCCCTTCATACATCGTCTAACAAAATCTTGAGGTTCAATTCTCATTTTCAAATAGTCCGGGTATGATCGTTCAGAATTCAATTTAAAGTCACCAGTTATGTCGAGCAATTTTCTTACTGATGCAACAGTGTGACCAACAGCTTTGATCATCTTGGCAGCCACTTGTAATAAATCTCCACCCTCTTGAGTGTAAAAATAGTCTCTATTTCCATCAAAATTATTGTAGCCATTAATTTCACCTTCATTTATGGTTTTAACAACCAAGCTTTTCACACCAGTAACCAAGTCACTAACTAGCGATAATAACCCATCCAATGAATTGTCCAAATCGTCAGGTTTTTGTAAACTGAAATCGGACCCGGTCTTTGATATGAACAATAGCTCTCGAAGTAGCAAGATGATTTGGTGCGCCAAAGTTTCCAAAATTTCACATCCAACTTGATTGTGTTCAATCAAATCCATTCTTCCAATGATTAAACCCAAGTAAGAATACAAGATTCCATTGATCTCGGTGATTCTTTGTTTAGCCAATGGTGGTTCTTCCAAAAGAGGATAATTGTTTAAATCATCGTGCAATTTCCGTTCGTTAGCTCTCTTGACAATTTGTTTACTTTCAGTTGACCAAACTTCCAAAAATTCAGTAGCTTTTCTTGTTACTTGATAAACCATCAAGGTTAAAATTTCAATCTTGCTGAAATTCGAGGTTCCCTTATACTCATTAGCCTTAACCATCAAGTTGTACCAATCTGCAAGCAAAACTTTACGAGCTTTACGTACAACTTGTCTCTTTGTCACGATTTCGTTAGATCTTGATAAGCAATCAGTTTGTTGAAGAAGGACACGCACACCATCACGGATGGAGTTGACAACACGAATAGAGAATGTATATTTCCCCTTTCTATTGCGATGACTTAATGGATTCATTAAAAATTTCCCACATGCATGATACAATGGCTTAATATAGTGACTGTTTGGTAGTGCCGCACTTGCCCCGTCTTGTTCTTCATCCATGTCTTCCTCATCCTCGTCCTCGTCATCATCCTCAGATGAATCATGATCGGCAACTGCAGTGGTGAAATAATTCATTGGTATCCACCCTCTTTCCAACGATTCAATGAGTGTCACTTCTCCCCACCCCGATTCGTCGATAGTATGTACAAAAGCCAAATCATCTTTAGCAAATGATAGACAAATAGACGAATCCGATTCTGATTGTAATGTTGATGAGTCAAAGCCATGTAATGCTTTGATAAACAAGGATGATAAATCTTCTTCTTCTTCCAAAAGGTCAACCGATTTACTCTTTGGATTCAAGTCATTTGTTGAAGGAACTTCCTTGCTTTGATCATAGATGATATTCAAACCACCTTGTTCGGATAAGTTGGCATTGGACTTGTTGTACATTTTGAATTTGTCCTTTGTTGGTGTTTCAATCAAGTCTCTTCGCACAGGCACTTCTTCCTCGCCGCCAATCATCGATCCCCGTAGGTTGTAACTTGATGAATTGTTGTTCCAAGCAACATTTGTCGAAGATGTTGATGACCTTTCATCAGAATCATCTTGGCTACTGAAATTTCCACTCCGTCTACTAGAAGCTCTGCTGCTCACTGAGCTTAGTTCTGAATGCTGGTCATTTTTTAAAACCGAACTGGCCGCGTCATCAGTGTCATAGTGTGGTTTTCGGTGGTTAAATAGTTCGGGTTTATTGTGTGCGTCATTGCTTGACTTTCGAGTGATTTTAGTATAATAGGTACTTGTTCTATTAGAATTGTTGCTAGTCGACGTTTGTGTTTGATTCATATTGTTTGCCCGTTCAATATTTTGTTGGAAATTACTCATAAACTGTGATGAATTCTCTGAAGCAGTTGCATTTTGCAACTTCATGGAAAGTCGTTTAAACTTTTTCGACAATTTTCTTTGAGGAAGTGATGCAACTGATGGTTCTTCTCCTGTGTTTTGAACGAACCCATCAGGTGACACAACAGGAGTTTTATCTTCGGTGTAATTGGCAGCTGAATTTGTAAGAATGGGAGTTGCATCTGTGTCCAATAGTCTGGTTGATTCAGCATTAATTGCAGTACGTGAAGTGGAGGAAGTCAAACTAGAACTGCTACCTGTAGCACTGATAGTTTGCAGTGGCACATTGTTTCCTTCGTTTAGTCGTGTGTTTGCTGTCATGAATGTTTGAATGGTATGGGTAGATCGATCGGCAAGATGGCCATTGCGATTGTTTTCTTCTTCTTCTTCTTCTTCTTCTTCATCGTCAACTGTATCTCTTGACATAGTTTCGTCATCCCTCTCACCATCTGATTCGTCTGATGTCGCACTTGCCTCTTCTATATCATCTATGTTGCGTGTCTGGACACGTTGTGGGTTTTGTTGTTGTGGTGGTGGTGGTGGGTTGTGGTGGTATTGATGCTTCTGTACTTGGTCTTCTTCCTCTTCTTCTTCATCGTCTTCCATTATGGCATTGGACTCAGGTACAAACTCTGATTGTATTGGCGAATAGACACTTGAGGATACACTAACATGTTTGATGCCTTGAGAATAATTGTAAATAGGCTGTTGATGTTGATGTTGTTGATGTTGTTGTTGAGACTCCATTGTAGTTACAACTATGAACACTAAGTTATCTCTGGAAAGTCCTTTTATTTTTTTTTTTTTGTCAATTGTCTGCAATTGTTGTATATCTCAATGTGTGTTAGTATATGGGTAATGTATACAGCTTTTGTATTGAGTTTGAGTTTGAGTTTGAGTTTGACCTTGGTTGTAAAGTTGTTGTATATATATATTTATTTTTTTTTTCCTTTCTGATGGATGTGTGTGTCAGTGTGTGTCAGTGTGTGTTAAGTACGTGTTAGTACGTGTTAGTGTGTGTAGGTAGAGTTGTGTTGAATAAATTGTAACGAAATGTAACGCGATTATTCTTTTTTTTTTTTTTTTTGTTTTTTTTTGTCAAGAGAAGAAGAAGAAGAAGAAGAAGAAGAAGAATTGTTATTATTATTATTATTGTTATTGTTGTTATTGTTGTTATTGTTACTTCTTCTTTCTTGGTTAAGTAACCCAACCCAATTAATTAAACACACAAAAGACAAACGTTAATAAACAATGCTGATATAAATAAGAATAACTTATACTAGCAACAAAACTTTAAAGTCAATATATACTAAGACTACACGTGTGTGTGTGTTAGTGTGTGTGTGTTAGTGTGGAGTGTTGAAGTACTACTAAACGCTTTTGATCATTTACTCATACAGAAATATATGTATACGGAAAATGATCATCATATGTACAGTAATAATGTATAACTCTTTATTGGTGTTGTGTAGATATCTTTCCAAATAAATAAATGATGTGCGGCTTCCGTAATGCACAGAATGAAAAAACTATCAGTTTTCTACTGCAGGCCAAAAGAAAAAAACATAAAAAGATAAAAAGATAAAAAGAAGAAGCACTACAGTCGTGTACGTTTACATAGTTTATACATCAAATAGCCCTTTGAACTTTTTTACTTTTATCACCCACCATCACTGATACACATATGGGATAAGTATGGTCTATTGTGTTTTCCCACACAACATGTACCCACCCCTCGCGCATGAGAAGCAACTTTAGTAGTATCTTACAATCACAGTGTTACATCAATATAATATGGGTGGTTGATTATAAGAAGAAGAAAAAAAAACGCGTCTATCTACAATACTTAACCCAAATGGGAAAAATTCTTAACTTTATTTTAGGTCACGTGATTATTTATTACTACTTTTTCCAGCACGCTGTTTTCTTCAACTAATATCGATGCATTAGGACTCCAAAACATATTTTTCACGCTAGAACAGAGAGCACGATGGAAACCACGGCTCCTATAAACTTTTGGCTCTCGAACCAAAACTCAGTGGCAACTTGTTCTACAATTTAAAATCAATTATTACACCCAGGAATGCACTATTCATTGTCGCATAAAGACAACAAGTTCTTGCATTGTCAATGTAAATATCCATATGACCTACTTCTCTATGTCCAACAAGTGCAGTTGTGTGTATCGGTATAAAAGCACTTATGGGCTTATCAAACCGTGTCGTGTCGCATTCAATCCCAAAGTAAAGCGACATTGCAAGTGAATTTTCTGTTGAGCATTTTACCGACAAAGTTTCATCTTCACCCACTAACTCCCTACGACAACCCTTATGGCTAAAACCAAGAAGAGAATAGGCAAGCAGGTAGAGCCAACTCAGTCTAGCAATGCTACCCCAACACCAAAATTGACAGCATCTTCGCCACATACAACTCATTTGAAAAGTATATTCAAAAACTCCCCAGCATATGATTTATTACATTATTTTGAAAAAGCACCTGATCAATGGGCAGCCAGATATATTCTCGTCTTGAGTTCAATCATATTACGTACGGCAGTGGGTCTTGGAGGTCATTCAGGCTACAAAAACCCACCAATGTATGGTGATTTTGAAGCACAAAGACACTGGATGGAATTGACAATTCATTTACCCACTTCTGATTGGTACTTTTTTGATCTTCAATATTGGGGGTTAGATTATCCACCCTTAACAGCTTACCATAGTTGGATCTTGGGTAAATTGGGCACACTCATCAACCCTGATTGGTTTTCTTTGAATACTTCACGAGGATTAGAAACTAGTGATTTAAGATTTTTTATGAGAGTTTCCAGTATTGTTAGTGAATTGGCGTGTTATATCCCGGGAGTGCTACTCTTGGCAAATGTATTTGGTAAGAAATTCAATCTTAGTCGAATGGATCAAATAATCTTTGCCTTGATCATATTAACCCAACCACATTTGATCTTGATTGATCATGGCCATTTCCAATACAATTCAGTAATGTTGGGGTGTTTTGTATACACAATTGTTGAATTGGTTCAAAACCATTTAGTCATGGCCAGTATATGGTTTGTCTGTTGTATCAATTTCAAGCAAATGGGATTATACTACTCAGTTTTCATATTTTTTTACATATTGAGTCAATTGAGAAAATTTAAAGATTTGGTGGCTGTGGGGTTGGCAGTTCTTGTTACTCAATTGATAATCTTGCTTCCCTTTGCCTCTCATTGGACAACTACTTTACCACAAATTGTTCATCGTGTTTTCCCTTTCAATCGTGGACTATTTGAAGACAAAGTTGCCAATTTTTGGTGTACAACTAATGTCTTGATCAAGTATCGAGACTTGATTTCATCATCGCAACTTTCCAAATTGTCATTAGCTGCTACGTTGTTATCAATCGTGCCAGTAAATATTTACATTTTCTACAAGTTGACCCAACGGCAACAACCACAACCACCATCTTCGTCATCATCATCAACTTTATCTATCAATGATAAAACCCGTATTTCAGCAATAGTATACGGATTCGCATACAACGCATTGTCATTCTACTTGTTTTCCTATCAGGTTCATGAAAAGTCAATCTTGCTTCCATTATGTCCTATTTTGTTGCTTCTATTGATTGACCAACATGACATCACCATGATTCAATGGATAAACAACGTGGGCACGTTCAGTTTATACCCATTGCTCAAAAAGGATGACTTGATACTACAATATTTCGTAACCAGTATACTTACCAATTGGCTAATCGGATTCAAACTCGTATTGCCATCTTTTGAAAAGCGAAACATGAACAATTTGGTTATTGCAGCAACTTATGCTGCCATGATATTTTATCATGTCATTGATTTCATGTTTGATCCTCCAGCAAAGTACCCTGATTTGTGGGTTATATTAAACATTGCCATTTCATTTGCAGCTTTCGGATACACGTGGTTGTGGTTGATTTATAAGATCGTGAAGTTGTGGGTGGGCATTCCAAAGCTGGGGAGCTTTTTTACGAAGAAGCAGCTTTCATATTCGTAGTCCTCGTGAATTGGTTCGGCATAACAAGGCTTGTGGTTTTCATCTGCTGATGAAATTGTATTCTCGTGGAATTTGAGATTAGTTTCCGTCTGGGGCTTAGAGGATTGCAATGGACTACGAAGTTGAGTTTCATACTCATGAGAACCGTTTTGTCGCATCGTTAATGCTACCGGGATACTGAAGCAATCATGTTGTGATTGAAATGGCCATGGCTTTGTTCACCAACAACCAAAACTACGAGTTTTATAGAAAGTAACTTTTATAAAAATGTATTGAAAATCGTGTACCAGAATATCTCTTGACTTAGTTTCTTTATTTGTTGAGTCTTTTCTGAGACAGCCTTATTCATCAATTGAAGTGTAGAACCCTATAAGATGATAAAACTCTTGAAGTTTTGAGTATCTGTCGAATTCTATGGACAAGGTTTCTGAAATTTTTCATCAGTATGCTTCTTAATTCTGCAAAATAGAGATGAGAAGAGAGCAAATTGAAAGAAGATAACAAACTGCAAGTGAGACACTTCAGTTATTTTCTTCTACCACTATTTGCACCTAAAAGATTTTTTTTTTTTTTTTTTTTTTTTTATATAAGCGTTGTGTCTGATATGACTATCTATATTCAGTGTGTGGTGTTGTTGTTGTTGGTCTTGCTGTTTGCAGTAGCCAGGTTTACACAATCTTTTAATTTAACAAAATAAAAGAGATGTGTATTGATGACTAATTAAGTTAAGCTTGAATTTGTATATCCAAGTCCTAATCTCCAAAGAGAATTTGCAACCCTTTTTATATCATTTGCTTATCTAGGAGCAGAATCCTGATCTTCCTTAATAACAAGCTTGAAGACAACACAAGAACGCATACTTAAGGAGCCGATGTGGGCATCCCGAATAGGCAATTTATCCTAAAGGTGCATAAAGTTAAACATTGGATATGATTGCTGTTTATCTTTTCACCAATTGAGAGAAAACCATTTCCTAAACTGGAACAAGCATAGCCGAGTCCCTTGTCGACTAATAACTTCTTACAATATAACAACCAGCCTTCCATTATTAATCCGTTGTTCAGCTATTTTTACAAGCAACGTGGGCAACAATCATTCCTCATTAGCAATCATAACAATCGTCACATTTCGAAGTTTACATTTTTTTAACTCTAAAACGTATTTAAGTAACACGTAGTATTAAACTTGCTAGTAGGTGATAACTCATTAAACTGGTTTTCAGTAACATATTAATGTATCAGCCCATCAATATTTCTAAGTTAAGGCAATTTGTCCGAGTGGTTAAGGAGAAAGATTAGAAATCTTTTGGGCTCTGCCCGCGCAGGTTCGAGTCCTGCAGTTGTCGTCATTTTTTTTTGGGTTTTTTTATGTTGTTTTGCATTGAGACGCTACTTATAACAACCGCTTGAGCTTTCAATTCGGAGAACGGGATAGTCGATTGGTTTTATTGAGCCGTTAGTGTCATCCGTGTCATATACTTACTAAAACAAAATCGTTGTAGTGATGAAAAAATTGACTCCTCAATCGAGACAAACTAATCGATAGACAAATTTTTGCAACCAAATTTGTGCCAAAAGAAAATCATATTAAGACCTTCTACTTCAGTAGAATTATGAGAACTCTGACTGTTTCAAACACCTCAAGCACTCCACCATCGGATCAATTCCGGGATGAAATTTCATCTACTAGATCAGTTGACAAATTTACGTTGGATCCACATTGTATTGCATCCAAGGCAGATATATCCACCAACACGGCAAACCCCCCTGAATCAGCAAGAAAAATGGTCACGCCTGCAGTAGTCACCAATAAGAAAGAGGAAGAAGAAGATGAAGAAGAAGAAGAAGATGATACCAAGTTCTACCTGCTAGATCCAAATCAATTAGAGTTTGACGCACTGGTGTTTTGTGGTCCTATTGAAAGTGGAAGAGACAGAGACCCTCTCTCCTTTGACTTATCATTGAATATATTAGCCCAAGAACAACTCGAGTACGAGTTCGGATCCAGAGTAAGCAAAGAAAGTATGGGGCAAGCTAGGGAAGCATCTGGGCTTCAACTTTTACTTGAGGGATGTGAGTTGGAAGCTGGATCTATACCTGTGATTGATTTTGATAACACAGATTTGAAACTTGATGACCTCAATCTGAAAATCCGATATTTGTTAGCTGAGAAAGAATGCTACAATACTTTAGTTGAATCCCTGGTGCTTCAACTAAACGAGTTAATTGGAGATGCGAGTTCCCATGATTTCGATATACACACTCCAATTTTGGATCAATTGAGTGCAGAAGAAAGTGAAGAAAGTGAAGAAAGTGAGTGAATAATTGTACAACAAATTTCGTTTTCATTCTTACTCTTCTCTATAGACTAGTTAACTCTTTTCTGGAAGGAATTGAGAGTCCTATTTACATCCTTCACTTCAAACTGGATAAAGTCGCAAAATTCTAAAAATCAGCGAAAATTGCGACAAAATTAAGCTCACAACAAAATTTGATGATGTACCAAACACCACCAAACACCACCAAACACTACGGCCACGAACTACGGGATCAAGAACAAAAGTTTAAAGAAGTTGTATAAGCATTCGAAGGACTCACCATTAGCAGCAAGCAGTAGCGACACGGTCAATCAACCTGCCAAACATTACATCCCCAATTCACATGTGGCCCTTCACAAAAACTAATGACGCACCCAACAACAAGTTAGGCAATGGTTTACCTACTGAGTTAAAAGAGTTCCTTCTCAAGGAAAACTCTGAATCTAAGCACTTTGGATTTGATGAGTCCTCCAAGTTTGATGCTTTGCCCCATGACAAACAAGTTCGAAATAAACTCGATAGACTTCCACGAATGTCAGAAAATGAAGCATTTCAACTCGAAGAATACAAAGCTAGTAATCAACTATACAACGTGGTATCCATCAACTGTGCTGAAATTGAATATAACTTACATCAATGCTACCAACAATTTTCAACGATTCGCAACATGTTTCAATATCCATGCTTCAAACAACAAAATGCGGTACGAAGTTGCAAAAATTTACAATCTGACGGATTCAAAGTGTTGCACTATCAAGATTGTTACAATGTTGAACAGTGTACGGCAATGAAATCATTTGTCGATCAAGTGTTTGTAAAGAATTTTGGCAAGTTGGGAGAGTTTAGTGATAATCCAGAAAACAGCAAAGCCTATTATCGTGACTTGAATGATGGGTTTAGGTATTTTTGGTCCTAGATAAATGAGTGTAAATAGCCCACATGTATATATACAAGGCTTAGCGTTACTTGTCAAATGCTATCGCTTAAGTTTTGCCAAAGTTGCAATTTTTCTTGAAAAGACATACTTGCAACTAGTCCAGAGGTACTTGGAAACACGTGAATTGCTGTTTCCCGAGGTATCTGTGAGCTTATTTGATCTATAATTCCATTGTATCGTTCGTCAATTCCAACTTCAATCTTTCCCCATCGAAAATTGACCTTATCTAGTTTAACTTTTATTCCCAATCTCAATGAGAAGTACTTCACAACCATTTCCCATATACCTTTGCCAATAAACACAACATTTTTGGCATTACTGAACTCAATCTCTTGTAAAAGACGTGGTATATTATCCAATTTCTCATCATTTGTCAATTCTGCTGCTGTTGCCGTGCATCGCAATGCTAAATCTGTGAAGCCAATTCCATAAGTTACCAAATCAAAATCATCTTTGGCTGAGCATCCATTTTTGAGAAAGTTGTTTAAAACACGATCATTTTGCAATCCAACATTGGTTATCCTTCCCTTTGCCACCATCCTCTCCAATATCCTTGATTGGTTAAACAATTTCCAAAATAAATTCGAATGGTGGGCATAATGATGCTGCTGAATTGATGATTGGACTCCCGGGTTGAACCCCACGAACAACACTGTTAAGTTGGAACTCAACGATGGACCCAAGTCAGGTAACTTGGTCGTATCAGTTACTACCGATTTTGTCATCTTTCTGGAATTAAGCTTCCTTCCTGTTGGCGAGTTCTTGCGAACTCTGGCATCCTTCAGCTTGACCTTGACATCTGGATCTTTGTCATATTTGAATGACTGTATGATACTCTTTAGTTCTTGTGACATACCATCATCTCTCTCAAAAGTTCAAGCTGTGTTATTGAAGCATTATTTTCTCGAGTGGAATTTTGTGTCGCAATCTTTCTCTTGTTAGTGGGTGCGTTCTGTTCCCCTCAATGTGGCTACAATAACAACTGACAATACACTGTAGTGTTTTGCCCAGGAATTGCAAGAAGAGGAACAAAATGTGGAGGTCCCATAGTACCGGATTTAAAATTGCTTAAAGCTCTACTTGAAGATCAATTGCAATAAACTATGTTGACACCTTCACTGGAATTTTGATAGAGTTGTTCGGGGCAGCCAGCTCAGGCGACTCCACCCCCAAGTTTGCCTAAGATATCCAAGCTGGTTACGTTAACCAAAGTCGAAGCTTACAGAAAGTTTGTGCTGCTTTATAACAGTTTGAAGCACGTGCAACGGATATTAAAGTGCGTGTAAAATTTTCAACCCATCGTTGGACGAGGTGCCCTTTGAAGTTTATTCCATGATGAGCTAACACACAATTTTGGGGTAGTGAACAAGTCTTCTAAATTTACTAGCTAGTTTATACCGCGGCATTGGGGTAGACATTCCAAGAGGTATCATGGGTAGGATCATAGGTTAAGCCTATTGCATGCCAAGGTGGTCCAAAAAAAGATAGTGTTTCATTTTGATTGTTGCAAATTCAGTATTGGTGACAATATCTTACCCAACCCCCATGAAAAAACTAATTGATTCAGCTAAAGAGTTACTTATACACTAGGGTGCCATTCAAAAAGAATGATCTTTTCTGTTTGTTTTGCAATGTAAAATAATAATTTCTACCACCACCCATTCTTCAACTCAAAATAATTTTGAGGAAGGGACTTCTGAAGTAATCAAGTGCCCTATAAATAGAGTGCATAGTAGTTGTTTTTCCTCCTTCTCCACTTGTTTACTCTCCATTGGGGGACTGATGTAACCAAAACTGGCAGGAAACAAAGTCACACAATCATTGTCAAAGACTTTTGTGCAACCACAAATGGCCCAAAAAGGGACAACATAGGGATGGGTTATGCAATCTGGTTTCATTCATGACCACTACTAAGCTCCCACCCACTCTCAAGAACTGTTCATGGCCAATCCTTTTGTCATGCAGATATATTGGAGGAAGAATTTCAAAAAAGGGGGGCAAATTATAGCTTTATATAGCTTTCTGTACAGGTTGGTTGTAAAAGTAAAAAAGTACCTGGTTGCAAAAAATCGTATCAAGTAAGAGATAAAAGAGAGAAACTAAATCACGTGCCGAAACCATAGTCACCCAGAGGTTGAGAATGGATGAGAATGGATTTATACAGTTCTTTTCATCTATGGAAGAGATCTAACTTTACATACTTATCATTGGACTCTTTAGAATTCAACAGCTATATTGACACCACGTTTTCTTTGAGAGTACTTTTGTTCAACACCTACTTCGAATTATTGTCATGCAAGAACAATAAACTTTTGATACACTGGTAGATCTTCTATTTGTACCTAAACGAAATCGAGGGTTTCACATTTTCATCGACAATTACAATAATACAGTAATCTATATACAAGTCGGTACCGGAACCCTATTTTTTCAACCAATGACACTAATCAATCTTGGTTTCTTGATAATCTTTTTAACTTTATTCGATACAGGAATTCATATTATCAGCTGAAATGTGGGTGTCATATTCTATCGGAAACAGAAGAAATGTTAAATCTCAGGCACTCATAAGATAAGACTATGCGAGCATTCTGCATCGTTCTGAATGCGATGCTATACCGTTGTCAATCATGACGTAGTTGCTCTTTGTACCAGTGGCAGTTACAAGTAGCTTGATGTGAAGCTTATTTTATATCGGAAGGGATCGTTGTTGTTGTTGTTGTTGTAATTATTGAAAGCTGATTGTAACACATGGTGAGTGGAGCTTGAAATGAAGAGGCTTTGTCTCGCCTTGTTGATCAAAGTAGGTGCGTGTTCGACTTGATCATAATGTTACAAAAGCGATCCAAGCCTCAGGAGGGGAATCTTACTATAATTCGAGGCTGCAATGCACTCCTTATATGTTGATTCACTACCTTTCACTGCATAAATTGAATTAGACTTGAACTTATACGCAGAAGAATTCCCCCCTCCCTTCCTTTCCCCTCTCCCCTCTCTCCACTATTCTTGTCCTTCTTATCACGAAGCTTTATGATTGTCAGCATTCAAAACCACCATGTTCGATTCGCATATATTCATTCAATATTGATGCTGTAAATTTGTTAAACCATATGAAAAGCAATCCTTTGATAATAAATTGGCTAAATAGTAGGTATCAGTATCCTTGAGTTGTTCTGTCCTTTTCTCGAAGTTATTTGGTGAGAATCTCAGAGTTTAAAATAATATAGTTCCTAAAAAACCCAGTTATTTATACAAGAATGAATCCATCCCATAATGTTTTTGAATATTTTTTTGCATCAAAATAAATGCAAAGATAAAACTTATTTCATAAATCATTCACTTGCTGGTACATCGAAGTTGTGAAAACATGAAACCATCATCACAAGGTGATGAACAGTAAAATCGTTCCAGCTCTTCAAAGACATCGAGCATGCAAAAGTAATTATTATTCTATAAACAACTACTTACTCCTTAGTTGCTTTGAACAGCAAGTGGGTTTTAATACAACAAAGGTGTATGCAATGGTTATGATGGTTATGATGGTTATGATGGTTATTAAGGATGTTGTGTGGAATCAAATATTATGCCTATCCCCGCCTTTCCATTTTCCCTCCTTCTCTTCCTCAGGCGAAATGAATTACTATAGTTGCTGCTTTCACTTCTGTTACAGTCTTGCCATTAGCAAGAAAAAGAGACAAATTGCAGAGCGTACAGCGTTTTGTTTTTTGGGATGAAGTACAATCTGCTTTAAGTGGAAAACAGCATTATTACCACTACGATAGGAAGTACTTTATCATGGTTCACTTAATGCTAGAGTAATCTGGTGTGTATATTGTATTGTGTTAGTGTATTGTGTGTATGTTGTGTTTGCTGCGAATTGCGCTTACTGCATATAAAAACATTAATATTATCACAAACACAGAATGTTACCCCACTTTTGTTTCTTTAAACACTCATCCACCCATCCTTTATCTCCTATACCTCCATCCCCTCCACTTAAGCTGCCTCTCTATGTTTCATTCATTTTTATGTCTATGTAATATAAGAAACACATAATCTTTCAACTGACAAAATAAGTACAATTGTAAAAGATTTTCACTCCATATAATAACTAGGATGATGTATGTATACCATGTCTATACAATTGTACGATTTTACCCTTTTTCTTTTTTAGTCATTGGTTTGTAATTCTTCTTGTTTAGTAAACGACTACTATGCTTTCATTTGATATTGTTTTGGTTTATCAGATGATGTGTCATTCTTTTGTGTAATTGAATATTTTGTGTGTGTAAACTTATTGTCGTAACACAAAGGTTTACGACATCTAGCCAAATTCATTAACCCATCATACATCAACAACCACACCACACCACACCACATTTAAATTGAGCCATCCTCATAAACCACTACCTTCGTTGGAGTAGTGTTATAATATACACAGTCTCCCATAATAACCACCATACAAACTTCCCGCTTATTTCGCAATATATCTTTGCATTCTGTTGTTGTTGTTGTCGTTGTTATAGTTAACTAACTTTTTTGTTTTCACTAGATTGACCAAAATCCAAAAAAAAAAAAAAACAAAAATTAATAAGGTGATAATTAAAATTTAATAAATATCTATACTAAGAGAACCAAAAATTCATTTTGAACCAATACATATTCATAAAAAGCAAGAGTTCAAAGTTCACCCATATACTTACTCACCTACCTTCTAGACATCATTAAAGACACTCTGTTCATTTACATACGCCTTCTTTCAGTATATTTTATTTTGAACTATGAGTGACAAGGGGAACACAAATGATACTCAAAGGACACCCTTGCTGCCAGTGTCTAGCAAATCACAACCACAGTTGACTTCATATAGTGCATTAAACAACGCAGAAGCAAAAAATCTGAACCTGCAACCGCAACCACAATTGCAACTGCAACAAAGTAACCAAATTCCCGACTTCCTAGCCTCCAAAGCCCTTGGTAAGGAGCTAGATGTTGAAACTGTTAGAGACAAGTTGGAAGAAGAAACCAACATTTACACCAAGGGAGTTAAAGATACTGATGTTGATTGGTTTCTTAGAGATGCATCCATGGACCCCACTATCCCATTGCCCAAACATATCTCGAGCACCACTGACGATGATGCGAACAAAGACCGACAAAATGAGAACTCTCGCAACAAGGAGTCAGCACCAGCATCATCTGCTGCACAACCACCACTGACTCCTACTCGCTCAGTTAATTCACACTTGAATACAGATATCTCCAACTCCAACGATGCGATTGTTTCCAAAACTAAGCCATCAGTCTCACCTGTTCATGAAGAGAACATTCATACAAGATATACACCTCAAACACCGACGCATGGTGATAACAACTCGTCTATAAAGACGAGAAGGAGGAGCAGTACCGGTGGAAGCTCAGGTGGATTCTTTTCCAAACTTAAGGGAAAATTTTCTAAAGAAAGTAATGAACCTGCGCCTGTATCAACTAGTTCATCATCCAAAGACCATATATTCAAAGCTGATTACAATATGACAAAACCAAAAACTACAAAACCAGTTTATGACTCTACAATGAGCTCTAAAAACATGTCTTCGAAAGGTGTTACCCAATCAGTATCAAGCTACGAGCCATCAAAATTGGAACGAACAAAGACTGCACCGCTTCCGTCCGCTTCGTCATCACACCCGGATCCAAGACTCGAAGAATATATCAAATTTTACAAGCAAAGAGATATTCGAAGGGGCTCTACTGCTTCGAGTGCCTCGAATTGCAGCGATACATCTTCTAAACCTAGTGTATTGGTAAATGGATACGATAATTCAAGTTATGGTGAAAAGCATGGTGGGATTTCTAATGCGCAAAATGAGTCGACCTCTTCTCGACTTTCCCACTTTTTGAGGCGAAAGAGTTCTGTCAAAGGTGAACCAGGTTACTCTTACTCAAGTACACCTGTTCCTGCTGGAGTAGCAGCAGCGTCTTCGTCGTCTTTGCTGACAAGTCCTCCACCATCTGAAAGTGATCTTGAGTTGAATCCTGCTTTCAAGGGACTAAAGCCATTGAAAAGAGTAGCATTCCACTCGTCAACTTTTTTGATTGACCCACCACAACAAATTCCCTCACGTACACCTCGTAAGGGAAATGTTGACATACTTCCAAACGGACAGGTGAGGATAAACCCATTGACTGAAGAGGATAAAGAGGCTATCGAAAAGTCACAAATGGGATTGGGTGGTGGCATTGTTGTTGGAGGTACGGGGGCTTTGGGCTATATACCCAAGGATGCTCCAAAAGATGCCGAGAATAGCAATGATGAAGAGAATGCAGATGGTGGAGGTGATGATGATGATGCAGATAAAGAGTCACAGGGGGCATCATCTCAAGATGAAGATGAACCAGCAATTGACCAAAATGCTAAAAAGATTGCCATTGACAAATTTATGGTTCACCATCAACCAATGAATTATACTGTACCAGTGAAGAAAATGGCACTCGACACAATGTATTCTCGTTGCTGCCATCTACGTGAAATATTGCCAATTCCAGCAATATTGAAACAAATTCCAGAGGGGTCATTGGCACCCCTTCCAGTTTTGCAGCTTCGAAACCCTCACCCAACTATGATTGAAGTGCAAACTTTTGCCGATTTTGTAAGAATTGCGCCAATAGTTTGTGTTTCATTAGATGGAGTCAACTTATCAGTTGAGCAATTCAAGATTCTTTTGTCGGCAATGAGTGCAAAGAAGCAATTGGAAAAGTTAAGCTTGAGAAACACACCCATCAATCAAGAAGGATGGTCACTATTTTGTTGGTTTTTGTCAAGAAATACCGTGTTGAATAAGTTGGATATAACACAATGCCCAGCTTTGGCTGTCAATGTCTTGAAAAAGAAGAAGAAAAAGTCAGCAGACTCGAAAAAATATGAGGAGGACTTGGAAAGAATGACGTGCAATAAGGACAACCGATCCGACGTGGACTGGTCATTGTTTGTTGCTACATTGGTAGCCAGGGGTGGTATTGAGGAGTTGATTATGACGGGATGTTGCATAACCAATGTTGAGATTTTTGAGAATTTGATGGAATTGGCAGTGCTGAAGAAAACTTCAAGGTTGGGGTTAGCATTCAACAACTTAACACCACGACACATGAGCGTTATCGTTAACACTTGGTTATTTGGTGATTTTGCGAGAGGTCTAGACTTGGGTTACAATGACTTTTCCAGTACCAAGGTTTTGAAAATCTTTTTGGATTTTACTAAACAACCAGATTACGAGAAAATTATTCTGAATGCAACCCTATCATTTTTAAGTTTGAACTCAACCAATTCGGTGTTTAATGATGCATTCAAGGAAGTATTTGAAGGTATATTGATGAAGCTTCCAAATTTAAAGTATCTTGACTTTTCAAATAACCAAAGATTATTTGGCACCATGTCTAACACACAAGATTCATACACAACTAATCTCAACGCAAATGAGAATGCAACAGTTGCTTATTTCACTTCGAAATTGCCACTTTTTCCAAAGTTGACAAGGTTGCATTTGGAAAATGAAAACTTTAGTCAATCCTCGATTCTCCAAATTGCAAATATTCTACCATTTTGCAAGAATATGGGATACTTTTCAATCCTCGGAAATTACGTGGACTCCACGTCAGCATCAGCATTGGTAAATGCGACAAAGAATTCCAAGACCTTGATAAACTTGGACTGCAATTCAGACGAGTTTCCTGAGTTGTTTAAAGAGCGTATTGGGTTGTACACCATGAGAAATATGGAGAGGTTGTTGTATGATTCAAAACGCGAGACTCTGTCATCGACGGCAGAACTGCCATTGAAGGAAGTCATGACGCAACCTGAGCCGTTAACTGAACAATTGAATCATATTTTGGAATTGAAAGCTCAAAAGAAGTTGGATTTGTCGTCACCGGAAGTTTCCAAACTTTTCAAGCGAGCGGAACAAATTAGAAAGAGTTTGAAAGAGTCTATCGAAGAGTTGCTCCACATGCAGTTGAACAACACGCTAGATATTGATGGTAAGGAAACACTTATTCGTCTCATTTATATCGATTCAAGCATAGAAAAAGGGTTGCAATTAATTGATCCGAGTTTCACGGATGATTCTGGAACTAGAGCCAACATGTACCTCGTCAAGGTGGGAGAAGGACAAAACCTGGTAGCTAACCGTTCAGAACTTCATGATCATGGTGACAAAGATGCGGCAACTGAGATTCACTTGAAACCCAGCCAAGCAGTTCCGGCTAGCAAATCCCCATTAGTGTCTCGGTCTAACTCAAAAACCAATTTGGCTAATTTGGATAAACAGGAGGGGTCGGTATTAAAATTATCGAGATTAAATGATTACCACAAATTAGAGCCAAGCAATTTGGATATGTCAGGCGATGAGGTGAGAAAGAAGTTGATGAATGTGAACCTTTCTGATTTGGATAAGGTTATTGGCTATTTGGATGACTTGAGAAAAAAGGGTATCTCGTTGGAAAATGTGTTTAAGCACAAAGCAAATGAAGGGGACTCCAACGAACAAGAGATGAGTTTTGAGGAGTTACATCTGAAATTGCAGAAACTCTCAAAAGAATCCACTGATGAGCAAGATGTTTCCTCGACTACCAAAGACGTTTGCGATGAGCTGGACGAAACAGAAGGCAAGGATTCAATTCTAAGCAAGACGTATGATAAAGTCTTGAACAATTTGACAAACTGAGAGTTACAAAACCCCCTCTTTATTTAATAATACACAAAGCGTTTTCATAGTAATTACAGCTTTTGCATCCCTCTCTACCTTTTCCGAGCCGTGTCTACTTTTCAATACTCGTCGTCATCAATATCGGAACCTAGTACTGGGTCAACCTCTCTTCCACGACGCTCGTCACGAACACGATCATCATCCCCATCTTCATCAGAATATACATCATCCTCATCGTGACCCCCATTGTCGTGTCCATTTTTCTCAGCCTCTTCAGCTAAATCCTCACAAGCATCAATCCAATCACTATATACATCCACGGGTTGGCTCAAACCATGTATCGCGGTTTGGAAAGTTTGTCCACATATCTTGCAATGCAATTCACCTAATAGGTTTTTTTTGTCCAATGTGCATATCACTGATTTCTCATGATTACAGAATAGACAAGTGAATTGGACATCCAATGTTTGCTTGATCTTTTTGGCTGGTTTACGCGTTGACGATTTTCTTTTACCCATGTTTGTATTTCTATGTTATTAAATGAAGTATATATGTATGTTAAGGCTGGATGTGTGGTGCTTTAATCTGACTGCTCACCTTCTTGGTAAATGATGTTGGATATAGATGGGGTTGCTTAGTCCGTTGTGAATGACTTTTGGTCTGAATTTTGAGACTTTTCAATCGAATGTCAGAAAATAGAAAAAAAAAAAACAAAGAAAAAAAAAACATCAATGCAGTCTGATAAATTATATCTATACAAACTCTCCTGTACCGCTTTGAATCAAAGGTGGCACTTTCAAATTAGTGAAACGATACCTTCAATATATCACTGCTGAATCATCAGTTTAGCTTTCTTTTTCAATCGCATTTCCAATCTCATCTTTTCAAAACGCATCTTTTCAGCTCTATCATTGCGTGGCAGCGCATCTTCTAAGTTCAGAGTGTGCTCTTTTGTAGATCCCAAAGAGTCCACACTTGATCTTGCGCTGTTGCATTCACTAAAGTCACTGCTGTTTCTGTAACCCAAGGAAATTTTGAGTCCTGGATTGTACTTTTTGTTTAGCTTATTCCCATATTCAAACAACTTCAAGTCATTGTTCCTTTTTTCATAAAGTTTTAATGCATCGTGATACAAGACTTGAATGTACTGGTCCCTACTTGCTGCCGATGTAAAGTTTGGCATAGGGTAATGCAAAAGTAGTGATAAGCATTCACTAAAATCAGAGGTAACGAGCTCGGTCTTTTGTTGAATCAATAATTGAATCACCAAGAATATGAGCACCTCGAGAAAATGTGTCATTCCTGGTGCCTTATCATTGGAGTTTTGAGTTGCTATCAACTTATCCCATAATAAACTCGTTGTCTCAAAGTCATTACCTAGTTCACGAGCCAAAAGTAACCGGAGGTAGCGAATGATCCACAACTGGGAGTCTAGCTCGAGTTTAGTGGTTAATGTGTAGTGAATAAACTGATCAACTTTCATGAGATAAGAATTGAACAAATCAATCAGCTTCGTTAATAAAGCTTCCGATTCGTACAAGTCTGACACAATGCCGCTATTGAAAACAAACTTGTTAAAGATATTGAATAGGTCGTGACACAAATAGCGCATATTATAAAGACTCAATATCACCATCTCCTCATGCGAATAACGTGCCGAGTTCAAGTTATCTTGATCCAACAGTATGGACTCCTTGTGCAAATTCATGTGGATTAAGCCCAATATTTCATGAAACCCTTGTCTGTATCCAATACGAGGGTGGCATTTGCACCAAACGTAGAGAACCTCTACCAACTGTCGTTTAATGGGTATCGTGCCCGAGTCCGCGTGGTAAAAACTCTCTCCGGGAAATAGCCTCTCCACATCAAGTATTATTACGTTCAACAATTCCAAGTCCGTCGTGTGGTCATTGTTATCTGTTCTTTCTGTTGTTGATTCTTGAGTGTTAATGTCCAGCAGTAACGGGTCTTCGGTAGCTGCTTCACGCAATGAGCTTCGCTTGATTAATCTCTGGCCATTCAGACGAGATGACCCATTTCCCAAGCTTGCTTTTCGATTGAGTTGTTTTGGCTTGTAATATAGATTATCCTGGTCGAGGTCCAGCCATGGTATCGCCATATCTTCTCTTGCGACAAGTTGTTGGTAAACCATTCTCGTCTCTTTAAGCCTTTTTGCCCATGCCGCAATTGCAAAGGAATCAACTATCAAACACACCTTCCATAAAAGTAGTCTCAGAAAGATCTTTGGTTGTTGCAACGTTGTATATTCTCCATCAACTACAGCTTTCTTGAAAGTGGGCAAGCTCCCCTTATACTTGTCAATTGTGAGCAAAACTTTGGATATGAGCTCATTCTCAGTTGACATAGCTTTCTGAGCTGTTGGCGAAGGGTTAGTGCGGGTGAGGGTAGGGGAATACGGATGGAGTTTGAGGATACAACATACACCTCTTGCCCTTTTTTTTTTTTCCTTTTCTTTTTTTCAATTCTTTTCTTTTACAGTTATATATCTACAGGCAACTCCTACTTCGACGATATTCCTACATAGGCGCCTCATCCAAAATGCTGCAAAATAATTTCGAAGTCTCCAATTCAAACAATGACTCAAACATTTTACTGGAAAATTTAAATAAGTTATCAGTGTGGGAACAAGAAATGGACAAGGTAGAGAAAGAAGTTGATGTTTATAGACTCAAATTAGCACAACCCATGTATGCAAACCGAAGGTCAATATTGAAGAAGATTCCCAAATTTTGGTACATCATATTAGCTGAAAATGATGAATTTTCTGATTACGCTAGTCCCGAGGATCTCAAGTACTTGGAGTTTATTGATGATATTTATGTTCATTACCCTGTAGTGGATAATGATAGTGGTACAAGCACAAACAACCCAAGGGATTTTGATATCACCATCAGTTTCAAGAAGAGCCTGTTGACTGAAGCACAAAGCGTCACGAAAAGTTTTAAAATAGTTGTACGTGAAAACGGAGAAGAGCTTTTGGAGTCTTTGCCCGTGGAGGTCAAATGGCCACAACAATTGTCCAAAATCAACCCACATTTGATAAAAGAGAAAACAAATGGTGGAAAAAGTATGACCACAGAGGATAAAAAAAGGTATCGGGCAGGTATGAAGTCGTTTTTCTCATGGTTTGCCTGGACTGGTAAAAAGCCTGGAAAGGAATTCAGAAATGGCGAGGATTTGGCAAACTTGATTGCGGATGATATTTTTGTTAATGCATTGAAATATTATATTGTTGCATTGTCAAACGAGTCGGGAGAAGAAGACAGCGAAGAGGAGGAAGACACCTCGGAAGGGGAAGAGTTGGATTTGAGTGATGTTGAGGTTGAGGGCAAGAAACGTACACTAGGGGATGACATTGTGGATGCCCCATGTGAAAAGAAGGTAAAGCAGTCGAGCAGCGTATGACGCCCTTTATCTTTTTTTTTGGTATTGTAATGGGCGTGAAAAGGTCGAATGAAGGCATCGAGTGCAAATGATATGTACAGCAAAAATGTAGTGGACAACATGATTGCAAGCATTGGTTCGGTCATGTTACAATCAGCAGCTTCGCAACCAATTTCCATTTAATTTAAATACCTTTGTGGTCCAACGTAAGTTACCTGATAGTTCTTATATAGTTCTAGAGCTTAACTCTGCAATATTATGTCTACAATAACTACCACATTGTTATACAAAATAATCCCTTTAAAAATCTAGCTACTCTATAAGCGCCATGCACAATTGGAGTATCGTACTCAAGCGTGTTTCTTCAATCTAAGCAATACTGGAAATCCCTCAATCAAATTCATGATGTAGTAGACCAATCTTACCCCAAATGGTGCTCTATATTTCTTCAAGAAAGGACCAGAAATAAAAAGTATTTCACCCAAGTGAGCAACAAACAACCCAATACAAAGTTTCAATGCATGTAACTCGGACCAATTGTAAATTGCAAACGCGACACTTGGTAAGTACTCAATTGCCTTCTTGATCCATGCACTATTGATGGCTACTGATCTCAAGATGGTGGGATTGTAGGCATTGAGCAATAAAATGGCCCAAATTGGGTACATTGGAATACCTTGTGCATCGGGGCCGAAAATTTTAGTCAATTTCTTTTCAGCGAACCCTTGCTTTCCGGCACTGTATTTGGCCATTGCAATGAGTTTGGACTTGATATCGGAAAGAGACTTGACTGATATTTGCTCATTTTCTTTGGCATCATTCCATTTGAGTTTTAAGCTCTTTGTTGAAGATGGATTGATCACATCGTACTCGATAACAATTTTTTCAGTATCAACCTCTTTAATTCCAACCGAATCTTCCACTAAATACTTTGGATCCACGGAACCGTATACAACAACGTAATCGCGCAATGCAAGCTGGTGGTCCTTGTTCATATGGGACTTTATACGGGCACTTGGGTCAGACATATTCTTCTTGTATTGATTTCTGATTAGCGGATGGGGTTGCTTTTAAAGTTGGTGGAAATGGGTACCGTTTTGGTGTTGAAAGGAATCAATGCTTAAATTGAAAAAAGAAGAAGCAGTCTAATACATAGGCAGATTCTCGTGGAGATTTATTACTTTTTTTTTAACTGAAGGTAGTTCTATTTTCCGCTAAACGGAGATAAAATTATTGAGAAAACAATGCAAAAGGGAATTTGCGGAGAAGGATGGAAGAAGAGTTTCAAGCCAAGATCCGTTGCCATGAGATAAATTCAGGAACAAATGGGAGCACATGACATTTAAACCGGAATGCAGTAGTGCCTCCGTTTGTGCGTTTAGGAACCAAATGCTTAACAAAACCAACCTTGGGGTCAGAGATTAGCAATAAAATGGACCTCACTGTAACACCTTTTTCGTACGTGAAATTGTAAAAGAAAAAGAGTTGTAAAACATGGCATTGTTAATCACTCAAGTCATATATCAATCACATACAAAATCCGTTCATCCTTGCGTAGTCATACCATTCCAATCTGCTTTACGTATCAATATAACCAACTTTAAACAACTGGTGTTCCAGTTGGAGTAACATGCGCAACTAATACTACACAAACTACACACCAAATACCTACCCCTGAAAATTTTTGACCGTGCTTCATCGTCTTGGGGCACCCAAAAGTTCTATTTGGGATTTAGAGGGTGCAGGGGCTGTAGATCTCTAGGAGCTGTAACTCTACCACACCAGCGTTGAACCTTCGTCAGTTTCCGCTTTCCTGGCAAAATTCCCCTTTTATGAGACTTTTTCTGTAATGCACTATAACTTTGCTTAGAACAGTCTGAGACGGCGCTGGAGACGCCCATTGTAACTATGAATCCTGCTGATAGCAGCCACAAGAAGGAAAAGAGACCCCAGATGTCTGTAGCTTAAGCTGTAGCATAACCTGTGCTTAGAAGTGAAACGTATAGCTGCAAAAAAGATGTTTTGTTTCGATTTGGAGCAATATTTTTTTGTCTTAACTATTGAAATACACATTACTTTATTGAAAGTGTAGATTGTTAAAGGGAGAAACTACAAGGCTTTATCATAGCGAAATGCTGAGAATAAACTAAACTTGTTTGGGATTACGAGTAGTAAGCTTTAGAATTCGCTGCATTTTGTACTATTACCTTTGAACCCGCGCAAATTTGCCCTACAACTGGCGTCATCTCCAGCACAACGGAATGCAGCTCTTACAAATTAATAATTAATGGTTGTTTTAAGCTATCAAGAGTACATCTCGAACTATATTCTAATTTAGGCTTATTTGTTTATGAAATCACGTGTATCGTATTTTGGAATTATGGCACGACTCCATTTTTGAACAAAAAAAATAAACAACCATTGGACAATACAAACAATCACAATATACTTGAAAACAAACGCCCCTAAAACCCCAACAATCTCCGTCAAGACGCCGACTATTTTGTACTCGCCACAAATTCTAGTTATTTGCTTTGTTGTTGTTTTCTTTTTCTTTTTTTGATCATTGCTATTGAGTAAGAAGGGACTTGATTTAGAGATGACCATATCAGTAACTCTACCTAAATCTTCACAAAAGAGACGAGCCAACGGTACTCAAAAAGTTCAACTTCAATTCGAGGGAAGTGAAGATTCCGAGCCAAACTCAGCCGTATCGTTGGATTTCTCAACACGGAAACTAGCAGTACCCGTCTTCCTGTACAAGGGTCATGATTACGTGTTGATAAAGCATTTGGCAACATTGTGGAACTATTTGTCCTCTTACCAATTGATCATTTTGCTTTCAAAAAATGGGATCAAGAAACAAGATATTCATCAAACCAACTCCAGCATCAATGAGGCCTTGCTTAATTGTGGGGCTATTTCCAAGGAGGATTATCAGAAGAGACTATTTTACATCTCCTTGCCTTTAATACATTCACGGATCTCTCAAAAAGATGTGTTTTACAATGACAATTATAGTGCAGAATCCGGAAAGGAAGACAATGGTCCACAAAGTACGATCAGCAATGTCACGCCTTTGGCTTCTGAGGAAAAGGATGACGAACCGCTCATTGACGATGAAGAGGAAGACGAAGTAGATGATTTCGAAGAGGGAAGGGGCAGTGATGATTTTGGTGAAGAAGACATTTTGTCAAAACAAGCAAGACATCACCATTCTCACAAACGCGTACACGATTCAGAGCTAATTGGTGATGACAGGGTGACAATAAGCCAGGTGTTTCCCCAATATGGCGTGGTTGAATCCACCACTCAATTGAATCACGCCCTGTTTGGTACTTTGAATTCCATGACGAAGTTGAGTTTCTATAAATCGCTTCTGTCACCAGGATTTAGGTTTCTCCCTAACTCTAAACTCAATTTCAACGAGCGGGAGTTACTTATGGGATCTAACAATTTCCTGGACATCCAAATTGAAGAAAGTTCGGACTCTTCAAAGAAACAGGGGCTTCGAAGACCACTCGGCAGATCCAGGAAAAACAATATCCACATTGATCCCAACAACCTAGATTTGAGTGAATCGGTTGCTCCAGGACAAGGCTATATTCCTGAATTTAGTGTGAGCCATCTATGCAAAGTACCTAATTATTACATCACATCGAATCAACAAATGCCCCTGCAATCTCTTAATACGAAGAAACTAAACACGACATCAAACTCGTCGTTTCTTTTCAATGATGGAATAAAAATGTCGAAAAACATTCAACAACTAGTTTTCAACAATGAAACTGACAACTACCATCATTCGAAATATTTTTATACTAAGGGCTACCGAGGACCAGGCTCAGGTAATTACAAAGATGGTGCATTGATGAAAAAGATCAGCAAGATACCGATGACAACCGATCGTCGAAGGTTTCACAAGATAAAGCTTTCGCATAAAGAGAGATATAACAAGTCTTTAAAGGGGTTGGCACATGAAAGGTTCAATAAACAAACCGTGGAGGGAACACTCGCAGAACAACGCAAATATACAGAAGATTATTTGAATCTTGAAATGTTGCATAATAGTGTTCAGTTTAATTTTTTACTTAATTCTTATCGCGAAATTGCAGAAGATACGTGGAATTGCTACTTCAAATTCAAGCTATTCGACCTAGAGCAATATAAGGCATTGCAACTGGAAAGAAATGAAATCAAAGAAAAAGAACGGCTTTTGCTTGAACACAAAAAGTGGGTCGAGGATGATAAATTGCGTGAAGAAAGACTTCGAATGATATTCAGCGATGAGCATGCCGCAATGGAGAAACTAAAACACGAATTTGTGGAGAAAAGAAAGGAATTGGACGAGAAAAGACGTCGTTTGGAATTGGAGGCATCTTTCGACAACTCAATTGGCAATATTGATGAACAGGATCAAATTACAGAAAAATTGGAGACTCTTGACTCGGAATACAGACGCAAACAAAGTGACTTGGCACGGGACTTTGATTTAAAGAAAAAGCAATTTCTTACACCTTTGAAACCTCCGCAACCAGTTGAAACACCACAAATGGATATTGTTTCGAAATTCGTGTCTCCCGCCAACCAACGTGAGATTTTGAAACAATTACCACTAGAATTGAGAGACACTGCAGATTTGAGCAAAGATGAAGTTCCATCAATCAAGAATCCTATAAAATATGTCACTACTTTCCCAACAGGAACCAATGATGAATACTTGACAAGAATTGAAGTGGTAAAATTACCCAATGCAAACTCCGTCGGATGGGATAACCTTCGAAAGTACAAAGAGAATTAAATACGTTTTATAAGTTTCTAAAACTAGTGTTCAATTATTGATCTTGTAGTTGCCAGTGCCATTTATCAATTCCTTTAAACGATGAAACATTCTCCGAAGACCGAAATTCAGCATAGCAAAGACAATAGTGCTCGAGTAAAAGCCTGATTTCCTCAATCTCATCAACGAATTCTAATGAACTGATTCGCTGCAAATCTTGCGGGTCTATCCACGCCTTAGATGCTTCCTGACTTTTATTGTAGCCACCAATGTTACTCAAGGAAGACATTCGTAATCGTGTGAGCCCACATTCGGATTTGAAAAATTCCAATCTCGATTCAAGATCGGGATACTTGTCAAAAGTTTGCAAATTCAAGCCTCTGCCTTGCAAATTTTGGTACATTGTTTCACCAAACAGGTCCTTTAATGACATGGGTTCGTAAATTAAAATGGAATTCAAATTGTTTCCCAAATTGGTCCAAAACTTTATTGTTGAAAAGTATTCTTCAGGTGATAAGTAGCACAAAACACACTCACTTAGAACAAGAGTCGGGAGATTTGCATCAAAGCCATCCAATACTGCTTCAGAATTCACCTCCCTCAAATCACATGCGTGAAGATGATAATTCTTGCAATGTAAGTCAGGATTGTACTCCGCAAACGATTTTTTTGAATCAATTTCCGGAATGGTTTCCTCGACTCCAAGAAGTGCACAAAGTTTGGGGTTCTTTATTATCGCCAACTTTTTTATTTTGGTGGTTTCAGCAAAATCTATCTCGTGATAGATCACTTGTGGCAGTTTTTCCAATACGGAAAACGCCCTGGTATCTGAACCGCTTCCTAATGATATAATTTGACATTTTTCAAACTCTTTGACAAACTCTTGTACAACGTCACTAATTGCTTTGGTCCTTAAGTAAGTCCCGCGGTTTATAATGGGTAACTTTCTGTCCTGAAACAATGACTTTAGGCATCTTGATGATGATAGGGATGTATAACCAGTGCAGAATTGCAAGTAAGCATTGTATGATTTCATCAAGTCCTCAATGTACTCATCTGGAGGATTGAGGTACTGCTTAATATTCATGTTGTAGCGACAACTCAATGCATCTAGATCGGTGGCTCTTATCAATTTCTCATGTCTTTCTTGTGGCGAATTCATACTTGTGGGTGGTGCCCATGAAAAAAGAAGAAGAAGAAGAAGAAGAAGAAGAAGAAGAAGAAGAAGCAAATAAATCTGGGGTTGGTGATTAGCGTTGAAATTTCATTTTTTTTTTTGTTTTTTCTTCACTGTTTCTATAAACTAAGAGAGTTTTGAACATCTTATATTCTTTGCAATATTACCCACCAGTTATCCTTCTCATATCCTTCACTTACAATAGTACACAACCCAGTCGCAAGGGAATTTTCAGGCAATTCTCCCCGTTTGTACAAATGATAGTATCTATACTTGGTTTCATTTACTTGTGGACTTTCATCAACGTTGCCACCAGTGAGGTTAATATTGTCAGCGACGTTGTGCCTCTTTGTCTTTCTTGTGGCATTATTGAGAACCCATGGAATTAATACGTCCTGGTCGTCACCTTCTTTATAACCACGACGAGAATTTTCTTGCTCTAGCGCCCAACAGTAGATTAGACATTGCGCCCCCTTCTTTAATTTGGACAAGATATGCAGAATTGCTTGAATTCTTCTTTCCTCAGTAGCAAAATGATGTACCACTGCAATGGAAATGGCAAAATCAAACTTATCATTGGGATGGGGAAGCGAAAGGCCATCTGCGATGGCCAAATTATATTGATTGTTTGATACTTCCTGTGCACAGTTGACGAGCCCCTCCGATCTATCAGAGCCTATTATATATAGATCTTCGTTTACTTTTAAATATTTCCCATTTCCACAACCCACATCCAATCCAATTGAATGCTTTGGCCTATCTTGTAAAAATTTTTCAACTATAGGCCATGGCTTGTACCTAGTTTTGGAAAAGTGAGACGCTATTTCGTTATAGACGTCATGAACATAAGTTTCTTCTTGTTCCGAGGGCTCGATCCTCTGAGTTATAGGTAGGGAGGGGGTGGCAGACATCGTGGAATAATTACCCGACGATGAGAAGAGGAGAGTAAGACATTGTCTTGTTAGCTTTTCTGTTCTCGGCTTTCGAAAATTTAGATCTACTTAGACTAACAAGCGTCCATTCACGATAAATGCTAGTTGAACGCAATTCCTTCATTTACATTTCCATTGTGCTAGCCATATTGGTCCCGTGGATTTTCAACTTCACCAAATCAATAAGTAACGTTGAAAATCTACGACACATTGTGAATCACGAGTTGAAAGCTGTCGTCCCGATACTGCTAAGGTTTAACAATGAGTTTTTTATACTCCCTGACTTGATACAAGCTTCACAAGTGCAGATTGATGAGGAGCTACGGGCCTTGGGTGTACGAAACTTGGAATTTGTGCTTCTGGATAAGATTCAAGGAGGTAATTCCAGTACGAGATACATGATGGACCTTATCCTTCACCACGAAAATTCACTTGGAATCTCTTCTGACTCGTTGCAAGCGGCGATTTTTTACACGTTGGAATCCATCCACTCTAATGATTTACCCTTTTTTATTGCCCAAACGGTATTGTATCATTTCCTAAATGCAGATGTGGAAGTGTTTAGCAAATCAGAGTATGAGAATTTCAGAGAGGATCTTGAGTTTGAAATCGGATTCGGCGAAGCAATACACGAGGAAAGAAGATCGGAGATTATAAGTGTCCTTCGAAGTTTGTCATTGACGGTGCGCCCAATATCGCGTTTACGTTGGACAATAGACAACAACAAATTAACGAATGGTAATGATGATGACGTCGTCATAAATTTTCCAGGAAAGCTTTCCAAGACTGTCAAGAATGACTCGCATACTACTTTCAAAATCCAGACAATCTTAGAAGATCAGTTGGATCTTCCTCAGAGACCAAGGAACAACTTACAAATACGGCTCCTTGCGGCATACAGAAAGAAAACTTTTTCGAATATGAACCTCATATTGGACAAGCTTTCTGTGATTGAGGGTCATGGCGAACTCGAGACTCAATTAAAGGAATTGATTGCTGAGCTCAGTAAATCGCAAAAAACTTCTTGGTTGGATTACTTGGAAACGACTCAAAACATGTTGAAATCATTAGACAAGTGAGCACCCAAACAGAATAAAGGTTGTTCAAATGGTGCCCTAAATATGCATTAGGGCTGCATTTTGCTTTATGAAAAGCACAAATATGTTAAGTGTCAGAGATTATACTGAGGTCCGTAAATACTGAGGTCCGGATGTTGATTATACTAATATGGATGGTCGAAAGTAGGTGAAAAAGCTGTGCTTAAAGTTTCTGTGACCAGCGGCCTCAATGTGTCATTCTTAGGTGCTATCTCTCCAAAAGGATATATTGACTTGAAGGTGCGACTCCCAGCTGAGGCTGCTCCTAACAAGAAGAGAAAAGTTGATTCCAACACTACCGTTTCGGAAAAGAAGGCAAAGGTTGGCACCACAGCTGATCATTTCTTTGCATTTGCCAAGTCTGTGCTTAGAGAAATTGAGGCAAATAACGCACTTAAAGAAATCAAGTATTTGATACTCGACAACGCAGCCATCCATAAACGTCGCGATCTCCAGTTATTAGTAGCACTGAGTGGAGTAGAGCTAGTGTTTTTGCCTCCCTATTCGCCAGGACTAAACACAATTGAAGAGTTCTGGTCCGCGTGTAAGGTCAAGGTTAAACGGTCAAATTTATCTAGAAAAGAACAGTTGACACCAAAGGTTAGAGAAGCAATAGCAAAGATAACCTTAGAAAGCTATCAGGGATTCTGTAAGCATGCTAATGACCATTTGCAATACTGTTTAGAGCTGACATCTTTCTAGAGTGCAAACACTTGTTCTAAAACCAATGAATAGGAAAGGAACAGCATTCAACTTGACAAAATGACAGCAAAACCTTTGAGAAATGAAAGTAGGAAATGACTAAGCTCAAACAAAAAAATATTCTGATTTGATATTATTCCATACTTTTAAAATGATTGCCCTAATTCAACAGGATCGGGTTCTTCAATCGGATTAGAGGTACAGAGATTACTATGGGTGAGTAGGTGGTGCAAAAAAATATGTCGCATTAGTTTGAAAAATTTATGTCGCATTGGTATGAAAATTTATGTCGTTCTGGTATGAAAAAATATGTCGTGTTGGTTTGAATAATAATGTCACATTGGTATGAAAAATTGTTTCGTACTACTACGAAATAAAAATAAAAATAAAAATACTTTATTTTTAGCATATCATACAGCCTTAGGAGGCGTTCTATTTTTTCGTGTTAATACTTCCACGAATCATATTCAAGTGAATAAATATATTAAAATAGCCATGAAATTTAAATACAGGGGCTAGGGATGTACTTTGATCACTTTTAGTCTCAACTAGCTGCCACTTTGTAGGAAGGACTTCAATTGATCAAACATAAGCCTGTGACTGTATTCTTATCTTAGGATTCTAGTAAGCAATAGATGGCTAAAACCAGCTTCCTTTTCTTTTTTTTAGGATTTTTGAATACGAAGTTACCACAAATTTGAATCTGTGTTGCGCCTAATTTTTAATTTTTATTTTCTAATTTTTGATAGGTATTTTGATAACTTTTTGCGCTTTCGTATAGACATCAATGCTCTTATTTCTTAAACAGCATTGTATGTATAATTTAACATTTACCATTGTATTAATACTAAGCTGAACCTTATAGGTTGTGAAAGATTTGGTTAATATACAAACAAAAAGGTGCGGGGGAAATAAAGGAAACGGATCTAGCGGATAATGACCATCCACCAATTACAATGTAATTTCCAAAAGAGCCGTGTTGGGAAAAGGAACTGACAATAAATGGATATATGAGGTTAGCTATCCTACATATTGCTCCTGCAATGAAAAATAAAACTCGTAAAGGGAAACAAATTCCTGTGCACTTTTTTCTTTTTGGGAGGTATATTTTCTTAGTGTGTAACATTTTGGATCAGTGAATTTGTTACTATCTCTAATCAACCACTCAAGTGACTACTAGCATTTCAGGACTGCAGCATGATAGGCTTGGTGACTTTTTTAATATATTTGGCAACGGTTATCCACGCTGCTAGCTATTCAGAAGTTCTAAACCATCTCGTCATTGGTGAGGTGAACTACAATTATAATGGCGAACGTGACATATATTTCAATCCCAATTCAATTCCTATATGCCCAGGCGTGGAAAACAACCAAGAGTTATTGTCAGAAATGATGGAATTAGATTTTACATCGTTTGATAACGGCAAGATGGTGTCGGATCTAGTGACTATGTTAGAAGCGTCAATCCACGATGGATTTTGGAGGTGAAAGTTTTTTAGCAATCCTCTGTAACCATAAATCTTGTTGTAGTGGCAAAGTAAGTCGAAATAATTTTCCCTTTTATGGTTCAATGTCTCATATTAATGGTATACAATATTCACGTTGTAGCAGAAACTTGTCCACACTCAGTCATTTGTTGTCAAAGTATCCAAGAGGCTGGTTTCTCTACTTGCATCCAATTTCGAAAAAAGTTTTGACAACTTTAGGCTATTCGCTTGTGAAATTCTTCGACCATTAAATAATTGCAGAGTGTACGGTGCTACGGCTACGGTAATTATGTCGGCCACAGTGGGGGGGGTGTAACAGAGGCACACCAATTGATTGTGCAGACCGTATTCAATGCATGTGTCTGGGTTGGTTATGCAAGCCCTATCAACGAAGACTACAAGAGGCACATCGGAGTTCATTTGACACATTGAGCGGGATACAATACAAGAAGGAGTTACTTGTAACCATGCACCGTAATCTAAATCAGGGATAACACAACCTAGCAAAGCTAACAAAGCTGATTACATATCTAATCTTCTTCAATAAGTCCTGCTATTGTTATGGTGGTGAGGGAATTGGTTGCTCTAGTGCCACCGATTGAAATGAAATCCAATTACACAACTGCTTGTGAAGTTGATGAAGTTGCAAGAGGTGGACGTTTCAGACATGATGGATACTGATAATGGTATCTTGGCTCAAAACCAAAGTACACATTGCCGAATTTTGAAACAAACCAAGCGTGTGTTGGGACACGAAACATCAAGTTCAGTGGAGGATATTTTTACATCTAACATGTATTCATGGATAAACAGCCGACGATAGAGAAGGCTCTTTCTAATGTCCGTTCATCGATGCAATGACGAAGGACAAGATGAGCAACTACCACTACGCGTTAGGATGAGCGGTGTGTGAAATACACTCTCTCGAATGGTTGACATTATTGACACAATAGAGATGATGGACTATATGCGAGCTCACTTAGGGAGCAGGTAAGTGCAAAGCCTTGATACTAGATGTTTTGTACCAGAACAAGCATAGTTTCTGGGATCCACGATTGGAGGCTGGCACGCCCATCGGGCGGACTAAAGCATGATTCCACGACAATCAACTTGAAGGACTGTTCTAGTCTTCAACCTGCTGCAAGGATCGCTTATTGTGGTCGCAGCCAAACTTCTGTCAATGCAAGATCCTGGCAATAAGATAGCATATTTTAGTCAGTTTGGTAGGTGAGGGAAACCATGTGAAATTCGGTCATGAGCACTGTGGTGATTGTCATCCAAGTGGATCCGTAACCCCGTCTATTCATGGAACAGCCCAAAAGCATTGAAGAGTCATGCATCCACATGCGATGAACGGCGTCATAAAGAAAAGAGAAAGACCATCTCATCGGAACGAAAGAAGACTCGGTGTGGTATGTTTTTCAGTAGAAAAACTGACAAGCCCAATATGTTTAAGGATGCAATGTGATACATACGTATTATTTGCTGATGAAAAGCAATAATTGTTCAAAAACCTGAGTGAAGAGAATTTTTGAGGTTCTGTTTGAGAATATCCACGATTGGTGATGACTTCACAACTACAATATGGGACATGCTATGTCAGGTGAGTTGTGTTTTATTGATTATTGTATACATACTAAGCACTAGATCTCAATGTGAGGGCAGTCACGAAACTCGTGCCAGCCAATAAAATCTATAACGCACTGGAACACGCACTAGGAAACAGGCAACCACAGAAGGAACGAAATCAGTGTATGCAAAGTGGCTGCACGTGGACGCAAGAGGAGAAAATTACCGACGACGATCGGGCTATTTGTGCACGCCGGTTCCAAGAGAACCAGAGTAAATGACGCCCATACAAAGAAAGCATCGACTTGACTTAGACAGAGGAGCTTACACTGAAATACGAAACAGAGAGCTCGCTCCAACATTGAAAGGCAGTAATAGTAGAATATTGATACGTACACAAAAGACAATGATTGCCTCTATGATCAACGATATTCAACTTAACGATGCCAGTAACTATGGACATCTGGATTCAACGCTATTTCGTCTCTGTAACATCTCTATGTCCTGTATATTGAACGAACACTAATAGTTTGTCTCGTCTCTAAGTGCACCCACACACCAGAATAAGCTGCACCCGGACCGCAATCTTTTCATACCCTTATCGGAAGGATTTCGCATTCATATACATAAACTATTTTGCATCCACACTCCAGATTTGAGCCCTATCAGCGCCCGAAACACGTTTATGAACCAAAAATAAGTGCATCCACACATCAATTTAACACGCCTTCATCAACAACAAACACACCCGTACCCCAGCTGTCGGTGCATATGAACGCCTGGAAGAAAACATGACCACGTAGTTAAGACTCCCAGGATAATTACAAGGGACTAAGTACTTAGTAAAGAGAGAAAAAACCAAACCCTTGAGTTACAAAAACTGAGCGAATGCGGCTCCGATTTGGTACAAGTCTGTGTCATTGAAAGCTTGATTCCGAGACAAGAAAGTGGAATTCAAGCAAAAACAAAATCACGCATTTTTTGCATACCTGATGACATTTTAATAACACACTAAACTAATTCTTTGGGACATTAAGTAGAACAAAAGAAACAACGAATTAAACTGAAACCACACTGGAGCAGTGACGCACAGGCAAACACTCGAAGATTGAGGTTCGCACACAAAAAGTCTATAATTGGAGATATATTTGGTTGGTCAACGTGTAACCCCTCTCAACATTACTCTCTTAAAACTGGATTGCATTTTTTTTGAGGCGAACTAGTGGCATGCAAGCGAGCGATGCGAACTCGGTCAGAATTGAACGCAAACTTGGTAATACCGTAAACAAAACGAAAAGCTGCACATGTTGATAGACGTGCTGTACTTAAGGGAGATTCGATTCTGTTCAGTGAAAACTACAATGAAGTTGACCTTAGGATCTATATATCCTAGAACAAACCCAGGGTTTTGTGAAAGCGTTTACAAATCAGAAGCAAATTGTCAACTGCAATAGCTATAACATTATCCACCATGTTAAATCTAATAAACATCATGATTGCAGTAATTTCACCGTCATTCGAAACCAAAAAGTTTAGTTATGTCTTCACTGTTCGTAATTGAATGCTGGAACGTACTCCTCGCCATCTCGGTGTTCGAACTTTTCTTGTAATTTGCGATGGACAGTATAAACCTTGCTGAGGCAAGCAGACTTTCCTTACTTCGAGTATACGTCCAAAAACCTGTGAGGTGTTTATGATCTGCTTCTTCAAATTTTTGTTTTTCTTTAAAAAGAATTTCCAGCTATACCTTCGTTGTATCAGACTCATATCCTAAAAACTGAGCTCTTGCTTGTTTTAATTTTTCGATTACTCCGACAGCTCAAATGGGTGTTTCCTATTTTCCAAGCAATTAAAAACCGCTCCACTCAACATCATGCTTAAATCAACTTAGACCAAGGCCTGTGACATTTATGCAATGTTTATGATACGCAATAGAGTCTCAACAAAGCGACAACCACCAAGTCCCCTACCGAATGCGGCTGTTTAAATTTCTTCAATTCAATCATTTACTTGCTTAGAATAACTGGATATGCTGCGTACTAATAGCCTTGGTTTGCTAAAGTTTTATTCGTTTTGCTCAAAAATCGCGACTATTAAAATGCTTCAGGCGAATTCATCCTTTAAAATCGGAATCTTATGACACTATTGCACTAATTCGGTGCTGGATCTGTTCCGTTTTTGCGGTTACAACTTTGGGGCAAGCTCTATTAGCGCTCAATACGTGGTACTGTGGAACCTACGTGCCTGGACTATGTAGCCATGTTTTTTTCATTAATGTTCAGTTACAACAACTGTTGTGGGTATGAATGCCTTTGTCCTTGATGAGTGAGTGCGTGATGTGTGAATGCAATCACCCTTAGTTTGTGGATGCATTTCAGTTGATGTAAGAGCGCAAATCTAATGCGTGGATGCAAATTCGTCTGTGCTCTCCGGTGTGAATTCATTGGTGTTTATGGGCAAAGTTTTTGCGGTAAGAATTCGATGAGGGTGTGAAGAATTGGGGTGTAGGTGCAACTTGCATTGTTGTCCGGAGGCAATGAACTCTTGTGTGGGGAAGCGCTATGTTGAGGTTAATCACCAGTGTGTGTGAACGTGCAATATACAAGACATAGAGTTCTTACAAAAAAACGAGATAGTGTTTGTATTCAAATGTCATCATATTTTGGGTACATGATGATATCCAGTTACTGTCCTTCAATATTGGAGCGAGCCCCTTGTTTCGAATGTTTATGTTAGCTCCTTCGTCCAAGTCGATGTTTAATCTTTATGGGCGCCATACCTTTGCCTCTGTTTTGACCGGGTGCACAAACAGACCGATGGTTGTTGTCGCTGGTTAATTCTCCCCTCTTGTGTCCATGTGCAGCTACTTTGCCTACACTAGATTCGTTGTTTCCATGGTTGTTGCTTCCAATAGGTCCTAGAGTGCCTCTTAACTTCATCTGGGTTGCGTTGGTCTTTTGATTGCCCCCACATTGAGTTCTACAACTTGGTTTGTGGGCAGAAATCAATGATACATAACTTGCATGACATAGCATATCCTACAATAGTTGTAAAGTCATCACCAGTTGAGGATATTCCCAAATAGCACCTTACGTTCGCTCCACTCAGGTTTCTGTGAATCTGTGACAACCATCAGGAAGTAACAGGTGTGCATCAGATAGTATCTTTGAGCATATTGGACTCACCACTATTTCCGTCGAAAAAGCATTACGCAACGAGTCTGCTTCCGTTCCAATGAGTTGGTCTCCTTCTTTTCTTCATGATGCAATTCATTCAATATGACTGCATGAACTCTTTAACGCTTTTGGGCTGCTCCATGACTAGACGGGGTTGGGGGTCCACTTGGATTACGATCACCACAGTGCTCATAATTGGATCTCGTATGGTTTCCCTCATCCACCAGACCGAATATAGAATATGCTGTCTTCTTGTAAAATTCTTGCATTTCATTGACAGAGGTTTGGCTGCAATCATATCCTGCGACCCTTGCAGCAAGTTGAGGACAAGATCGGTCCTTCAAGTTGATTGTCGTGGAATCATGCTTTAGCCAATCCGATGGACGTGCCAGCCTCCAATCGTGGATTTCAGAAACTGTGTTTGTTCTGGTAAAAAACATCTAGTATCAAGGCTTTGCACTTACCTGCTCCCTAAGTGAGCTCGCATATAGTCCATCATCTCTATTGTGTCAATAATGTCAACCATTCGAGAGAGTGTATTTCACACACCGCTCATCCTAACGCGTAGTGGTAGTTGCTCATCTTGTCCTTCGTCATTGCATCGATGAACGGACATTAGAAAGAGCCTTCTCTATCGTCGGCTGTTTATCCATGAATACATGTTAGATGTAAAAATATCCTCCACTGAACTTGATGTTTCGTGTCCCAACACACGCTTGGTTTGTTTCAAAATTCGGCAATGTGTACTTTGGTTTTGAGCCAAGATACCATTATCAGTATCCATCATGTCTGAAACGTCCACCTCTTGCAACTTCATCAACTT